>ENA-OQAN01000174-OQAN01000174.1-human-gut-metagenome-genome-assembly--contig:-NODE-174-length-35098-cov-4.643648_pt1 | contig 35098 bp, 46 predicted proteins | sample MGYA00242735_ERZ504527 | MGnify/ENA primary metagenome ERZ504527 (study PRJEB26092, sample SAMD00036230) | human gut metagenome | host: Homo sapiens | study: EMG produced TPA metagenomics assembly of... | reverse complement strand
CGGAAGCGAGACTGCTGAAATCTGTGGTCGTGCCGTTTTGGAAAGGCAGGGCATAATTACCCGCAGAGCATGACCTTTACACAGAACAGCCGTCCTGATAGGTAACCGTACTCACCCCGCCGGATTTTTCTGCGATGTGACGGACAGACTGAAGTCCGACGCCGTCTCCTTTTCGCTTGGAGGACTGGAATATGCCACCTTTTTTCGCGGATGACTCCGTCATAGGTGTTTTCAACCTGAATCAGGGCCAGACTGTTTCCATGCAGATAGGCGGTCAGCTCGATTCTGCGTCTGGCAGGTGCAGTACGCAGGCTGGCTTCCAGCGCATTTTCCAGCAGATTAGAGAGAACCAGACACAGATTGATTTCGTCTACAGGAAGACATTCCGGCAGATCGAGCTGCACGGAAAATGGGATCTGCTCCCGCTTCGCAAGTGCGCAGTAATGCCCGACCACGCCGTCTGCCGCCCGGTTTTCACAGAAATGCAGCTCCAGACTCGGGATTCTGGAAACTGCGCCGGAAAGATAGGCTTTGATCTTTTCAAGATTCCCTTCTTCTGCAAGGGCGGCGAGCTGACATAGCTGGTGGCGCAGATCGTGCCGCGCCTGCCGTGCTTCCTCAATGGCAGCTTTCAGGCTTTCGTAGTGCTGCTGCTGCATGGAAAGCAGCTGGTTCTCCTGCTGCAATCTCACATTCCGGTTGATGCTGATCGCCATCAGAAGAAAGATTGCGTTGAAGAAAAGCATCAAAAACAAAAGTGCGATGCTGATCACAAAATACCCCTGCAAAACACGCCCGGTATAGAGCGTGTCCGCATACTTGGGGATCATAAACAGATTCAGCGCAATGAACACCAGCGGCAGCACCCAGAACACATACCAGGTCTGCGCAAAATTTTCGTCCTCGACCATCCTCCGCACGCTGTGCGTCGCAGGATAATAGGCGATGGCGGCAAACAGCCAGCAGATCGCATGATAGCAAATCACGGCCCGCAGACAGAACCATGGCGTAGCCTGCGCCTGCGGCAAACCGGCCAGCATAGCGGCGTTGATCGCCCGGCAAAGGCTGTTGATACAGGCAAATACCGCACAGACGGACAACGCAACCGTTCCGGATTTCCAAAGCGTGATCCGGAGCGTTTTTATGTAGATCACGGCTGCGAGCAAGGTCAGCCCCGCAAGCACCGGCGCAGTCGGCATACGGCGCGCATAGCACACCATGCCTCCGGCGGCACAAAGCAGCGCAAGCAGCGGGGCAAGCCACAAAACAAGCTTTGACAGCGGCTGCTTTAAACTGGATTTTACCGGGAAGCAGGCAAGCAGCATGCCGGGAATCACCACGCCGAGTTCCAGAATTGGACGCAGCAGCTCCATTATACCATCCGCCCCCTTTGAAGCAGGAATTCCATAAGCGCCTGCCGGGCGCTTTTCAGAAGGTCCTGACTGACAAATACGCGGCTTCCGTCCGCCATGCGGAAGGCGGCACCTTCCAGCTCCTTCGCGTGTTCCAGATTCACGATCACTCCGCGCCCGCACACAAAAAAGCGTGTGTCATCCTTTAGTGGGGCGATGAACATCTTGAAGGGTTGGCGTGTGGCAAGCGTCTTTTGAACCGTCGTATGGACGTAGATCAAGTGGGCGAAGTGTTCTGCGTAGACGATGTCCTGATAGCGCAGATGGATCTCGCTTCCCTCCACCTTTAGCTCCATATATTTGTCCGGCTGCGGTATGCGGGCAAGCAGCTCGTCCGTCAGCGCGTCGATGTCCGCTTCGGTAAAGGCTTGACCAGATAGTGCAGCGCCCGTACCTGAAAGCCCTCCAGCGCATGGTCGGTCGAGGTCGTGATAAAAACCAGCAGGCAGTCCGTGTCGGTTTTCCGCAGCTTCTTTGCCGCCTCCATGCCCGTCATGCCATCCATATAAATATCCAGAAATGCGGCAGTAAAGGGCGCTTTCCTTGTCGCTTCCAGAAATATCTCGCCGCTTTCGTATTCCAGAATATCCGCCTGTACGTTTCTCCGCTGAAGCTGCCACTCCAGCCGGCCTTTCAGCAGTGTGCGTTCCGCGGCAAGATCATCAACAATCGCAATTCTCATGCAGGGTCCTCTCCTTGTGCTTAAATTCCAAGATAATTATATCACAGCTTGTCGAGGATGACAAAGAACTGCTGTCGGAATTCGTGCCAAAATCGACCCTTTCGTGCTACGGCGCTTGAAAAAACCGAATGGCCTTTTTATACTGAGCGCAAGCAAGATGCTAAATCGGATGAAGGAAGGAGTGAGATCTGTGTATCGTATTGCAGTGTTGGCAGAACAGGAAGCAGAGCGGCAGCGCTACGCCGAGCAAATTACCCGGTTTTGTGAAGCGAAGGGGCTGTTTCCGCAGGTCATGCAATATGACGATCAGGAACATTTTTTTGAAATAGCGCAGAAAGCTGATCTAACCAATGCCGTCATTGCACTTTCCGGGGTGGCAGGGTTGAATGCGGCGGAGCACCTTCGGTCCTTATGCCCCGCATGCCGGATGATATGGTGCAGTGACCTGGATTTCTCTCTTCATGCCTTCCGGCTGCGGGCCGATTATTTCCTGATGAAGCCGGTTTCCGAAGAAGCATTCCAGCGAGGACTTAATGCCTGGATTGAATAAACGGGCATCGAACCAAACCGGGACAATAAGCACAAAAATGGAGGATATCAATGAAAAGGAAAAAGTTACAATGTTCTGTACCAACCCTTATGCTGGCAGGTGTGTTGTGCCTGACATTGGCAGCCTGCGGTGCGAAGCAGTCTTCCGACATGCCTGCATCGAATACAGACTCCGCGGTAAGCACTGCCCTGCCGGTAAAGGCCATGAATGCCAAACGTGTTGACGAAAACCCATATATGGCAAAGAGCGACGCCAACATTCACCACGACGGCTACAATACCGACTCTACGGATGAAGTCCTGCCACTCGGCATCTATCCGGAGATCAATGTTTCCTATGAAAAACCAACGCGAACGCTTCGCCTGCCATTTACTTTGACAGCTACGGCCACGCAGTCGTTCCGCTTCTCGGCGGCATCGCCATCCGCGATCTGAACGCGGAGGAAACCACGACGCTGGGCTATTTCTCCCCAAAGCAGCATGACGGCGGCGGTTACGTCATCCAGAGCTCCTATACGTTCATGGACTCAGAAAACCGCATCGTCTGCCCAACCAGCAACAATCATGTGCTGATGCTGCGGGCAACCGATGAAGCAGGAAACGTCCTGCCTGAATTTGAAAAGGTACTGGACATTGACATCAAGGCGGCAGCCGAGGCTGCGCTCGGCAAGGAGCTGACGCAGAATCTTCTGTCCGTGGTCTTTGACTACGATGAACCTCTGGTTTGCAACCGGCGGCTTCCGCATCTACCCGGAGCGTGAGCAGCAGGGTGTGCTGGGCTATATCGCGCGCCCCGCCATCGATGCAATTCTCAATGGCGAGCAGGCTGACCTCTCCGACGCGGTCTTTGTTTATGAGCTTACCCCCGGCGAGGCGCGGAAAACGGCATTGCCGCCTCCAAGGACGGAGCGGTCATCCTGACAAACCAGAACTGCTATCTGCTGCGCGCGAATAACGGCGTTGATGCCGTCTGGTGCACACCGTATGAGAGCGTCGGCGCAAAAGTCAGCGGCGAAGGCGACAAGACCACCGGCGGCGGTCTTGCCTGGGGCGGCGGCTGCTCTCCGTCGCTGACGCCGGAGCTTGTGATGTTCACCGACAACGCGGACCCCGTCAAGCTGCTGGCGCTCGATATGAAGACCGGTGAGATCGTTGCAAGTCTGCCGGTGCTGGATGAGCTGCCCGATGGCTATCAGGTGGCGGTTGAAAACTCTGCCATCGTCTATGACGACAGTGAGGGCACCGTCAGCACTATCGTGTGCAACTGGTTCGGCGCAGGCAGCGCAGGCCTTGCCGATCCAAACAGTGACTCTTCCATCCAGAGCTACGCCAACATCTATGACACAAACTGGCTGACGAAGGGCAACAGCATGATTGCTCCCGGTGTGGAGCGTGTCGATACGGTTAAAACCGATTCCGGCTATGAGATGAAGAGTATCTGGTCTCGAAATGACCTGAGCGATACATCGATTCTCAAACTTTCCACCGCGACGGGCTATATCTACGGCTATGTGCAGGATCTGGAAAGCGGCATGTGGCAATACATCATTCTGGACTTTGAGACCGGCGAGACCATCTTTACGATGGATGTTTCCAACAAGTTTGGCTACAACAATATGGCCATCGGGATGTACGCCGGAAACAGCGGCAACGCGCTCTACTGCCCGACGGGCTATCTGGAGCTGCTGTGCTTGCAGGACCGCTTCGTCTATCTTCCCGAAATGCCGTACCGCAAGGTCGATCTCGATAAGGTCGCGCGGAACGTGCTGTCGCAGGCACAGTTTGAACAGGACGGCGGCGAGGGAGCGGTTGCAAGTTGGCGCAACACCGTGACAGTCGAAAACGTCCACCCCAACACGACGGTCTCGTTCCGAATGAACAATCTTTCCGGAAGCACTGCCGAGCTGAAGCTCTATGCCTACGGTGCGGACGGAACGTTGGTGGAGGTCAGCAATGAACTGTGGTCGATCACGGATGAAGCAGGCAGTGCCGTGGATAAGCTTTCTGACGGCACACTGTATGAGCTGCGTGTGAGCGTCGCAGACGGCGGCGCGTTCGACCTGAGCGAGACGGAAAAGGAAATCAAAATTTCCGTTGTACTTGCAAAATAAGACTCAAGGAAAGCTGTCAAAAAACTACAAAATCACCCCCGTTTCTGATTGATATGCTCCCTTTATGAGGGACAGTGAAATAAAAACACTGTCAATCACGAAGGAGCATTGTTCATGTCAAGAAGGAAAACCAGCAGATCAGAGCAACTGTCGGCGGCGAAAGCTCTGCATGACCTGTGGACGCGTCAGCCCTTTGTCCATGCAGTCTACCTTTGAGGACTTGGCGGTGGATTTCGAGGGTACAACCGCCAGTGGCGCGAAGCGATTCTACCGGCGTACGCTTGACAAGCTGTGCCTGAAGCTGCTTGAAAGCAGGCTTGTCCATACCGTGACGCTGAAGCAGACCGAATGCCGCAAAAGGAACAAAAAATAGCCGCCGCTGTCTACCTATATCAGGTAGACAATGACGGCGAATGGGGAGAGATCAGATTTGACTTTGCAACCGGCACAGCGGAGATCGTCTGGCTGGCAGAGTTGGATACGGTAAAGTCCAATGTCTTTGCAAGGACGGCGATTCGGTACATCTATGGCTTGCCGGAGGTGCGGCTGCTGAAAGAGGCTGTTGTGATGTTTGATTAAGCATTGTGATCATAAAAAAATTTACAATTTTTATTCAATCAATCGCCTGATTTATTTTGTGAAGTCTGATATCTTATTATAAGAAACACTGGATAATGCACAGAAATGAGGGGATTGTGTTTTGCGGGAAGAAAAGAAAGCCGAAAAGAGACAGGAGCTTGTAGCGTCTGCCTTGACTGCTTTGTCGAAAAGGGGCTGACCCTTGCCACGACAAAGAACCTCTGTAAGGCGGCAAAGCTGCAAAACGGCGGCATCTACTATTACTTCTCCACCAAAGAGGAAATCGTTCTTGCCTGCGCCGAGGAAGCGATCAGTCGAATTGAAAAAGCCGCGTTTGCCATCGTGCTTGAAGATATTAGTGACATCAAAAGCATGATGGATCATCTCGGTGAGCTGGCGGATAAAATGTCGCCTACCATGCGCTTTCTGGTCAGCGTATGTGTGTCGCGCGAATACGGAGAAAAGGTAAAGCCTTCCCTTGTGCGGCTTGCGGAAAGAAAGGGGCGGAATAATCGATAGTTTACCATAAAGAGAAAATCACAAACGACTTTATAGTCAATCCATACGCACAAACCTTTCGAGGAGATGACCAAAAACAGAAGAGAATCATAGGAGGACAACATGAAAAAGATACTTGCAATTCTACTATCGCTGCTTTCCTGCGGGTTTCTTTCCGCCTGCTCTGCCGAAAAAACGCAGCCGGATACACCGGATACTGAAACCGTGTGGGAAATGGTCAGTGAGGCATACATCTATGCGTTCCCGCTGGTGCTGACCGACGCAACCAAAACATTATCGACCAATACGGACGGGACCATGACTGGCCGTGCGCCCATCAATCAGTTCAACCATGCAAAAAAGCTGGCGGACGCCTCTTTCCGCACCGTCGTGACGCCGAACGTCGATACCGTCTATTCGCAGGCATGGCTTGACATCAGCACAGAGCCTATGGTCTACGTCCTGCCGGAAACGGATCGCTTCTGCAATGTGCAGCTTCTGGATGCGTGGACGAACACCGCCGCCGTGCTGGACAAGGCGGGTGCTTATGCCATTGCGCTTCCCGGCTGGGAGGGCGAGCTGCCCGACGGTGTGACGCGCGTGGACGTGCCCACCGCAACGATGTGGTCGATCACCGCACGGTGCTGTCCGGGAACGAGGACCTGCCCAATGTCTATGCTATTCAGGAGCAGATGCAGCTCCTGCCGCTTTCGGCTTATGTACAGGGAGGCGAGTATGCCGCACCGCAGGGAGCTTATAAAGAGGAAAATGACTTTGTTCCCGTGAACAAGGTGCTTTCCATGACGCCAGCAGAGTTTTTCAATACGGCTAACGCTCTGATGCAGGTCAACCCGCCCGCCGATGCGGATAAGGAACTGCTGAAGAAACTCTCCGCCATCAACGTGGGCGCGGGTAAGACCTTCGACGCCGCTCTCCTGGGCGAAGGAGCTGCCGAGCGCTGGACGCAGATGCTTCAGGGGCTTCGCGCCACGCTCGCCGCCGACGGCGCGAAGTATGCGCAGAAACTCGGCCAGTGGGTCTATTACGGCAAGCCCATCGGCGACTTCGGCACGGAGTATACCTACCGCGCGATGGTAGCGCTGGTGGGGCTTGGCGCCAACACCGTGGACGTGGCAATCTATCCCAAGACAGCGGTGGATGAGACCGGCGCAGCGCTGACCGGAGAAAAGAAGTATACACTCCACTTTGAAACCCTTCCTCCCACGCTGGAGGGCGGCTTCTGGTCCGTGACCGCCTACGGAGAGGATGATTTCCTCATTGACAATTCCATCGACCGCTACTGCATCAACGACCGCTCCGACTTCAAGCTGAATGCGGACGGCACATTGGATATTATCCTGTCCAAGGATGCACCGGAAGACACCTCTAACTGGCTGCCTGTTTCCGACGGGGAATTTCATCTGTTCATGCGGATCTATGTACCGGATATGACAGCACTGGATAGCTGGCAGCCACCTGTTATCCGCGAACAATAAGGAGATGGAAAAGAATGGCTATGAAACGTATTGCAGCAATGCTTCTTACATTGGTACTATTGCTGTCCTGCGTCGGCTGTGCGCAGGATGGGCGCAAAGAGCCGGGCGCGGAAAAGGCAGACCTGGGTCTGACTGCCGATGTCAAGCCCGCCACAGACTTTACGGCAAAGGCAAATGCCGCCATCTACGATGAACTTGACTTCGATGATAAGCAGGAATATGAATTCGCCACCCGTGGACTGATCGACGCGCCGGAAACACTGGAACTAAAGGACGAGGATGGGAAGATCCTCTGGAGTCAGGAAGCCTATGCGTTCCTGGACGATTACGAAAAAGCGCCTGACAGCGTAAATCCAAGTCTCTGGGAGAACACGAAAAATAACCACGCTTATGGCCTTTTTGAAGTGACGGATGGCATCTATCAGGTCCGCGGCTATGACATGGCAAACCTTACCGTTGTCAAGGGCGATACCGGCTGGATCGTCTTTGATACGCTGATGAGCGTGGAGTGCAGTCAGGCTGCCATGCAGCTGATCGAAAAGAATCTTGGTAAATTCCCGGTCAAGGCCGTCATCATCTCTCATTCCCACGTCGACCATTTTGGCGGCATCGCCGGCGTGATGGCGAAAGAGGATAAGGCAGACGAGACACTTTCTATTGAAGATCAGCTCGCCAGCGGCAAGATCCCCGTGATCACGCCTGTGGGCTTCACGGAGCACTCCGTGAAGGAAAATGTCTACGCCGGTAAGGGTATGGGCCGCCGCAGCAATTATCAGTATGGCATCCTTCTGACCCCCGGCGTGACCGGCAAGCTGGCGCAGGGCATCGGCATGGGACAGTCCACCGGAACGGTCTCGTTCATGACGCCCAGCTATGAAATCACGCAGTCTGGCGAAAAGCTGACGATCGACGGTGTGGAGCTGGAGTTCCAGCTCACGCCGGGTACGGAAGCACCCGCCGAAATGAACACTTGGCTGCCCCAGTACAAGGCGCTGTGGATGGCGGAAAACTGCACCGGCACGCTCCACAATCTCTACACGCTGCGCGGCGCGGAGGTGCGCGACGGCGCGGCATGGGCAAGCTATATCACCGAGGCCATTTCCCTTTACGGCAAGGACGCGGAGGTCACCTTCCAGTCCCACAACTGGCCGCACTGGGGAAACAACGTGGTGAACGACTACATGGTCAACACGGCTGCCGTGTATAAGTTCATCAACGACCAGACTCTGACCTATATCAATCAGGGCTACACCAGCGATGAGATCTCCAACATGATCGAGCTGCCGGAGGCACTCAATAAAATCTGGTACACCCGCCAGTACTACGGGACGGTCGCCCACAACGCCAAGGCGGTCTACCAGAAGTTCATGGGCTGGTATGACAGCAACCCTGTCAACCTGAACCCCCTCATGCCAAGCGACAGCGCAAAAAAATGGGTGGAGTACCTGGGGGATGTTGACAATGTCCTGCAAATGGCAAAGGCGGATTTTGACAAGGGTGAATATCAGTGGGTCGCCGAGGTCACAAATACCATCGTCTTTGCCGACCCGACGAACACCGATGCACGGCTTCTGTGCGCCGATGCACTGGAGCAACTGGGGTATCAGGCGGAGTCCGGTCCGTGGCGCAACGAATATCTGACCGCCGCGCAGGAGCTGCGCCATGGAAACGCCAATTTCACCGCTTCCACCAAATCTACCGGCGACATGGTCAAGGCCCTCTCCGCGCCCATGCTGTTTGACTATATGGCCATTGTCATGGACAAGCAGGCGCTGGCTGACCGCGACTTCACCATGAACGTGATCCTGCCTGACGTGGGCGAACAGCACATGCTCCGCGTGAAGAATGGTGTGCTGCTGGTCTATGCGGATACATTGTCTGATGATGCGGACGTGTCTATTACCTGCCCGAAGAATGCGCTGTTTGCGATCCTGACTAACAATCAGGAAACGGTTACACAGGTCGTCAAGGTCGAGGGCAGCGCAGAGCTGCTGACGCTGATGATGGAGAATATGAACCAGTTCCCGATCACCGGAGCCAACCCCTTCAACATCATCGAGCCGTAACGGCTTCGCGGGGCGGTCCGTGGGAAGACCGCCCCGCTCGAGAGAAAACAGCGAGATGCTTTCAACGCAAATCAAAAGCTGTCTGTTTCTGTTGGAAACAGACAGCTTTTGCAACCTTACGGTTGCCCTGCACACCCGAATCTGTCAGCCAACAGTAAAAATTAGAATTACTTCCTTATCACTGTTAAGCCAAATTTTCGGGGCTTTTCTGCAACAGAATAGGCACTTTTACGGACTATATATATGACAGAAAAAATGGATATCCCAAATAACTGTCATGAAACCAGGATCCCATGGAGAAAGTAGTGCGAAAAATAAGCTTGATAGCTTATGCACGGCTATTTGTTTCTGAGCAAAAACAAATAGCTTTGATTGCAGATGAAAATTTGAGATTCTCATCGTATCTTCACAACAAGTTGCTCAGAAATGAGGATTTTATGAAAAATGATATGAAGCTTGTGCGGCGGGCAAAACGCGGAGATGTGGATGCATTTGCCGAATTATATGCCGGAATATATAAGGATATGTATCGATTTGCATTGTACACACTCCGAAATACGAGCGATGCGGAAGATGCGGTAAGCGATGCTGTTACGGATGCGTTTGCATCGATCCGGAAACTGCGCAGTGAAGAGGCATTTAAGAGCTGGATATTTCGGATTTTATCCAATAAATGCAAGGATAAACTGCGTGAGTACGCGGGTAAAAATGAGACCGGGATGGAAGATATAGAGGAACTCGCGCTTGATACCGGATCGGAGATGACAGAATGTATCCAGGTGAGGAAGCTGTTTTTTGAACTGGCGGATGAGGAGCGGCTGATCATCAGTATGCACCAGTTCGCAGGCTATACAAGCCGTGAGATCGCTGCAATATTACATATGAATGAAAATACCGTGCGCTCGAAGGAAAGCCGGGCATTAAAAAAAATGGGTGAGTGGTTACAATAAATTGCTATCAGTAGTTAATGAGGTAGTGAAAAAGGGATTTTTCATTACAGAATGGAGGTGCCTATGTCAGAAAAAGAAATTTTAGATAAAATAGAAAAATCTGCCGCACAGGAAAAAATTCCAGAGAGTATTGAACCGGAGCAGATCAAAAGAAAATTAAAAGGAAGAACCAGAAAAACAAGGTAAAACGGAGAAGCGGGATCACTTATTACGGGGCTGTAGCAGCGGCGGCACTTGTGCTTGTCATTGGCGCAGCAGGAGGAATCCATGCGGTTACCGGGGGCGGCACAGGCTTATGACGGCGCCGGTGGGTATAGAAAAAGCGGCATCCGGGCAAAAGTCAGATGAAGGATCAGAAGGCAGCAGCGAATTAAAAGATGGAGCGACTGCAGGCGTAGAGAAAAATGCACAAAAAAAAAGATGCAGGATCTTTGTATACAGTCGCAAAAAATTATGGAGAGGTCTATGATGCAATTTGCTCTGGCAGTGGTCAGGAAAAGGAAGCAGACGGAATAGCGGTTGCGGAGGGAGATAGTTCTAACTCTGGTGATGCAGCGACATATATTATGGATGACACATCAGATACCGTGGATGCGGCTGTAGACGGAGTGGAAGAAATCGGTGGTACACAGATGATAAAGGGCGCAGGAGCACAGGAGGGACAGACAGCGGCAGATATATCATCAGATACGGCAAAACAGCGGTATTCCGGGACAAATCTGCAGAAAGAAGGCGTGGATGAGAGCGATTTTGTCAAAACAGATGGTTCTTATATTTACACGGTAAGCCACAATGAAATATTGATTACGGATATCCGGAAAAAAGCATTAAAACAGATCGGAAAAATACAGATTTCTGAAACTTCATCCGACCGTGTGCTTGAGATGTATGTGGATGGTGATATTTTAAGCGTGATCGTGGAAAGTGAAGATTCCGGACTGGAAATGCAGGCAGATGATACAGAAAATTATACGGAAGACTGCTTTTATTATTTTAGTGAGGGAACACAGACACAAGTTCTTACCTATGATATCAGTGATCCGGAAAAGCCTGTAAAAACCGGGTGTGTGACGCAGGATGGAAGGTATCAGACATCAAGAAAGATCGGAAATATCATTTATCTTTTTACCAATAAAAGAATCAGTATGCCACAACAGACAAAAGAAGAAGCCGTTACGGAAGAAAATGTAAGTGGATGGATTCCGTTAGTCAATGATAAGGCGGTAGATGCAGAAGATATTTACGTGGACAATGGCGGTGGAGGAAGCAACAGTCTGCTGATATCCTCAGTAAATGTGAAAAATCCGGATCAGGTTCTGGATAATACCATGATTTTAAGTCAGTATGTGGATATCTATGTGAGTGAAAGTGCGTTTTATGTGTATCAGATAAAAGGTTCCTGGAATGATGCGGTAACACAGATTGCAAAATTTGGGCTTGCTGATGGGAAGATGGATGCTGATGGAGCAGTTTCAGTGAACGGGAGAATTACAGATACATTTGCGATAAATGAACAGAACGGAAAACTACGGGTTTTAACGACCAGTCAGGATTCAGTAAATGGAGAGGAAACGAATAATCTTTATTTGTTTGAGAAAAATCTGAGTCTTACAGGCAAGATAGAAGGAATTGCACAGGGAGAGGAAATCTATGCGGCGCGTTATCTGGGTAACATGGCTTATTTTGTTACTTATCGCAATACAGACCCACTCTTTGCTGTGGATTTGTCGGATGACAAAAATCCCAAGGTGCTCGGTGAATTAAAGATCAGTGGATTTTCAGAGTATCTGCATTTCTGGGGAGAAGATAAACTGGTCGGGATCGGATATGAGACGGATGAAAAAACAGGGGAACATACAGGTATCAAGATTACAATGTTTGACATTTCAGATTCTTCCAGTTTAAAAGAGATGAACAGTCTCGTATTAAAGATTATAATTACAGTGAGGCACTCTATAATTATAAATGTGTGCTTGCAGATGCGGAGGAAAATCTGCTTGGATTTGCACTGCAGTCCTATGGGGATGAGGAGAGTGCCGCATATCTTTTACTTTCATGGAATGGAGAAAAATTTGAAACATTGCTGTCGCAGAATCTGACCGATCAGGCTGGAAAGCAGGATGCATCAAAAGGTGCAGACACTTCTGCGTACCGGGGAATCTATGTTGGAGATATGTTTTATATTGTCAGTACAGAAACAATCACGTCTTATGACAGAACACAGGAATATTGTGTGAAAAAAAGCATAAGTTTTAAGTAGGAAGATGAAAAAATTTAAAATCTGTCTTGACGCAGAGGAACTGTTTTGTTAAAATCGTTACAGAACTTCTGCGACAGGCAGATGAATATGGCGCGGTAGCCAAGCGGTAAGGCTCCGGTCTGCAACACCGTCATCACCGGTTCGAATCCGGTCCGTGCCTTTCAAAACCTCGAAAATATTTATTTTCGAGGTTTTTGTTTTATACATATCAAATGAACGATGAGCAAATATCTGGTTGTTGATAAAGATATGTGCAAGTTGGAAATGTAGTGGATACAGATGGAGAAAAAAATGCTGACTGAAGTTTTTTATTTACACGAAAAAGGATCTCTTGCGGATGCAAGACTTTGTACCTATATACTCGATGATTCTGATTCGATTGCGATTGAGAAACGTCCGATGATGCTCATCTGCCCGGGAGGCGGTTACGAGCACACGTCTGACCGGGAAGCAGAGCCGCTCGCCATGCATTTTCTGAGTATTGGCTATCATGTGGCAGTGCTGCGCTATTCGGTGGCACCGGCAGTTTATCCGACGGCCCTGTTAGAGGCAGCGGCGTCCATGAAGCTGATTCATGAACATGCGAAGGAGTGGTATGTGGACACAGATAAGATCGTGGTGCAGGGATCTTCTGCAGGCGGACACCTTGCAGCATGCCTTGCGATGTTCTGGCATACAAAGTGGCTGGCAGAGATGGCGGGTGTAACAAACGATATATTAAAACCTGCAGCAATGCTTTTAAATTACCCGGTTATTACTTCCGGAGAATATGCACACCGGGGATCTTTTAAACAGCTTCTTGGCGGAAATGAGACGGAGGAACTGTTAGAATTGCTTTCACTGGAAAAACAGGTCACAGAGCACACACCGCCGGCATTTATCTGGCATACCTATACAGACCAGTCGGTTCCGGTGCAGAACTCGCTGCTTTTGATCGGTGCAATGAAAAAATATGAGATCCCGGTTGAGTTCCATATGTATCCGGTAGGAAAACACGGCCTCAGCACCTGCAGCAGACTTACTGCCATGCGGATGGTACGGGGATCCAGAAGGAGTGCGGGAGCTGGCTTCCTTTGGCAAAGAGGTGCTGATCGCACTCCGGGATGAGTAAAAAATTATTTTAAAACAATCTTTACAAATTTCTTTTTACCACGTTTTACGACAAGTCCGTCAGCACCGAAAGCGTCAGCTCCGTAAGTGGTCTGGATGTCTGTTACTTTTTCGTCAGCAACGGAGACACCGCCCTGCTGTACGGCACGTCTTGCGTCGGAGCGGGATGGAGCAAGCTCAGCTTTTACTAAGAGAGCAAGGATATCTAAATCGCCGTCTGCAAAATCAGCAGCAGTCAGCTCTAAGGTCGGCATGTGGCAGAGTCGCCACCGCCTGCGAATAAAGCGTGGGATGCTTCTTTTGCTTTGTTTGCTTCTTCCTCGCCGTGAACCAGTTTGGTCAGCTCGAAAGCAAGAATCTCTTTTGCCTGGTTTAACTGTGCGCCTTCCCAGCTTTCCATTGCGTCGATCTCCTCTAATGGAAGGAAAGTCAGCATACGGATGCATTTTAATACGTCCGCATCAGAGACGTTTCTCCAGTATTGGAAGAAGTCGAATGGGGAAGTCTTGTTCGGATCAAGCCATACAGCACCGGACTGTGTTTTACCCATTTTTTTGCCTTCGGAATTTAAAAGAAGGTTGATGGTCATCGCGTAAGCGTCTTTTCCGAGTTTTCTACGGATCAGCTCGGTACCGCCTAACATGTTGCTCCACTGGTCATCACCGCCGAACTCCATGTTACAGCCGTATTTCTGGTATAAGGTGTAGAAGTCGTAACTCTGCATGATCATGTAGTTAAACTCTAAGAAACTTAACCCTTTTTCCATACGCTGTTTGTAGCATTCTGCGGTCAGCATACGGTTAACGGAGAAATGAGCGCCGACTTCACGCAGTACGTCAATGTAATTTAAGTCCATCAGCCAGTCTGCGTTGTTTACCATAAGTGCTTTTCCATCGGAAAAATCGATGAAACGGCTCATCTGTTTCTTGAAGCAGTCACAGTTGTGCTGGATCGTTTCCGGTGTCATCATCTGGCGCATGTCGGTACGGCCGGATGGATCCCCGATCATGGCAGTTCCGCCGCCGATTAAGGCGATTGGTTTGTTGCCTGCCATCTGGAGACGTTTCATTAAGCATAATGCCATGAAGTGTCCTACATGAAGGCTGTCTGCGGTCGGGTCAAAACCAATGTAAAAAGTAGCTTTTCCGTTGTTGATCAGATCTTTGATCTCTGCTTCGTCAGTTACCTGGGCGATCAGGCCTCTGGCAACTAATTCATCGTATAATGTCATAATTATAAATCCTCCTGAAAATAAAATTGCATTAAAAAATCCCCGTCCCAAAAAGGACGAGGATAAAACTCGTGATACCACCTTTGTTCGCAGGCAATTCACATTGTCTGCCTCATCGAGTGTCCGACAACACTCAGGCGCTTGTAACGTGCGCCGCTACGTCACAGCCTACTATCGCATCCTTAGAAATACGAATTTGGTGTGAAGCTCGGGGATGTATTCGAAATAAGTTTTCCGTGCACCTCTCATCGACCGGTTGCTTTCTGTCCGTTCCGCTTATTTTTACTTTTTCCCGTCAAAGCTGTTGTTCTGCTTCAATTAACGCCATTATAGACGCGGTGCGTCGGATTTGTCAAGAAAATATTTTTTTAAAGACTGCGACCTTTTATCTTTTTCATGCGTCTAATCTATGTAAAGGTTCAGTGGTCAGAATGTTGCCACGGAATCATGCAAAGAGCATGAAAAAATTGTATACTCAGAGGTAAAAAACGACATGGGATATACAATGACATGCCTTCTATGAGCTCAGAAGAAACAACAGAATATACAGGATATTTAAGCCGGCGGAAAGGAAAGTTATGAAAAAAGAAGAATTGGGAGAGCTGATCATCGCATCCGAGGATATGATGTATCATGTGGCAAAAACGCTTCTGTACCGTGATGCGGACTGCGCAGATGCGATCCAGGAGACGATCGTGAAAGCATTTTCCAAACTGCATACATTAAAATCGGATGTCTATGCGAAGACATGGCTGACAAGGATTCTCATCAATGAATGTTATACCGTGATGAGGAAAGAGAAGAAAGTGGTGTCGCTTGAGGATTATCAGATGGAGGAGCGTGCGGCAGAGACAAAAGATTATTCGGAATTATATGAGGCGATCAGCCGTCTGTCAGAGGATGCGAGCTTTCTGTCACACTGTATTACATGGAGGGGTACAGTGTGCGGGAGATAGCGGGGATCTTAGGTGTGACAGAGAGCGCCGTAAAGAACCGTCTGTCGCGTGCGAGGGCGAAACTGAAAAACGAATTGGAACAGGAAAACAGTTACGGAATGGAGAGTTGAGTATGAATATTGAAAATATGGAACAGGAATTTCCGAAAATGCCACAGAGCATGCGGGACATGATAGAAAAAGAAGTGGAAAAACAGGTAAAAGTGACACCGCAGAGAGGTTATTTTTCCCTGAAAAAAGCGGTAGTGGCGTCACTGGCGGCAACGTTTGTACTTGGAACGACGATTTTTGCGGGTACAAAATTATATCGCATGAGCAGCAGTCCGCAGGGTAATTACGGTATGACGACTAAAATTGAAAAAACGGATGTGACAGAAAATACAGAAAAAATAGATCCGGCACCGCAGCTTGCAATGAAATTATCTTATCTGCCGGATGGAATGACAGAGACGGAAGAAGGAAAATACAGCTATGAACAGACACCGGGGCAGGGAGGTATCTCGATTGTATTTTATCAGATGGATACCGGTGATGAGGCATTTTGGATGCAGGATCATTATGTGACGGAAAGTGAAAATATACAGGTTGGAAACCACGATGGTGTCTATGAAAAAATGCAGAATATTGTGGGTGATGACTCTGCATTTGACCAGATGATCTATGTAACTTATCCGGAATATCATTATGTCATGCAGATGTATGTCGGTCATGATGTGACAAAAGAGGAGGCCTGCAAGGTTGCAGAGGGCATTATTTTAGCACCGTCGGAGGAACTTGCGGATGGCACGGTGATAAGTCCATATAACTGGAGCGATTATGAGGATGCTATGGCGGAGAATAGCGGTGAGGATGAGGCGTTAAAGACGACAGCCACTGCGGAGGAGATGAAAAATCTGCATAAGATCGGCGAGGAATTTGCTGTGACGGGAGAAGCTGATGGAGAATCACAGAATCTGCGGATCAAAGTGACAGATGTGAAAGTGACGGATGATGTCGCAATTCTTGATCCGGTTTTTATGGATCGTGATATGTTGGACGTGGATGAAAATGGAAAACTTCTTCCAGATACGATTTCTTACATCAAAGCCGGAGACGGCATCAATACGCTCGATGAGGTCATAAGCAGCAGGGAGGTACACGGAAACTGGTATACGTTACATTAGAGTATACCAATGCCGGGGAAACAGAATTGACGGATGTTTTATTCTTTAGTTCGGTCATGAAGATAAGGGAAGAAAACGAAGTTTACGAGATCTGCGGCGGGGAACAGCCAAAAGAGGGGGATGCATGGGATACAGTCCAGGCGGACAGCAGCAGTTTAGAGTATGGTGAAGAGATGGCATATTACGATGTGACCGGCGGAGAGAGGGGAAATAATTATTTTGGCAGCATCAAAGCCGGGGAGACAAAGATATTGCATGTGGGGTTTGTTGTGGATGAAGATGCACTGCCGTATCTTTATCTGAATACCGGTACTTCCGGCAGCAGTTATACATTTACGGAGCAGGATTTAGCGCAGGGGCTGGTGGATATCCGGCAGTAAAAAGGGAATAGTGGTAAAAAGGAAAGTGCACCCGGAAATCGGATTGTAGGAGCGGTTTTTCGGGTGCCTTTTCGTGTAATGATTGAAAGCCTGTAAAATGCATGATAATATAAAATAATCGGAAATCGGATATGATTAGAAAGGATCAGCCAGCGAAAAGGAAATTTAAAGTGCAAACCGTAATAATCTATAGACTGGCAGAGTGGTAGAATGGATAAAAAGGTAGTATTTCTTGATGTAGACGGAACAATGGTCAACGAAAAAGGCGAGATCCCGGAGTCCGCACAGTACGCAGTCCGTACGGCGCAGGCAAACGGCCACCGGATGGTGGTATGCAGCGGACGCAGCCGTTTTCAGATCTATGACGCACTGTTAGAACTTGGATTTTCCGGGATCGTCGGCGGAGCCGGAGCCTTTGTGGAGGACGAGGGAAAAGAGTTTTATCATGCATATATTGATGAGGAACACAGAAAAAGCAGTTTTGATTATTTAGAGAGCAATGGATTTTTATTCTGTTACCAGGCGGATGACGGTGTGGTGTTGAACCAGAGAAGCTGCGACGGCATGTTAAAGGTTTACCGGGATGCCGGAATGAGTAAAGAGCGCTTAGACCGCCTGATCGGACGGATGCACCTGACCGAGGAGCCATGGAAAAACGAAAAAAATGAGAAGATCATTTATTACGATGCACCGTTTCCTGTCGCAAAGGTACATGCGGACATGGAACCATATTTTGATGCGGTGGCGATCAGTCTGGATGGAATGGGCGATTTTGCGGGCGAGATCGGGATCAATGGCATCAACAAGGCGACAGGCATGGAACGGTATCTGAATCATGTCGGCATTTCGCGGGAAAACTGTATCGCGATCGGTGACGGACCGAACGATCTTCAGATGATGGAGTACGCCGGGATCAGCGTAGCGATGGGAAATGCGCGGGATGAGGTAAAGCGGCTGGCAGACATGGTGACAAACCATATTGATGAGGATGGAATTTTGCATGCGTTTGAGCGCCTTGGACTGATAAACGATTGTATTTGATGGAAAATGATGATACCATGAAATGGTGCAGGAAAAACCACGAATGGGATCGTGATGAGAGATCGGAGGAGCCTATGGATAAAAAATCAGTTCGGGCAGTTGCAGTCACTATTTTTTCCGGGGTGTTATTTTTGGAGAGCATGTTTGCAGGCGGAGTCGCAAGCGAGGAGACAGGAAAAGTCTTAGACGGCATGCGGGGATTGCGTAGAGTGAATAATGTGCATTATCTGGTAACGAACAGTTATTCCGGGAGCCAGGACATTGTGCAGCAGACGCAGGAGATCTGGGCTGACCTGTTAGATGAAACCTGGGCAGCGGAGTATAAGAATACGGATGCCGATGGTGCCATGACGTTTTTAAAGGAATTTTGTGATGGGGTTACGGTCAATTCTTACCAGGCAGGAGTCTGGAGCCAATGGAATGGCTACAGTACGAGACGGACATTCCAAATTATCAGGCACTTACGAATCCTGGCTACCGTGAGGAGGACGTTGTTTCTGCGGAATGTGTAGATTTAGATGACGGAGCGACGCAGATTATCTTTTCACTGTCAGGGCAGCAGTTGAAGGAAAAGAGGGATCAGGCGCTTGACCTCATAGAACCGGCTGGTATGGAGGAGCAGGACGATACGGAACAGATGGATAAAATGTCCGTCTATTATGAACAGTACCAGAAAACAGGCTATCAGAATGAGCAGATTGCGTATACCATTAATAAATCCGGGGTTCTGACAGGAATGGAATACAGTTTTGATGTGAAACGGCCTAAAGTTGTGATAAAAGGCGGCGAGCAGAAACTTGAAGGGGAAGAGGAATATGCAATGGGAGTGAAGATAGAGGTGCTTTCCTATAATCAGGCGAATATTCCGAAAGTGATCCGAAAGTGTGCAGCAGATGCCGGATATGACAGGTAAAGGATGATGGAGATATAGATGATTTTCATTTATAACGGAAGAATGTGCATTCTCATGTTGGAAACAACAGAGTGATTTGATTGTTGAAAAGTGTGTAATGTTAACTTGATGGAAATAAAAAGTTGACATTACACTCTTTTTTGAGTAATATTGTTAACTATAAGATTAGCGGAGGTTAACAAAAAATGAAAACGAAGGGCGTAATTTACTGTGGATTATTTACTGCACTGATTGCAGTCGGGGCATTTATCAAAATTCCGATACCGGTCGTGCCATTTACCCTGCAGTACCTGTTTACGATGCTGGCAGGTCTGCTGCTTGGTTCAAGACTGGGAACGGTGTCTGTACTTTCGTACATGCTGCTTGGGCTGGCTGGTCTTCCAATTTTTTCGGAGGGCGGCGGACTGTGGTATGTGTTTAAACCTAGTTTTGGATATATCATCGGATTTGCAGTGGGTACATTTGTGACTGGATGGATTGCGGAACATATGGAAAAAAAGACCATTGCACGGTACCTTCTGGCAAATCTGGCAGGACTGTTTTGTGTCTATGCAGTCGGTATGATTTATTACTATATCATCTGTAATTTTGTGATTAATACGCCGATTGCGGCAGGACCACTGTTTTTGTACTGCTTTGTTTTAGCGGTGCCGGGGGACATTGCCTTAAGTATTCTTGGGGCAGTGGTGGCAAAGCGTGTCAGACCGGTGCTTGCTTATGAGGCAGTGCGGGTAAGATCTTAAAGATGTTGCAGCAGATATGGTTCATGAGATACAAATACATGGATCTGCGTTGGGATTATGCGCAGTATCCGAAAGATAAGCGGGAGAAAAAGAAATGAATGCACTTACATTAGCGGAAGAAATTATTAACGGAAGAAGAATCACAAGGGAAGATGACCTTTCATTTTTCCTGACCTGTGATCTTGAGGAGCTCTGTGAAGGAGCAGATAAGATCAGGGAAGCACGGATCGGGGATAAAGTAGATCTGTGTTCAATTATCAACGGGCGCAGCGGAAGATGCCCGGAGGACTGCAAATACTGTGCACAGTCGGCGCACCATCATACAAACTGTGAGGAGTATGATTTCCTTCCGGAGGAAGAGATTCTGGCAGCATGCAAAATGAATGAGCGGGAAGGCGTTGATCGTTTTTCTATCGTTACAGCGGGAAGAGCGCTGACGGGAGAGGAATTTGACAAGGCGATCCATGCATATGAGACGATGAAAAAAGAGTGTAAGATCGATCTGTGTGCCTCCATGGGATTTCTTTCTGCAGAACAGCTGCACAGACTGCACGAGGCGGGGGTTACCAGCTATCATCACAACATAGAGACATCCAGACGTAATTTCCCAAATATCTGCACAACACATACCTATGACATGAAGATCGAAACATTGAAAAAAGTAAAGGCAGAGGGAATGTGCGCCTGCTCCGGCGGAATCATCGGCATGGGAGAAACGTGGGAGGACAGACTGGATATGGCGGTCAGTCTTGCAGAGCTTGGAATCGACTCGATTCCGATCAATGCGCTGATGCCGATACCGGGAACACCGTTAGAACATCTGCCAAGACTGTCAGAGGCTGATATTTTGCGCACGATCGCATTTTTCCGTTATATTAACCCGGATGCCAATATCCGTCTTGCTGCGGGAAGGGCACTTTTGACAAACGATGGGGAAATTGCATTCCAGGCAGGGGCATCCGCATCCATTACCGGAAACATGCTGACAACGGTGGCATGCGCAACGATCCGCAGCGACAGACGGATGTTAGAAGATTTAGGCCGTGATGTGACACCGGTGTACTGGACAGAAGAAAAGTCAGAGGCATAGTAAGAATCGTCATATGGAAAAGAAATGTCATTGTTATGTGGAAGGAAAGATTACAGAAAAGAGGATGGATATGAGCAAAGCTTTATTTATCACGGGTACCGGGACGGATATCGGAAAAACTTATGTGACCGGGCTGATCGTAAAAAAGCTGGCAGAAGAGGGAAAGTCAGCGGCATATTATAAAGCGGCAATGAGTGGAAATGACCGCAGGGCGGATGGATCGCTGATTCCGGGAGATGCCCTGTTTGTGCAGCAAATGTCTGGTATTACACAGTCGCTTGAGGAAATGTGTCCGTATGTATATGAACACGCATATTCGCCGCATCTTGCCTCACGGATCGAGGGACATCCGGTGGAGATGGATGTGGTCAGAGATGGCTACAAGGCTGTATGTGATAAATATGATTATGTGACCGTGGAGGCAGCGGTGGTATTTTGTGCCCGATCTGCTTTGATGAGGCGAAGATCCAGTTAGAGGACGTAGTATCGGAACTTGGACTTTCCAGTATCCTGATTGCGGACGCCGGACTTGGTACGATCAACAGTGTGGTGCTGACGGCAGAATATATGAAAGCACATCATTTGCCGTTAAAAGGAATGATATTTAACCATTATCATCCGGGTAATGTGATGGAGGACGATAACATTTTCATGTGCGAATATATGACCGGACTGCCGACACTTGCGAAGGTACAGGACGGGGACACGCAGCTTAAGATGGATGTGGAAGCACTTGCGGGATTATATGAGTAGAAAAGAGGAGTAAAAATATGATCTGGTATCCTTACGAACAGATGAAAACAATGCGGGAACCTTATAAAATTTTAGATGCAAAAGGTGTTTATCTTTATACGAAAGATCAGAAACTGATCGATTCGGTATCGTCCTGGTGGTGCATGATCCATGGCTATAAACACCCGGAACTGACGGCTGCCATCAAAGAACAGGCAGATCATTTCTGCCATGTCATGCTTGGCGGACTGACACATGAGCCGGTGCAGAAGCTTTCGGATAAATTGCAGGAGTATTTACCGGGAGATTTGGATTACTGCTTTTTCTCGGATTCCGGAAGTGTTGCGGTGGAAGTCTCCTTAAAGATGGCATTACAGTACAATACAAATCAGGGCAGAAAACGTCCGCTCGTGCTTGCATTAGAGCATGCTTACCACGGGGATACGTTTAAGGCGATGGAAGTGGGGATGATGAGGATTATCATTTCGCATTTGAAGAAAAAACGGGTGTGGTCCATATACCGACCGAAATCGCGGCACTGGAGGAGGCATTTGAGAAATATCATGACGAATTGAACTGTTTTATCGTGGAACCGCTGCTGCAGGGCGCAGGCGGAATGCGGATGTATGATATTTCTTTCCTGAAACGCGCACGCGAATTGTGTGATGCGTATGATGTACTTTTGATCTTTGATGAGGTTGCAACGGGATTTGGAAGAACCGGTAACCGTTTCGTTGCCGATCTGGTTCTGCCGGATATCTTAGTCCTCGGAAAGGCATTGACCGGAGGTTATATCGGTCATGCTGTGACAGTGGCAAATCATAAGGTATTTGATGCATTTTACAGTGATAATGACCGCTATGCACTGATGCACGGACCGACATTTATGGGAAATGCACTTGCCTGTGCCGTGGCACTCAAAGGAATCGAAATTTTCGAGCGGGAAAATTATATGGGAAAAATCAAACGCATTGAAGAGATTTCACATCGGGAAATGGACGGCTTTACAGATCCAAGGATCAAAGAAGTGCGTGTAATGGGGGGATGTACCTGCGTGGAAGTGTACGATGGAGCAGCCCTTGAGGGATTCCAGCAGTTTGCATATGAGAGAGGAGTCTTTTGCCGTCCGTTCTTAAAGTACATGTATTCCATGGTTCCTTACATTATAGAGGAAGAGGAACTGGTTCAGATTTTTGATGTGATGAAAGCATGGTTTCGCAGAGGTTAAAGCAGGTACTTGACATTAGACAGACAACTGTTAACATAGAATTAATCACTGTATGAAAAATCTGCATGATAAGGAGAAAAGACTATGTTAACAGCATTGTTTATTATTTTAATGTTTGCCGTATTTGGAAAATTGATCCTGTTTGCTTTCAAGGCATCCTGGGGGATCTTAAAAGTTTTACTTACGATCATTATCTTCCCGTTGTTTTTGATCGGGTTATTTGTTTCAGGACTGGTTTATATTGCACTGATACTGCTTGTAATCGCAGGAATTGTGTCGGTGGTCAAATCATTGACGTAAAAATTACAATAGCGGATGTTCGGCACATGCTGCCAGACGTTCATAGCGTCTGTCGACTTCTGCCTGAATCTGGTCTGCAACCGATTTATATTCTTCGGTGGCAAGATGTTTCGTGCGCCCCATCATGGAAAACCATTCCGTGACGGGGATTTTTTTATGCGATTTTTTTGGATCATAGCTCAGTGATGTGATGCCGCGTTCGATTTCATAGAGCGGAAAATAACAGCAGTCTACGGCGGCAGCAATGACTTTTCGTTCTGTGTCCGGACGGTCATTCCAGTTGAGCGGGCAGGCGGAGAGCGCTTTTACATAGGCGGTGCCGAATTCCCTTGCATAGGCAGCTGCTTTTGCTGCCTTTTTGATAAAATCATGTGGGTTCGACTCGGCGACGGTTGCCACATAGGGAGGTGGGTCGCGGCCATGATCTGGGGCATGTCTTTGTGGAAAAAGGTCTTTCCGTACTGTGTTTTTCCGAGGTGGGAGGTGGAGCTTTTCGCACCCATCGGGGTAGAGTAGGAAAGCTGGTAACCGGTGTTCATATATCCGCCGTTGTCATATTCAAATAAGAGCAGATGATGTCCGCGCAGTGCCGTTCCGAGTGCAGAACCCATGCCGATATCCATGCCGCCGTCACCACTTGCATGATAAATGTGATCTCGCCTTTGGGATATTCCCCGCGTTTTTGCCGTTCCTCAAATACTTCCACCAGACCGCTTAAAGTAGCAGCTCCATTTTGAAACAGGTTGTGGATATATGGGATGCGGAATGCCGTTTTTGGGTAGCAGTGGTTGTCACCATGCCGCAGCCGGTCTGGAACAGAAAGACCACATTTCCTTCGATCCCTTTTAACAGGAGATTTAAGTTGACCGGTATACCGCAGCCGGGACAGGTTCCGATTCCCGGGGCGATCCGCTTGGGCATGGCGGTGGCGTCTTTGATCAATCCACCTTTTACAAGCATTTTTCCGGTTGCAGGATCGAAAGTGCAGGTTGTGACACCGGGCGACTGGCGATCTTTGGTGAGGGGTGCATAATACTGTGGCTGTGGGCAATTTTCTGTCGTACCCGGTGTGATTCCATAGTAATCAAAAGCCCTGGCATCAGGCGAAAGTCCCTCACGAAACAGCGCAACAGCATCCTCCACAAAAAAATCCTTCCCGCCAAGTCCGTAAATGCGGGTCAGTACCGGATCGGGTGTGTGGAATCCGTGATATCCTGCAGGGCGGCGCGCAGTTCTAAGGACATATTTCCGCCGCCGGCGCCGTAGCTGTCCTGACGGTCTGCAGCAACGATCGTCTTTGCATGCATACAGAGATGGCGTAATTCGTCAGATGGAAATGGACGAAGCACATTTAATGTGACGACGCCAGCGCGGATGCCCTCTTTGCGCAGCGTATCTGCTGCAACTGTGGCTGTGTGAAAAGAGGAACCGAGCAGAAAAAGGATAATATCTGCATCTTCACACATATATCCGCGGCAAAAAGTGTGCATTCTTCCGGAGAGGGAGGCGAATTCATCAAACAGTATGGGAAGTTTTTTTCGTGTTTCTTCCATGGCGAGAAAAAGCTGATATTTGTTGTTGATGATATCCGGTTCATTCATATAGGAGCCGACAGAGACCGGGTGATTCAGGTCGAGTACACTGTAAAAACGATTCTCCCCGGTGGAGTCATTTCCGGCAAAAGCGGAGATTTCGGGATTGTCACAGGAGAGTTTTTTCCCGATAAAGTGCTGTACGGTTTCATCTTCAGAAAAGACCATGCATTTTTGTTTCTGATGGCTGGTAAAGAAACCGTCAAAGGCAACGACAACCGGGAGATTGACTTTTTCGGCAAGTTTTAAGGCAATCAGATTGAAGTCGTAGACCATCTGCGGGTCATCCGCAAACAGAATGATCCAGCCGGTATTTAAAAGATACATGATATCGCTGTGATCACCTTTGATGCACAGAGGACCGGAGACGGTACGGCAGGCGACATTCATGACCATCGGCATGCGTGTGCCGGACTGAACCGGAAACTGCTCTAAGGCATAGAGCAGACCGTTGGCGCTGGTGGCATTAAATACGCGTCCGCCGCCCGCCGAAGCACCGTAACAGATACCGGCGGCACTGTGTTCTCCCTCGGCGGCGATCAGCCGGATGTTGTGCTCGCCTCTTGCACCCGAAAGATCGAGATTTTCCGCAATCTGCGTGGAGGGGGTGATCGGATAATATCCCATGATATGATAATTGATCTGCTTTGCAGCGTAGGCGGCAAGCTCATTTCCACTTTCGTAAAGTTTGCGCTGGGCAGCGGTTTTCTTTACGAAAGCCTGTGTTGATGATTGCTGCTGATCCGATGATGGAAAGCCTGTGTTGTTGATTGCTGCTGATCTGACATTATACGATACCTCCGTCAATACGTTTTTCATCAAGATAAGAATCACTGGTGATCCAGGAATTTGCGCCGGTCTTCTGGTACCGGACAGAGTCTGGCAGCAGATCCTGATCCGGCATGGAATGCGGCTTGTCCGGGTAATCTTTTTCTTCTGCTTTTACCAGAGCGTGAGTCGGACAGACATCCACGCAGCGGAGACAGCCTTTGCAGTGTCTGTAATCAAGTCCCTGGTTGACCATTGCCTCTTTCCCCTTATAAGTTCCTGGTGCAAACTGAAATACCATATCCGGACAGGTAGAATCACAGAGTCCGCAGTTGATGCACCGATCCTGCAAAAAGAGGGGAATATAACCTTCGCGGGAGGGGGAGAGGTCATTTGATACCGTGCTGCCGGGGCGTGTATTGATCCCGCCTATCGGGGCGTTTTTGTAGCCCCAGATATAAGTTTCTTTTGCGAGAGAAGGGGAAGCAGTTCTGTCAGGAATCTTTTTTTCAGCTGTTTTTCATACCCCATTTTTAAACCCTGCAGATTTGCCCCGATCAGTGCCGGATATTTTTTCCCAATAGTATTTTTGCAGAGTGTTTCAATGGAATCCATCGGGATAAAAGGACACGCTCTGGCAATCGCACCGAGCATAACCATGTTAATGCGGGATCTGGATTCCATGGCGATGGAGAGTGCGTCCAGACAATACAGCGTTCCAGTTGGAATATTGTATTTTTCTGCCGTTTCATCACAGGATAAAGGTGTATTTAAAACAATTTTTGTGTCGGCGGAAATCCCGTCTAATACTGGGTAAGTCCCGATCAGCCTTCGTGAAAAATGCCAAGTACATGCGGTTGTAATACCGGGCTGTTGATGCGCAGTGGATGGGAAGCGGGACTCCAGCGGATATAGGATTTTACCGGTGAACCTCGTTTTTCAGATCCGTAGCTGGAAAAACTTAAGGAGTTTAAGGAAAGGTATAAGGCACCGAGTTCGCCGAGCATTTTTCCGCAGAGATTTGCGCCGAGACCGCCGATGCTCTCTAACCGTATTTCAAAATAACCGTATTCATTTGTAACCGGAAGTGTAACTGGGGTGTACATCATATGCTCCATTCTTGCGCTATATTCACGCATTTTATTGATTCACTCATATACAAAAGTTTGATTTTACATAGCAAATGTGATTGTAAATAGCTATGTGTCTGTTATTTTATAGTGTGTACAGAAGCAGACGAATCATGCGCTTTTTTTTGTTTACATCCGGGGGGAAAGTGATTAGAATAGACAGGTAGGTTTTATGGGTGGTGTCATATATATGAAAGAGAAAATCATAGTATTTGTAAAAAAAGAAACAGTGCTGGTCGTTGCAGCCATTTTAGCTGTAATATCCGCTTTTTTTGTGCATCCGGATCAGGCATATATCGATTATATTGATTTTCGCGTGCTTGGGATCCTGCTTTCGCTGATGATCATTATGGCGGGCGTGCAGAATAATGGAATCTTTGATGAGATCGGGCGGCGGCTTCTTGCGCATACGAAAAATACGGCGCAGCTGGCATTTGTTCTTGTTTTTCTGTGTTTCTTTTCAAGCATGGTCATTACCAATGATGTTGCGCTTTTGACGTTTGTTCCGTTTGCACTTCTCACGCTGCAAAAATGCGGGCAGGAGCGCCTTATGGTGCCGGTCATCGTGCTTCAGACCATAGCGGCGAACCTTGGAAGTATGCTGACTCCGATTGGAAATCCGCAGAATTTGTATTTATATAATCTCTCAGAAATGAATGCTGGGGAGTTTCTTGTCTTGATGCTTCCGTATACGGTTGTTTCCGGTGTGCTGCTTGCCCTGACGATTTTCGTTTTAAGTGCAAGAAAAAGAAAAATCAGATTGACAGACTGTCATTTTTCGGAAGAAAAAAAGGAAATGAACAAAAAACTGACCGGCATGTATGCGGTTTTATTCCTTATGGCGCTTTTGGTCGTGGCAAGGATCCTGCGTATTATATTTTGCTTGCGGCGGTGGCTGTGTCTGTGTTTTTATCAGATAGAAAAGTACTGGGCAGGTGGATTACTGCCTGATCTTTACGTTTATCGCTTTCTTTATTTTTACAGGAAATATCGGACGGCTGCCGGCGTTTCAGGAAGTACTGCATTCACTGGTTAACGGAAGGGAACTTCTGGTGGGAATTGCCACAAGCCAGGTGATCAGCAATGTTCCGGCGGCACTGTTATTGTCCGGTTTTTCGGGTGATTTAAAGCAGCTTTTGCTTGGTGTAAATTTAGGGGGACTTGGCACACTGATCGCCTCCATGGCGAGCCTGATCTCCTATAAAATATATGCGCATAATTATAACCGCACGAAGGGGTATTATCTGTTGTGGTTTCATCTGGCAAATATCATTTTTCTCGCGGTACTTGTGCTGCTTGCGCTGGGAATGCGGTAAAATGGGAGGGAGAATAAAATGCAGGAAAAACAATTAGATAAAGAAGTATGAAGGGAACCATCTATGTGCTGCTCTCAGCAGTATGTTTCAGCACTGGAGGTGTTCTGATAAAGTCGATTCCGTGGAGTTCCATCACGATCCAGGGAATCCGCAGTATTTTTTCATTTATGCTGATCGCATCGTATATGGTCATCACAAAACGAAAATTTGTATGGAACAAGACGGTACTGTTTGGAGCCGTCTGCAACACAGTCATGGCATTGACATTTGTTTCAGCGACAAAGATGACGACGGCGGCAAATGCGATCGTGCTTCAGTTTACAGAACCGATCTTTGTGATTCTGCTGATGTGGGCATTATATAAGAAGAAACCGAAAAAAGCGGCAGTGGTGGCATGTGCGGTCGTGTTTGCCGGTATCTTATGCTTCTTTTTAGATTCCCTGAGCGCCGGGGGAATGGCGGGAAATCTGCTTGCGGTATTTTCGGGATTTACCTATGCGCTGGTTATGATGATGAAAGGTTTTCCGGGAGCTGATTTTGAATCGTCATTGCTGGCATCCCATGTGATCAGCCTTAGCATCGGACTGCCTTCGTTTTTGGGGGAGACCGATCATTCTGCGAAGGCATGGATCTGTATTATCCTTCTCGGTGTGATCCAGTTTGGATTATCCTACATCTTTTTATCGAGGGGCTTGGATCGTGTTTCGCCGGTCACGGCATCCTTAACTTCTACATTAGAGCCGATCTTAAATCCAATTTTAGTTGCGATCTTCTGCGGTGAGACAATCGGGCGCACGGCAGTCATTGGCGCAGTGCTTGTGATCGGGGCAGCGGCATGCTATAACGTTTATGAGGCAGCGCATAAGGATTAAAGGAATTCCGGCATCAAAATATATGATGTTAAAACCAAATAGTGCTTCACAACCTGGCGGCTGACAAATTGCGCAAAGCGAGAATGCTTTTGTGACTTTGGGAGAAAATTAGAAAATCTTAGTCTGCCTGTCTATCCACAGTGATGTTCTGCCACGGATGGCAGAACAAGGCTTCTCGAGCAAGGATGGCTCGTTGAACGCCGTTCACGTCACTCCGAGAAAAAGTAAAACAGGCAGGCTTAGCTTTTCTTATTTTCGGACAACGGAACAAAACAGGCACGGCTTTGCGCAATTTGTCAATCAATAAACCTGAACGCACTATTTGTGCCAACAACATTATAAGGTATATTACAGAATCACAAAAACGTGGTTCTGTATTTTTTTACCCATTTTTTACATAAACCCCCACACCCATTTTACAATATCCGCTTAGGATATAGGGTAAAGATGAGAGAAATAAAAGAATCGATGCCGGGCAGGCGGATTTAGTGCGCAGATGGAAGAAACCGGCAGGAATGGAGAAGAGATGGAAAGAACACTCGTGTGGGGACACCGCGGTGCAAGCGGTTATGCACCGGAAAATACAATGGCAGCTTTTGAGAAAGCGGTAGAGCTTGGCGCAGATGGAATTGAACTGGATGTGCAGCTCACAAAAGACGGAGAACTTGTTGTCATCCACGATGAAACGATCGACCGAGTGAGTGATGGAAGCGGCTGGGTAAAAGATTATACCTACGCGAAGCTGATCAAACATAATTTTAACCGTACACATCCGGAGTATGAACATGCACAGATACCCACGTTAGAGGAAGTCTATGCGTTGATAAAACCGACAGATCTGACCATCAATGTGGAAATCAAGACAGGAGTCGTGTTTTATCCGGAAATTGAGGCGCGTGTGTTAGATCTCACAGAGCGGATGGGACTCATGGAACGTGTGATTTTTTCCTCCTTTAACCACTATACCATACAAAAGATCAAAGAGATCAATCCGGAAGCAGAGACAGGAATGTTATACAGCGATGGAATCATCAATCCGGTCAGTTATGCTTCGTATGTGGTGGGAGCGGATGCACTGCACCCGGCACTTTACAACATTCAGTATGAAGGATTTATGGAAGAGTGCAGGAGGCAGAAAAAGAAAGTCCATGTATGGACTGTAAATGAGGAAAAATATATGCGGCTCGTCTGTGCGGCGCGTGCCGATGCAATGATCACAAATTACCCGGACCGCGGCAAAAAAATTGCGGAAGAGTACAGTGATGGGAAATTGACACCGGAGCTGGTGAAATTGTTGAAGCATAAAGAAATGGCGGCGTTATGAATGCGGCAGGCAGTCTGTATTTTGCAGACGAAGGTATCTGACCTGGCAGAAAAATCTGGTGGAACCGTACCTGAAGCAATGTCAGAAGTATGCTTATTTTCACAGTTATGACGGGGCGGCCATTTTTATCAGCAATATCTGGCAGCGGGGGCGGATACCTGTATTGTGATCTCACACGGATTCAGCGAGTTTGCAGAAAAGTACAACGAGGTTATTTATTATTTTCTGCAGCATGGCTGTTCCGTTTATATCTTAGAGCACCGCGGGCACGGCTATTCAGAACGTGAGGTTTCGGATGACCAGAAGGTATATATCCGTGATTTTGAAGATTATATCAAAGATCTGGACTGCTTTATGAAAAAAATGAATTACCGGATGGAGCGGCACCGCATCTTATTTGCACATTCCATGGGAGGTGCGGTCGCTGTGCGGTATATCGAGGAACATCCGAAAGTATTTGAACGTGCAATCCTTTCTTCACCGATGTTTCGGATGCAGACCGGAAAGTATCCGTGGTGGGTGGCAAAAATGACAGCTGATTTTTATGTGAGAACCAAAAGAGGTGAACGTTATGCAGCGGGACAGACAGGGTTTGACAGCAGGCCGGATTTTGAACACAGCAGCTGTATTTCAAGAGAGCGCTATGATTATATTTTTGAAAAGAGGCTGAAAAATTCCAGATATCAGACCAATGGCAGTACTTATGGATGGCTTTTGGCAGCGATGCGTGCAACAGAAACGCTGATGCGGAAAAAGAATCTGGAGCGGATTAAAATTACGGTTTTGATCTTTATAGCAGGGAATGACCAAATGGTGGATAATCGTGCGATCGCAGTTTTTGAAAATCGTGTGGAGACGGCATCGCTTGTCTGCATGCCGGCTTCCAAACATGAAATTTTTAATGCGGACTATCAGACCAGGTGCAGATATTATCAGGAGATCTTTGATTTTATCCTGCAAAACAGGAGGGAAAAACATGAAACAGAAATTAAATAAACTTGAAAAATACTGGGTAATGTACGATGTAGGCAACTCTGCCTTTGCGCTTTTAGTGTCCACGATCATACCGATCTATTTTAAAAACATGGCAGCCGGAAATGGCATATCCGCTTCGGACTCCACCGCATATTTAAGCTATGCGATCTCTATTTCCACTTTGATCGTGGCAATATTAGGGCCGGTGCTCGGAACGGTTGCAGATGGAAAGAACCGGAAAAAACCTTTATTTACGCTGTTTATGCTGATCGGTGTTCTTGGGTGTGCCGCACTTGCACTTCCGAAAAGTGCCATTTTATTTCTGGTTGTATTTGTGATCACCAAAGTCGGGTTTTCCGGCAGCCTTATTTTTTATGATTCTATGCTCGTGGATGTGACGACGGATGAGCGCATGGATGACGTGTCATCCAGGGATACGCATGGGGATATATAGGAAGCTGTGTGCCTTTTGTTGTCAGTCTGGCATTGATTTTTGGAGCGGATTATATTGGAATCAGCGGTACGGTAGCGACAGCAGGAGCATTTATCATCAATGCCTTATGGTGGGCAGTTGTCACAATCCCGCTCTTAAAAAATTATAAGCAGAACTATTATATGGAGACAAAGACAAACGGTGTAAAGGAAACCGTAAAAAGACTTGGAACCGTGTGCGGTGAGATCAGAAATGATAAAAAGGTGTTTCTCTTCCTCGTTGCATTTTTCTTCTATATAGATGGTGTATACACGATCATTGAGATGGCGACTTCTTACGGCAAAGATGTTGGAATCAGTGATACAAGCCTTCTTCTTGCGTTGCTTCTGACACAGATTGTTGCGTTTCCGTGTGCCATTGTTTTTGGCAAACTGGCACAGAAATTTGAAACAGCCCGTCTGATCACTGTCTGCATTGGAGCATATTTCCTGGTTGCCATCTATGCACTCTGGCTGGATGCGGCATGGAAATTCTGGGTAATGGCAACGTTTGTGGGTGTATTCCAGGGAGCAATCCAGGCATTGTCGCGCTCTTATTTTGCAAAGATCATTCCGAAGGAAAAATCAAGTGAGTATTTTGGGATTTTCGATATTTTTGGAAAAGGAGCATCTTTTATGGGAACGATGCTCATGGGTATTTCCACACAGATTTTCCACACTTCAAAAGCGGGTGTTATCGTGATCGCATCAATGTTTGTGACCGGGTTTGTTATTTTTAAGATCCAGTCACAGACAATGCAGAGAGGGGAAAAGCGTTCTTTGGCGGTAAGCAGGACCTTGGATGAGTTCGAAGCGGAAACGGAAAATGATTATGATGACTATGACTATGGATATGAGGATGATTACGAAATAGGAGATATGGATTTTGCCGAAGAAAGATTCTAAAAATCAGAAAAAACGCATAGGAATAAAAGAGACTTTAGCGGGAGCAGATACCTTGCTCATGGAAAAACAATTAAAAGAACAGATCGAAGCACCTATGGTAAGACTTTCTTACGCATATGCGATGGATGTGGTGCAGGCAAAATTAAAAATGATCAATGCGGACCTGACGGAGCAATTTGGCCGTCAGGTTATTCGTACTATGACGGGACGGATCAAACAGACGGACAGTATTGCCAAAAAGCTGATGCGAAAGGGCAGGGAAGTAACGTTTCAGGCTGCGGTAGATACTTTAAACGATATTGCCGGGATCCGCGTCGTCTGTTTTTTTTGTGATGATATTTACCGTGTGGCGGATTATGTAAAAAAGCAGAAGGACATCACGCTGCTCAAAGAAAAGGATTATGTGAAAAATCCCAAAAAGAGCGGTTACCAGAGTATCCATCTGATCGTGGGTGTTCCGGTCACTTATCTGGAAAAAACAAAGGAAATAAGGGTGGAGATACAGATCCGTTCTTTTGCCATGGACTATTGGCAGAGCTTGATAATCAGATGTGTTATAAGAAAAATGCCGGACAGATTGAAAATGTGGAGCGTGCAACCAAAGATTATTCCGATGTGATCGCAAAAGTAGACAATCAGATGTTGGAACTGCGCAGACAGATAGAGAACATGTAAAAAACAATGGAGGAAAGAGAAATGGCAGAGAAAAAGAAAAAATATTTGGAAAACCGGGAATTATCATGGTTAAAGTTTAATGAGCGTGTGCTGGAGGAGGCGGCAGACCGTTCCGTGCCTCTGTGTGAGCGCATGTCGTTTTTGTCTATTTTTCAGAGCAATCTGGATGAATTTTTTATGGTAAGAGTGGGTTCACTTCACGATCAGATGCTTGTGGATAAAACAGCACAGGATAACAAGACCAAAATGACAGCAAAGGAGCAGCTTTCGGCAATTTTTGATGCGGCAGGGATCCTGTCAGAACAGAAAGATCTGGTCTACCGGAACTATATGCAGCTTTTAAAGGCGGAGGGCGTAGAGCTTTTAAGTTTTGCGGATATGCAGCCGGACGATAAAGTTTTTCTGGAGCATTATTTTAAGGAGGCGCTGATGCCGCTGTTATCCCCGCAGGTGATCGGCAAAAAACAGCCATTTCCATTTTTAAAGAATAAGGAAATTTATGCGGTGGTTGTGCTTGGAACAAAAAACGGGGAAAAACTCGGCATTATTCCATGCAGTAATGAAGTGTTTGAGCGACTGATCAAAGTCCCTTCGGGAAAAGGACGCTATATGTTGGTGGAGGAACTGATCCTTCATTTCCTGCCACTGGTGTTTGAACGCTATACGGTAAAGAGCAAATCGCTGATCCGTATCATCCGCAATGCGGATATCGATGTGGATGAAGCATTTTATGATGAGGATCTTGACTACCGCGATTCCATGGAGAAACTGATCCGCACCAGACGCAGACTCTGTCCGGTAAAACTCGAACACAGCCGGGTACTGGATGTGACGATCATTGAAAATCTGCGCAAAGAACTTGGAATCGGGGCAGACCAGGTTTATTTTTCGGAGGCACCGTTAGAGCTATCCTTTTTTCGCAGATCCAGGATTCCCTGAGAGAAAAAAAAGAACTGTTTTTTGAAAAAAGGGTACCGCAGCAGCCTGCATGCATCCGCAATGATCTGACTGTGATCGATCAGATTGAAGAAAAAGACCGGTTTTTGAGTTTTCCATATGAGAGCATGAAACCGTTTATCCGCCTTTTAAAGGAGGCCGGTGAGGATGAGCGGGTCGTATCCATAAAAATGACACTCTACCGCGTGGCAAAAAATTCACAGATCGTGGAGGCACTGATCGATGCCGCAGAGAACGGGAAAGAGGTAGTTGTGCTGGTGGAACTGCGCGCCCGCTTTGATGAGGAAAACAATATTGAGTGGTCAAGACGGTTAGAGGATGCTGGCTGCCGCATTATTTATGGAATCGACCATATCAAGGTACATTCAAAACTCTGTCAGATCACCTACAAAAAAGGGGAGGAAATCCGCCATATCACGCAGATCGGAACCGGTAATTATAATGAAAAGACGGCAAAATTATACACGGATCTGTCGGTCATGACAGCCAATGAAAAGATCGGCGAGGAGGAGCGGAGGTCTTTCATGCCCTCTGTTTAGAACAGCTTGTGGAGAAAACCAAATATCTACTGGTGGCACCGAAGTGTCTGCAGAGTAAGATACTTGCCATGATCGATGAGGAGA
>ENA-OQAN01000171-OQAN01000171.1-human-gut-metagenome-genome-assembly--contig:-NODE-171-length-35333-cov-2.429302_pt1 | contig 35333 bp, 41 predicted proteins | sample MGYA00242735_ERZ504527 | MGnify/ENA primary metagenome ERZ504527 (study PRJEB26092, sample SAMD00036230) | human gut metagenome | host: Homo sapiens | study: EMG produced TPA metagenomics assembly of... | reverse complement strand
GGAAAAACGTTCTGTGGACTATGAGAAATTAAAGACAGAATAGCGGGAAGGGGGAAGGAAAGGTGGCATTTGGAATCGGAATAAATACAGAGCATACAGAGCAGGAGCCTTTATCCGGAACCTATCATGAGGTGGCAGTCCAGTGCTGGTTCACAGCTACCGGAAAATCTCTGCCATTGATGCTGAAGGTAAAAGGGGAGGATGAAGAGATTATTCAAATCAATCATATCCAGGTTCTGACTGTAGAAAAGCAGTGGTATGCGGGAATTTTGAACTGGAAGTATAGATGTCAGGCGGTACTTTTGGGAAAACAAATCAATTTTGTGCTTCTCTTTTGTCCGGAGGATTGTGCATGGAAACTGGTTGTATAAGATACCAGGGATGAAGTAAAATAGGAAAAAGGAGGACAGAAAATGTGCGGAAGATATTATGTGGATGATGAAACTTCACGGGAAATTGAAAAGATTGTAAGGAAACTGGACCAGCGTTTAAAGATAGAGCATGGACAGGACATCCACCGTCTGAATCTGCAGTCATTCTTACAAAGGAGTGTAAGGAAGTGGCTGCGAGGCAGATGCAGTGGGGCTTTCCGGGGTTCTAGGGAAAGGGACTGCTTATCAATGCAAGGGCGGAGGCGATACTGGACAAGAAGACCTTTCGGGACAGTGTGCTGCATCGAAGATGTGTGATTCCTGCCCATCACTTTTACGAATGGAGTAAAAACAAAGAAAAATATACTTTTCAAAGTCCAAAGCAGGATGCCACATTATTTATGGCAGGGTGTTATCAAATCTATAATGGTCAAAATCGTTTTGTAATTCTGACTACGCAGGCAAATGCTTCCGTAGCACCAGTGCATGAACGGATGCCATTGCTTTTGGAACGACAAGAACTGGAAGATTGGATTATGGAGGATGCAGCGGTAGAATTTATTCTTGCTAAAAAGCCCATACTGTTGAATCGGACAGCAGAATATGAACAACTGAAATTATTTTCATAAGAAGGAAACCCATAAAAGTTTCCCTTCTTGACATAAAAATTTTTGAATTTAGAATCCATTGTTTATTTGTTCTGTTGCTGCAGGCATAGGAGGACTGGATTTTACATAGATTAATAGTTTCCCATGCAGATCCAAATCCTGTTTACTCCATTGCCCATTCTCATAAACCTTTTGGGTAATTGTATTGTAGATAATTGGCGTATCCTCTATACGTTCCATATCAACTACAAGGCAATCCTGAAGGGCAATATATGGATATAGAGCATCCTCAATATATGTCCTTAATTTTAATGCCTGCCTGTGCAGTAGTTCCACATCATACAGTTTTGATAAGGTATAGCCCATTTCTTTGAGTATCCCGGATGTTGTAATGGTTTGTTGGATAACAGAAATCTGCTCTTCCAGAGACACATCTGGATTTATCATAAGCTTTGATAATGTAATTTCTTTTACAAAAGCTGTCGCTGTATCACCAATTTGCTTTTTTAGGGTTTCATAAGGAACCCGATACTGTGTCTGTAAAATTTCAAGTGGAACGTATTCCCGGTTTTTCTTTAAAGTTGAAAGTAATTCACAAAGCTTGCTTCCCAATTCATATATGTTATTCAAGCACACATCACTTCCGATACGGTCTCTGGTATATGAACCAAATGGTAAATGGTATTTTCTGTTTCGAAAACGATACTGTCATTTGATACTTCCAAAATCGTTAGGATAGGAGATGTCAGAATAGAGAAACCATTGACCCCAGAAATAATAGCACGTTCCCCAACCCGTAGCGGAGAATGAAACCATCCTGAGAGTGTCGTTATTTGTTTATCTTTCACATGGTGCTTTCGATTTGTCATAGTGTTCACACTCCTTTTGTAGCGTCATAGAAAATCTGTTTTTCATGGCTCGTTTTTATGTAACCGAGTAACTCAAACGAAAATATCCTTTCGATACAGGTATATATTCGTCTGGGTGTTCATATAAGGTGGCACGGATACGTTCCTGATAATGCGGATTCTTTTTCGCTTTTGGGTGTTCTTTTAATAAAGCGTACAGGTCTTTTAAAGCCCCTCTTCCTCCAATACTCTCCATTGTCATCCGGATTAGATGATGCCAAGTCAGTGCAAGAATATCTGTATTTTGTACAGAAAACACACCTTCTTGCCGGATGCTGAAGGGGATAATGAAAGAATCCGTTTTTTTCAGCAACAGAGCATATTCTGTCACAATGGGAATGAAAGGCTTTTTGTACGTCCGATTGTCGGAAACACAATTAAACTGGCCCTTTACCAGAAAAGATTCAAAATCACCCATCCGCATTAAATCATGCTGCATACTATAGAACTTACCATGGAGCCGCATGTCGCCTACCAGTATGGCAAGCCTGCCACCTTTCCGAAGTGCCAGGAAAAATTTCCGGATACAGTGATTTAGTTTTTCTAAAAAATCCGAATAGTTTTCACAGCGGGATAGGTCGTCCGGGTGAGGGTTTCCCCAGATATTTCCGGAATACTGGATCATATTATGGTAAGGTGGATGGAAAAAGATGAGATCAGCGGAATCCTCCACTTCATCTTTTAGGGCATTCCAGTTACCTTTTCCATAAGCAGGTGCCGGATTTAGATCATAGAGCAGGGAACGTACCTGATAACGGTCAGCCGCCGCCTTTGAAGTCCCAGAGCCACTCATAGGATCTAAGAGGGTAAAGGTGCTGGTATCTTTTCCGTAATATCGCTTATCGTCCAGGCAATAGCGTAGAAGTGCTGCAATCACTTCGGGAGAGCAGTTACCACGCCACTGGCTGTTACCGCCTTCGCCCCGTTCTGGGTATGCCATGAAAGAAGTCAGTTCCTTTCCCACACGTTTTCGCAATCCTTCCGTTCCAAGCATGTCAGCGACAGTACGCCATTGGGGACCAAATTCAGCTTCTAATAATTGTGCTGCCCGATGCAGCATTAAGTCATTCATTTTATATCACCGTCCTTTCATAATTTTGTTGAATGTAGCGGGAAATCGCCGCCGCAGTCATTTTGGCACAGCTAAATCCATTTCACTGAAAGGCTGTTGATTTTTTGTACACAGTAAAAGTCCCAACGTTTCACCCAATTCGTTTTTTTTAGAAATAGGGAAAAAGGCTGATATGGGATATTTTCCTGTCATAGTAGGGTATATGCGTTCCTTTTCAGAGAATAATTTCATCTTTCCCTGTTGCAGAAGCCTTTGAATACTTTCTGTTACAGGCATATTAAGTGCTGTATGATAATTCTTGGAAGCAATGATTTTGGAATGATTACATAACAGGATCCGGCAAGGGACATTACTATGTAAAATATCCAGAAAACTGTCTAACCGGATATCCATAGGGATATGGGAGTCGCATTTACGAAGACAGATGTTGCGTGTGTCAGCTTCCAACATCAATACATCGCCTGTATGAAGCTGTAGGGCTTTTCTTACTTTGGCAGGAATAATGATCCGCCTTGTTGGTCAATATTTAGTGTTGTAGCATAATCCATAGAGATCTCCTTTCCTTTATAAAAAGAAGCAGTCTTTTTCGGCTGCTTCTTTGTTGAAATTCTTTAAGCGACATACATACCATTCAGATATTGCTCTTGTGGCTGTCCCTGCATATAGGAAGTCATTTCATCTGGCTGTGGCTGTATATTTTGTGCCATTCTTGCTTCCTGTTGCTTTTTAAGCTGTTGTTTGCCGTTTTGAATCAGGAAGGATGCAACGTAGTTTTCCCAATTTACGATATAAGAATCAGCACGTTTTAACAGCATATAAAAATCCATATCTGTCAATTGGATAAAAGCACTTTTTTCAGAGATAAAACTTTGAGCCTGCATATAAGTGCCGCCGTTATGATTCTTTTTCTTGATACCTTTTCCGTTATTAATTTGAATTCTCCACGGGCTGGTCAGTATTTCCTGCTGGTTGTTATATACGTGGCGGGAAATAAAAAACTGTTGTGCAGTAGAATAGCCATTGCCATCCGGCACACCAAATATTTTACTTTGTGACCATTCAAATTCAGGAAAGCCAGCGGCAACTCTGGACAGCAGAAATTGAATTTGTTCGGGTGCCAGATGAAAACGGGTGATAATATTTTTATCACCGGTACCACTAGAGTAATCCTGTATGGAGATTCCAATAAGGGAGTGAACTTTATGACCATTTTCTTCAAATTCTCCTTTTGCATGAAGCTGTGCATAGCTGTTATAACTTGTGTAGCGGAGGCGGTCATACAGTGCAATTAATTTTTTACTGGTCTGTACTTTGCATATCTGATCTGTAATTGAGTTTTGATAATTTTCACTCATGTATGTTTTCCTTCTTTCTATTTCAAATATTGTTTTACAAGCTGTGTCATATTTTTGGGCAAATCTTCTAATTTGGTAATATCTAAAAAACCATCCTGATAGATTCTGCGGATGTTTTCTTTGTCATCACCAATTGCTGCAGCAAAGATCACAATGCCACGTTTACGATATTCATTCTTGATACCACGAAGATCTGCTTCTGCTTCCGTACCACTGTACCCACAATCTGCGGGCTGTCCGTCAGAGATTATGATGAGGAGTTTTTGTGATTCCGGACGCTTTGCCAGGTGTTCCGCAACATAACGAAGTGCAGCTCCATCCCGGTTGCATTACGGGCAGACATATCTATCAGCCGGTAACGGTCAGAGGCATCCAGAGAATCAAATTCAGCATAGGAATACAAAGCAACACCCTTAGAATCTGTAGAATGCCCATAAATGGTAATAGGAATTCCCAGGCTCATACAGAAATCATACAGCACGATTGCAGTTTTCCGGGCATGGGTAATACGATCTCCCCAGCCCATAGAACCACTTTCATCAACCAAAAGTCCCACGGAAAGTTTTTGTTCTTCATCCGGAAGCCTGGTTCTGGTAAAGATACCGCCGTCCTTTCGGTGTAAAGCCCGCATATCCAGCCTTTTACCAAATAACAGGTTTTTTTGTTTCCCGCCTTCTGCCTCTTCTTTTAATAAAGGAAGAATGGAACTTTGCAGCCTTTTGGAGGTCCGCAAAAGAGGGGAAGCAACTGTTTGATAAGATTTGATAAAAAAGTCGGAAACGGGATTGATGCGGTGGATTGTTACATGGATGCCTGCATGGGCATTTCCGTAATGTATTTCATCCGCCGATTTTTGCAAGTCTTCTGTTAATTCCTGTTCATAATCATTTTGGGCTTTTTCCGTAGCAACATCATTTAGGATGCGTGCAAGATCATTCGCTGCATTTTCATAACCGGAACCGGCATACTGTGATGCGTATGTGATTCCTGGATTATTTCCATCTAATACTGCTGTAGTTTTAGCAAGTTCAATTCTTCCTCCTTCTTCCTGCAGTACTTTTTCTGCCTGGTTGATTGCATCTTGTCTGTAATTTGGATCAAGACCAGATAAGTCACAGGTTATAGGAGTTTTTGATTTTACTGTAGGACCTGGAATGTTTTTAGGGATTCCTCCGTTTTTACCAGTTGGAAGAGGAGATCCGCTACCTGATTCTTTCCGCAGCAGATCCTCCAGAGCATCGCCAACTTGGGTACTATCCTGCTTTTTTAAAGACTCTCTGGTTAACTCTACCATAGGCTGAATATAGTTCCAGCAAAGTACTAAAAGATAGTTGGAAGCACGTAAGCGTTCTTTCCCCTGTGTGGCAATTAAAGCATCGTCAATATAATCCATGCAGTCTGAAAGGGTGTCTGTGTATTCTCCAGAATAATTCGTGCGGTTATTTATATTACCAGTCCGGCAATAAGACAAAATTAAAATTGCATCATAATGGAAAACGGCTGATAGCCACAGTCAATTTGTTCCTGTATAGAAGGAATCAATTCAGACATCCGCAGATTATTGATCTGTATTCCCTGCTTAAAAGTTCCGGGATATTCTTCACACAATCCGGGCTTCAATGTAGATGTCCTCCAGTATATTATTAAACTGTGCAGCACAGCGGGATAGCGTCAGACACGTTGCATTATCTTTTTCTTCCATGGCATCTAAGATGTCCTGCAGATTTGCCTTGTATCCAGAAGGCAGATTGTCTGGTGCTTCTGGATAGAAGGAACCATTTTCCATATTGGTCAGATAAAGCTGTAGTGATGCAAAATCAGAGTAACGCAGATGTCCGATTTCATGTCCAGTTAGACCAGTCAGGCTTTGTGACCGCAGAAATCGGGAAGGAAAGCTTTGGGTTATCGAGTTTGCGGCGTTACAGTGAATTCTATAATTATCTGTATAAGCGATGTCTGCATTTTCAGAACTGTCCCATTCCATAAGCACCTGAAGTCCATAGCGAGAACGGCCAGTAGCCGTTTTCGCCAGAGATGTTTGGTATTTTTGGAAAGCCGATGAAAGAAAGAGTTTCTTCATCAGTGATTTTTGACTCCGTATCCCGAATCATTCTTTTTAAAGCTTTTTGAGTGTTATTCAATTTTTTCACCTTTCTTTCTTTTTCATATTTTGGGTTAGGAGATCTTCCATTGTACAGCCGTAATACTGGGCTAACCGAAAGACGGCGTAAGCAGATGGAAGCGTATGCCCATTTTCATAGTTCATAATTGTTTTTTCCGGTAGATGCAGAAGTCTTGCTACGGCTTTCTGAGAGAGTTTCGTCTGCTTGGATTTTCTTAAATAAACGAGATTTTCTGCCAGAGTTTTGCGTAGTTCGGCTTCGGTATAAAAGGTGTTCTTCAATAGTGTGTTATGATGCAAGAACTGTATCCAAGCAAGAACCTTCAATTTCGATACGGCTTTCAGAATCGGCAGTGACGGAAGATAAAATGGTATAATGAGCAGCTTCCTGTATATCGCCACATACCATAAAAGACTGAACCCAGGCAATTAATTCCCGGACTCCACAGCAGCCATCTGTTATCAGGTTATCCTGACAATACTGTGCGATGGAACGTACAATCTGTGTCATGGTACGTACTGATTTTTTATCGGAACATCCGGTAATAGCAAGAACACGCTCTACCATGGTCTCTTCATCCGGTTCATCCATATCTATGACCATATTCATCCTTGAAATGACAGACTGGTTCATTGGGACACAGCCGGCATAGTCATGATTAGTTGTGACTACAATGGTAGTATCCGGATGCCGATGGATGACTTCCCCGTTTGGCAGAAATACACTGTTACAACGGTCCAACAGGGAATTAAGCCCTACCAGTACACCAGGATTGGCAATCACCGTAGGCTCCTGTATTTCTACCAGATAGCCGTTTCGGATGGCTTCAACCAGTGGTGTATCCACATAGCGGAACTGTTGGCTGTTGGAGGTAGCAGCTTGTTTCTGTTTCATTTCCTCAGATATATGATGGATCAATTCTTCATAAACTGTATTTTCTGATACTTTTTCATCATAAGTACCCGTTAATTTTTCATAGGCAGTAGCCGGATCTAGGGTAATGTCTTGAAAAGAGGGCAGTTCCCCTACCAAAGAAAGCTGTTTTTCATCTACATCAGGTAAAATCTGTCCAAGAAGGTCAAAAATTTCTGTATTTGCCGAGCAGGTGATGCATCGGTAAGGCAGGTGAAGTCCTGCAGCAATGGCTTTGGCACCTTCGGTCTTTCCCGTTCCAGCAGGCCCACGGAGCATAAAATTCCGCATAGGCTGCTTGCTGTCAGTTGTTAATTTGGCATGTTCGCATATTCTTTGGATTTCTTTTGGGATTACATACCAATCTTCGAGAATAGGAACGGTTGATTCTTCTTGGGGAGTTAATGTCCGAGAATTGGACAGGATGTATTTATCGACAAAATCTTCTTTGGGAATTGAAACGGCGGAAGCAGTATAGTGATGTCCACCTTTTAATACCTGAAAGGTACCCTGGATAATTTCCGTTGGTGCATAAACACCTTTTTGGATATTCAGTGGTGTAAGTCTTTGGAGCACGCCATTTGCAGGAGTGTCAACTTTGATGTTCCCGATAGGAAGGGAATCACCATAACGGATCCTGCGGTACACGTTATCACAAAGAACCGCAGCCGTTTCTGCAGCTTTGGGCAGGTCAGGGAAACCGTCATCACGGTGTTGCTTTAATTCCTGATATTTTTCATTGAATTCGTCATCAGAAAGAAACGTAGGCATTAAAGCAAAATAAAGAGCACTTCCGGAATCTTCATCTTTTTTAAACTGATATGGCTCTGGTTTACTGGCCAGATCCAAAGGTTTTTCATACTTTCCGGCTATAAATTTCCCAGTCATACGGTTGTAGACCACTACATGCAGCAACCCGGTACGGCTTGGATATTCTGCGATTGTAAAATTGTTTGCTTGGCTTCCAATGGCTCCGAGTTCTTCCTCTGCTTTTCCAGCAGGTGGATTTTCCAAATCCATATAAGAAAAAACTGCCTGCAAAGTAGCAGAATGGAGAGTAGCCCGTTTTTTAGGCTGATTACAGTATTTGGAAGCGATGTCTTTCATCACTGCACTTTTCCCGGAATAGCTGTCAAATGGAGATGGTAGCGTTCTTTCAAAAGTCCAGTTAGGGACAAAGTTTGTATTTGGCATAGTATTTCCTCCTTTATTCTTTTATCCAGGATAATTCTAGTGCCTGGTCCTTTTCTTTTGCGGTCAATTCATCTTTTTGGAAGATGGAAATGAGAATATCCCAATAGTTTCGTGGCGGGAAATAATCAAAACAATCCTTGATTTCCGCTGTATCACCATTTTGGATGTAAATTTGCCCGTTTTCATTAATATAGAGTTTATGGTGTCCTTTCGCATGGAGCTGTCCGATAAGGTTCTCCAGTTTTTTTCTTGCCAATTAAGGAATACCAGGATTCCGGATCAGCAAAAGGAACATCGTCCTCATCGGTAACTGTGACAGTCTTTTTGAGGCTGGCAATGGTCAGCATTTGAAGTTCCAGATATCCGTATTGGTTCATACGTGCTTCCGCAAAGTTGTAGTCCTCCGTATGAAAGGTTCTCAGACGTATGGGATTTCCGCAAAGGAGCTGCTTCATGGATGGCGGCTTCTGGAATTCCCATGTTGCATTTGGAAATGCAGCCTGTAGTTTGTCGGTAATCTGATAGCTGATTTGTCTCCAAAGCAATTCTTCTGTTTCGGAAACTGGCTCAGATGATTTCAAAGAAGACCAAGGGCTTGTTTTGCCCTGGTTCTTGAGTAGGTTTAGAGTCAGTTTATGGATTTTGGGAAGAAGTGTGGAAAGAAATAGCAGCAGGATGCCAAGGATTCCGATACTTGCGACTGCATTACGATTTCCATTTCCTGGTATGAATATAGTTGCAATTAACAAAATTATTGTGAGCATACTTAGAACTTTAAGAAATTTCTTTTGTGTATTCACTTCATTTCCTCCATGTTTGTTTCAATAGAAAAAGGAATTGCAGCAGACCAGTAGATACTGGAAAGTCGCAATTCCTTCATTTTAGGGATCTTTGATAATTTACGGGAATGGAAGCTGCTGTGGTGGTGTATTTTCCGGAATATTGGTAAATCCATCACCAGATACATTGCCAGCCGTAAATCCCTGTGGTGCATAAGCCGATCCCCCTGCCGGAGCATAAGACATCTGTTGTGCGGCCTGTGGCATCATATTGTTATTGACTGGCATTGCGCCAGTAGGCACGGTACCGGAAGGATTCATTCCCGGGTTTCCATTATAAGTAGCACCGTTTGCTGGTACTGGTGGAACATTTGGATTTCCGACCATTGGATTCCCCGGTACAGGTGTTGCTGCATTGGTATCATTACGATTCGCAGGTAAGAACTGCCAGTCCTTTACCATAATTTGCGGCGTGATAGCTGCTTGACCTGCATTATTGCCTTTCTGGTGAATATACGGATGGAGTTCTAAATCTCCGTAGACCATGAGACACGTTGATTTTTTGACACCGGCTTTTATCAGTCGATCTGCAAGAAACTTGTTGCAGTAACACTGATAGAAGATGGGTTCTTCCTTTCCGCTTTGACCTCTCTGGTTGGTAGCAAGCCCCAGACTGATGTATTCAGTTCCGGAATTCTTTGCTTGTTGCATAACCGGATCGGCAGTTACCCTTCCTGTTACAATGATAATAGATGACATAAAAATTCTCCTTTCTGCCCTTTGGGCGATAAAATAGTGATAAATAAAAAAAAGTGCCATTATAGCACCGTATAAAACGGCAGTATAATGACACGATTTTCCAACTTAAACTGCATGTGTACTGGAGATAGTATCCAGACACCCTATAAAGGGATAACACAAAACTTAAATACAATATCATAGTAACACAAGATATAGCGAAGGTCAATGATAAAATACCATATATAGTATTTTGCGATTCGAAATAATAATTTTTGTGTCAAAATGCTTGGAAGTGTAGTATTTTATGAGGATAATCCCAAATAGATATAAAATTTTCATAAAACACTACTACCTTTTCAGAGTAGATAAAATGTGGTAGAATGAGGAAAAATTATTAGGAGGATGCATTATGGCAAGACGAAAAAAACTGGAAAACACATCTTTGGAAGAGCAACTGGAGTATGTGGAACAGGAGATTCGTACAAAAGAGTCCGATTTAAAGGAACTGCGTCATAAAGCAAAAGAGATTCAAAAAGAGATAGAAGAGAAGCAGAAAGATGAGCTGTTTAAGGCTTTGGTAGCATCTGGGAAAACCATTGATGAGGTTATGAGATTTATAAAGGCAACAGGAGAAGATAAAATCGAATAAAAAAAATGAAAGATGCCGTTGTGGGGGAGTGAATCTGCAACGGTGTTTTTTATGGTCAGCTGAAATACAAATGATTTTCATAGACCACAATCACCGTTACCTTGGAAAGGAATATGTAGTGGTTCGAAGTTGTGTCTTTGCATTTGTAATTCGTAGATTTAATATATACTGCGTGGAAGTTAAGCCATTGTAGTGTCTAAAACTACGGATAACTCAGATGGTGCTTGGACGTATGTGATAGTTAATGAAGTGTTTGTGCCTGAAAAAATTGTTGAGGGTATACCTAGTTGTTTGAAAGTATGAAAAAAGTGAATAGGGTAAAAAATACCGTTACAGATTAATCTTTGTAATGGTATTTTTGCGTGAATTTATTCTAACGGTGTAATTTATAACCTATTCCCCATACAGTATCGATATAAGGGGCTTGGTTCCTATATGCTCTAGTTTTTTTCTTAGTTTGCTTATATGGACATTGAGAGTATTATCATCTGAAATATAATCTTTTCCCCAAATAAGTTGATATAAAGATTCCTTTGTAAAAGTCTGTTTTGGATGTTTGATTAGTAGCTGTAAGAGGTTATATTCGGTAGTAGTCAGAGTAAGCTCTGTGTTATTTACAAGTACTTTGTGATCATCCACATTTATGCGAATATCTTTAAAGGAATATTCCGTTTGGGGACTTTCGCTGCAACGGCGCAAAACACTTTCTATTCGTGCGAGAACTTCTTCATGATAAAAAGGTTTAGTTATATAATCATCTGCACCGGATCGGAGAAGGTTTATACGAATCTCAGGCTGATTTTTGGCAGATATAACAATAACTGGAATAGAATTGTTGTGTTTTTTTAGGTGAAATAGTATTTTTTCACCAGGCAAATCGGGAAGCATCAAATCTAATAACATTAAATCATATTTTTTAGAGGAAAGAGCTTCAATTGCTTCTATCCCATTGTGATATGCTGAAACATTGTAATGGTTTCTTTTTAATAATTCTGTAAGAATAAAGCAAATTTCTTTATCATCTTCTACTAATAATATATCAATCATAATAAACTCCTTTGGTAATAGGTATGGTAAAAATACTAACATGATTTGTAATTTCATACAAGTTACTGTTTTAAATAATTTGAAGGTTTCATAGGCGAGTGGGAAAATATAAAGATAAATTTATAATTTTATGGAAATTTAAGAACTGATTTAAGAGAAATGTTGGAATTAGACATTATCATTATCATTATAGGATTTAAGAAACGAGGGAAGTGATTAGAATGAAAGAACCCGAAAAAATATTGGAAGCAAAAGATATTTGTAAAGCATACGGAAAAAATATGGTACTTAATCAGGTAAATCTTACGATAAAAGCGGGCGAGATATATGGACTGGTTGGAGAAAATGGTGCAGGAAAAAGTAGCCTGATGAAAGTTATTACAGGACTAACAAAGCCGACTTCAGGTGAGATAAGTTTATTTGGTAAAAAAAAATCTTGAAGATGAAAGAAATAAGATAGGATGTTTAATTGAAAATCCAGCTTTGTATATGGACATGACAGCACGCCAAAATTTGGAAATCCAGCGTACTCAACGAGGAATTCCAGGAAAAAGTAGTATTGATGAAGTTCTGGAAATAATGGATTTAAAGGACGCTGGAAATAAAAGAGTGAAGGCTTTTTCTTTAGGGATGAAACAGCGATTAGGAATTGCAATTGCATTGCTTGGTCGCCCACAGTTGCTAATTTTAGATGAACCAATAAATGGCTTAGATCCAACCAAAATTAAATATGTGCGAGAAGTCTTAAAGAATATGAATGAAGAAGATGGTACAACGATACTTATATCCAGTCATATTTTGCCAGAGTTACATCAACTTGCAACTGTATATGGATTTATACATCATGGAAAAATGTTACAACAGATTACAGATAAAGAATTAGATGAGAAATGTCGTCGTCATGTTCATATCGAAGTAGACAATGTGGAAAAGGCTAGTTGTATTTTAGATGAGAGGTATCCAGAAAGTCAAATAAAAGTTTATTTAAGAAATGTGATTAAGGTATTTGGTTATAATAAAAATATTTCTGATATAACAAAAGAATTAGTATATGGAGGAGTTGGTGTAAGAAAAAATAGGATATGAAGGAGAAGACTTAGAAGAGTATTACACAAATCTATTATCGGAGGTGAAATCGAATGAGACAGCTTAAAGCAGAGTACTATAAAATGAAATATTCGCGAGCCTCGAAGTGGGTTTTAGTATTTATGGCATTTATTTTTTTTATACCGTTCGTTGTGGGAAATGATACATTGTTTATGACTTTTGGTGATTATAGAAATATAGATAGCATTGGTTGGATTTGCTACATAGACGACATGAATAATGTAAAAGCTGCAGAAATCGCAAGATTTGCATTATCAATTAATTTTTTTTCTTGGATTGGATTAATTGTCTATATTACGACAATGGTATCTGCAGAATTTCATCAAGGAACAATAAGAGCTTCTGTCGTATATGGGATAAATCGAACCAAATTATTTTTAAGTAAATTACTGGTGATAAATGTTCACTTTTTTATTCTCTATTATATTGTGGAAACTGCATTAGGCTTAGGATTAGCATGGAAGTATGGTTTTCATTATAAAGGTGAGGAATTTTTGATTTTTATCGGAATGGTTACCTTAAATATGATAGCTATGATTGGAATGGAAGCTGTGGCGGTTTTGATTACGGTTTTAGTAAAGAATACAGGAATTGTGGCAGCTTTATCATGTGTATATTTCTTTGCAGGTGCGATTACTTATCCTATGGTATATGAGAATTTTCAAAATCAATCAGTGCTTCTTAAAGCATTTTGTGTTATGAACCCGACCACTTATATGTATAATATTTGTGGATATCGGATGACAAATGGGATTGTTGTTGGAACTATTATGTATGGTATGGGTGCGTGCCTGGTGGGGATAGTTTTAATGCATTTTGCATTGAAACGTCAAGAACTTTAATTTGTGTTTCAAGTAGCTCTTACTACTTTGAAATAAATAAATATTTTACAGGAGGATATTGCAATGAAGTGGATTAACAAAGCATCAGAGGACAAAAGTACAAGAATCTGCTGGGTTTACAATGATAAAGGTTGTGGATCTAAAAAGGCTACATGTGTAATTCGTTACTAAAGATATTTGTAGTCAGTAAAGGAAAATGTGCTCAGCAATATGCTGGGCACATTTTCATTATTGCAAAGAACACTGTGAAAACAAGAGATTAAGAAAAGAGGATATAATAATGAAATTATCAAGATACAATATAGAGAAAAAAGAAGATAAAAGTTGTTTGATTTACAATACGGTCACATCTGCAATACTGGAATTAGATACTGATTATGAAAAATCATATTATGAAATGAAGGAAGGGAAAAAATGTTCAAAGCCTGATTTAGAGTCAGCATTATTAGAGGGTGGTATGCTAGTTGAAGAGATAAAGATGAATTTGCAGAATTGCTTATAAGAAATAAAATAGAAAGGTTTGCGGATTCAAATCTTACATTAACTATTGCCCCAACTATGGCATGTAATTTTTGTTGTCCCTATTGCTATGAAAAAGGGAGAGAATATATTACTATGTCTTGAGACTGTTCAGGATCAATTAACATCGCAGCTCAAAGAAAAATATCAGCATATACATGAATTAACGGTATCTTGGTATGGAGGGGAGCCATTATTGGCAATTGAAACTATTGAAAAATTAACCAAAAAGATAAAGTCTGTTTTGCCACTTGGTTGCAAATATAATGCGGATATGGTCACAAATGGTTATAAATTGACTAGAAGAGTAGCTGAAAAATTAAAAGACATGGACATCCACTATATTCAAGTTACTTTAGATGGTTCAAAACAAGCCCATGATAGTAGAAGGATTCTCCATAATCATCAGTACCTTCGAACATATATTGGACAATATAAGAGAATGTGCGGATATTTTGAATATTTCGATAAGAATTAATGTTGACAAGACAAATATAAACGAAGCAACAAGAAATATTTGATTGGCTAGAAAGATATGGTTTAAAAGGTAGAGTTGGTTATTATTTAGCACCAGTAGATGATATTAATGGAGTATGTAATAATCATATATGTATGGAACGACCACAGTACGCAAAAGAAGAGATTGCGTTTTATAAAGAAGGGATTAAGAGAGGCTTTATGTACCAAGGTGTTAAGCCGAGCAATTATGGTGTATGTGGAGCAATTAGCTTAAATTCATTTGTGATAGGTCCAGATGGAGCGTTGTATAAATGTTGGAATGATATTGGATATAGTGAACGAAGTATCGGTAATTTGGAAAAAGGAATCAAACTTACAAATAAATTTGTAGAATGGCTTTCCTATGATGTCGTAAAGGATCAAGAATGTAAAGATTGTTCATTTTTTCCAGTATGTTATGGTGGGTGTGCTGCTTATAAAAATAAGATTTGTTCTTCAGTAAAATGGAATGCAGAAGAGATGTTGGAGCTGATGAAAGAAATGGCTCAATGAAATAGCAGGGAGAATTGGAATGATAAAATTTTGCAGTAAATATGTTTTTCAATATAAAATAGAATATGGGATATATTTTTTGTTGGGTATTATACTGTGCGGGTTAAATACATTTATACCGGCTGCTATGGGACAATTTATTAATATGTTTAATGTGGAAACAACATATTCAGCAATGTTAAAATTCATATTTTTATTACTGTTATTGTATGTTGGTAAGGAAATTGTCTGCTATGTCAATAAAATACTTTATATAAGGATACAGACTAATGCAGCATTTTCATTAAATTTCGAAATTGTAAATCATTTAAAAAAAAGTTTCGCCACTCGTAATTGGCAGACTGATTTATCGTACTTATCTCAAAGGATAAACAATGATGCGAATGATGTACTTATTTTTTTCATCAGCTCCTTGACTGAATTGATATTTTCAGTTTTTTCAGCGGGTATAATCTTATTTATGATTTGGAAAATGGATTCGATTGCTTTTATAGTTACAATGTTTTTATTAGCACTTTATTTTTTTTATATATATTGGCTTCAAAAAAGCGTATTTATAATTGCAGTTATGGAATGAAAGAGGAGAAATCCAATTTCTTCTCCAGACTGCAGGAACAATTAGAAAAAATAGAGTTTATAAAAATACATAGTATGGATTCATTTTTTCAAATAGGTTAGTAGCATCATATCAAAAATTATATCGATCTATATTTAAACAACAAGCGACTATCCAGGCATTTGCAAATCTTGAAGGGATTGTAGGGGCAATATCTGTATGCATTTTACTTTGGATTGGAGGAAAAAAGATACTTACTGGAGATATGCAAATAGGATATTTCTATATGATTTCAGTATATTTTAATATGATTTTGGAATATGGAAAAGAAATAGTGGCATACGGTCAAGAATACCAAGAGGCTTATGTATCCTTTGAACGTATAAAATCTATTTTAGAAATTAAGGAGCAGTCTAAGGGGTGTATAAGACTTAATGAAATCAAACAAATTAGAATTCAGGATTTGAATTTTGCATATGACCAGAAAGAAACCATAAAAAGTTTTTCTACAAACTTAAAAAAGGGGAAAGTTTATGGATTGAAAGGAGAAAACGGATGTGGGAAAAGTACACTTATTAAAATTTTAATGGGTATGTATGTAGATGAATATCAAGGGAATATAATATGGAACGATACAGAAATGAGAAATTTAGATATGGATTATATAAGAGAACATGTAATCAGTGTAACAGAACAGGAGCCGACTTTAATAGCAGATACAATATATAATAATATTGCTTTATATCGAAAGCTTGATGTAAAATGTATACAGAGAGCCGTTGATTGCTTTGGTGATAGTATTTTGAAAAGAGATAATTGGGATTTGCAAATTAATGAAAAGTCAAGTAATATTTCCGGTGGAGAAAAGCAAAAAATTGCAATTATTCGCCAAGTAGTGCAAGACGGTCAGGTAATGATTTTGATGAGCCTACCTCAGCTATGGATGAGAGTGGAAAAAAACAATTTTTACAGTTGATCGATCAAATTAAAAATCATAAAATAATTATTATTGTTTCACATGATAATGCAATCTTGAATACATGTGATGAGATTCTAATATTATAAGGAGATATGAAGTTTGCTAGTTGTCTTTTTAATAACAGGAGTGTTTATATTATTAGGCATATTATACATTTTTCATCTGAAGAGGGAAATTAGAAGAATTATAGAATGGATAGAACATAATGAGCATATCTACTCGGTCAATGTATTGGATAAAGATATTGAGAACCTTGCACTTAGTATCAACAAGCGAATTAAAGAAGATGAACGAAAAGAACATCAGCTAAAAAAACAGGATAAAAATTTTAAAAAGATGGTAGCAAATTTATCACACGATTTACGTACTCCATTAACTGTTATTATTGGTTACTTGCAGTTAATTAGATTAGAAAAAAATGTGAATGAACCTGTTAATAGCTATATAGAACATATTGAAAAAAAGGCGGATTATTTAAAAAAATTAGTAGACGATTTATATTTATTGTTTTGGAGTGAAGCAATAGAGAGCGAAGTTGATATGAAATCAGTCAATATTACAGAGGTAGTCACTTCTTTGTTAAAGGAATATATTCAAAATTCAAAACGTGCCTCAGAACAATTAGATATTAGACTGCCACATGGAAACATTTGGATACTTGCTCAAGAGAAAATATTAATTAGAATTTTATGTAATTTAATAGATAATGCTTTAAAGTATAGTACTGGTGATATAATGTTTTACATGTGGGGAGAATCCGAGTATTGTCATATACAAATAAGCAATCCTTCTGATTATATTAGTGATGAAGAATTAAAATCTATATTTGATTTGTTTTACACAAAAGATGAAGCAAGGATAAAAAGCAGTGGTATCGGATTGTATGCTACTAGAAAGCTAGTAATACAAATAAGTGGTGATATTCAAGTGAATTATGAAGCGGGAATTTTCACTGTCAGTATAAAGTTGCCCTTAATATGAAAAAATTGGTCACAGTAGAAAAATAAAAGATATTGTTACTGCATTTTGAAACCCTGAAAGTGAAAGCACTGTCCATTTTTTGAAGAGTCTTCTGGAATACAATAGATTATTATTCCCTGCGATTGCTGTTATGCTGTCATCCTTGAGACAGAATACGTGGTAGTTCGGAGTGGTTTTTGTCATTTCACTGGGACGGCAGAAGGAAAACTTATAAAGCATAATAGAAGTGGGTATGTGAAAGTGGCATATCCACTTCTATTGTATTTAGAGAAGAAATCTAAGAGTTCTTCGGGGAAACATCTTCATTTAGGGATAATTCCTCATACGCAAGTAAATCCGGAGTAACCTTTTCTTCACCCGAAAGGTTTGCTACATTCCGGAAATATAGGCGATAATAATGTCCAGATAAAAGGAGGATATTTTTATCGAATGTAAAGTGATATTCTTTCTGGTCAGTGGAACGGAAAATAATTTTCTGTTTCTTGGTAAGTGGGCTGACTTCACGTTTTGTACAGGTTCCAGTTAATTCGGTATAGTCATGCATCTTGATGGTATGTAGCAGACTCACAATTCGTATGGCAGTTCCAACACCGATGCAAAGACTCATAAGGAGAAATATCTGGTCGTCTGTTATAAATCCGTAAATACATCCAAATAGGACACAGAAAAAGCCGATTGCCCCATGGACAATCAGCTTATTAAGAAATGGTTTTGGCATAATTTGCTCCTTCCTATAATTTTTCAAATGCAATCTGTTTATTGAGGTACAAATTACTGATGGCTTCCAGTACAGGATAACCGGCATGGGTGAATTGGATATCCTGTGCCAGGGTACGGAATGTTGCATCCGAGGTTTCATAGAGCTGCGTCAAAAGTTGCTCTGTATTTTGTGGATGGATGCCCTGTTCTACACAGGTTACAAGCTCTGCCGTAGAAATCTGTACTTTTTTTGCTATTTGGAGTACCGTGTCCTCTATAGCAGTCCGTGCCGGCTTTTTTAGATAATGGATCAGTTCCTTTGTGTGCAGTTTTTTCTTCATGCAGAGATAGATGCAGGTAAAAAGCCGTACTGAAAAACTGTCCTGCAATGGGCTGATATAAAGTTCTCCTAAGAGGCGGTACAGGGCATCCACACCAGTTAAACCATCCCCTTTTACAACCAGTCCTCGAAGCAGCAGCCGATTCAGGTAAGGTTCAATGGGGATATTTTCCGAACGGTGATGTTTTTTCAAGCGTTCGGAAAAAGCAGACTGCAATTCATGGATCTGTCGGATTTGAAATGCGAGGCTGCTCCACAGAAAGAATTCTTCTTCTGTCAGTCCGTATTCCTGCCGGTTATTGATAACAGTCGGTGTTTTATGTTCCTTTATGGAATCCTGGAATCGTAGGATTCCGACTGCAGTATAAAGTGTCAGCATAATCGTTCTCCCTTCAAGATAAAAGAGTATATAATTTGGTATCCTGCTGTAAGTATTTCCGGGCTTTGCTTTGCCATGCCCGGACATGATTCATTGGGACACCATAATGTTTGGAAATTTCTTGGTTGGTATATCCTTTTTGCTGCAGGAGCAGGGCATGTATTCCTTTTCTTAGTGTATTGCAGCTTCTCGCTTCTAAGGACTGCAGGTGCTTATAAATGGGTTCCTGGTTCATACATTGTTCCTGCCATAGTTCGGTTTTTTGGTCTACAAGCAGGGGTTCCATGTCAAATTCGGAAGATGCATACATGGAACAGGTGTATTTTCGTTCTTTTTGCAGTTTTCTCCAATAACTGTAAATGGCATTTCGTATGGCAACTTTGGCGTAAACTGCAAAGGGACGGGTGTTGTCATAGTTCATGGCGGCTTTGCATAAAGCTAAGTTTCCGGCTTGCAGAAGGTCTTGCTGCTCATCGTATGAGACATAAGCACAACGGGAAGTCAATTTTTTTACCATTTCAGGTACCAAATATAAGTACTCCTCTGTCAATCGGCGTTCATCATCTGTCATCGGGATGATCATACATATCCCCCCTTTCAACCAATGGCCCTGAGAGGGATATGGTTATTCTCCAGAATCTTCATGGATTCCAGAATTAGTTGATCACACATATAAGTGCTAAATTCTCCGATGTGTGCTTCCTTGGCAGTCAGACAGAATTTATCAGCAATCCAGCGGTAAGCCTCCGATTTCGTAAAGATGTGGTTTAGCCATATCTGGTCAAATACGGTGTGCTTGGATCCTTTTTTGCCGAAGCTCTTTGTTTGCCAGTTTTCCTTTGGCATTGGTAGTGCCAGGATGAACTCCTACATAAGAATTACACTGTGGGAAGTGACTGCACACATAGAGTTTTCCATCTTTCGCTTTATTTCCATATACATAGGACGCATCCCTTAAAATTGCGATGCTGCCGCAGTATGGGCAGCGGATTTGTTTCTGTTTCATAAAGATTCACCTCGCTTACGTGTTTTATACGTATATTGTAAGAAAGCAGGTGATGAATTCCCATAGGATGGGCATAGAAACTACTCCCAGATTCGGACTAAATGCACAAAATGGCAGAAAATCTAAGAATAGAACAGTGCCTTGATAAGCGGAAAGAAACCGCTGTCTGCAAAACGTGAGTAATTTACTGGTGTAAAGATGAACCCTGCACAGAAAATCCGGATGACATAAACAGAAATCAGAGCTATACATAGCCGATACAGATTTCTGGTGCGTTTGTTCCAGGGCTTTCTCGGACGAAACTTCAGGTACAGGATTAAAAGTGCAGGAATAAAAATAAAGTTCGTAAATATTGTATCGATTCCTTGAATCATAGCAGTGAAATTCAACATAAAATCGCCTCCTTTCTTATCCTGTACGCAGAAAGTGCCAAAAGTGCAACCTTTTACCAGTGATAATGAGATGCTTCCTGGTGCCGCAGTAAAGCAAAACAAGGACATGGCTTATCGGTCAATGCTTCTTTTGCAAAGTAGAGTCATATAAAGACTGAAATTGTTCCAGTGTTATGGCGGATAGACATTCCGTTGGTTCCGGTATGCGGGAGAAGAGCATACGGGCATCTGCCATGGGCAGGACACATGGACTGCGTTTTCATCTGGATGATATAAGAAGTGTGGGCCATTACAATAACCTGGGTTTTACAGGAAACACAGCGAACATAAATACAGGAATGCCAATTTCCATCACAAATATCTAAAAAATGCCGGATGTGTTTGGCATCGGCATTACAACGAGATTGTTCCATATTCATCACCTTTATAGCAGGCAGCCGTAATAAGCTGCCTGTGAGCATATCTATTGATAGTTACTTATCTTTTTTTCCGCTTACGGATATATAAGATACCAAATCCTGCAGCAAAGAGGAGTGCGGCACCTGCCAGTAAAAGATAAGGAAGAACGGTTGTTTCATCTCCGGTCTTGACTGGTTTGGAAGGTTCAGGTGTGTCTTTTGGAGCTTCCGTAAGTTTTATCGTCTGTCCTTTATCGTCCAGATCCTCATGGGAAGCAATTTCAAGTGCTGTTTCTCCTTCAAGGGAAAAAAAGTTTTTCAAAAACGACTACATCATGTCCAGCCAATGTGCTTCCATCAAAAGTGAAGATGACTTCGACAGAACCATTGGAATCCTTTGGTGTAAATTCTGTTTCTGCCGTGACAGGTTTTCCATCAATCATAACTTCCTTTTGGGTTGTTTTGTCCATCAGTGTGCCGACCAGTTTGTATGGAGTATCCGGAATCAGATTTTGGTAGGATACGGTGTCAATGATGGTTACTTCTTTCGTAGCAACGGCTTCCTGATCCCCATCCGCTTTGTCCTTCGCAGTAGTTCCAATTCCCGGGAAGTAGATAGACTGTTCATGGTCTTCTATATCGGCGTGAACAGCAATCTCTTTTTCCTGATACGTTAAAGACTCAAAGACAACAATTGTTTTGCCGGACAGGATGCTGCCATCAAATGTAAAGGTAAGTTCAATACTGCCAGAGGCATCTTCAGGAGTAAAGGTCGTAGTGGCAGTAATCGGTTTACCATCTGCCTGAAGAGGTTCTTTTGTCTCTTTGTCCATCAAGGTACCGGTAAGTGCATACTCTTTTCCTGGAATTAGGTTACTATATTTAACCGTATCAACAATAGTAATCTCTTTATCGGTTTTGGCAAAATGATCTCCGTCTGCTTTGTCTTTTGCAGTGGTAGCAATTTCCGGGAAGTAGATGGTCTGCCCATTATCTTCAAGATCAGCGTGTGTTGCAAATTCTTTGCCGTCATAAGTAGCAGATTCAAAAACAACTACGGTTTTTCCGGCAAGGGAAGTCCCATCAAAAGAAAAAATCACATCTACCGTTCCAGAGGATTCTTTAGGAGTAAATGTGGTTTCGGCAGTAACCTCTTTCTTATCTATTTCGACAGGTTTTCCGGTTTCTTTATCCATAAGGGTTCCAGTCATAACATATTCTTCGCCGGGCAGAAGATTTTTGTAAGCTACCGTATCTACAAGGGTAACTTCTTTATCTGCCTGGGAAAGATTCATATCTGTTTCCTTATCTTTTGCAGTGGTCCCGATTTCTGGGAAATAGATAGTCTGATCCTGATCTGTAATGTCCGCATGAACAGCCAGTTTTAAATCCTCCTGGTACAGTTCTTCAAATACTACGATTGTTTTGACCTTCAGAGAAGAGGCATTGAACGTAAAGGTCACTTTTGCAGAACCAGAAGATTTTTTTGGTTTGAAGGTGGTTTCTGCTGTGACAGGTTTTCCATCTATTTCAATTGGCTTTCCGGATTCCTGATCCATCAGTGTGCCGATGAGCTTATAAGACTGTCCCTTCTTTAAGCCTTCGTATTCTACGGTATCAACCAGAGTGATTTTTTCTTCTGGTTTGGCAAAGTGGGAGTTGCTGTCTTTGTCAAGGGCAGTAGTTCCAATGGTAATCTGATCATCCGTTAAAGTTCCCATATCCACGACTACGTGATTTTTATATACAGAGACCTCAATTTTTAAGAGGTTCATACCTTCATTGGAATCGCAGCGTTGTTCTTCCAAAATATAGGTATCATAAATCAGGGCTCCTTTGGTATCATCAGGTTTAGAAGAGCCAAACCAGATTCCGTCTTCAGAAGTTTCCCCACGATTGGTATTTGTAGTGTGCTTATTCCATTCTGAGGAGGTACTGGCATAGCCATTTTTGTCTGTTACAATGGTATGACTTTCTCCTGTAGTTTTGGAGGTAATGGAAAATGGGACATTTGCCAGCCGGTTTAAATCTCCGTCAGATACCTTTACGAATTCTAAATCGCCACGGATTACCTGATTGGAAATCGCTGTTTCTTTTGCAGTTAAATCCAAAATTTTCCCATTTTCTGTGATATGAAACTCCTGAGAGAGTTTTCCCTCGTTCAAATAACCTTCCGGTGCTTTTGTCTCATCACCGGTAATGTCCATAAGGGAGAGTATCTTTTTTTGTGGAAGCAAGCCCTTTTTCATCTGTCTTCAAAGTGAGAACTACTTGATCTTTTTCGTAAAGGGTTCCATCCACAAGAACAGGATTTGGACCAAGATTGGTGATTGTAAATTCTGCATCCTTTAAAGAAGCATTTCCCTGTGGTTTGGCTTCTCCCGTTTCCAGATCCCGTTTTTGGATTTTGACACCGCCACGGATAATCTGGTTAGAAACAGAAGTCTCTTCTGTTGTTAAATCTACGATTTCTCCATTTTGGGTGATGTCAAATTCAAGAGCCTTTGCACCATCGGTTAGGTATCCGGAAGGCGCTTTGGTTTCTTCAATCCGGTAATGTCCAAGGGGCAGGGCATCAGCGGCACTTGCAGCAATACCATGTGCATCCGATTTAATTGTAAGTACTGCCTGACCATTTTCATAGAGCTTTCCACCTACCCATACCGGCTGTTTGTTCAAAGTGGTAATGGTAAATTCGGCATCTGCAAGCGATGCGGTTCCTTGTGCTTGTGTTCCCTGAGTTTCCAGATCCCGCTTCTGAATTTTGACGCCGCCTCGGAAGACCTGTTCTTCGACAGAAGAAGCGTTATAAATAGAGATAGTTTCTTCCGTACCGGTACTGGTGATTTGCTGCACGAAAACAGATTCGTTTGGAAGATAGCCGGCAGGTGCTTTGGTTTCCTGTACGGTTACTGTACCCAGTGGGAAGCAGACGGTCTTTCCATCACTGGCATAGAAAAATTCATCCCCGGATACCAAATAATCTTTTGTAAAATGGATTTCTCCAGAGGCATCTGTTTTCAATATCCAGGTGCGAACCGGTTTCTTACCATTTGCTCCGGGATCGGTAGCTGACTGCTCTGTATAGAATTTTATTGTAAATTCGGCATTGGCGAGAGAGCCGGTTCCCTGTGCAGAATTTTGCTGTGTGTCAGCATCCAGCTTTTTAAGGAGCAGTTTTACGGGATTATTTTGAGGAATATCCTTTACTTTTACGGTAGATGTTCCTTCTGCTTTTACCGTAACATTATGGGCGGAAGGATCTATAGCAAATCCTTCTGGGGCACTGATTTCTTTAACGGTGTAACTTCCTTCTGCCAGTTCTTTGGATTTTGCATATCCTTTTTTATCGGTAACAAGAGTTTCTACCAGTTCTTCCCCTTTGTAGATTCCGTATTTGGCTCCTTCTAAAGAGTAATTGCCATTTTTATCGGAAATATCGGTATTGGCAGAGGATTTCTGCAGTTCGATAAAGCCGTTTGGAACCTGATACCAGCTTCCTGCAAAAGTTTGGGAAGCATTGCCAGGAACGATAAAAGCACGGAAGGATTCTGGTGGGGCAGGAAGCCCTTCAATGGCGTTGGCAACTTCCAATGCTTTGTCAATATAATTTTGAGGTGCACCATGAAAAGCACCGGTGTCCCCATTATTTCCTGCATGGATATAGGAAACGACCAGATGACCAATGACATAAGAATTGTCATCGGACCATCCTTGGAAATATTGATCTTTTATTACCTTTTCATAACCATATCCACCGTTTAAGTAGTAAAGAGCTTTTCTGAGTGGGGAATTTTTTCCCAAAAGGTTATAAGGATACTTTCCGGAAGCCGGTGTTTTCTTTAATGGTTCAACGCAATAAGCCGTGTTATTGCCATCAAAGCTCATGCGGGAAGTATAATAGTCCCCGTATGGAATTTTGGCTCCTGCCTTATAATCAATGGTTCCATCTGCAGCATAAGCGGTATGGGCATTGAAAAAGAGTGTGCTAAGAAACATCGTGACACAAAGAAAAAGGGCGGTTAGCCGGATATGAGGTTGTTTTGCTGGTTTTAACATAAATCTCCTCCTTTGTTAAAAAGAAAAGCAGCCACATTCGGGCTGCAGGTAACATTAACCGACTTTTTTATCCTGGCGTTTCAAGATTTCCAGGAGTTCCTGTCGGTCTGTGGTAATTAATTCTTTTTCCAGGTTGGAAGCTTTAAATTCCACAGTGATATTATTGTTGTTTGTTGAAATCAGTCCGTTTCCACGTTGGAAATGGGTGATATTCATAACTTCGGTTTCGGAAAGACGAAGAATGGTTTTTACACGTTGTGCCTCTTCATCTTCCATGTTAAGAATAATTTTGGTTTTACAGTTATTGATAATGCCTTTTCCATATTTTCCGTCATCCAGAAGCAAAAAAGTCATTAAGATCCTGGGTTGCAAAAATACCGGCACCAGAGTATGCCCGGATAATCTTGGCAATCTCCAAAACAAATTCAGCGGCCAGGCGGTTACTGGAAGCACCGATGAGCTGCCATACTTCATCTACGAAAATAGCTTTTTCTTCGGTACGGTTTTCTTTGGCTTTATCCCATACATAGTCCAGAGCAACAAACATCCCCACCGTTAAGAGATCGCTGGAGCCGGTCAGCTCTGAGATGTCCAAAACAGTATATTTATTGGTCAGGTCTACATTGGTCTGCTGGTTAAAAGAGGAAGCAGAGCCATGGACAAGACGGTTCAGGATGTGAGCCAGCCGTTTGGTATCTTCGGTTTCCATCAAAACATCATATACATCTCCAAGAATTGGCATCGCTTTATAATGCTCCGGGTGTTTGGGATCAATGAGGGATTCATTCTTATGGGTGATTCCCTTTCTTGCATAGGTTTTAATCAGTGCTTCGTCCAAAAGCTGTTTTTCCTCATGGCTCATATCTGGAATGAGCAGAGAAAAGAAAACGTGCAGACGCTGAATCTTACTGGCTAAGGCAGATGCGTCTAAAGTTGGACCGTCCAGCAGCTCATTGACAGAGTTATCTACTTTTCGGATCTCCATGACATTGATGCAGTTTTGGCTGGCAGGAGAAATCTGGATAAAGGTTCCTCCTACATTTCTGGCAGCCCGATAAAACTCATGACCTTTTAACGGTGCGATGATAAATACCTGGATTCCTTTACGCCGCATACGAAGTGCCATAGTCTGCATGGTAAAGGTTTTCCGGATCCAGAAGTGCCAAGAATCGCAATATTGGAGTTTTTATATTGTTTGGAGTCAAAAATATCAGCAATCACTAAAGAGTTGTTATGCTTATTTACTCCAAATAGGATGCCGTTGTCATCGCAAATGCTGTAGCTGACGAAAGGATAGCAACTGGCAGCTCCGGTGGTTAAGACATTTCGTTTTGAGAGTTCATAGAGCTTCTTATCCAGGTTTACAAGAGGAAGGGAAGATAAAAATCCCTGTTCTTGCAGGAAGTAACAAGACCGCAGATCCATATCCTGTGAGATGAGAAGTTTTTTCATCTCCTGAATCCGCCATTGCAGTTCTTCCAGATCACCTGCCGTAATTGTAATCAAAAGATTCATGTAATAGAAATCTTCATTATTAGCAAGTCCCTGTTTGAGGAAATAGCCGGAACGGATGGCAGAATCCAGATCATCAAAATCCGCATTGGTATCAGAGGCATCTTTGATCTTTGAACGGTTGATCCGGATTTGCTGTCCAAGACGTTGCTGGATCTTATCTTTGGGCTGTTTATGCAGAAAAAAGTCAATGTCAATTCCTTCGCCAGCATTGATAAGCAGGGACAGCCAACCTGGCATTACTTTTGCTTTGTAACCATCGCACGGCACCAGCAGGTAAGAATGGTAGATGCCATTTACCAGCACATAGTTGCTGTGCTTAAAGTCCAAAGACTCTGGTGAATGAATTCATTGATATGGATGTTATCCACTTCCTGCTCACGGCCAGATTCCATATAGCGGGTAAGTACCTGGTTAATCCGTTTTGGCAAAGGTGTTTCGGTACATTTGGTACGGTTCAGTAAAGTGTAGAGTACATCGGTTGTAAACTCATCTTCATTGTCATGAACCAGCACATCGTTGCCGCATTGATATAGAAAGGTTTTTGCGGTCTGTGCAGCAGTTTCCAAAGCTGCCAGGATTTCCTTTTCCTCCACCTTCCGATTCACATTGAAAGGTTCGTATTCAAAGATTAGGAAAAAACGTCTGGAAACCGCTTCTCTGGAACTTAACTGCCGGACAAATTGGATATAGTCTTTTTGTAACTGCCGGCAGTTAGGATCTGATTCCCGTTCCATTTCCAAACGGGACTGTTCCAGATGTTTGTTGATATCCGCTTTTTTGGAGATCATCTTAATCTGCAGTTTCACAGGACTGATTTTTAGGTAGGAGATGAAACTGAAGATGATCCCTGTTGTTCCCTGGCACTGCGTAAGAGGAAATTGATCGGTTCAATCTCCAGGATTTTTACATAACGATGGTCTGTCGTGTAGATAACACCATTGGCAATCTTATCAATAGGAAGATAATCTTCAAGGTGATTTCTTTTCGCTTTTTCTTTTTGCTTTTCCCGGAAGCAGGAGGCTGGTTGGAAGCTTTATTTGCAGTTCTTTCTTTTTTTCGTTCCTCCGAAAGTTGCTGCTTTATCTGTTGTTTTTCAAGTTTTGCCTGCCTTTTCGCACTTTTACGTGCAGCGGTTTGTTCTTTTTTTAATTGTCGGGACTCATATTTAAGAATCCGGATGTCTTCACGAGCCTGTTTGCGTATTCCACGTTTTGTAGAAGTGTCAAACTGCCGGCGTTCTTTTTTTTTAATAGCAGAGGTTTCTTTTGTTTCCTCTTCGGAAGACATCTGTGAGCAGTTCTCTTCAGAAGAAGATTCTGCAGGTTGCTTTGGATGACGTTTTCGTTTTCTGGTTTTGGGTTCTTTGTTACGGGGTTTTTTAATCCGGTACTTTTTTTTTCGGCTCCGGATGTACATCCATACGGTAAATAACCCGGCGGTTTTTCAGAAACGCAGAGCGTTCATTAAAAACGCAGTAATGCTTTCCCCACCGATTCCAATTAGAGAAATCATAGCTGCAGGCAGAGCAGTCATACAGAGAATAATAATCCTGACAGTGAGTGTCAGAGGCAGATTGATAACAGGAATGGTGATCAGGATTGCCAGGACACCGCCTTCGATGGCATTACGGATTTTAAACATTCCGCCCATAAAGGTCCCTTTTTCTATAAAATTGCGTGGGATGAAGACAGGATGTTGTTCTTCAGTATTGTTCATGGCTGCACCTCCTTTGGTTCTTCCATGGAAGGAGTTTCCGGAACTTCTGTGACAGGGGCAGCTTTTTCCGAATTCACGGAGGTATCGTCATAACCGCCTTCTTGCAACTGTTCAATTTCCTCTGTTGTGATAGAAGGAAGTTTGTCATCTGTCGGACGTTCATAGATGATTTCTTTTCCAGAATCAGGGGTACGTTCCTCACCGAAAAAGAATCTTCCAGTAGATGAAGTGTAGTACACAGGAAGAACGGACTTATCCGGAAGCTGGAACAAAAAATTAATATCAGAAGCATTGGGATAGGTAGTATCATCAGCAAGGAAACGGATGGAAGTTAGAGATATCTGTTTTACGTTTTTAAGATAGGAGGTCAGTTCTTCCTGAAAAAGTTTCACCTGTTCCTTGGAGAAAAAGTCTTCCAAAGCTTCAAAATCCTGAAAGCTTATGGATTCGTTATTTTCTGCTTGTTCTGTCTCGGTATTTTCATTATTATCGTGTTGAGTATTTTCTGTCTCGGATTTTTTGTTTCCTTTTTGGGATTTCCAGATGGAGGGAAAAACAAATCCGATGATAATTAAAAAGGCCATCATAAAGATAGCCAGAATTGCTTTTTTTCTGTTCATAAGTGTCTCCTTTATTTTTTAGCGAAGATCCAATAGGCATTTGCGGTTGCATGCACTTCCGTCATCATATCGAATTCACGGTTGATGTAGTTTTTGGAGGAACTATCATTGGGATCATTGACTAATACTTTACCTCCAGCCGTTACACCACGAAGGACAATAAAATGTCCGCCACTGGTAAAAAGCCCGGCTCTTTGGGAACTGATGACCGGATGACCTTCAGATAAAGCCTGAAGTACCTGGTTGGGATCACTGGTCTGTGTGACAGCCCCACACCCAAAATGATCGGACGCTGCCTGAAAATAAGACCAGTAAGTGCCGACTCCTGGTTTGTAATAGGAATTTCCGCACCAGGATATTGCATCAATAGGTGTAATGGTAGTGCCTGTAAGATAACTGGCAATCATAGCAAAGCTTGTCGGACCGCATCCGCTGCTGGCGATAGAACCCCCGCCGTATGGAATGTTTCCATAGTCTGTCTGGAGATAGTGTGGAATCTGCATGCCGTTTGCGGGATAGCTGCCGCCACTGGCAGTAATTTGGTAATAGCGAAGGACATGATCCACATATTCTTTATCCCCATACCGGTCATAAGGCCAGCTTGGTCTTGCACACATCATATCAGAGTAGGCAATCGCATTTTCTTTGGTATAGCCACCGTCACGCTCCATTGCCCAGTCAATGTATGCAGAACCGTAGTTGTAACCCTGAAGAGCCAGTTTAATCCGGTCTAAGTCCGTAGGTCCGGTACAGCCGGCTTTATCAAGGCATATTTTAATTCCTGTACGCCACATTCAATGGAGTATTCCGGATCTGTAATCCCATTTGGCACATGGGGATAGCGGGTATTAAATCCACCTTCCGCTGCTTGCATCACATCCAGCCCCCGTCCGCCAGATTCCTGCATCATGACTGCTAGGATTAAATCCACATAATCACTCATACCATATTTCGCAGCGGCTCTTTCTACAGCAGGGCGGTAGGACAATACCTCATCGCTAAGATTGATAGCAGCGACAATACCGGAAGAAGCAGTTCCAAAGAAAGCAGTCAGGTTTTCAGCATAGTTTTTGGCAAGTTCTTTCTGCTTGTCTGTAAGATGGAATACATGGTCTGCAAAATAGGAATCTCCGGCATAAACAACAGTATAGGTGTGTTTCGTAAAAGTAACCGTCTGTGTTTGTTCCTGTCCCTGTTCTGTGCCGGCTTCTCCTTCTGCACCGCCATCAACGGTAACTTCCATGGTAACTGTTTCGGTTGCTACATCATAAGAAAAAAGTCCTTCTTTATTTTCACGAATGAGTTTCTTTAATTGGTTTCGGTTGATATTTTTATAATCATCCTGGCTGGCACAAAATTGTGAAATCAGCAGATTGGCATTGACGGAGATGCTGTATGTATAGGGATCATTGATGGATGCAGTATCACCTTGTGGAAGACGGGAAATTGCTGCATGGATCTCTGCCAGAATGTCTTCATGGCTTTCTTCTAACACTTCAACGATGGCTTCACGGGAAGCACGGATGTTTTCACTGATCATAGAGTTGCTGTTTAGTACATCACTTTGCTCGGTCAGGCTTCCAAAGATCAGACCAGGGAGCATCACAATAAATAAAACCGGGAGCAGCAGTATGGCGAGAATAACAAGAAGAATTTTAGCGAGCTGATTCCGGTTGGCTATGACGGCTCCAATTGCTGCTGTGAAAGGTCCGCCAAGGGCGGCACCATATCCTGCTTTGGAGAAAGTGGCTGCTGTTTTTAAGGACTTTAGGTGAGAAACGGTACTGGAGCTACATCCATTGCTTCGTCAAGTCCAGAACGTTCTGTATCCATTACTAAATCCGATCCTTTCTTGGAGGAGTAGGAGGAAGCTTTTGGACAATGGATTCGTTGTAGCTATTTTTCCATTCGCCAGCATCATAAGGGATTTTGGATACCGTATTTTCGGCATATTGCTTGTACCAGGTAGCTCCGTCTACAGATTGCACAGTTTCATAGGTTCCCTGGGTAGGACCGTATATTGATCGGCATGGTACATAGCAAATTCCCGGCTGTCCCCATTGGAACCGGACTCAACTCCTGTTATCCTGCCACCTCCAATTTCAACATTGGTATAGGAATGATCTGTTTTATCTTCATTTTGAATTCCCATGTAGGATTGAAATGCAGAAACAGCTCCATCACCTTTGATCGAGCCAACTTGACCATAGTTTCCTTGAGCAATATTGCTGATAACGTTATTGGCAAAATCTCCGCCTTTTTCAAGGGAAGACTGATAGAGTGCATTTCCGATGCTTGGTCCTTCGGTATATCCGGTGGCTGCATTTACCGCAGAACGCTCTGTCTGCCTTCCAACGGCTCCGGCTAATCCTCCGGAAAGGAAAGAACTTTGTACTGCAGCACTTCCGGGAGAGGAAGAATGGGAACTACTATGGCTTCCACCTCCATGCCCTCGAAAGGAACTTGCAAGACCTCTTCCGGCGATTAAAAGTTCAGCCATCATATTTCCACCAGTATTTCCAACATTGACTCCCAGACTTGCCATAAAGCTGTCAATCTTTTGAGAAACCTTCAAAAAAGCAATGGCACACAGAAACCAGATAAAAACATTACCGGTGACCGTTTCTTTTCCCTGTGCATCCACAGCTTGCTGTACCTCTGCTTCTGTAAGTTCAGCGGCAAAGACCGGCATGGAAGTTACAAGAATCAGGCAAGAAATCAATAGCAGGCTGCAGAGCAGTGTTTTCTTATGTTTCATAATCTCCTCCTTCCTAGAGTGATAAAGGGTTTGCAAGGAATGTTCCCACCATGGAAGTAAACAGCCGCAAACACCAGGCGTTCATTAAAAGCAAAAAGAACTGTCCGCCGAGCATACGGCACCAGCTCTTAAAAATATTTCCAGTAGCCTGGGAAGCACCTGTGGAAAATGCAACAGGTGCGGTGTAGACCAGAACTCCAAGCAGTATATAACGTTCCGCAGCTTCAAAAAGCAGCTTGATGTAATTCCAGGCAAGGATCAGTACCAGTATGAGGGCAACAATGGCAACAGCACCGTTGGCACATACTCCCAGGATGACTGTGATTACAGAATTAAACTTGGCAAATTCCAGTGGTGGAAGATCTTCAGTCAGAATCCAGCTATACGGGGTTCCTGCAATATTCAATAGAAGATCCACAATGTCTTTGGCATAGAATGTCAGGAAAAGGAACATAAATGTCCGCAGTGATAATTTGATTGGATCTTCAGCGTCAATCCCTGTCCCCATAAAATAATTCTTAAAAAGCTGCCAAACCCAGTTTAAAAGGATGAGTCCGATAGCCAGTGCCAGAAAAATCTGGTACATTGTTTCCGCTGCTGGAAAATACCGGAGAAAAGTATCCATGGAACATCCCAGTGCACCCAGAACAGAAGTAGTAATCAAATCCAGAATGTTCATGACCTGTTCGGCAATCCATTCTACAATTCCGTCAAGTATTCCCATGACAGAGCCACCTCCTTATCTGCATTATCCATTCCACTGCCCGCCGGCAAAGAACGGAGTGATGTAAGCCATGATAAATCCCAGACCATTGAGAATAGCCCATGTAATGATGATTCGTTTGAGCCATGCCCTGGATTCATCCACGGTTTTTCCGGATTTGGAAAAATTCATCAAAAGCAAAGCAACCGATGCAGTTACAACAGCCGCAATGGTGGAAATCAGGATAATCTGGTTATATACGTCTTTCATGATTTCTGAAGCTTTGTCCCAGATGGTAGCAGCCATAACGGGTTGTACATTACAGGCAATCAGAATAAAGACAAGGAAGCAGTATAGAGATATTTGCCATAGTTCCAATGATGTTTCATGCCCGGTGGAGCTTCTTTGTGTACATGGTTTTTCAAGTAAATGAACCTCCTTCATAAAAAGAGGGCAAAGGTAGAGATTTTTTCACTTTTGCCCTGGCTTATAGTTTTTCCTGCCTCATAAAAGCTTCAGTCCGGTCAATACGGAGGAACGCTTATTCCATATTTAGTTGTGATACTCCTTTCCATGCACTAAAAAACGCAGCTTGCACCAGAGAAGAGGCATTCCCTGGAAAGCTGCGTTTTCGCTACATATAATTTTGACAGTATCATTCTAACATGGGTAGATTTCCCTGTAAATCGCAGAAGTGTGCCAAGCTGGGGCATAAAAATGAATAGTATGTGCCAACGAGGACAAAAAAAACGCAATTTAAGCATAAAATATAGATTTGTAGATTAGGAAAGTGTATTTATTAATGGTAACCTAAAATGTTAGGTGAAATTGTTGGCGATAAGTGATTTTGGTTACATAAAACTTAGTACGAAATATTTTTGCTTTGTACGGGGAATTAGTTCGTATAACAAAAATGGAAGAGTATAAGTTGACAGTTGCCTAACAATTTTGAATGAAAGGAGGATGTAAATATGTTTGAAGTAGTGAACAGAACAGTTACTGAAGAAGAGGCAAAAAATATTGATAGCAATATTTGTCTTCTGTGCAATAAAGGTGACAACAACTGTACTATTTGCAATGGTGGATCATTAGATTTCATTAGTTAATTGCCAATTAAGAAGCAGAGTGGTCATTCAAGACTAGAGAACCGGGGATTTCCCCGGTTCTTGTTAGATAATACAAGGGAGGCGATAATATGTATAGTCTTAAGCAAATAACTAAAAATTATGTGAATGGAAAACAGATAACAGAGGTACTTAAAGGCATAGATTTAGATATTGCTGAAGGTGATTTTTTTAGCGATTATGGGTAGTAGTGGAGCTGGTAAAACTACTTTAATAAATATATTGACAATGATTGAAGATTATGATGAGGGAGAAATATCCTTTTTCGCCAAATCATTTAGGAAGTATAAGGATAAGGAAAGAGATCAATACAGAAAAAAAGATATAAGTATAATTTTTCAAGATTATAATTTGATTCAAGAAATGACAGTTGAGGAAAATGCTTATTTAGGCGTATTACTAGCAGAATCAAATGCGAAGGAACTATCTTTTGAAGAAGTAGTACAACAATTAAATATAAAACTCTGTTAAATAAATATCCAGATGAATTATCTGGAGGTGAACGACAGAGAGTTGCAATTGCTAGAAGTATATTGAATAATTCAAAATGTATTTTTGCGGTATGAACCAACAGGGGCTCTCAATAAAAAAAAATGCCGATATTTTATTAGAGATTTTTAGAAAACTGAATACGGATTTAGAAAAGACAATAGTTATGGTAACCCATGATCCATATGTGGCTTCATATTCAAATAAATTCGTCTATTTAAAAGATGGAAGGATAGAGAAACAGTTGATAAAGAATGATTCACAAAAGAAATATTATAAAGAAATAATCAGTTGTTTGGAGAAATATGATGGATAATACTATTAAAATGTGTAAATTACTAACCAAATTATCCTCAAAAGACTTTAAAAAGAACATTCAGTTAAATCTATATTATGTTGTTATGATTGTTATGTATTCTGCAATAATGTATGGAATAAATATCATATATTCTAAGGATTATGTAATTCAACATATAGAGTATTTTAATGTGGATAATATTCTTTTGATGACACGTATTATGGCAGGATGCTTTTTTTTATTAGCATTAGGAATAATTTTGTATCTTGATAATTACTTATTCAATTACCAGAAGAACAAATATTATTTGTTACGAACAATGGGGTTATCAAGAAGAATAATATCTTATAAAATTTTGGTTGAACGACTTATAGGAAGTATTATAGGACTTTTGATTGGTATTATTATAGGCACTGTATTTAACTATTTTTTTGACAAAACATATTTTGGAAGTTATGGAGACTACTATAACAATATCTTTCAAGTTATATAAAGATGCATTAGCACTTACTATTTTGGGAAATGCCATATTATTATTAGTTACATTTATAAAAAATGTGAAAAGATTCAAAAGTATTGAGTTAAAAGAATTAATTAACAGTAGAAAAGAAAAATAAAAATTGGAAAGATTCCTTCAGTTAAAGCAAATATAATTTCCATAATAGTTATTGGCATAATGGGAATAGGAGTTTTAAGATATTATGATTATGTTCAACACTTACAAGAGATTCCTGATAATGTAAAAAATCTTTTGATTTTTTGGTTATTATTTTAGCGATACTGGCGATAAGAAGTTTTATTTATGCTGGAATAAATTTGCAGACAAGAAAGAGGTTGAAAAAGCAGTATCATAATATTGAAGACATTATATTGCTCACAGAGTTAACTACATATTCCAAAAGATTAAGTTTATGATGTTTTCATCTAGTATTATATTGCTTTTTTGTATAGTAGTACCAGTAATGGCTAACATACTATTCACGTGGTCTCATTCATTCAATCAATATAAAGGCTCGTATGATATAGAAGTAAATAGTATTTATAATTATATCAAAGAACCCGATAAGATTGGAGAAATTGAAA
>ENA-OQAN01000170-OQAN01000170.1-human-gut-metagenome-genome-assembly--contig:-NODE-170-length-35484-cov-2.480471_pt1 | contig 35484 bp, 48 predicted proteins | sample MGYA00242735_ERZ504527 | MGnify/ENA primary metagenome ERZ504527 (study PRJEB26092, sample SAMD00036230) | human gut metagenome | host: Homo sapiens | study: EMG produced TPA metagenomics assembly of... | reverse complement strand
ATTCGCATCTCTGTAGTGATCTGCCTCCAGCATGTGCTGGCTAATCTCCTTCGCAGATAGCTCCCGTCTCACCGTCAACGGCTTCTCCCTGCTCATAACGTGTATAGATCATCTTTCCGATATCCATCATCAGCTTTTCGGTCATACGCTCCTGTGCAGAGAGCTTGTTACGGATCTTCTGGATCTCATAGAGATTCTCTGCTCTGGAACTTAAGCCCTTTGCCTTTCTTGTCAGTGTGTTTCCCAGATCATCCCAAAAACTGCTTTTTGCCATATCTGTCACGCTCCTTTATATATTAAAGAATCTTCTTGTTTCTTATCCTTCCAGTGCCGGGATCTCCTGTCCACGCATAAGGATCTTCGGACCTCCGTTGCCCTGAATGTATCCCTCTGTGATCACGACCTCACCGATATTGTCGTCCTTCGGGATCTCATACATGATATCCAGCATATATTCCTCCAGGATAGCCCGGAGAGCTCTGGCTCCTGTATGACGTTCCAATGCCTTACGGGCAATGGCATGTAAGGCACCGTCCTCAAACTCCAGTTTTACTTCATCCAGTGCCAGAAGCTTCTTGTACTGTTTCAGAATAGCATTCTTCGGCTCCTTGAGGATCTTCACAAGCATATCTTCCGTCAGCCCGTTCAGAGTAAAGATGATCGGAAGACGACCGATAAATTCCGGAATCATTCCAAATGCACGGAGATCATCTACCGTTACTTTCTCCAGCACATGCGGATCATCATCATATTTGTCCTTCAGATCTGCATAAAATCCGATAGACGCCTGTTTATTCAGTCTTTCTTTGATGATGTTCTCAAGATCCGGGAACGCACCGCCACAGATAAACAGAATGTTCCTTGTATTTACAGTCACCATAGGTACCATGGCATTCTTGCTGGTAGCACCTACCGGAACTTCCACTTCACTTCCCTCCAGAAGTTTCAGAAGTCCCTGCTGGACAGCCTCTCCGCTGACATCTCTCTGGTTGGTATTCTTCTTCTTTGCGATCTTATCGATCTCATCGATGAAAATGATCCCGTGCTCTGCCTTCTCCACATCATTATCTGCAGCTGCAAGCAGCTTGGATACTACGCTCTCGATATCATCACCGATATAACCGGCCTCTGTAAGAGATGTGGCATCTGCAATGGCAAGCGGTACCTGAAGAAGTCTGGCAAGCATCTTCACCAGATAAGTCTTACCGCAGCCTGTAGGTCCAATCATCAGCATATTGGATTTCTCGATCTCAATATCATCCATGGTATCTGTGGCAACTCTCTTATAATGGTTGTATACACCTACAGACATTACCTTCTTGGCATATTCCTGTCCGATCACATATTCATCCAGAGTTGCTTTGATCTTATGTGGTGCAGGAATATCTTTGAGATCGATCACCGGCTTCGGAGTCTCTGATTTTTTCTTAATCTTCTTCGCCTGGTTTCCGGGATTCTGGAATGCCCAGATCGATCATGCTCACATTCGGCATGTTAAAAAAATCGGAATAATTTCCATTGTTCATCTGAGTGTTCATAGTATCAAAGCTTTTCTGCATGCAATCCGCACAGATATGTATATGATTAGGAAGGTCGATCATCTTCCCTGCCTGACTCTCCGGTCTGCGACATAAAAAAACAGAATTTCTCGTATTTCTGCTCCTGGTCATTGTCTTTATTATTATCAAACTGATCTGCCATAACATTTCCTTTCTGGTTTTTATTATGCATATTATAGCACATAATCCCGCTGTATCAAATTAAGTTTTTATAAACCGAGGAGCTGCATGTTCTTATGCAGCTCCCCGGTTTATAAATGGTTATCCTGTATTTTCTTTTATTTGTCAGAAGAGGGTTTGCTTCCGAGGGTCACTTCAACCGTCTGTTCCTTGTACTCTCCGCTGTTCGCTCTGGAGATCACCACTTCGATGGTTTCTCCTACCTCATAATACTGCAGCTTATCAACAAGGTCATCCTTGCCACTTACCTTCTGTCCATCCAGCTTCACAATGATATCGCCTTTTTTGATCCCTGCATTATCTGCTGCGCCACCTTCCGTTACCTCAGTAATAAAAGCACCTGCCGGCATATTATACATCTGGATGGCTTCTGTTGTAAGATCGGCAGCCTTGACTCCCATATATCCTACCTTGAAGAATCTTCCACCTTATCCCTGGTTTCGCGGTTCATCAGTTCTTCCAGGATCGGCTCTGCCTTGGAGATCGGAATGGCATATCCCATGCCTTCCACCTGACTGTCTGCATACTTGGCCGCATTGATACCGATCACTTCACCGTTCATGTTCAGAAGTGCACCGCCACTGTTTCCGGGATTGATCGCTGCATCAGTCTGGATCAGTCCGCTGGCTTCTCCGTCCTCTGTACTGATGCTTCTGTTAAGGGCACTTATCCATCCGGAGGTAACTGACTGTCCATAGCCCAGTGCATTGCCAATGGCAACCACCTGCTCACCAACTACAAGATCGTCCGAGCTTCCCATCTGTGCGATCTTGATCTCCTCCATGGTCTCATCCGGAATATCGGATTTCTCCACTGCACCACTGCCAGATCATTCTCTTCATCGGTGCCTTTGATCTTGGCAGAAACTGCGTTATCCACATCCGCATCTCCATCGGAGCTGCTTGCCATAGCCTGGGTTTCTTCTTCCGCTCCTACCACATCACTGCCTGCAAAGCACACAGTAAGTGTAGTCGCTCCAGATACCACATGGTTGTTAGTCGCAATGAGAAGCTCGCTGTCATTTTCTCCTACAATAATACCGGAACCACTTCCTGCACTCTGATACTGCCTCGTTCCATATCCGAAAAAAACTTGGGATCTCCTGCACACTGACAGATGTAATGGCAACGATAGAAGACATGGTTGCCTGGGCTACACCGGCCACTGTACCACTCTCTGCCACAATATCCTTCACAGTAGAATCCGCAGAGCTACTGTCAGTACTGTCCTCTGTTCCAGTAACTGTTTCTGTCTTTCCGATCGTTGTACTGCTGTCATTTCCTCTGTATTTATCTGCTGCAATATTCACGCCCTGAAAAACTACTCCGGCTACCAGCCCAAAGATCACAGCCAGCGCCACCGCAGTGGCTGCTTTCTTTCCAAAGCTGTTGTTGCCTGAAAAATCTCTCTTTTTCCGCGGCTTTTTGGGCGGTATATTTCCACCGGCATAATTACCGGCCTGAGGCTGGTGCACCTCATAATGTCCGTATTTTGGTTTCTCCTGCGAAGTGCCTTCACTCTGTCCGGCACCTGCATAACTGTCCTGTCTGCTCTCCTGCATCCTGCGTCCCTCAGAATAAGGATGCGTCAGCGGTTTCTGTTCTGCCGAAGCATTCTTATCCTCATCCGGCAAGTCTGTCACCCATTTATTCTCTTCACTCATGCCTCTGGTGCTCCCTTCTATGTTATCTGATGCATGTATCTGTTACTGCTCACTCCGTTCTCAGTAACATTTATTTCTCTTATAAAAGACAGTTTAACAGGGAATTGTGTTTAAACTGTGATATCTCTTTTAAAAAACCGTGACCTGCTCTTATTTGTTCTTTTTCCAGTATTCCGGATTCATGGTGCAGGATCGGATTATTTTTTTAGGGAGCTTTTTGTATCGTTTTCCGAGAAAATATCCGGCGTATTTGGAAGCACTCTGCAAAAACAGTCCGGGGATCAGCCATATGTGGCCTGTTTTCAGAAGATATGCCATGCTTTTTTTTACCAGTCGGATGCCCTCACCTTCAGATGGCACACCCTCAAAAACCTCCGGATGCTCCGCCTGGGAAACTCCCAGATCAAAATTCCTGTGGAACTGCTGCATACAGGTGTAATTGTGAGAATGATATACACGCGCTTCTGATACATAGGCAACTCCATAGCCTTTTTTTACCATCCAGCCTGCATAGATCATATCTTCATTAAAAATAGCATGCTCCGGAAATCCACCAATCTCATCATAGATCCTGTGATCATAAGCAGCACAGACGTTGGAGCAGAAGTATGTTTTGATCCCGTAGGTCTGTACATCTTTTTCCGTTTTCAGACAGGACTGTTCCGGATAATTAAAGGAACGGGTATATTTTTCCAGAAATCTGCAGTCCTTTTTTGGAAGCTGACGCGCATAAGCGGCTCCTGCCTGTGGATTCTCTGCAAGAGCTCCTACCAGTGCTCCGATCAGTTCCCTGTCTGCCGGCATTGCATCCTGTGTCATAAATACAAGGATCTCCGCATCCGAAAGCTCTGCCGCCTGCCTTCTGGTACCGCCATGGTCAAATTCTTCTTTTGTAAGATGCCGGACTTCCACAAGCGGATATTCCTGTTCCCAGGTCTCTTTCCAGAATTTCTTTTCTGTATTCATAACAAGGATCTTATTGATAGGATATTTCTGTGCGCTGAGTCTTTCCAGCAGTTTTTCAAATTCTTCTCCCGGATGGTATGCCGGGATGATCACGTCTGTTTTTAATGTTTTCATATTTGTCTCCTGTCCAGAAAGGACCACCCGTTACTGGATGGTCCCTTCTGCTGGTTGCTCATTCTGATGTTTTATTCATTCTCCGAATAATCTTCTCCGTCGGTATAATCGTTATAATCCGTATCGGAATCGCCTCCGGAATAGTCCGTATCTGTGCTGTAATCGTCTCCGGAATAATCCGTATCTGTGCTGTAATCGTCTCCGGAGTAATCCGAATCATAATCTGTGTCTGTGCTGTAATCAGCATCATCACTTGTATCCGTACTGCTGTAATCTGTGGATGTATCTCCCTGCCACGTGTACGAATCATCCGTTGCGTCATTCGGTGTATCTGTCACCGCAGGTGCAGTGTCCTGCACGTCGCCTCCGCCTGCGATATTTGTAATCTGGGCACTTCTGTTGAGTACATCCTGCGTCGGAGTGTAACTGGTGTCTCCATACAGAAACTGATGCATCTTCAGAACATTGGATTCCAGTGTGGTAGGTACGATAACGCTGCCCTTTACCTGGCAAATTTATAATCGTTGGGGAAGCCTGTAGTTTCATCAATACTGTAGCCGATCATAGCCGGGATCATCTTCAGGATCTCTGTTTTGGAAACAGAAGTTTTGACCATCGGGAATACCTGATCCATAATATCAAAGATAGTGGAAAGTCCTGCCTTTTTCGCCTTATCTACGATCATCTGGATCACTCGTCTCTGTCTCTCGGTACGTCCCATATCAAGACTTGCAGTATAACGGATACGGCAGTAGGAGGTAGCCTGTACACCATTAAGATGATAGGTATCTACGATCGCTTCCTCATCCTCCGGCTTCGGATCCGGCAGTTCGATCGGTGTGTAGCTCTTTCCGGTTTCCTCTGATGTCTCCACACAGTAATTGTTCATATGAACGATCTCCGCATAGGAAAGAGGGATGTCCAATCCTCCGAGGCAGTCTACCACAGTTACCAGCGCATTAAAATCAATGGCAACATAATCTGTGATATTCAGATCCAGATTCGTATTCAGCATGGAAACCGCGTTGGTCGGTCCGCCAAATGCATATGCCGAATTGGCTTTGGAATAGGTATCATCCTTTACATTGAGAAGGGTATCTCTATAGACAGACACAAGTTTGACTGCCTTCGTATCATTGTTGATACTCGCAATGATGATGGTATCACTGTTCTCTGTATTCAGCTTCTCATTCTTGCTTCTGTGGTCCAGTCCGAACAGTGCATAGGTGGTATATCCCGTCATCTGCGGTGCCTGATCATTAGTTACAATATCCTGGTCTGCAAGATCTGTTTCCTGGATGTCGATCTTATCCAGTTTGGCTGAGATCTGACCATAAACGAACAGACCTCCGATAAACAGGAGCAGTACGACGATCTCCAGGATAAATAAAATCTTCTTGCTTTTTTTCCGAGGTTTTGACATCTTTTCCTTTTCCCCTTTTTAGTATGCGTTCTTATTAATAAATCCTTTGAATATGGTAAGAAACATGATCTTTATATCAAATCCCACAGACCAGTTTTCGATATAATACAGATCACACTCTATCCTTTTTCTGATAGAAGTATCTCCACGATAGCCATTTACCTGTGCCCACCCGGTAAGACCCGGCCGCACCTGATGCTTGACCATATAACGTGGTATCTCCTCCCTAAACTTTTCTACAAAAAACGGCCGCTCCGGTCTTGGTCCCACAAGACTCATCTCACCCTTCAGAATGTTAAAAAGCTGTGGAAGCTCATCCAGACTGGTATGACGCATAAATTTACCGATTCCGGTAACTCTTGGATCGTTCTTTACTGTCCACGCCTTTTTTTCTTCTGATTCTTTCTGGATCTCCATGGAACGGAATTTATACATCCGGAAAGTCTGATTGTGAAGCCCGACACGTTCCTGCTTATAGATCAGCGGGCCCGGCGAAGTCAGCTTGATCAGCATACACAACACCAGCATCACTGGTGAGGACACAATGATCGCAACGATCGCGCCTGCAATATCCATAGATCTCTTGATCAGTGCATTAAACGTGTTGCTCAGAGGCACATACCGGATATTGATCACCGGAAGCCCGAGAATATCTTCTGTATATGGTTTGGTCGGAATAATATTATTATAATCCGGAATAAATTTTGTGTGCACGCCGGATTTTTCACAGAGTGCAACGATCTCTTCCAGACGATAATACTCACTTAAGCCCAGGGTAATGGCTATCTCATCCAGACGACTGGATGGAAGGATGATCATCAGATTGGCGATTCGACCGATCACCTTAACGCCCTTATAAGTAGTGCCTGCCGGCACATTGTCATCCAGTATGCCCCTGATCACGTATCCCCATTGCGGATTCTGCAGGATCCTGTCTACATATTCCTCGGCAGCACGGCTGTATCCTACCAGCAGCACCTGTTTCTGGTTCATTCCTTTTTTGCGCATATCCCGGAGAATGTAAAATATAACCATACGCACAAACCATTCCAGGACGATATTGATCACACAGAAAGAAACCAGAGTAAGACGGGAATAGTCCAGCTCTTTAAAATTGTAAAGTGCAAACATGATGATAAGGAGCCCTAACGCATTTGCCTTCACAATTCCGGCAAGTACGAGACGACGCCCTGCATTCGCATCGGTGTATAAAGATCAAAGGCTGATAAAGAAGTAAATATCCCGGAATAATGAATATCAGCATAAACATATATTCCTGGACGGTCTTGGACTGGACCGCCGAATGTTCAAAAATTCCCTGAAAACGGATCAACCAGGCCAGGGCATAGGAGGCCGCGATCACAAATACATCGATCAGCATATGGAGACGACTGAAATTTTTCTGGTTGTCTTTAATCAATTTCCGCCACCTCATTTAAGTTCATTGCTTTTATCTTATAATAGATGAAACTCAAAAGCAATAAAATCTTCCCTCCGAAATATAAAAATTCTGTGAAAATATGATGTCTTAACCGGCAAAACGCCTAAAAATGTTGATCCAGAGTTCAAACTGGAGCTGTATATAACGCGGAAGATTCCTCATGGAAAATCTGACTTTTTTTGTTTTTGCGGCTGATCTGAAAGCCGTTTTTGATGCCTGCAAGGTACTCACGTCCGAATCCCTTGGACGCAAAAAACAGGATCTTCGCACCGAATCCCACCAGAAAAAACGGAAGGTTCAGCACGATCTGGAGAAACGGCATATTCTTATAGATAAGATAAATATTGTTTCTGGAAGAATACCGGATCTTAAACTGATTATATCTGGAGCGCTGGTGCCGCTTCCTACATGATAAACCTTCGCTTTTGGAGCATACCAGTTCTGATAACCGCAGATCCTGCACGATAGCCGATATCCAGATCCTCCAGATAAGCAAAATGCTCCTCATCAAAATCTCCGATCCTGTCAATAAATTTCTTACGGTAGATCGCAGCTCCCGCACAGGTGGAAAAAATCTTCTGCTCTCGGTCATAATGGCGGATATCCTTGCCTTTTCCCCTGGCAAAAGCCCAGCCAAGGGCACAGTAATAATTTCCGGCATCATCCATCTTGTCCCTGTCATGAAGCTGGATCATCTTTGCCTGACAGGAAAATGCCTTCTTATGTCTGCGCAGGGCGGCAACCATCTCCTCCAGGAAATCCGGTTCCGCTTCCGTATCATTGTTCAGAAGCAGCACATATGGGGAACGTGCCGCATGGATCCCTTCATTGACGGCTCTGCTGAAGCCGTAATTCTCCGGAAGCTGTATCATGTGTACCCATGGATATTCCGCCGAAACAAACGCACAGCTGCCATCAGTGGAACCATTATCCACTAGTATAACCTCAAAATTACGGATAGTCTGTCTTTCAAGACTGGAAAGAACACCATCCAGATATGCCATTCCGTTAAAGTTTGGTATGACTACTGATACTTCCTGCATTGCTTTATCCCTTCTTCTTTCCCATTCCCGGAAGGGGCTTCAGGGAATAATTCCATTTGGTTAAAGAAAGATTTTTGTTATAGTATGGATCTCCTTTTTTCAGGATATCCAGCCAGTGACAGCGCATGTATTCGATCTCCGTCTGAAAACGACGGACCTTTTCCTCGCTGTCCTCAGTGCCTCTTGACTTGGATTCGTAATGATAGAGCTTCACATACGGATCATAGACGATCAGATGGCCGTGGCTGCGCACCTTCAGACAGAGATCCACATCATTAAACGCAACTGCAAGCTCTTCCGTAAAGCCTCCTGCCTCCAGAAAAACTTCCTTCTTCATCATCATACATGCTGCAGTCACACAGCTCATATCCTGCAGAAGAGAAGCCTTATGGAGATATCCGGTACGCTCTGCCGGCATATTCACAAACATGTTCCCGGCAATTCCGCCCATTCCCACCACGCAGCCTGCATGCTGAACGGTGTTGTCCGGATAGATCAGCTTGACGCCAACTGCACCTGTTTCCTTACGCTGACACACGCTCAGCATCTCTGACATCCAGTCCGGATCGATGACCTTTACGTCATTATTCAGAAAAAGCAGGTAATCTCCTTTGGCATGGCGCACCCCGAAATTGTTGATGGCAGAATAGTTGAAGCCTTTTTTCCAGCGGATCAGATGGACCCTGGGATCCTCCGAAAGCTTTCTGTAATACCGAAAGATCTCTTCGGAGCTGCTGTTATTCTCCACAATGATGATCTCGTAATTTTTATAGGCAGTTTTTTCAAAAATGGATTCCACGCAAGCCTGAAGCGTTTCTTTTTCCTCACGGTTCGGAATGATAACAGAAACCAGAGGTTCTCCCTGCACCGGATACTTCACACGGTAAAATCCAAAATCCGGAGTATGCTCCACGGTTCCCGGAGTTCCGGTCCGTTTGAGATTCCCTCAATGGCACGTCTGCCGGCTTCAAAAGCATACATCTTGCTTGCCGGATTATCTGCTGTGGAGGATTTGTGGGTCCTCCAGTGATAAAGGATCTCCGGTACATGGACCACTTCCCTTGCCTGCTCCACACAGCGGAAAATGAAATCATAATCCTGGGCGCCGTCAAATTCCCGGCGGAATCCGCCCACTGTCTGCACTACGGAACGTCTTACCACCAGAAAATGGCAGATATAATTATTGGATCTTAAAAGATCCAGGTTAAAGTCCGGTTTCAGATGGGGCTGAAAATGTTCAGAAAGATCTGTCGTGACCTTATCCTCATCTGTATAGATCACATCCGCCTCCGGATGCTCCTCCAGTGCCGCCGCGATCTCATACAATGCATTAGGTGCCAGCAGATCATCATGATCCAGAAGTGCGATAAAATCACCCTCTGCCATGGCAAAAGCCGCATTTGTATTTTCTGCAATGCCAAGATTCTCTTTCAGATCCTGATAGCGGATCCTCCTGTCCATCTCTGCATAGGATCTCAGCACAGTCTGCATGTCCGGATCCTCCGGGCTTCCGTTTGCCAGACACAGCTCCCAGTTCTCATATGTCTGTGCAAGGAGAGAGTCCAGCATCTGTCTTAAAAAACGCTCCGGTGTCAGATATGCAGGTACCACAATGCTGATCAGCGGCCCATCCGGAAATTTGCGTTTCCGCTGCTTCTCCAGTGTTTCCTCGTCAGGTCTGTATGCCTCATACCATGGTCCGTAAGGAACCTCTTCCGGTTCAAAACGTTCATGAAGCCGGATCCAGAACTCTTTCAGGCCATAATGCTTCAGGTATCTTAAGCCCTTCTGTACTGTATAGGGGGAAAGCTTCTTTATAAGTCTGTCCCATTGGATCTTTCCTGTAGAATCATCTTTACTCATATATTATCTCCGTATTACTCAGTTTGATGTTACTGTTCACTCTGTTCTCAGTAACAGTTTGATGAACATATTTTACCATTCCATCATTTTTTTTGCAAGGAAGAGAGGAAATGTGTTATACTGAGCTTACGTATGTATTGCTTACATAAGAATTATTTTTTATACAGGAGTACCATTATCATGAAAAAATCAAGAATAACCACAGCGCTTCTGGCTATTGGGATCTCCGCTTCCATGGTGTTCCAGACTCCAGTTTTCGCCACAGAAGAAACCGCTGTTGCTGTATCCTCCGGTGTTACCACCAATGGGATCAGCGGATGGCCTCAAGGGCCTGAGATCACTTCCGCATCTGCCGTGATCATGGAAGATACTTCCGATACGATCCTCTATGCCAAGGATATGGACACCACGCTTTCTCCGGCCGGCGCAGTTAAGATCATGACCTGTCTTCTGGCACTGGAGAACAGCCAGCTTGACGATCAGGTTACCATGACAGAAACCGGTGTATCCGGTGTTACAGACGGAGGCGCTCATATTTCCTCACAGCTCGGAGAGGTATTTACCATGGAGCAGTGCCTTTACGCTCTGATGCTGGCCTCTGCCAATGACATTGCTCTCCAGGTCGCAGAACAGATCGGCGGATCTGTGGATGCCTTTGTCCAGAAAATGAACGACCGTGCCAAGGAGCTTGGATGCACCAATACGGTATTCACCAATCCTACCGGTCTCCCGGATGACAACCAGCATACCACAGCACATGATCTGGCTCTGATCATGCAGGCGGCTATCCGTAATGACAGCTTCCGCACCATCTCCGGAGCCACCTCCTATACGATCCCGGCTACCAATGTTTCCGGCGGTACCCGTAACCTGACAAGCTCTTTTACCATGACAGATCCTGCATCCGCTTCCTATTATGAAGGATGTATCGGCGGTCGTGAAAGTACCACCACAGCTTCCGGAAGCGTTCTTGTCACAGCTGCACAGCGAAATGGTACTACTCTGATCGCAGTAGTCATGAACGGAGCGACCGGTCAGACAGCCAACGAAGCGATCTCACTTCTGGATTACGGTTTTTCCAATTTCCAGCTTCTGAATCTCAGCGAGGATGATTTTCACATCCTGTCCGGCGGCACTGTAATGGTTCCATCCGGTGCGACCGCAGACGACCTGACTACGGAAGATACGGAATCTGATGGTCAGATCTTACGCACCTATTCCTTTGGCGGAACTCAGGTGGGAACTGCAGTTGTCGAGGATTCCTCCCAGGAAAGCTCCTCCGATGTACTGGAAAATGATGAAAACATGGATTCTGCAAAAGCTTATTCCGAATCCAGATCCCAGATCCCGTATTTTGCCATTTGCGGTGTGGGCATCCTGCTCCTGATCCTTCTGCTGTGGCGCATGATCCGGATCATCCGTTCCTGATCTTGGTCCCCAGGCGGATATACTTCAGAATTAAAAAATCCCTCCTATGTACCGGTCATATCCGGATACATAGAAGGGATTTTTTTCTGCCATCTCACCCATCGGGGTGTCAGCCATAAAACGGAACTACCAGGAAGATATAGCATAAAAACGGCGAAGCAGCCAGAAGTGCTGTCAGGACCCGGTATATCCACATTCTGATATTTTCTTTTTTTTACAAAACGCTCAAGCAGACGATTCCAGCCGGCTGTCACAAAATACATGGCCGGATACAGTGCCGGCATGATATAACGTCCCTGTGCCTGGTTGTCACTATAATATACATAATACATAAACAGCCCAACAGGGATCAGGATCAGAATGATCAGCAGCAGATGAAAGATCCCTTTTCTGTCCCATTTATCGTACACGGTTATTGTTTTTATTTTCAACTTTTCACTTCCTGCTGCTTTTCGTTCTTTTACCACAGTACGTTTCTTCGGATAAAACATTCCCAGCATGGTCAAAATACCGATCCCACCCATTCCAAAGAACAGGAAATATGCCTTGCTCACACTATAAGGCATATAGATCTGCATCAGGCCAAAGGTTCCGATAAAGCTTACCAGTACTGTCAGCAGCCAGTTATGCTGCCAGCCCGGGTCCTGATACAGAAGGATATCCTTCCATGACCAGTTCAGCTTCTCCGGTGTAGGGTATCTGGACGGCCTGTAATCAACAGCCGCATATTTTTCCGCACACTGTGCACAGGCTTTTCTTCCGATAAGATCTCCGTCATAGAGAACGGCATTTCGTATAAACCACCAGCCGCATAAGGCAAAGGTTACTGCCGCGATCACGATCCCTCTCCGGAACAGAAAGGCAACTCTCTGTTTTACCGGCTCTTCCCTGCACAGAAGGACTGTCAGGCAGAAAAACAGGAAGCTGCATAAGATCCATCCGTAGCATTATAGTAGGACAGTGCACAGACTGCCATTCCAACAGCCAGAAGGATCGAATTTCTGAAGTTCCAGTCTCCCGCTTCCAGATAACTGGCCCAGGAATACAGGATCATCGCCATAGATAAAAGTGCCAGGGAATCCGTATTTACATAAGTTCCCAGAAACAATGCCTGCGGCATAAAGCCTGCCAGTGCGGCAACAGCCATCTTCCTTCTTTCGGAAAAAGCTTTCCGGATGCTTTCACCACAAAATATACCGCTCCGGTCACAAAGAGCACATCTGCCATTCTCGCCGCATGGAGTAATCCGTCTGCAGAAGCATGGAACAGACCTGCGATCCCCATAAATACAGAAGATACCATATAGGAAAGGATCGGATAATAGGCATAGGAAATCCCCCATGTCGCATCACGGATGGTTGGCTCATCTCCAAGAGGCAGCTTTCCCGGATGCTCATGAAGATACTGTGCCACCATGTAGCGCATTTTTTCATCGGGGCCTGCCCCCAGGGGCTGCATAAACGCCCATGCAGTCAGGAGCAGAAATGCTGCCAGGACAAGAACCCCTGCCTGAACTCTCTCATCCTTCCAGATTTTTTTCTTTTCCAAAATATAACCTCCTATATCCGCTTCAAAGAAAAATCCTGGCTCTCCAGTGTAAGGTTCGGATTATAGTAAGGATCTCCATCACGGAGGATCTCCGGCCAGTGCTTCTCAAAGGAAGCGATCTCGCGGTTAAATCTTGCCACCTTCTCCGGTGTATCCTCAAGACCTCTGGATTTGGATTCATAGTGATAAAGCTCCGCATAAGGATTGTATACAACCAGATATCCGGCTTTTCCCAGACGGAGGCAGAAATCTATGTCATTAAAGGCAACCTGAAATTCCTCACTTAATCCGTGAACCTTATCAAAGGCCTCACGCTTCACCATCATGCAGGCTGCGGTTACAGCACTGTAATCCTGGGCACAGATGATCCTGTGGCAGTATCCGGTAGCGTCTCTCTTCTGCTGCACAAAGCAGTGTCCCGCAATGCCGCCGAAGCCAACGACTACTCCTGCATGCTGCACGGTATCATCCTCATAATAGAGCCGCGCTCCTACAGCTCCCACATCCGGTCTCATACAGTATCCCAGAAGCTGCTCCAGACAGTCCGGGCTGATGATCTCCGTATCATTGTTGAGAAGAAGCAGATAGTCACCCTTAGCATGAGCAGCTCCGAAATTATTGATGGCAGAATAGTTGAAAATACCATCCCAGTACACCACATGGGCTTTCGGATTGGATGCTTCCAGCTCTTTATAGTAAGTAAAGGTCTCATCCTCCGTACTGTTGTTCTCCACGATCACATACTCATAATTGCGGTAAGTTGCCTTTTCTTCGATGGAATCAATACATCTCTTCAGATCATCGATGTGATCCTTGTTTGGGATGATGATGGAGATCAGCGGTTTTTCCTCCCAGAGGAATTTTGTACGGTAAAGTCCAAGATATTCACCCTTTTCGATTTCCACCGGAACTCCGAGCCTGTCATAATGAGCCTTGATGGCACGTGCTCCTGCATCAAAGGCATACATCTTGCTTTCCGGATTCTCTGCTGTGGAATCCTCATGGCATCTCCAGTGATAAAGGATCCTGGGGATATGATGAATCTGCTCTCTTCCCGCAGCTTCCACACAGCGGAACACAAAATCATAATCCTGTGCACCGTCAAATTCCTTTTTCAGCATTCCGATCTGATCCACGATCTCTTTTTTTACGACAAAAAGATGACAGATGTAGTTTACTGTACACAAAAGATCAATATTGAAGTCCGGTTTGAAATGCGGCTGAAAGAATTTGTGCCCGTCCATGGACATCTTATCTTCATCGGAATACAGAACCTTAAGCTCCGGATCCTCATTCAGCGCTTTCACACACCGGAACAAGGCGTCCGGCGTCAGCTCATCATCATGATCTGCAAACACGATAAAATCTCCTGTTGCCGCTTTCATGGCCGCATTGGTATTCTCTGCGATCTGAAGTGCCTGGTCGTTGCGGATCACACGGATCCTGTCATCACTTTTTTCCAGCCTGTTCAGATAATCGGTAAGAGGAGAATCTGCTCCGCTTCCGTCGGAAAGACAGAGCTCCCAGTTCCCGTAGGTCTGGGCTTCTATGGAATCTACCAGCTGCTGGAGATATTTTTCCGGTGTTTTGTAAAGCGGGATCACAATACTGAATTTTGGATTCCTGGAAAATTTCGTTTTTCTTTCTTCTGCAAGCTCTGCCTTGTCCGGCAGATGCTTCACGATCCATTTGGAATAATCCACCGGACGGTTTTTACGGTCCAGCACCTTTCCAAATACCTTTCCGGTAAGGGCTGCTGCCCCGTGAAGCTTCATGTAACGGCTTCCCTTACGGAAATATACCGCAGCTTTCTCCGCAAGGCGCTTCTGTGGCTGCAGATGTACCAGACGAAGCGTCCGCACATTGCCTGCCTCAAATACAATGTAGAATTCCTTCACACTGTCATAATGGAATTCAAAGAAAAAACCGCTCTTCTCATCGATCTCTGTTTCCTGGTACTGATTCTGTACATCCACACGTTTCAGTCTGGTGATCTCGCAGGGGATTTCCTTCCGGCTGCGATCCTCCAGGCGTATGGTCAGGGGGCTGTTAAAGGCTGCCCAGCCACGGACACGGCAGATCTTTTCCCCGGCTTCCACCTCGATGCTCTCAATAAAGTACTGCGGTTTTCCCTGTTTCCTGTAAAGCTGTGCTGCCGAAACAGAAAACCACCGGACACGTTTTTCACCCTTTACCGCATAAACAACAAGCTTCTTTTTGCCCTCCAGATCCGGCAGGCAGATTTCCATCTGCACACGTTCTCCGTTTACCAGATCCAGATCCTTAAAGCGCTCCAGGGCGCTGACACGCTCCTGGGCACTGATGGCTGCCGGAAGCTTTTCCCCGTCAAGAACGGCTTCCGGCTTATGATCCTTCGGCCAGGTTCCCTGAAGGTGATACAGAGAACTGTCCTTCAGGTCAAACCTGTCCTTTTCTACTTCGTATAGCTCTCGCTGCATAACAATTCCTCCATTGCATCCTTTCCGGTATTTACTGTAAGGTAATGTTCCATAACCTTCTGATGTGCGGCCTCACCCATGGCTTTTCTGGCCTTCTCATCAGTAACCAGAGCTTCCAGGGCATTGACCCACTCTTCTTTTGTGGTGCACATCCAGCCATCTTTTCCGTTTTCGACCACGTATTCCATCTCACAGTTACGGCTCATGACACTCGGAACCTTTACAAGGGCAGCCTCTGTCCACTTATTCTCGGATTTACACCAGTGGAACAGGCTGTTCTCCAGCGGCATCAGATTGATATCAAGCCCTGCGATCACGGCAGGCAGCTGTCTCCAGTCCATAAACGGAAGCTTCTCGATACGGTTCTGCACCGGCTCCATTCCGGATTCATCCAGCACACCCACCAGCTTCAGATAAACCTCCGGGTGGCGCTCCATCACCTCCAGAAGTGCTGCCTCCACCTGGGCAAAATCCTGATCATGCGTTTTGGAACCACTTAAATATCCGATATAGATCCGGTCTTTAGCCTTGTCTGTCTGCTCCACAGCCTCGTGAGACAGAATCTCCATCTCCATACTCATACAGTTGCGGTTGATCACCACCGGTTTTCCCGGAAATTCTTCCCGGATCTCTCCTGCCAGTGTCTCCGTGGATGTAAAATATCCGTCGCAGAATCCCATACATCCGCGGATACGGTCTGTAGTTGTGCGGAAGTCACTGTACTCGCTTCCCTTCAGGAAATGCAGCCCGGAAATTTTTTCGTAATTAAATACCAGGTCATCCACATCATAGTAAACAGGGATTCCGGCTGCTTTCGCCCGGTTGGCAAGCAGTTCTGCTTCCATCAGCTTGCTGCAGCGATACATCACGATCGCTGTATATTCCTCGATCTTTTCCTGCTCTGCCTGATCTATCTGGATAAACTTCGATGCATAGCCTTTAAGGATCAGCTGCTCCCGGAAATGCTCCACACGATATCTGGAGGCAAAGGAAATCTCCTCTCCTACGAAAAGAAGCCTGCGTTTTTCCACAGGGAGCTCACTTTCGCCGAGAGTTTTCCACAGAGAAATCATCTCTTCCACAATATTCTCCGGCTTCTCATCTTTCAGGACAAGGCCCTTGGCATAGCGTTTCACACGTTCTACAGGTGCACCTACCGGAAGTACCGCTACCGGAAATCCCATGGAAATGATCTCCGAGGTTGTGTAGGAGAAGGTCTCCGGCCATACGGACGGGATCAGGAACATATCAATATCCTGCTCCAGGGTAAGTCTTGGGATCTCCTCTCTTGTATATCTTCCTGTCTGGGAAAATACCGGACTTTCGATCTCTTCGTCGGAAGTACCGATCAGTCTCAGACGAATATTCAGTTCATTCTCTTCGATATATCCTGCAAGCGCCTTCACAACTTCCAGGCCTTTTTTGTAACAGAGTACGCCGATAAGACCAATGTTAAAGGTCTCTGTGGTTTTTTTATTTTTTTTCACTGCCGGAAGGTAATGGGGTGCATGCGGGATCACATGGAGATTGTATACATCCGGATAAGCACGCTTGAACAGCCTTGCCGTATCATCGGAAAATGCACGGATCTCATCACAGTTTGACAGAAATTCCCGGAATTTTGTACGCCAGAGCGTTCCGGTTCCGTATTCTGTGCAGGCATTGCTGCGGTTATCCGGAATACATTTATCGCAGACCTCACAGGATGGAACACCACAGTATTTTCCTTCTGCATCGATCAGATTCACTGCCGGGCAAAGGGCAAAGAAATCATGAAGAAGCATAAGGAGCTTCGCACCCTGCTCTCTCTTAAGACGCAGGATACGTTCCAGGGTTCCGTAAATATTCTGATAGGTCACAAGCTCGTTGATCCAGATCTCATCCACACGCATCAGTCACCAAGGCAGTTTCCAGATCATTTGCAAAAAATTCCATCTCATACTGCTTATACTGATACGTAAGTAAAAACGATTGCTTACGATATTATAGCGGATGGTCACAAAACGGTATCCTTCCCGCAGAGCCAGACGTCTTTTCTCCACAAGATAAGCCGTTGCACCGCCGCCAAGATCATGGTCAAAAGCCACAATGGTAGGCACATCCAGCTTCCTGTTGAGAAGCTTCATTTCCACGTAGAGTCTTACTGGACGAAGCGGGTCTCTTCTGCAGTAATCCGCAGTATCCTTGTTGTAATCCGGATGCTTGCGGAGCAGCGCCTCACTGTGCTCTTTCAGAAGTCTCTGCTTTTCCTCAGACGGGAAGCTTCCACCATGCTTGTGATATACAAACAGGTTATCCACATGCACGTTCTCATAGCCTGCAGCTATGGCACGCTGACACCAGTCATTCTCCTCACCGTAGCCTTTTCCGAAATTCTCCTCATCCAGAAGGCCAACCTCCTGGATCGCTTTCAGGTTCATACCCATGCAGAAGCCCACACCGGTAGCATAGCCGGATACTGCGGACGGATCATGCGGAATTCATCATCGATCTCCCACAGCGGCATTCCCTCAAACAGTTTGTTATCCCGGCAGAAATCCGGGAAGCTGCAGATGGTTCCGCAGGTGGTAAACGGTGTAGTGGTTGCAATGTTTTCCTTTGCAAAGATCGGAAGCATCAGGCGCTCCAGCCACTCTTCCGGAACCTCCACATCTGTATTTACAAGAGCCACATGATTTTCCGCCATCTTTAATCCACGGTTTACAGACGGAAGGAAGCCCATATTGGTCTCATTATTAAGAAGTACCACATTGTCATGCTCTGCGGCATATTTTTCCAGATAGTTTCCTACCTCAGGATCCGGACTCTTGTCATTTACGAGAATCAGACGATAAGGAACCTTCGTCTTTTCAATTCCGGAAAACAGGGCATCAAAATACTCCAATCCGTTGTAAACCGGCACGATCACATCCACCTTCTGCTGATAGACTGCCTGTGGATATGCCTTTCTCGCGCTGCGTACATGACGCTGTTTGAAATGGCGGAGATTTCCGATACTCTTCGGATCTTCGATCGCGTATACCAGTAGTTCTTTCTGATCCCTGGTTCCCGGGATCTTTCCGATAAGGAATCTTCCGGTATCCGCTGCGGTTCCGTATTCCAGGAAAACAGAAGTCTCTGCCGGCGCAAGAACCGTTGCCAGGAAAGAAAATCCGGCACTTTCCGCATCCGGATTTCCAATGGCATTAGCCACATCCGTACGGTAGATCGTAGTACAGGAAGCCTCCTGAAGCTTCTGTGTTCCCTGATAAAATGCGATCCTTGGCTGTCCCATAGACGCAAACGTCGGATCAAAGGCCCAGCCAATGGCATTTAAGGTGCCATTCTCATAATGGAAGAAATCAACACTGCCCATACAGGTAGGAGTTGTCTCCACTCCCATCACTGCTGCCGGCTCTGTATGATAACGAAGAACTTTTTTTGACCAGTTTCTTTACCTGCGCTTTTTTGCCTGGATGACGAAGGGCCTCTTCCTGCGCACGGGCTGCTTCCTCTGCTGCCTGCTTTGCGGCACGTTCAGCCTCTTTTCTGACACGCTCCTGTTCTCTTCGTACTTCCCGCTCTTTTTCAAAGGCCAGAAGCTTTTCCACATCCGGAAGCTCAAGGCAGTCAAGTTTTCCCTCTATTACGATCCTGTCCACATTTTCCGGGTGTGTAACATCGATAAGATAAAAGCCATCGGTGGTAAAAAACGCAGTGGTACTGTTATCCACTTTCATATGGACACCCTGAGGCATAAGCTCCGCACTGCATCCACAATCCAGACGCTCTATCCTCACTTTCAGGAAATGACCGTTTGCGGGATTCCAGCGGAGATTTCGTATTCCTTTGATACCGGAAAGCGCAAACTCTACCCGGAAACGGTTTCCGGAAAGTTTTCCCTCTGCATAAAGTGTATGCTCTTCACAGAATCCCTCACCAAGATCATAGTACAGCTTGCTGTGCATCTGGTGCTTTTCTCTTTCTCTGTTCACCAGCTCTGTTACGGAAACCGGCACTTTTTTCTGTTCAAACGGGATCAGAGAACCACAGCCCACATACTCATAGACGAAATGCATGGTCCAATCCATAAATATCTCATAGTCTGTATAGCTGATGTCAAACTCCGCCATCATCTCATCCTCATGACATAACCGCGGCAGCTCAGAAACATGTGTATACAGTTCATGGATCAGGCGCCACATGATAAAGTTCACAGGCACAGGGAAATCAAACATCCACTCATAATCTATGATCTGATTTTCCTTTTCTCCCATAAAGATGTTGCTGCAGATCAGATCCACATTGGCCGGGCAGACACATTCGTAATCCTCTCTTCCCGGATGATCACCAAATCCTCGCGGAACTCTCCGGTCCTGTAATCCGCAGCCTGACGAGCCCGAAATTCCTGATAGAATTTTTAAGCAGAGCCTTGATCTCTTCAAGATCTTCTTTCTGGGCAAGCTCTGCGATTTCCTGGTGAAGAGTTTTTCCAGTAAGGAGCGGATAAGAGATCTTTCCGTTTTCTGCCCTGCAGGGAAGATTCTTGTATTTATCGGATCCGGTACTTTCTGTTCCGGTTTTTTCCAATTTTTCCACAAATTCCTCAGCCTGGGGCACCATAGCCTCTTTTTCTGCACGGACCTCTCCGTTCTCCCGGACGATCCTGGTCAGAAGACGGAACTTTTCTTTTCGCTCCTGGTTCAGCTTCACATAAAGGATTTCCTCCGGTCCTGGTTCTCGGTACGTCCTGCCTCCACAAGAAAAGAATTCACAAAGCTGTCCAGGATCTTCTCTTTTTCGAAGGCCTTTACGCCTTCACTTTCTGCAAAAAGATCTGCTGTCTTATCTGTGTATACAGGATAGCTTCTTCCGTAGGAATTGGTATAAAGGCTCTCATCTGTAAAAATCTCTGTCGGAAATTTATAATCCGGATACGGGTAGTAAAAGCGCAGAAAAGGAAAGCCGCTGTTTTCCAGCAGCTCTCCCAGTTCATTCTTGGAAAAGGTGCGCACAGACTGATTTCCCGGATATCCATTGATCCCGAAAAAATGAAGATCTGTGTGATCCTCCGGTGCTCCGGCAAAGTACTTCAATCCCAGTCTGTTCTCAATGGCGATCAGAAGTCTTCCCTCCGGCTTCAGATAAGCGCCCATACGCTGAAGAAATGTCTCGTAAGGAGTTTTTCCCTCGGTAAAGCTCATGGCATACTCCAGCACACCGTTTACTACCACATAGTCGAATTTTTCCGGAAGTCATGTCATTCAGGTTTCCAACCATGAGCGTCAGATTTTCCTTATCCCTGTTTCTCGCATAATTGATATCTGCCCGACGTTTGGAAAGCTCCACGGAAGTCACATGACCGGCCTTGCGGCAAAGCATTCCGGTAATGGCTCCGCATCCGGCTCCGATCTCCAGAACGGAATCCGCCTTTTTCAGAGGATACCAGCTTAAGATATTCTCCCGCAGCCCTGAAAAATGGTAGACCATTGGAAAACTCACCTCTTCCTCCGGCAGGTCTTCAAAAGATTTGCCTTCCTGTGCCATTTTCAGAAGTGTTTCCTCGATATCCCCATCGGAATAATGATCCTTCGCCGTATAATAATCTAAATTCAACTCCGCCATAGTCGTTCCTCCACTTATTTCACAGATACTTTGGAAAACAGATCAAAATATCCCACTGCTTTCTTATCTGTGATCACGGTCAGGTTACACACATCGTAAAGACGATGAAATACGGTAAAATCGCCGTCTTTATATCCGGTGCAGCCCAGACACAGCATATATTCCCCTGCCTCCAGAGGCATCACCTGTTTGAAGGTGATCTCACGGACATCGCCTGCCTTCTGCGGTTTCAGAGGCGTATGTTCATACATGGTATTGGTTCCTGTGATCTCGGTGCCTTTCAGATCTTTCAGGGTAAATGCAAAGATCGGATCGCTGACATCTGCCTGGAACTTCACTTTCATCTGAACGGAAAATTCCTTGCCTTTTTCGATCACATTGGTGATCATACCTGTATCATCCCGGATGGCAAAATCCACGATCTCGCCAAGCTTACTGCCGTATTCCAGGACCTTGGGATTCAGGTTCAGGCTGTCCTTCATAGCTTTACCGCTTCCGGTATGTGCTTTCAGTGAAACGTCTGCTCCGGCTGCCTGGTTCTCCGTCGCCTGTCCCTCTTCTGCATCGTCTGTGTTTTCTTCCAGATCTGCATCGTCATACTGATTGACGAGCACACGACGGTAAAGATTGACCATCTCCTTGGCACCACCCTCTGCAAGCTTCTCACCTTTGTTTAGAAGCACAACACGGTCACAGTATTTTCCGATGCTGCTCAGGTCATGGCTTACAAACAGAATGGTCTTCCCCATTTCCTTGAACTCCTCGAACTTCCGGTAACATTTTGCCTGGAAAATACATCTCCTACGGAAAGAGCCTCATCAACGATCAGATCTCCGGATCGATATTGATAGCTACCGCAAAAGCCAGACGCACAAACATACCACTGGAATATGTTTTACCGGCTGATAGATAAAATCACCGATATCTGCAAAATCCAGAATAGACTGCAGCTTGGCATCGATCTCTTCCCTGGAAAAACCGATCATGCTTCCGTTGAGATATACATTTTCAAGTCCGGAATATTCTCCGTTAAATCCGGCTCCCAGCTCCAGAAGCGCTGAGATCCTTCCGTTTACGGCTATTTCTCCGGCCGTAGGCGAAAGTACGCCGGTGATGATCTTCAGGATCGTGGATTTACCGGAACCATTTGTTCCGATAATTCCCACTGTTTCTCCCTTATGCACCTGAAAGGATACATGGTTGAGCGCATAATGCTCTTTATATTTCTTTTTTCTGGATAATCCCAGGGACTCCTTAAGACGGTCCATAGGATTATCGTAAAGCTTGTACATCTTACTGACATCATTTACTGAAATCGCAATATCTTCTGCCATTTTCAACCTCACTTTTGTGTAAATCGTTCACTCTCACAATCTGCCGCCGTTCTGCTTTTTATCCGTACAGAGCAAATCCTCCATGGGAACTGTCCGGTCCGGATCAGACGGATATCCGCCATCCGCATTCAATTAAAGCACATCTGCAAAATGCGGCTTCAGACGTTTGAATATCACAGATCCCAGTCCGAAAAGCAGGATCGTAACTACCCAGAAATAGATCGTCCATGAAGCATGGTTCCAGATCCCGACATGACCAAGCATGGAATCACGGTAGCCCGTAACTACATAGTACATCGGATTCAGCTTAAACAGCTTGATCAGCCATGGATGTGAAGAAAGCATATTGATATCCCACATGATCGGTGTAAGCCATACACCCACCTGAAGAAAAATACTGATGATCTGGGTCAGATCACGGAAAAAAATGACGATCGCGCTTGTAGCATACACTAGTCCCAGCACAAAAAAGGAAGGTGCAGACAGAGTAATAAATGATCTGCAGTGTATAAAGGCTTGGTGTATATCCGTAGCATGCACATAAGAGCAGTGCAAAGGCCACAAAGAAAACATGCACGAAAAGTGCGGAGATGATTTTTACGATGGGAAGGATGCTGATCTTGAATACAACCTTCTTCACAAGATAATTGTATTCGATCAGGGCATTGGTTCCACCGTTTAATGCGTCCTGGAAGAAAAACCACGGTACGATACCGGATACCAAATAGAGTACAAAAGGATAATCCGATACCGTTCCGGCCTTCAGTCTACGGAAAATACAAACCAGTAGACCAGGATCGTTACGATAGGCTGGATAAATGCCCAGACAATACCAAGATAGGATCCTGCATATTTTGTTTTGAAATCATTTTTTGCAAGGCTTAAAACCAGCTTTCGATTCTGGTACAGCTCCGCCGGCAAAGCTAATATTTTCTTCATTCTGCAATTCCTTATCGATTCTTATATTCCTCGAAGCTTCCCCACTTCTGGTCCTTGTCGGAGAAAATAAGCTCCATGCCTTCCGGGATCGGCCACTCAACGTTAATGTCCTTGTCATTCCAGATCAGTCCGCCCTCATCGTTTGGATGATAGAAATCAGAACACTTGTAGGTGAACTCTGCATTCTCGGAAAGTACCAGGAAGCCATGAGCAAATCCTTCGGGATAAAGAACTGTTTCTTGTTTTCTGCGGAAAGGACTACGCCATACCATTTTCCAAAAGTCTTGGAACCTTCACGAAGGTCAACCGCAACATCAAACACTTCTCCGTTTACCACACGTACCAGTTTATCCTGGGGATAGCTGATCTGGAAATGAAGTCCGCGGAGAACACCGTAACGGGAGCTGGACTGATTATCCTGAACGAATTCCACATCAATGCCTGCTTCCTTGAAATCGTTATAATTGTATGTTTCCATGAAATATCCTCTGGAATCACCAAATACAGTTGGCTCGATCACTTTCAATCCTTCAATATCTCCGCACTGTGTTACTTTTATTTTTCCCATTTTTTTGTTCTCCTTTTCTGTTTTGATTTATTTGTGATGTTTCTTTTCTTTTATTCTAAGAGCGCAAGAAGGGAAATCAGGATCAGGATCATCACTGCCATGAGCATAAGAAGGATCTTACGCAGGGCAGGAATGCTCTTTTTTTCGCTGGTGTCCTCTCCGACTGTACTCTTCTCTGTTGTTTTGCTGTCATCTTTCTCTGCTGCTTCTGTGGAAGCTTCCGATCCGGAAATGTCCGCTTCCTGCTGTCTTCTGCTGCAGCGGTCGGTTCCGGTACAGGTGTATCGGTTGCCTGTGCAACACTTGCAGTACCGATCAGATAATCTCCGAAATAGTAACCGGTTTCTGTTTTCCCGTTGGTATTCTCTGACTTCTCGGTAAGGGAATTCAGCTCCACCCCTTTTGGAAGGAATACATAGCCACCATTTACTTCTGTTTTTGTGAAATTCTCAAATGCGTAATTGAACATAGCCGTACTGTCCATACAGGAATTGGAAAGCTCTGTTCCACGCATGGTCACTGCAATATATGTGGTATTATCTCTGGTCACTCCTGTGACAAGTGTATGCCCTGCCGCAACGGTAGTTCCGGTTTTTCCACCAATGCAGCCTTCATAGTAAAATCCGCTTTCCGGTGCAAACATAGGATGATGGGTATGCAGGATCCTCTGCTGGCTGTTCATATTTGTAGGCTGGATGATATAGTCCGGTGTGCCCACGACCGTACGGAATGTTTCATTTTTCAGGCCTTCGCGGAAGATCAGCGCCATATCCCGTGCTGAAGAATAATGATTATCATCCGGAAGTCCGCTGGAATTTGCAAAATGTGTATTGGTACATCCGATCTCACTGGCGCGCTGGTTCATCATATCGATAAATGCCTGCTCTGTCCCGCCGATATGCTCTGCGATCTGTGCCGCAACGTCATTGGCAGACTGGATGATCAGAGCATGAAGACAATCCTCCATAGTCAGGACTTCGCCCACCTTTGTGCCGATATTACTGGAATCTGCCGTAACATTACGCACCCCGGTCTCTGTAAAGGTCACCTTCTCATCCATGGTGGAGTTCTCCACTGCCACCAGCAAGGTCATGATCTTGGTAATGCTGGCCGGATATCTCTGTTCATCTCCGCCCTTGTTATAAAGAACAACTCCTGTGTCTGCATCCATCAGGATACCGGTATCTGAGGTAATATCCGGTCCTGCCGGCCATCCCTGGATCTGGTTGGTGCTGATATCATATTTCGCATTCAGATCCACTGCAGCCATGGTCTGTAACGGCAGCATCAGCGCCACACTGACTGCTGCGAAAACTGCCAGTAATTTTTTTATTTTTTTCATAGTTCTCCCCTTCTTCTGTCAAAACCCGTCAAAGGAAGCAATCGCATCCACAACTCTCTTCGCATCCTCCATATCCAGATTATAGAACATAGGCAGTCGCATAAGACGCTCGCTTTCTTTTGTAGTATAAACATCTTCTCCGAAAAATCTTCCGAATTTTTTTCCTGCCGGTGCGGAATGAAGGGTACATAATGGAACACACTGCAGATATCCTTTTCGCGGAGATATTTCAGAAGCCTTGTGCGTACCTGGATATCATGTACCTTAATGTAGTACATATGTGCATTATGTGTGCATTCTTCCGGTACATAAGGCTGCTGGATCTTTCCTTCCTCCGCCAGAAACCTGAGGTTCTCATTGTAAAAATCATAGATCTGCATCCGCTTATCGCTGATCTTCTTATGCTGCTCCAGCTGGGCATAAAGATATGCCGCATTCAATTCGCTCGGAAGATAGGATGATCCATAATCCATCCAGCGGTATTTATCTACCTGACCACGGAAAAACTTACTGCGGTCCGTTCCTTTTTCTCTCAGGATCTCTGCCTTCTCCAGGTACTGCTCCCCGTTGAACAGGATCGCACCGCCCTCTCCCATGGTATAGTTCTTAGTTTCATGGAAGCTGTAGCAGCCAAAATCTCCAATGGTACCAAGGCTTTTCCCTTATAGTAGGCATCCACACCCTGGGCCGCGTCTTCCACTACCTTCAGATCATGTCTTCCGGCAATCTCCATGATCGTGTCCATCTCGCAGGCTACTCCTGCATAATGGACCGGAACGATCGCGCGGGTCTTATCTGTGATCGCCTGTTCGATCAGCTTCTCGTCAATATTCATGGTATCCGGCCGGATATCCACAAATACGATCCTTGCACCGCGAAGCACAAATGCATCTGCCGTTGATACAAAAGTATACGACGCATGATCACCTCATCGCCAGGCTGGATATCTGCCAGAAAAGCAGCCATCTCCAGTGCATGGGTACAGGATGTTGTCAGCATCACATGACCCACATGAAAGCGCTCTTCCATCCATGCAGAACATTTCTTCGTGTAGATCCCGTCGCCGCAGAGCATTCCCCGTTCTACTGCGTCACGGATGTACTCAAATTCCTTACCTGTAAACGCAGGTCTGTTAAAATCAATCATGTATTTCCTCTTTATTTCTTATTCTTCATGGTTTTTCTACATTAACTGCACATTTCATTTTCTCACACTCATGTTGTAAATTCAATGCCTATTTTTCTGCCGGTGCATAATCCGGGATCTGATTATGATATGCCACCTCCTGGCCGTTGGGATCCAGAATATGCATTTCCTCATAAAACTCTTCTGTGAGAAGATCCATTTCCTTACGATTCTCTGTTTTTACATAATATAATGCCAGATACGGATTAGGACCATGCTCAATGACCTTCTCTCCTTCCTGATAAAAGATCCAGGGCTTTTCCACCTGTTCTTTCTCTCCCAGCCGGACTGCCGCAGACTGATCTTCGATGGTAAGAAGCCTTCCCTGAAAATAAATGACAGCTCCACAGCACTGTGGTTTATGAACATCGTGTTCTGCAAGCATTTTTTCCAGTTTATCCGGATCATAGAGAGATGCAAGAAGAAGTTCTTCCATATTAAAGCCATAGACCATATCGGTCAATTCATGCTCATATCCGAAAAATCGTGCGGCGATCTCGCAGACCTGGATACCTTCTCCCGGCTTCCAGAAAAACTGCATGGAAAGCTCCGTCTTTCTGACCGGTTCTGTCCGCATATGCCTGAAGAAGTTCTGTGGCAGGCTTTTCAACTTTTGACAATAATCTGGAAGGATACACATTTCTTGTGCTGATGGGGATCTCACCTTTGGCAACAAATGTCTTTTCACGGTCTGCAATACTGATCACATGGACTTTTCCATGCCGCACCCAGGTCATCATATTGAATTCATAGCCATCGTTATATTCTTCCACCAAAATCTCCGGCATATCAGAAAATCCTGCTGTTTTTTCTGCCCCGTTTATCAGCTCCTCCAGATCTTCGGATATATAGATCCCGCGGGAGCCGTATTTATCCAGTGGCTTGCTGACCACCGGATAACGAAGTCCCTCAAGCAGCTCTTGCAGCTGAGTTCTTTTGGACCTGTCTTTAAAATATGCGATCGGGATTTTTCGAAAGCCCGGAGTGGGAAGTCCCAGTTCAGTAAGCAGTGCTCTGGTCGCTGATTTATCACGATACCAGGGAAGCTGCTCCGGTTTCAGATAACAGGGGATTCCTGTCCGGTCCGCGATCTTTACCATACATTCCAGAAGAAGGTCGGAAAAGGATGTGATGATCCCATCGATCTCTTTTTCTCGGCAGAGACAGGCGATCCGTTCCGTATCTGTTACCGGGATCTGAAATGCCTCATCTGCAAATTTTCTTGCCGGACCATCCGGATATCCGTCGCAGACAATGGTGTAGTATCCTTTTTCGCGGGCCTTCTGCACCAGCTGCTCAAATTCTCCCAACGTTCCCAGTATCAGCAATCTGTGTTTCATGATTCCGTTTCCTCCCATTCTCTTATGGAATCCGCGATATACTGCATTTCTTCTGTCCCGTATCTCTGGTCACAGGGAAGCGGCAGCACATTGGCAGCCCAGTCATATTCCATGGTATCCCTGTCAAATTCTTCCAGGATATTACGCCAGTTTGTCGGCACAAAAAATCTTCCGGCCTGCCAGCCAGCGTCGAAGCTCTAATCCGTTCTTATGATAATACGGATAGGCAAACGGTCCCTCCGGCACCTCCCCTGTAAAAGCATTCCTTGAAGGAAGAAGCTGCGACAGCAGACAGTAGTTCTGTTCTCTTCTTGTTTTGATACCGGAATAATCCATAGTCCTGAGGAGGTTTCCGGTCAGACGGGACATTCGGCGGATCTCCATCTCATGATAATTTGCTGCATTATCCAGCATTTTCTGATAGAAGGTTCCGGCATCATATTCATAACGTCCCAGAATATGCTCCATTCTTCCCATGGAATGGTCCAGAGGCTTCTTTTCCGGTTCCAGCTCCGCATCGGTAGACAGATATGCTCCGTCACTGACTCCGAGAAATTTTCTGCAGGAATACAGAGTGTCCACGCCAGGCAGCGGTTTCTGAAAAAACGCATGCGTATGATCCACAATGATATTTCCATAGATTTTTTTATATTTCCGAATCTTATCATCGGTAAGCTGGCCATAATAGTTTACCAGATACAGATATTCTCCTTCCGAAAGTGTTCTCTCCTCAAAGACCGGATGCAGACCTTCATCCATATGATAAAATTCGATTTCTGCCCCGGATCTCTCACAGGCACCGGTTACGGAATCGCAGAGAAAAAATGGCAGGTAGATCTTTCTGCACTTACGTGCTTCCATCAGCCACAGAAGCGCTGTTCTTCCGAGATTCACGCCGCAGAGATCAGGATAGTATTCCTGTCCCGCCGGTTCTTCCAGTTCCAGATAGCCGCCGATCTCTTTTTTCATCAGTCTGTCTCCTCCTGACGGATCACATAGTGCGGCATCTTTTTGGCCTCATTGAGAATATTCATGAGATAAATACCGATGATCCCGATTGAAAGCAATGTCAGTCCGAAAAATGCCAGCATCACAAGCATCAGAGATGTCCAGCCTTCCACTGAGATCCCGCACAGAAAATATCTCACCAGATAATAGATCCCCAGTAAAAAGCTTACCAGAAAACTGGCAATGCCGATGTTTCGCACCATAAGCAACGGAAATGCCGTATGGGCAGTAATATCATAGATGAGATCCTTCACAAGACGGCGAAAAGAATATCCGCTCTTTCCATATGCACGTGCTGCATGCTGCACCGGAACATTGATGATACGGTTGGAGCTTAAAACCAGAAGATTTCCGATCTGCGGAAGATATGTATTGGTCTTCAGCATGGCTTCCACCAGAAACCGGCGGATCAGTCGATAACTGGTGATCTGAAGGTTCGGATCCTTGCCGAGCATTTTGGAAGTTGCCCATACAGACAGCTTTGTGCCCAGCTTCCGGATCAGATTATGCTTACGTCCTTCATAGCTTGCAATGATCACATCCACATCGTCACGTTCCTTCATTACATTGATCATTTTGGGGAGCTCCTCAGGCTGATGCTGAAGGTCATCATCCATAGTTACGATGAACTCTCCCTTTGCGTGGGCAAATCCGCACAGAAGCGCAGGATGCTGTCCGAAATTCCTTGCCATCTGGATGATCTTGACACGGGGATCTTTTTCCCGGAGTTCTTGCATAACCGCAAAAGACCGGTCCCTGGACCCGTCATCTACAAGGATCAGTTCAAATTCTTCTTTTATCGTTTCACGGAATACTTTTTCCAGACGGGTGTACAGTTCCTGCAGCGTATGTTCTGAATTGTATACAGGAACAACCACTGAATATAAACACATATCGTTTTTCCTCTCTTTTGTATCAATTGACACTTATCGTTTAATCTTATCATTTTCATTTCCTGTTGTAAACCGTTACATTGTTCAAACATTTTCTTGCATAAACCTGCCGGATGATATATATTGATTATCAGTCTATGATAATCGCATTTATGATATGGAGGAAACATGACAAAAATCAAAGATTATATTCAGCTTCATCTGAATATCCTGCTGTTTTCTCTTACCAGCGTTTTTTCCAAGCTTGCATCGGTTTATTACAATAAAGAAGGGCTTCATAGTCCTCTTCTCTATGTATTTCTTTTTCTTATGATCGCAAACTGTGGGATCTACGCCATTGCATGGCAGCAGGTGATCAAAAAATTTTCCCTTTCCACGGCCTACGCCAACAAAAGCGTCTATCTTCTGTGGTCCCAGGTATGGGCTGTGATCATTTTTCACGAAAATCTTTCGCTTCAGAACATCATCGGCATCCTGATCGTTCTGATCGGAGTCTGGATGGTGCAGAGATATGAATAGAACGTTTATGCTGATCATGCTGGCAGGAACCTTTTTTTCGGCAATTTCCCAGGTACTTCTGAAGCAGAGTGCCAATATGGAATACAAAAATCCCCTCCGGGAATATCTGAACTGGAGGGTGATCCTGGCCTATGGTATCTTTTTTGGAGTGTTGCTCCTGAATACCTGGTGCTACACCAAAGTGGATATGAAATTCGGACCGGTGATTGATACTGCCGCCTATGTTTTTGTCCTGCTGTTTTCCTGGCGGATCCTGAAAGAAAAGATTTCCCGCGGAAAGATCATCGGAAATCTGATCATCATCCTGGGAATCCTTGTTTATACCTTATGATCATAAAATGCCGGCAGCTTTATGTTCGCTGCCGGCATTTTTTTTATTTTTTCTTATTTGCTGCGGATACAGTTGTGTATACACCATCTTCATCGAATGTATAGCTCTTTCCGTTTTTCTCAATAGTACAGTTTTTGTACATGATTCCTGTTTCCGGATCAAAATAATATCTCTTTCCGTCCAGTTTGAGCCAGCCTCTCTGGCATCTTTCCATTGGAGCCAAAATAATAGGTATGGCTTTCATTGTTTCCGCTCCATGTATAGAATACCTTTTTGACCATAACGCCGTCACCGCCAAAATAATATACATCATTCCTGCTGTTCATGTACCGCACATGTCTCATCATGTATCCGTATTTGGCCTGAAAATAATAATAGTTCTTTCCAACCTTTTTCATGCCTTTTAATGCATGTCCGTTTTTGTCAAAATAATATTTTTTCTCCTTATAGGTGATCCAAGTATTTTTCACAAGGACTCCATTTTTGTCTACATATCTGGAAATATTCTTGGAATCCTGATCAGCTTTGAACGGCACATTCCTGCGGTCTTATGGATATAATATTTCTTATTTTTCACCTGAACCCAGCCGTATTTTTTGACACCATTGACATAATAAAATTTCTTTCCGTTCTCTGTTGCCCAGCCGGTTTTTCCTTTATAGTTGCTGGTATCCGGTCTGTGGATGCCTTGTATCCGGTCTGTGCATGCCATCTGGATGTGATGATCTTGGTATAATCAACATAACCGAAGTCAATATCTACAGTAGAATAAGACGGGATTCCCGCAACCAGACCCTTGGTGGTATTCAGATATCCGCCACCGTCACCATCGGTGGACTGCCAGATGGTATATTTGTACTTTTTCTTGTCAGGAGCCGGAATCGTATCACCATACCGCGCAAGCCATACATCATAACCTGTCATCTTGCTCCAGTCAAGCTTGTTGTCATACCAGTCTGTATTGCAGTAGATCATTGGATGATATCCGGCTTTTTTTACCTCATTGCAGAAGGTCTTTGCCAGATCTGCGATCTGTGATGCGGAAAGATTGCGCATCTGATCATATTCAATGTCATAAACCACCGGATAGGATACTTTATATCCATCCATTTACGGATAGCAAGCTGCGCTTCCTTCAGTGCCTGCTGTGTGTTCAGCGCAAGGCTGTACACATAGGTTCCTGTCGGAACTCCTGCCTTCTCTGCCTGTTTCATGTTGTAATCATATGTCTTATCCAGATGATTCAGACCATAGGAGATCCTGACAAAAGCAAAATCTACATTAGATTTTTTGACCTGGCTCCAGTTGATGGTATCCTGCCACTCAGAAACATCGATTCCACGTGTGACAGCACCTTCCAGCTTCTGGCCGCTTCCGTTATAGCAGACACCGTTGATCTTCTTCCAGGCCTTTGAACTTACCCTGGAATTCTGTGTTGCCTTCCCGCTGGGGACCTTTTCTTCCTCAGCAACTGCCTCGCTTCGGTCTACGCCTCCGCCGCCCATGGCCATCGCTGTAGTTCCCATTGTTCCTATTCCCAGCAGTGCTGCCATACAGCCTGCCACCAGCCATTTCTTCCAGTTTTTCATTTTAGTTTCCTTCCATAAATTATGTTGTTTATTTGTGCATGACTTTTATTATACATATGAAAAAATGGAAAGTAAAGCCATATATGGAAAAAGACCGATGTCAGCTTCATACAGCTGAACATCGGTCTTCAGTTATTCTATATATTTCTTTCTGGTACTGTTCGGTAAAGATCACGGAACTTCCGGGTCTGTAGGATCAAAGTTTCCGGCTCCACGGAAGGTTGCCAGCGGTCTGCGGCCTAACGGTCCCTTGAAGGATTCATTGTTAACGTAATTTCCGCTGCTGTAAATGTGGATCGTAGAACCGTTACAGTTCTCAAATACCCACTTCGCATCAGCCACACAGGTACGGATACATCCGTGAGATGCAGCTGACCAAGCTTCAGGTACTCGCCTGCCGGAAGATTATAAACACTCCTGGTCGATCCGGCTACGGAATGGATAAAGATTCCTCCTGTCCGCATCCGTCAACATGTGTTCCATACTGTCCCCAGGACGGTCCCATCAGTGGCTGCCATCTCAGACTGCGGGTCAGTCTGTATGTACCATCCCATGTAGGTGTTCCGGAGAGACCTACAGAAACACGGATTGTCTTAACAGGAATCGTCTTGCTACTATTTGTGTATACAGTCATAACACCGTTGGTCTTATCAACCTCCAGGTAATATGGTCCTCCGTAAATACTGGAAACATCATTGCGGCGGTAACCATCCTTATCAAAGTAATACAGTTTTCCATCGATCCATCTGCTTGTATTGGTCAGATACTTGGAACCGCTGTCCGGATCGATATATTTGACCTGATCATAGTAATCGCTGACGATCACCCAGCCGGTGGAAAAAACGTCCCTGGCTGTCCAGATAACCATTTACGGAACCACGCTTCATGGATTTATTTGTCACAACGGTATAGTTCTGCAGATAGTACCAGTATTTACCTACCTTCTGCCAGCCTGACTTTTTCAGAACACCGTTGCCGCCTGCATAATACCACTTATTCTGGTAACGGATCAATGTACTCTTGTACATCCAGCCTCTGTGCGCATTGGCATCTGATGTTGCAAAGAAATAGTATTTTTTGCCGATCTTTGTTTTTCCTGTTGCAAGCTGTCCTGTGCTATTAAAGTAATAGCTCTTTTTGGAGGACTTGTTTGTTATCATCTGGCTCTTATAATGGTTTCCGTTTTTGTCAAAGTAAAACCATCCGAAGAACTGGCCTTTTGCGTCGGTCACCTTCTGCCAGCCATATTTTTCAACAACTTTTCCTGCTGTGCTTCCGAAATAATAAATCTTGTTGGATGCACCCGGGCAGCCATGCCAGCAGTTCTTCCAGGAAACTCTCTGGCCATTGCCTCCGAAATAATATCTGCTGCCTTTATACTTCACAAGTTTTTTTTGTAATGATGCGGCCCTTGCTGTCTGAAACATAATATGCGTTATTCTGCGCCTTCGCCATTGTATTCGTCATAACATAGCCGCTGGCATTCAGCATATATCGATATTTCTTGGACATTACAGGTGATACATAAACTCCATGTTTCATGATCTGTCCACGTGTGGCAGCCTTCGGACTACAATAGATAAAACGTTTTTGATTTTTGCTGTTTAAAACATATGTCCATCCGCCATAAAAAAGCTTTCCTGGAATCTCTCCTGCCTTTGATGCCGGCTGGAAGTAATACTGATATGTTGTGGAACCGGTTGTCAGCTTCAGGATTCCTGTTCGCGGTTTTCCGTTACGCATCAGTGTATAATAAGCATTTCCGATCTTTTTGATCTTGCCTACAAGGTTCTGAGCCTCTATGGATTTGTAATCACCCTGGGAATTATAATAGCGGAAAACAGTTCCTGTCCATAACCAGTAATTTCTCTTCTGCTGGCCAAGATTGGATGTCCACGGTGTGATTGCTTTTCCGGTGGAATCCGAATACAGGGAAGCTTTGGAGTTTTCGAGGAAATACCATTCTGTCTTCTGTGTTCCGGTATAACCTGCTGCACCTGGCTCACGGGTCATACGGCCGGTTACCAGATATCCGTCTTCATTAAAAAGATAATATCCCACATGTCCGTTGGTATTGATCTTAAGAAGACCATCCTGCGCAGTAAAATAATTATCTTCGATGGAACCTGTTTCTGATACCTGAGAAGCGTTCCCTTCATCCTGGGCAAGAGTCTCTGCGTTATCTACGCTCTCTGATGTTTCGACTGCCGTCTCTGTTTCTGCGGGTGCTGTCTCTTCGGATGTCTCCTCTGCAGACACTACATCTGCGGATGCTGTCTCTGCAGAAGCTTCTGCTGCGGATACTTCCTCTGTAGAAACTTCTTCTGCTGCAGTCTCCTGCTCTCCTTCTGCTGACTCATTCTGGAGTACCTGAGCCTGCTCACTCTCTGCTGCACCTTCCGGAAGCTCTTCAGTCTGCTGTACCTCCTGTGCTGCTGCAGCTGTTTCATCAACTGTTGTTTTCTGCTCTTCTTCGCTGCTTTCTGCAGGATCCTCAGAAGCTTTTCCCTCCGGAGCTGCAGATGCAGCAACCTTCTTTTTGCGGAGTCTGTAAAAACCGTTTGCAGAAACCCAGTCACTTGTCTTGGCAACGACTACACCGTTTACCAGTGATGCTCCGGTAGCAGAAATTTCCTCTGCCTTGTTGTTCTCTACTTTGTTCTGTACTGCGGTATCTGCTGACGGTGCATCCAGCTCCTGTGCATCACCTGCACTGAAATCATCGCCCGGATCTGTACTGTCTTCTGTTGTCGCATCCGGTGCTTCTGTAGCCTCCGGTGCTTCTGTAGTTTCCGGTGTCTCTGTAATCTCCGGTGTTTCTATAACATCCGGTGTCTCTGCGGGGTTCTCCGGTGCAACAGGTCGTTTCTTCTGAACTGTCTGTACTGTCAGTACTACCTGTCTGATCCTCTTCTGTCTCCGGCTGCTGTACAGTCGTTTCCGCTTCATCACTGAATACATCCTCAGCCGGATTGCCGGCTGTCTCTGCTGCCATCTGCACGTCTGTACTTCCCAAAGCCGCAGCGTCGGCTTCCAGAGTTCCGCCCATGCATAATGTCAGACTGAGAAAAAATTGCCACAACTCTTCTCTTCACAATAATCCCTCCTGATCATGCTGCTGTAAATAATTATTGTATCTGTTACG
>ENA-OQAN01000169-OQAN01000169.1-human-gut-metagenome-genome-assembly--contig:-NODE-169-length-35495-cov-5.437938_pt1 | contig 35495 bp, 43 predicted proteins | sample MGYA00242735_ERZ504527 | MGnify/ENA primary metagenome ERZ504527 (study PRJEB26092, sample SAMD00036230) | human gut metagenome | host: Homo sapiens | study: EMG produced TPA metagenomics assembly of... | reverse complement strand
TTAAGAATAAAGTCAATCGAGTTTGTTCAAAGTTGGAATAATTTAAGTCTGAAAAAAGATAATGAAGCGGAAATAATTTGTATTCATTCTAATGCCGGAGATGATTAAAATTCCAAATCATACAAGAATGTTGAGATGTTTGAAGTGCTGATAGCTAAACAACATTGGAAATGGAAATAGGAAAAATAATACAATAAAATTTAATAAAAAAGTATGAGGTGAAGAGGGATGACAGAGAAAGTTAATTTTTTACCATTGGGAAGTATCGTAGTTGTAAGTGGAGGTATTAAAAAGTATGTAATTGTTGCAAGAGCTCTGAAAGTCAAGATAAATGGAAAAGAGCAATTTTTTGACTATGCAGCATGTGCATACCCAGAGGGAATGGTGGGGGATAGACTAATGTATTTCCAGCATTCCGATGTTAGTAAGGTGGTTTTTGAGGGATTTTCAGATGATGATGAGAAAATGATGTGTGCCAATATCCAGAAGGCAATGGAGATGTTGGAGATTGAGCGTGCGGATGTCAGACAGTTGAAGCAGAATATGGGGAACTAAGATGGCTAAAAAGTATGACAGAAACAAATATCAAAATTTAAAGAATCAGAAGGCAAGTAATGAACATCAGCAGGAAGTATGTCAATTGGAAATCAATGAGATTGATGCGAAAATTGACAGATTGCGGGATGCATATAATACGTTAGATGATGCGAAAGAAGCCATTGATGATATCAACAAAAATCAGAAGAATATGATAAGTTCAGATCTTTATCAAAGTTTATGGACTGGCAGCAGGGCACAGTATTTCTATGATTTATGTGAGAGTGGGGATCTTTACACAAGTTATGATGGATATGTTTCGAATATCGATGATGCAGAGGATGCAATCAACTGGGAAATAAACGCATTAAACGAGAGAAAGAATGAAAAATATGGTATCTTATCTGGCCTGGTCAATGCATGGGATGATTTATGTACAAGAATCCGTAATTTCTTTAATTAGTTGATGGGAATGAAAAAGGAAAGGAGATAGACAAGTGGGAACGATTTTAGATTACGTAAGTGTATATTCGAATACCAATGCGATAAGAACAGCTTCGCGGTCTGTAAGCTTACCGGCTTCCGCAACGGAAATCAAAGGGCAGTCGGATGCAATGAAAAAGCTCCAGGAAGATTATGAAACGTTAAAGAGTGCGGTAAGCCAATATAGTACTACTTTGCAGATGGACTTAATGGCAATTGATTTATTAGTTGATTCACAAGTGCAAAAAGATAAGAATCAAAGTGAGCTTTTTAAGCAGGGCACCGGAATATTTGACACATGTTTGACACCATAAGAATGACAGGAGAGGAAAATGGAAGGGTTTCAAATTAATTATACAGATATCTATGATTTGTTCTGGGAGTACAAGACAAATTTAGAAAATCTGATGAATAAAATTGATACTTGTGAGAACTGCATTAATTTTTTTATAAAAAATGCAGTGTTTACCGGAGAAACAGGAGATGCAGTAAAAAGTTATCTGACAGATGTACATATCACAATGCTTTCAAGTATAAGAGTCACAGCGCAGAACCTGCTTGACAACATGACATTATACAAAGCCGGGTATTATGATATTGACAATTCTACAAATTTTAAACTTAGCGAGGAGGCAATCCGTGCATTCCGGACAAAACTAAGCACCAATTATTCGGATACGGAGTCTTATACCGGAAAAATACAGGGAGCAGTTTCTGGCATTTCGGATATATCGGGTGTCGGTACACCAAGTACGAATGGTGTATTAGAACTACATGAGCAGTTGGATCAGGAATTATTAAATCTTATCACAGAAGTTCAGAGCCATGAGAGCAGTACCGTGACAGCACTGGAGAATTCCGTGGAATTGTTACTATCGAGTCTGAATACCTGTATTGCAAAAATCGGATTGAACACAGCTGCAATTGCAAGTTATGAAAGCAACAGCTTTTATACAGATAAGGACGTGTATGCACTTGCCAATATCAGTGAATTGTTTTATCAGCAGCATGAAGACAATAAAGATGTATATGATGCAATCTGTGAAGCGGAACAGAACCTAAAGGATGCAGCGGAAGAACGTGAGACGCAGGGAGTGTGGAAGACCGTTGCCGGAGTCGTATTGGTTGGTGTTGGGGTGGCATGTATTATTGCAACTGCAGGTGCAGGAGCCCAGAAGTATACGACGGATTTAACTGGAAACCAGACTGCAGGAATGTTAGCAGGTATGGCAGCAAGTATGGCAACTGCGAAAGGACTGAATGGAATTGAAGCAGGAGCGAAGAAACTGGCGAAACCGAAGCTTGGAGATGTGGGAACTGACGGTGGCGCAGTATTAAATGATGCGGATGTGGGTTCGGCTGTAGAGGGTGGAAGTACATCTTCTTATTCAGGAGAAGAATGGTGTAGATATTTTAGGGAAACTTATGGCTCAGACAAAGTAGTATGGGAAAATGCAACGCCATCTCAGTTGGCACGAAGTTGGCAAGGAACTGGAAAATACATAGGAGTTGATGATTATGTAGATACTGTTGTTAAAAAAGGGACAATACTGTACAGAGGAGAACCAAATGGAACAGAGTATTTTACAACATTGGATGCCATTGAGCAATCTGGAGGAGATGCAACTAATGTTTTTGAAGGATTGCAGGTTGAAAAGCATCCTATACATGGGTATAGGGGGGAGATGCAAGGATATGTCTTTAATGAGGAAATAGCGAGTGCATATGGAATAACTAATGCAAATCCGCAATTTGGAAAAGGAGGGTTGCCACAATATTTTGTACCAAATGCAAATGATTATATACAAAAAGGCATTTTAGTTAAGGTTGATAATATTACATTAAGAAAGTAGGAATTTTAGATATGATAGATGTTACGAATGGTGAAGTAAGTACGCGAGAAGGATTAGTTATCGGGCCCAATTATTCATTTGATAAATTTAAAACAACAAAATTTTATAATGGACAAGATGGAGTTAGAATAATTTATTTAGACGAGCATCAAACGATTTATGGCAGGCAATTTATTATGAGTTTATTCTTTCGAGATGGAATAATTTATATGGTGTCTTTAATTTGTTGTGATGAAAAATTTTCTGAATCAAACGAGAGAGACAGAAAAAAGATACATGATAAAATTTTAACAGAAATGGGATTACTTCAAGGTGAAAAATATCAATGGGGAAAGATTGTATCAGAATATGACGTTAGAAGCAATATTAGTAGTATTAACATATATTATACTTAATTATGGTTATACTTTAGGACTTTCTTAGAAGTAAAATCTAATAAATCCAACTACCTCCATAACCATTGCCGAAGGCAAAACTTTTCGGTGACCGATTACTATAAATTGAGTCAGAATTCCGTAGAGGAATTCATAGGTTAAAGCGAAATTTGCCCCTAGGTATACGAAAGAACAAAACTTCATAACGAGGATGATAAATGAATCAGTTAGAAATACCAGATATTAAAGCTAAAATTACAGTGACGTGAAAAGATTTTTTATGGAGTGGATGTCGACCAGCTCATAGTGGCGGTCTCTATTTGACAACAGGATTACATACATATAAGAGAATACAGGAGGAAATCAAGTTATGGGAATTTTTGATGCGTTTAAAAAGAAGGAGAATGATGAGCCGGCAAGCTTTGTGCTTGGAGTTGAGGACAGGTTTGCTCTCTTGAACACAAAGGATATTGTGGTCGTGGGCTATGTGAAGGGAACTGTGAGAGTGGGGGCAGCAGTCTACGTAACCAACTTCTCGGATGACGAGGAGGGGGAAATATTACTGACGACAGTGCTTGGAATAGAGCTTGAACCGGGAAAAGGGCAGATGAGCCAAGGATTGTCATGTGGGATTAAAGCTGGAGTGCGCGGCAGATTTTCCGTTTCGATGTGGTACTGTGCTTTATTCGAGACAGGCAAGCGTATCCGATGTTCATGATGCATATGTGAAGGCGTTGGGTAATCAGATGGTCTTTCACAGACAGATCGAGCTGACACAGGACGAGCTTGACCGTATGAGCATCACGGACGGTGCAGAAATGTGGCGACTGTATAGCTGGTATAGATGCAAGGTACTGCCGACAGCTACTGATGCAGATAGAGCGAAAGATATGCAGAAGATAGCAAAGCTTGCAGAGGCAATTGTGACCAAAATGCTCTCTGTATCACAGATATATTGTGTATACAGCAAAATAACCGGTGAACCGGCCATGTTTTCAGAAACGGTTGATCAGAAAGATGGTACTTATATGTGTACACCACCGGATATATGGATACTCACAAAACCCTATAAGGATGTGATAGGAGCAACATTCCCAGCTGAAAAATACGAAATAAGAGAGATAAAAAACGATCAGAGCAATGCGATAAGCGACTTTTTTTGGAAGCATTTTTTATATGAATGGAGCCTGCGGAGTGCGTGTGGTCAATAGTAATACCTCGATATCGGCAGAGAAGATAGTCGAAAAGCCGGATTTTAGCAATCTTCCAGAGATAAACAGACCGGTTATGAATCCGGATCTGGAGAGATGGATTTTACTGATAGCGGAGCTGGACACCCAGATACACCGGATAAGGAGCTGATCTATAAGCTATATTTTTCTTTCATGTCGAGAGAGCTTGTGAAAGCAAAGTTTTTAATTCCAATGAAGGCAGACAACGATATGCCAAGTCCCGACGAAAATGGCAAGGTGGTAATTGAGAAGGATACGACCATTGCACTGGCTACGATTGAGGGTAAACATGGTCGTCCTGCGGTGCGTATGTTTACAGATTGGAAGAGGCTGCGACAGGGCATGAAGGGCGAGGGTTGGAATGGATTTATACAGCCGATAGAAGGCATGATAGGCTCGTTTGACTGTGCCATAAATCTCACGGAGTATGACAAGGCTGGCTGTTATATAGATGAGGAAATGTTTAGGGGATTTAACTGATTTAACCGAGAATTGGTTAGATAAAGTTAGTATTGCCATAAAATAGAGATACTGAGGAAAAATATGTGAAAGGAGTGTGCTTATGGGGGTGGCAACAACTGTACGAGATGCTGCTAATATCAAACGCGCAAATGAAAATGAAACAAGACGAGAAATGATTGCTTCCTAGTATATTACCATGCCAGGCATCCCTTCTTCAGAAAAGGAACAGTTAGAAAAATCTTTGAGATACAATCTTTGGGCAAGCTTGATTCGTTTTATTGTTCTTAATTTTGTCCTTACATGTGTATGGTTTTTTGGGTTTGGTCTTGGATTTGATGCGATTAAAGCTGCAACAGGCCAGCAATTAAAAGGAACTATGACTGTGACAGGTGTAGTTCAGGAGGATGGACTTACATTATCTGTTAAGGATCCGAATAAAGGAAAGCACGTTGTCTATTCATTGACTGATCTTGGGGTAGATCCCACTGGATGGTCTTACGGAGGACGTCTTAACACTTACTGGTCTAAGGATGAAGATAGTGGAGATTACAGTATCATCGCAGTTATACCGGAGAAAGAAGCCTCTCGTATACAAGGATTGGAAGACGCAATTCTTATGACAGGATATTTTTCTATAATTGTAATAGGGCTGCTTATATTTTTTGTTCGACGTAGAAAATATACCTCATGGTATATTCCATTTTATTGGCGAATGGAGAAGTTTTGTTCAGAAAACCAGATCTACCAGATGTATCCAGGATATAATACAGAAGAGGCATTTATTGCCTATGGAAATGAGCATGCTGATACTTTTTCGCGGCAGTTTGCAGCTACACAGTTAACGGAGATGGAAAAGAAGAAAAAGAAACGAGAAATCGTAATCGGAGTTGTTTCAGCATTAGCTATTATGGCTGCTATCATTCTAGTAATCTGTCTGGGAACCACTATTCAGTCAATTGCTGACAACAGAAAAAATGACGACAGAACAGTGAAGGTACTTGAAGAACTTCAGACTGCAATTGATGGTGGAGAAGAACCATTAGGAGAGGAATCCGAGCGTTATAATTTTGCTAATATAGTGAGCAGAGCACGTGAGAGTTTTCCAGATGAAGATGTTTATTATAAACTGGTTACTACGGATGACTATGTGGCATTGATTATTACGACAAAAAAGAAGACAAATGTTTATATTGACAGATATACTCCGGTTGAAGGAGCAGTTGGCGATTTAAATACTATCTACAAACTGGAGATTTCGATGGTATCGAATGTAATACAACCATATGATGTGTTGAACAATTATACAGGTATTCTTTATAAATGATTTTTGGGTGAAAAGTCTGCTTTAAATACGATGATTCCCAAAAAGAAACCATAGTAACCAAAATAGCTGATAATCTAAATTTCCAGAAAACTATTTATATCCACATTGATGATAAAGAGTTCCCCAATGGTTCTGTGGAAAAGAAAGCAAAATTGTTCGGTTATGGATTTGGCTCAATTTTCCTGGTAATAGGAATTGTATGCATAATGAGCTTGTTTTAAAAGGGGTATAAGATGAGTAATAAATTATATAAAGAAGATACAAAAAAGAAGAAAAAGAAAGAAACAGAAATAGGAACTTTCATGGGGCGTATTATTTATGGATGTACTTTAAGCTTGATTGCAATTTTGCTATTAATTGCTTTCTTTGTACCATCCAATATTAATGAGCCCAGAGCATTCACTGGATTTGTAATAATGATTATTGTGCTATCCATTTTTGCGGCGTACGGAATAGGACTTACGTTATTAAGTAAACATTCTATTAAATTCAAAGATTGGTTTGAAAAGGATATGATGAAACTCTATAACTTAACACCACCCGAAGATATAAATAATACAGAACGATTTGTGATTTATCGACCAAACTTCTATAAAGGGGGATCCATAGTAACAGTATTGGTGTTTTTAGGATTCCTAATCATGACAATTGTAGTTGCAGATAACAGACCAGATTTATATCTGTTTTGGGTAGTATGCCTAGTTTTTTCTGTCATATCAGCTATACATACATGCACATACAAATATACTATAGAAAACAGAAAAATCAGATATAAATGGCTGTTTGGAAAAGAAAAAGTAATCGCTTTTTCAGAAATAGACAAAATCACTCTCGAAGGCAGTCCCAATAGTGAATGTGGGGTGATTTATAAGAAAGGTGTGAAAAAGCCTTTTATGAAAATAAGGATGATAGATAAAAATGCAAACAGGTTTAGATATTTAAACATTAAATAAATTCTTGGAGGAAAGGTATGGAAGGAGAAGGTTGATTTATGCAATCTTATGAAATTAATCAAGGCAAACGAAAAAAGGCAATTAAGCAGGTTGTGAAGGCCAATGTAAAAACATCAAAGGGGCATGCGGACGATTTCTTGGACTAGCTAAGCTGCTAACCGGGACACTGAAAATCATTATGGTTGAATTCATAAAGTTTTTTGCTGACAGCCGCGAGGCGCAGTGGATTTTCCTTTTATATGTTTGTAAAGGCTCTCGAGGATGACAGCAATGCATTCTGCGAGAAGGCAAAGGAGGATGACAGGGAAATGATAAAGCGCTCCATGCCTGCGTTTGAAAAGATATACAAAAAATATAATAAATAATAGTTGATTATAACGAATAAAAAATACGCAAATGCCGAAAATTGTCTAAAATTGTACAGTTTTCGGCATTTTCAATGTATACTTTTTACAAAATCCGTGGAAAAGTGCTCCGTGTGACCGTTGTGTGACCAAAGTAGTGTATAATCTTACTCAAGAGGAAAACGTATAAATAAAATATGAGGATAAGAACGTGTGCTTTGGGATAAGGAGCCGGAATATGATAGATTGTCGCAGAGCATACATAGGGACGAAAATGGAATTAAAGCCAGAAGCATTTAAAGGGAAAATGTTTAAGGTAAATGAACGGAAAATTTTTTTGAAAAAAATTAAAAAAATACTTGCATTATTCGTTTGACCATGATATTATAATACACGGTTCGTTGGTCAAGCGGTTAAGACGCCGCCCTCTCACGGCGGAAACACGGGTTCGATTCCCGTACGGACTGCTAAGTATTTAAAGCCGGTACATTCATGGAAGCATGATGTACCGGCTTTTTCGTTGTATATATTCATATATGAGGCAGAGCTATTTATGAGCAGCTGCAGCTACTGCATGTTTTTTGATGCCGTAAGGCGCTTTTGTGATGCGAAGGGTAACGACAATTATTGCGGCGGCAAACAGCAGCTGTATTCCCATGCACATGAAAATGAAGCCAAGCTCCTTGACCGGATGAAAGTCAATATTTTTTACAGCCTGGTTGTACCAGTAGGCAGGCAGGAAGTGGGCGGCTTTTATGATGCCATCATTTAGAAATTCCTCCGGCACAAATATACCGCACAGGAATGCCATGCCGAGTGACACTGTGTTCGCAAACATGTTCAGTATCTCACTGTTTGAGGTGATTTTACTTATGAAAAGGCAAATGCAAGTGAAACGAGCATGTAGCAGAGCATGTTGAGTGTAAACAGGAAACCTGAAAACGAGAATGTGCTGCCTTTAAACATGATTGTAGCTGAGGCAAAAATTACAGCGCATACCACAAGTCCGGTTAAAATCACACCCAAAAGCAGCTCGCGGTTGTAGTTTGCAAATTTATAGGATGAGCAGGATATTCTCTCCTTGATTTCTTTTTTGGAGAAAACCTGAAGAACAGGAGCTATACCTGCAATCATCATGACAAGGAGCACCCATCCCAGATAACTGAAGCAGTAGTATATCCCTGAGTGCGAGGTGACATTTTTGCCACTGAGCAGTGAGACAGAAGCCTTCTGGCTTAGCGAGGTATTTACTGCGGCTAGAGCATCAGCTTCAGAGTAGCCGGAAGCAATGTAAGTATTGTACGTTTTCGTAAAGCTGTTTATGGCAGACTCAAAGGTGGTCGCTGCCTGCGTACCCGGTATGGTCACAACATCAAGCTTGAAGCCTTCTTTTATGATGAGAACACAGTTTACGTTTCTGGCAAACAACTCATCCTGCATAGTTTCCTTTTTGTCATTTTTAATATTTTTTTGTGTGCATGTCTTTTTAAGATAGGCTGTCAGAGCTTTGCTTTCTGATGATTTGTCATAGTCAAACACCGCAAATTTGGGCTTGGTGGCTTCATAATCATCTTCAGCTTTGTTTGTGCGTGTCGCAGTGAGAACGACCATGACACCTATGAATATGGACAGGTACATAATCATCTGGCCCATATGTCTGTTGAGTATTTTGAAATATGATTTAAATACTTGCATATTTTTCCCTCCGAAGCAGTACAAAGGCAATGATTAAAAGAATCACTGATTCTACTGCCATGATTGATATGTTTCTGAAAAATCTGTCGTAGCTGTCATATACGTTGAGCGAGTAAAAGCAGTCGGATATGAGACAGGCTGGGTTGAGGCGGTTGGCAATAGGAAGCTTGTGCTCGACCATATCCTTTATACCGTTGGCACATAAATCCGCAAGCACGGAAAGCACCATGCCGATTCCGACAGAGATACCGATTTTGCTGCCCTCTGTGAGCTTAGGAATGGCACCGATTATAACTCCGATTGAAAGTCCGATCATGCAGCCGAAAAACAGTGTCAGGATGATTGCCGGATATTTATTTCCAAAATCCACGCCAAGAAGAGTCATGTAGGCAAGTGCTATGAGCTCAACAGCAAAATGGATGCTTAAGAGTGAGATATACTCTGAAAAGATAAGGGTGTTTTTGCATGCCGGCACAAGGCTTTTTCGCATGCCGAGAGGGCTTGTATCAGCTAACAGCCTGCAGGTGGAGCTTACGGCTGAAAATGAGGCGAACAGGCAGCTCATCGCAAAAACAGCGTAAAAGTAATTGGTGTATTCATCCTGATTTCCCGATGAAAGTGAAATCTCTTTATACTCTGATGCGGTTTCAGAAAGCCCGGCAATTGCAGTCTCAAGCGCAGCCGGATTAGTCTTTGCTATGTTTGTAAATACGTCCTTTTGCTGTTTGTACTGTGTCAGGATGGATTCAAGGATTGTGGCATTGTATGAGTTTTCCTCCACGACTAAAGAAGCATCCTCTGTGTAAATAATGCCTGTCACTTTTTTTGTTATTTAGTGCTTTTTTGGCTGCTGAGCTATCCATTAGCTTCATGTTTATGAGGTCTGAAAATGAATTTGTGCTATCGGACTTGTCGTCTGATTTACTGACGGAATCAGTATGGTTTACATCGAGAGACTCAAGCACGCTCATCAGAGTGTCATCGTTTTTAGATTCAACCACTGCCACATTTATTGTCTTGAACATTTCATCCTTTTCAAACAGATTTCCGAATGCCATATACATAAAGGTGGCGAGCAACAGTGGAAATGCAAGTGTCCAAAACAGCGTGACTTTCAGGCGGAACATGCTTAGCATGGTGTATTTTGCGTTGTGAAAAAATAATTTTAGTCCATTCATCAATCCCTAAGCTCCTTTCCGGTAATCTCTAAGAATACGTCGTTAAGAGTCGGAAGCTGCGTGTACACCTGACCGAAGGACAGATTATTCTGCTCTAGATAATCAAGCACATGGATTATATTGTGGCGTCCGCCACTGAAATAAATCCGAAGCTGTCCGTTTTCAAAGCTGACCTGATATGCATTGTGCAGCTGCTTTAATGAGTCAAGCTGTGCTTCTGACAGGTCTGCAATTTCTACGTTTATTGTCTCTGTATTTTTGATCATGCGCTTTAGCTCATCCTTTGTGCCGAGCGCGAGAGCCTTGCCCTTGTCCATGATGAGTATTCGGTCACAGAGCTGCTCAACCTCCTCCATGTAGTGTGAGGTGTAGATGATTGTCGCACCATCACGGTTTAGTTTTTTGATGCCCTCCAGAATCTTGTTTCTGCTTTGAGGGTCAACAGCCACGGTCGGTTCATCGAAGAAGATGAGCCTTGGCTTGTGTGCTATGCCACACGCGATGTTGAGTCGTCTCAAAAGTCCGCCTGAGAGCTTCTTTGGCAGAAATTTGCTGTAATCCGCTATGTCCACGAAATCCATTGCTTCCTTTACATATTTTTCGCGGAGCTTTTTGTCACTTACGTAAAGACCGCAGAAATAGTCGATATTTTCATATACAGTCAGCTCGTCGTACACGGCCACATTCTGCATGACCACGCCGATTTCGCGTTTGATATCGTAGCTGTTTGAGTACATTTCCTGCCCGAATACCTTTATATCTCCCTTATCGTATGTGAGCAGGGAAAGTATGCAGTTTATAGTTGTGGTTTTTCCGGAGCCGTTTGGTCCGAGCAATCCGAAAATCTCGCCGGTTTTAACGGTCAGATTGAAATGGTCGAGTGCCACAAGCTCCTTGTAGCGTTTTACAAGGTTGGTTACTTCTATCGCATTTTTGGTTGTATCCATTGAATTGCCTCCATAATGTTGTATTTTTGGTTGCAAGCCTGATATTTGGCTCAATAACAGATTACTATATGGCGTGCCGGAAAGTAAGTGTCAAATGTCACATTCGTATTTATGTTTGGATGAGGCATTGTTGTGTAAAAAATGACATTTGTCATAGTGACGTTTGATGGAATTTGTTGTAAGCTTATTTTACGGAAATGGAGGCTTTTGATGTATAAGATATGTAGTCAGTTTTTAATAGTTCTATCATGCGTGATGCTTATGGTGGTATCCCTTCAGGTCGATTACGTCATGATAGCGTGCATACTTACAGGAATAATCGTGTGTACATTTATAGACATGCAGGATGTGCCGCAGATGAGTCCTGCTAACAAGAGCAAAACGGCAGACCGGGCTTTGGATTTGATTCTGGCGGTTTATATTCTGTCCGGAATATTTTTTGCACCATCATTTTTTATGCTGCCGTATGCAGCGATGGTATTCAGAAAGAGAAAATACACGGTGTCGAGGATGGCTGCAGCTTAGTGGGGATAGCTGTTTTTGTGGACTGTATTTTAAAGCTAAAACATATAGCACCCGGTTTTGGCCGCTATTTATGGCTTACAAAGCTGCAGGATATAATTTTGAATGATATCTTAGAGGTTGTACTTCTCATGGCTTTTGCGATAATGCTCTCATATTTCACAGAGCAACTTTTGGGGTATCAGATGAAGCTGCACAGCATGAGAGATGCGTCCATGGAGCATGATATGCTTATGGAGCAGATGAATCACCAGCTTATCGAGAAACAGAATGCGCAGATATACAATGCCACGCTAAAGGAGAGAAACCGTATCGCAAGAGAGATACACGACAACGTGGGGCACATGATTACGCGCTCTATTTTGCAGGTGGGGGCAATCGGTGTGATAAATACCGATGAAAAGCTTAAAGCGCCTATCTCAGATCTGAAGAGTACACTCGATACGGCAATGGACAGCATGAGAAAAAGCGTTCATGATTTGTACGATGAATCGGTCGATTTGCGTCAGGCGCTTGCGAAGCTTAAGCTACAGACAGTGCATTTGCATTTTCACTCGAATACGACTGTGAGGATGATGTGCCAAGAGATGTCAAGTATGCTTTTATTGCAATTGCAAAGGAAGCGGTAAACAACGCAGTTAAGCACAGTAACGGCGATGAAATCAGGATAATAGTCAGAGAGCATCCCGCCTTTTACCAGCTTGAGATAATGGACAACGGCACAACGGCTGACGAAAGAAGACTTTCGGGAGAAACAGGAGATGGAATAGGCATAAAAAATATAAAAGAGCGTGTTGCAGCGATAGGAGGAACCATGCGTATAAAGGCAGACGATGGTTTCATGATATTTGTGACGCTCATGAAGAAGAAAGGAACAGGACATGAAAATAGTAATAATAGATGATGATAATCTCGTATCACTTTCGCTGAATACAATACTGAGCGCACAGGATGACATAGAGGTGTCTGCGGTTGGAGACAGCGGGCAGCAGGCGGTAAAGCTGTACGAGGAGCATATGCCCGATGTGATGCTCATGGATATAAGGATGCATGGCATGACAGGTCTTGAAGCAGCAGAAAAAATACTCGGAAAATATCCGGATGCCAAAATACTTCTTCTGACCACATTTTCGGATGATGAATACATAGTAAAAGCAATCTCGCTGGGTGCGAAGGGCTATATACTAAAACAGGCCTTTGAGAGTATTGCCCCGGCACTTAGAGCTGTAAACAACGGACAGACAGTGTTTGGAACACAGATAATGGACAGGATACCACATCTGTTCGGAGCTGATGGTAAAGCTTCATCAGGCACCGGTCAGGCCCGGTTCATTGACGCAATGAAGAGCTATGATATAAGCGGCAAGGAGCTTTCAATCATAGAGCTGGTTGCAGAAGGACTAAACAACAAGGAAATAGCGGATGAGCTGTATCTGAGTGAGGGAACCGTACGAAACTATATCAGTGTCATACTTGAAAAGCTGCAGCTGAGGGACAGGACACAGCTTGCATGCTTTTATTATAAAAGTATGGTATAACATGAAACTTTTTCTATGGTGTGGGACACATATATAGTGAAGGGAGGGATGCAGATTGATTAATCAGGCACAGGATGACTTTTTTAATGAGCTATATGCCTCAACCAATCAGAAGGTTTTAGCGTACATCATTGTAAAATGTGGAAAAACTGAAGATGTAGCAGATATATTTCAGGAAACCTATACAGAGGTTGTTAAAATAATAAAAAAACATGGAATATCATATTTTAAGCAGCCGGATGCACTTGTAATGCAAATAGCAAAGAGAAAAATTTTTCGTCATTATAAATTAAAAGAAAAGCTGCGTGGCATTGAGGAAATGAACTATTATAATATTTTGTCGGCAGATGAAAATGATATAGCTGTACAACAGACTTCATTTGACGATATAGCAATATCAAAAGAAACAGTACAAAGTGTGTTTACATATCTTTCTGCGAAGGATGAACTTACTAAAAAAATATTTTATCTATATTATTATATGGATAAAAATATTTCAGAAATAGCACTCCTTTTTTCTGTAAAGGAATCAACCATAAAAAACAGATTATATCGTACCATAAGGGAGCTTAGGCAAAATCTGGATAAGGAGGATTGATGCAGAATGAAAAAAAATGATATTTTTAGACAGGCAGCGCAGCATGAAATGCCTGATATTGAGCAGGTAAGAAAAGAATGTATCGAGGAATTACATACCACTCACAGCTCAAAACGATATCCTGCATATTTTGCTGCGATAGCGGTTGTGACTGTAGTTGTCTTGTGTATGTGTATCACGCCGGTGAGGTCATTTGCAGCCGATATGATTGAACATATTCAGGCATTAATTGATGTTAATAATGATTCGGCACGTGATCTGGTGTATAGAAAATATAGCGGTCCGACTGTTTATTTGGAAAAAGATGAAACGGTAAGCATATACTCATATACCGGTTATGAGGATGTATATATTTTGCCGGCGGAGGCAAAAGAAGCTGAAAAACTGGGAGCTATAAGCAGAGACGTTAAGGTGAGCTATAAAGTGCCGTATAGTGGGGAGTATTATATTCTTGATGGAGAAAATAAGGAGAATATCACAGACCGGGTTATTGTAGAACATGAGGGAGGAGCAGAAGATAATTTGAAAATTTCTCAATAAGGAAATCTGCCCTTGCAATATACCTACCGGGTATATAATGCTCTTGAAGACGGATACCCATAAGGGGTATGGTTAGACATATACAACAAATGTGGAATGAAGAAAGAAGGGAGGCACACATGGCAGAAAAAGAAACCAAATGCTGTTGCTGCAACCGCAAAAAAGAGCGGTCAGAGAAGGAATATAAGGATCTCATCAACAGACTTAGCCGTATAGAGGGGCAAATCCGTGGAATCAAGCGTATGCTGGATGAGGATTGCTACTGCCCTGACATCATCACACAGGTGGCGGCCGCAAATGCTGCGCTCAACAGCTTCAATAAAGTCCTTTTGGCCAATCACATAAAGACGTGTGTGGCAGATGACATAAGAGCCGGCAAGGATGAGACAATAGATGAGCTTTTGAACACACTGCAGAAGCTTATGAAGTAGTATTATTAAGAAGGCAGGTATAAAAATGAGTACAATAATCACAATATTAATAATAGCAATAATTGCCGCTCTGGTAATTGTGGGCTTAAAGGAGACTATTAAGCATTCAAAGGGCGAGGGTGCCTGCTGTGGCGGTGGAGCCATGAAGGAGGACGAGGAAGCCACAGTACAGCTTACAGGCGAGATAGTCACGAGAGCAGATGTGCACATAGACGGAATGCACTGCATGAACTGCAAGAACTCAGTCACACGCTCACTTCAGAAGATGAGCGGAGTATCGGCAGCTGTGGATTTAAAGCATGGCGTGGCACATGTTGAGGCAACCAGAGAGCTAAGCGATGAGGAAATCACATTTGCCATCGAAAGATTGGATTTCAAGGTGACAGGAATTGAGAGATTTTAGAAAAGGCTTCTGAATAGCTAGATTCGAATAGTAGAAAGAAGGAAATACAGACAGTATGAAGCAATATACAGTTACAGGAATGAGCTGTGCGGCATGCTCTGCCAGAGTGGAAAAGGCGGTCTCTAAGGTTGATGGTGTGACGAGCTGCTCTGTCAGCCTTTTGACCAACTCGATGGGAGTCGAGGGAAGCGCGACAGATGCGCAGATAGTGGAGGCGGTAGAGCAGGCGGGCTATGGAGCGAGTCCCAAAGGCACAGCAACAGAATCAGAAAATGACAAAGCGAATAACAGCTTAGAGCAGCTAAAGGCAGCGCAGGATGCGCTTGTAGACAGGGAGACACCGAAGCTGCGCAACAGGCTTATAGCATCGCTCATATTCTTAGTTGTTCTCATGTATTTTTCCATGGGACATATGATGTGGGGCTGGCCGTTGCCTGAGTTTTTCAATGGAAACCATGTGGCTATGGGGCTTTTGCAGCTTCTGCTTACAGTGGCGGTAATGGTCATAAACCAGAAGTTTTTTATCAGTGGCTTTAAGGGCTTGATTCACGGTGCTCCCAACATGGATACGCTTGTTGCGCTTGGCTCTGCGGCATCGTTTGGATACAGCGTGTATGCACTTTTTGCATGACAGCTGCGCAGGTGAATGGCGATATGGATGCGGTCATGTCATATATGCATGAGTTTTATTTTGAATCCGCAGCATGATTTTGGCACTGATTACTGTCGGAAAAATGCTTGAAGCGCACTCAAAGGGCAAAACAACAGACGCTTTAAAGAGCCTGATGCAGCTTGCCCCAAAGACAGCAACCGTTGTAAGGGATGGCGTGGAGCAGGAAATTTCTGTGGATGCAGTGAAAAAGGGCGATATTTTCGTGGTCAGACCCGGGGAAAATATCCCTGTGGACGGTGAAATAATAGATGGAACAACCGCTGTCAACGAATCGGCACTCACAGGAGAGAGCATCCCTGTGGATAAGCAGCCGAAAGATGCAGTAAGCGCTGCCACAGTGAACCAGTCAGGCTTTATAAAATGCCGCGCAACCAGAGTGGGCGAAGACACCACACTCTCACAGATTATACAGATGGTTTCTGATGCCGCAGCGACAAAGGCACCTATTGCAAAAATCGCTGACAGGGTATCGGGAGTATTTGTGCCGGCGGTTATTACAATTGCAATCATTACAATAATAGCATGGCTTATAGCCGGTGAGACCGTGGGCTTTGCGCTTGCCAGAGGCATTTCGGTGCTCGTGATAAGCTGTCCGTGTGCACTTGGACTGGCAACTCCTGTTGCGATAATGGTAGGAAATGGCAAGGGCGCAAAGAGCGGTATACTTTTCAAGACAGCGGCAAGCCTTGAGGCAACAGGCCGCACACAGATTGTGGCTCTTGATAAGACAGGCACCATAACAAGCGGTGAGCCGAAGGTGACGGATATCGTGCCGGATGAGACATTTTTTGAGGAAACCGGCAATAATGCCGGAGCGCTTCTTGCAATAGCTGCATCAGTCGAGGCCAAGAGCGAGCATCCGCTTGCAAAAGCCATTATGGAGCGCGCTAAAACGGATGAAATCGCTGTTGCAGAGGTGACGGATTTTAGCGCTGTTGTAGGAAATGGTCTGACTGCAATACTTGCAGGCAAAATGATAAAAGCAGGAAATCTTGCTTTTGTCAGCAAATTTGTAAAGGTGTCAGATGATATGCGCACGAAAGCTGTCGAATTTTCAAAGGAAGGAAAAACTCCTCTGTTCTTTGCCGCGGATGACAGGCTTTGCGGTATCATAGCCGTTGCAGATACAATAAAGGAGGACAGTCCGGAAGCTGTCAGACAGCTTAAAAATATGGGTATCAGAGTTGTTATGCTCACCGGTGACAACGAGCAGACTGCCAATGCCATTGGAAAGCAGGCGGGAGTGGACGAAGTCATCGCAGGTGTGCTTCCGGATGGTAAGGAGGCTGTCATAAGGAAGCTAAAAAAACAGGGCAGGGTAGCCATGGTTGGTGACGGAATCAATGATGCACCGGCGCTCACACGTGCGGATATGGGAATTGCAATCGGCGCGGGAAGTGATGTGGCAATAGATGCAGCGGATGTTGTCTGATGAAGAGCCGCCTGATAGATGTACCGGCAGCAGTGCGGTTAAGCCGTGCTACATTGACAAATATACACGAAAACCTGTTCTGGGCATTTTTCTATAATGTAATAGGTATTCCACTTGCGGCCGGTTTGTGGTATCCTTTATTAGGATGGAAGCTCAATCCGATGTTTGGAGCGGCGGCGATGAGCCTGTCGAGCTTCTGCGTTGTTACCAATGCCCTGCGGCTGAATCTGTGCAGGGTGTATGATCCTAAGCATGACAGAAAAGCAACATCAGATAGAAAAAACAAAACAGATAAACCAAATGAAAGTGAGGAAAAATCAATGACAAAGACAATGAATATCGAAGGAATGATGTGCGGCCACTGCGAGGCAAGAGTAAAGAAGGCACTCGAGGCGCTTGATGCAGTTAGTGAGGCAGCAGTAAGCATGAGAGCGGAACTGCAGTAGTGACATTAAGCTCTGACATTTCCGATGAGAAATTAAAGGAGACTGTAGAGGCTGAGGACTACAAGGTTACATCAATTCAGTAATCAGTCAGACAGTATAACAATATGAAGAAATATATAGCATTGGTATTGGCTGCAGTGCTGGTGCTTGGGATTTTTACAGGATGTGGTAACAAGGGCAACAAGGAGACAGAATCACAGACGGATGAGAAAGTCACTGAGTCGGTGAATTCTGCAGAAAATAATACTGAGGACAGTACGCAAAACAGTACAGGAAATCAGAATGTGGCTGACACAGAGCAGCTCACCACAGAAAACGGACAGGAGAGCTCAGTTCTTGCCTGTCCGTCAGTAAACGGTAAGCTGCATGTGGAGGGCAGCAAGCTCGTTGATCAAAATAACAACGAGGTGCAGCTTCGCGGAGTCAGCACACATGGTCTTGCGTGGTATCCACAGTATGTGACCAATGATTGCTTTGCCACGCTGAAAAGCTTTGGAGCAAACGTGGTGAGGCTCGCCATGTATACCTACGAAAGCGGTGGCTACTGCACAGATGGTGACAGGCAGCAGCTTGAGACACTTGTGCAAAACGGCGTGCAGTACGCACTAAACAATGACATGTATGTCATCATCGACTGGCATGTGCTAAACGAGGGAAATCCAAACCGCTACAGTGATGTGGCAAAGACATTTTTTGCCAAAATGGCACAGCAGTATGCCTCATACAACAACGTGATTTACGAGATTTGCAATGAGCCGTGCAAAGGTGCGACTGGAGATGTGAAGTTTTATGCCAGCGAGGTCATTCCGTCAATCAGAAGCTACGACAAGGATGCAGTCATACTGATAGGCACACCTAACTGGAGCCAGGATGTGGATGAGGCAGTCAAGGACCCTGTCACAGGTTATGATAATATCATGTATACACTGCATTTCTATGCCGCAACCCACAAGGAGGACTTGCAAAACAAGCTAAAATCGGCGGCAGACGCCGGACTGCCGATATTTGTATCAGAGTTTGGCATCTGCAGCGCCGACGGAAACGGTCAGGTGGACATAGATTCCGCAAACAGCTGGATCAGTCTGCTTGACAGCTACGGCATCAGCTATGTGTGCTGGAATCTGTCCAATAAGGACGAAAAATCAGCGCTTCTAACACCTGCCTGCGATAAGACAAGCGGCTTTACCTATGAGGATCTAAGCGATGAGGGCAAGTGGCTGTACGGTGTGCTCACAAGTCATGTGACACAGTAAACATCCGGAACATGAAAGTATCCGGAGGTAATATACACTCAGCCGGCATGCACATGAGGCAGATGCAGATACTTCTCTCTGGTGGCAAGTCCGCCGCGGATATGGCGTTCGGACTTGTTGATATCGAGAATGTGACGCGCTTTTGCGGCAAGCTCCGGGTCTATGCGAAGCAGCCTGTCAGCATCCGTGATATCTTTGTGCACAGTGGATTTGCTGATGCCAAACTGCTTTGCAGCCTGACGCACCGTGGCATTGTTTTCAACTATGTAGTTGGCGATTTCCACCGCCCTTGTCTCAATATATGATTTCAAAAAATACTCCTGCATATTCTGTTGTTACAGTTTATGCGGGAGTATTTTTAATATTACACACAGGTTGTAATTCTATTTACGTTTTTCGTAATAAAATAAGAAAACGGTTTCTTAATAGTAATAATAATATCAATTTTCCGTATTGCATTGGTGCAAAAGTTGCGCTGCCTGATCATATTAAGCTCATTAAATATATTAAGTATGTTAAGCGTATGCAGCAGTTATGAGCTCAATGCATTTGTCATACCCAAGCACAGAGCTGTTTAGCACAAGGTCATAATTTTTCCTGTTGCCCCACTCCTTATCGGTGAAGTATCGGTAATTTACCGAGCGCTTCTTATCGACATCCTTTAGCAGCTTTTTGACCTCGTCATCGCTCTTATGATAGAGCTTTTTTATTCTTGCAGCCTTTTCAGGCTTATTTCCCTCTATAAAAACATTCAGCACATCATCCCTGTCAGAAAGAATGTAGTCTGCGCAACGTCCCACAATAACGCATGGCTCTTTTTGCGCAATATCCTTGATGAGCTTCTGCTGGATATTGAAAATCTGGTCGGAAAGAGAAACTCCTGTGATGTCGCGCCCCACAAATGCATATGAAAAAATACTTCCGGCAGGTGCATATTCGCCCTGGTTTGCGACAATCTGCTCAGAGATACCGAGCTCCTTTGCCACATGCTCAATTATTTTTTTATCGTAAAACTCAATGCCGCATTTTTGAGCAATCTGCTCGCCGATAAAGCGACCGCCACTGCCAAACTCTCGGCTTATAGTGATTATTTTAAAACTCATGATGAAACCTCCCAGCCTATAAAAGTGTTTATAACTCATTATAACGTAATTGCACATAAAATCAAAACATAAATTTAACAAAATCGCTTGCAGATAAGCACTCCGTAATCTATAATGACATAAGAAAACATGTTGCTTTTACGTAATCAATGAGATGGCAGCAGATAACATATGTTATGTTTTTGTTATTGTTTACACCACTGTGTGGCAAACAGCAATTACGTGACGTTTCAAAGATTGTAAAACAGCAGCATAGCGAATAAACAATTAGGAGGAAAACATGGATCAGGAAAAGGTCATAGTCATAGACTTTGGTGGTCAGTACAATCAGCTTGTTGCGCGCCGTGTCCGCGAGTGCAACGTGTACTGTGAGATTTACTCATACAAAATAGACATTGAGAAAATCAAAGAAATGAATCCAAAGGGCATCATCCTTACAGGAGGTCCAAACAGCTGTTATGAAGAGAATTCACCATCATACCAGAAAGAGCTGTTTGAGCTGGGAATACCGGTGCTTGGCATCTGCTACGGTGCACAGCTTATGATGCATAAATTAGGCGGAAAGGTAATCACACCTGAGGTTGGAGAGTATGGAAAGACAGAAATCACATATTCTGCAAACGGCGTGATGTTCAAGGATCTGCCATCAGAATCAGTATGCTGGATGAGTCATTTCGACAGAATTGCAGAGGCTGCACCGGGCTTTGAGGTAGTTGCGCACACTGCAGACTGTCCAATAGCCGCAACACAGAATGTTGAGAAAAAATTATATGCAGTACAGTTCCATCCGGAGGTACTTCACACCAAGAACGGAACACAGATGATTTACAATTTCGTCCGTGGCGTATGTGGATGTGCAGGCACATGGAAGATGGATCATTTGTCAAAAACACAATCGAAGAAATCAGAGAGAAGGTCGGTGACGGCAAAGTGCTCCTTGCACTTTCGGGTGGAGTAGACTCATCAGTGCTCGCAGCACTCCTTGCCAAGGCAATCGGCAAGCAGCTCACCTGCGTATTCGTAGACCACGGACTTCTCCGCAAGAACGAGGGCGATGAGGTAGAGGGCGTATTCGGCAAAGGCGGTTCGTTCGACATCAACTTTGTCCGCGTCAACGCACAGGAGCGCTACTACAGCAAGCTTGCAGGCGTCACAGAGCCTGAGCGCAAGCGTAAAATAATCGGTGAGGAATTCATCCGTGTATTCGAGGAAGAAGCTAAGAAAATCGGAAAGGTTGACTTCCTTGCACAGGGAACCATCTATCCGGACGTAGTGGAGAGTGGACTCGGCGGAGAATCTGCAGTCATCAAATCACACCACAACGTAGGAGGTCTCCCGGAGCATGTCGATTTCAAGGACATCGTGGAGCCACTCAGAAACCTCTTCAAGGACGAGGTCCGCAAGGTCGGACTGGAGCTTGGATTACCTGACTATCTCGTATTCCGTCAGCCATTCCCAGGCCCAGGCCTTGGAATCCGTATCATCGGCGAGGTCACAGCTGAAAAGGTACGCATTGTCCAGGATGCAGACTGGATTTACAGAAGCGAAGTGGAAAAGGCAGCAAAAGAGTACAAAGAGGCCCACGGTGAGGAACCATCATGGATGCCAAACCAGTACTTTGCAGCCCTTACCAACATGCGTTCAGTAGGTGTCATGGGTGATGAGAGAACATATGATTATGCCGTTGCAGTCCGTGCAGTCCGCACCGTGGACTTCATGACAGCCGAAGCAGCCGAGATACCGTTTGAGGTACTTCAGACAGTGATGAGCAGAATTATAAATGAGGTAAAGGGAGTCAATAGAGTATTCTATGATTTGACCAGTAAGCCACCGGGAACTATTGAGTTTGAATAATTTTTTAAAAAATAAAATATAGAAGGATTTATTTTTCAATAGTAAATGAAGAAGGCTCCAGGAGATTTTAAGAGATCTTCTGGGGCCGTTTATTTATGTGTGGTATACTGGAATATATCTATATGAAAATTTGATTCAAAGCCTTATCCAAGTAAGATATGGAAAATCAGATGCTAAACATATATTGCAGAAGGAGAACATTGAATGATAGATATATATACGGAGCGGAAAGATTCAAAAGACTGGATTTTTTACAATGACTTGTACTTCAACTTGAATACAGGCAATGAAGATATGTCACAAAAAGAAATTGATTTGATTCAACAAGTGGATGAAGCGAAGCTGACACCAGACAAGCATATAGAAACAAAATATGGCTTAGGTACGATCCGAAATTTATCATCAGGCTGCAAGACATTGCTTAATATTGTGAAGCATCCCGATAAGGTGGTAAATGTTGAGGAATGTGGACCGAATGTTCTTAAAATAATTTTTACTATGGATAATATTAGGATTTATATGTCAAGACCAACGCTTTTTGATATTCCGGATGATGCCAAAATCAGATTTAATGATTCTGATATAGTTACCGGTAGCAGAGGATATAATGCCTGGTGGAGTAAGGAGTATGCAAGGAGAGAAGCAAATGATTTATAAGAATATAACATTTAAGGCAGCTCCATTTTCATATGATTTGACATTTGATGACAGGATTACTCTTGTTGGTGGAGATAGCGGTACAGGTAAAACAGTACTTTATGAAATGCTGGAAGATATAAGATTGACAGACGAATACAAGGCTATCAAGCTGTTTAATTATAAATCAGATGATTTTTTAGAAGCAATCAAACAGTGTAGAGATAGTTTTATTGTGATAGATAATGCAGATTGTTTGATTAATGATGATGTTAGGAGATTCATTAATTTTGAATTGTCTAATCAGTATATGCTCTTTCTACGAAATTGTGACGGACTCAATGTATCTGATAAGAGCTTTAAGGTGCTGAAGTTTGATAATAACAGGATAACGCTGGAAGAGGAACTGTGATATGAAATATTTATGGACAGAGGATACCGGTGCTGGGCTTCACTTCTGGAAATTGGTTAACCAACTTTTCTTTAATGATGCACTTGTGGTCGAAAGTAAAGAAAGTAATCAGGGCTTATTGGATGCATTGGCAGAGATAGATATGAAAGAGGACGATAAGTATTATATTTCGTTTGACTATGTGGTTGATAATCAGGATATTCGTAATAAGTATCGTATGTTGAAGTCAATAACAGATAAGTCGGAAGGAAAGATTGTGATTCTGGATATGATTTGTTTTGAGTACTTGATACTTGCATTTGACAAGCTGGTAGAATGGACAGGCACCGGAAAGACAGATAAAATAAAAATCCGTGATAAAGTTTTGGCGGCAGTTGAGAGTCACAGAATCGATTTATCAAAGATTGATGATGAGAAAACATTACAGTACATAGCAGGATTTAAGAGATACTCTACAGAGCGTGTGATGAAGTCATTGGTAGGTGAATTTACGCAAAATGAGAAGTGGTCTGTTAAGGGCACTCTTATGGGTGAGTGTTGGTATAAAGATTGTTGTGTGTCGGAGCGTCCGGATAATCTGAGATGTGGTAAGCCAGAGGTTGAAGATGGGGATAAGAAGATGAGGATGTTGATACAGTCGGAAACAGTTAGAGATTTAATAGAGGTAATACACTAATAAGGGATATGTAAGTGCTCAATTAGGTAATAAATAATGAGAATAACAATATTGCATTATTAGGATCATGCAAGAGTAGGAGGATTTGAAATGTCAAAATTAAACATAGATCAACAAACAATAAAAGAATTGTTTTCAAATAAAAGAGCGGATTTTTTAATCCCAGATTATCAAAGACCCTATGCATGGGAGGAACCGGAATGTCAAACATTGTGGGATGATATATTTGTATTTGCATTCCCGGAAAATGACTATACGAAATTTGATAGTGATAACGATGAGTATTTTTTAGGACCGATTGTAACTTTTAAGAATGATAATGGAAAACTGGAAATTATTGATGGACAGCAGAGGCTGACAACATTGATGTTATTACTTAGAGCGTTCTATTCTAAATTTGGAAATATGAAGGATCCATATGCTATAAAAACGAGTGAAGATATTTCAACTTGTATTTGGAAGACAAATGAATTTGGACAACCAGATAAGAATAGGCTAAAAATTGATTCAGAGGTATCAACTGATGATGACAAGGAAGAATTTTTGACTATTTTGAAAACAGGAATTGTGGATGGCTCACAAAAGAGCAAATATGCTCGTACATATAGATTCTTTCAAGAGAAGATTAATGAGTTTTTGCAGGAATATCCAGCATATTTTGCCTATCTTCCAACGAGAATATTAAATAACTGCATTCTATTACCAATTGAAGCAGAATCACAGGACACAGCACTTCGTATATTTTCAACATTGAATGATAGAGGAAAACCACTATCTGATACAGATATTTTCAAGGCACAGTTTTACAAACATTATAGCAGTCTTGGTAAAAAGGATGAGTTTATCAGACGGTGGAAAGATTTAGAGGCAGTCTGTGACGACATTTTTGCTGCACCTTCAGGGTCACCCATGGATGAGCTTTTTACGAGATATATGTATTTTGAAAGAGCAAAGCAAGGAATAAAAAATACTACAACAGAGGCACTCAGAAAATTTTATGAGAAAGATTCTTATGCAATTTTGAAGAATAATGATACTTTAGATAACCTTGAATGTTTGGCAGAATTTTGGAGAAAAGTATCAGTACAGGACGAGAAATTTTCTGATAGGGTATTGAAAAAATTGTTTGTCTTGAATTATGCACCGAATGGTATGTGGACATATCTGGTATCGGTGTATTTTATGCAGTATAAGGATGTTGATGGCTCGCTAAACGAAGATAAATTTTTCGAATTTTTAAATAAAATCACAGCTTTCATATTTGGATATGCATTTATTAGACCAGGTGTAAATGCGTTAAGAAGTCCGGTTTATCCAGAGATGATAAATATTGTTTCTGATCTTCCGGTTACATTTTCAGGATATAAGTTTGAAGAAGATACTGTAAAAAATATTATGAGCAGTTATGTGTTTACGAATGGTAGACCAATTACCAAATCAATTCTTGCTTGGTGGGCATATACGGATCAAAATCAGGAACTTATGGCATTGGATACAAATTTAGAGATAGAACATATTTATTCAAAGAAACGACAGGAAAATGAAAACTCTTTAAAAGAAAAGAGTAGTTTAGAGTCTTTGGGTAATAAGGCGCTTTTGGAGAAAAATATTAATATCAGAGCTTCAGATTATAGATTTACAGATAAAATCAAATATTATCAAGGGTATACATCTGCGAATGGAAAACTGAAGCATGGAACAAAAGTGCATGAGTTATTAAAATTATCAAATGAGAAAAATGATTATACAGAACAAGATATTGTAGAGAGGAAGGAGAGCATTATAGAAGGATTCTTACAATATCTTAAAGATAATGAACTTATTGGATAAATATTGTCTAAGACTATGGGATATTAATGAAAATGATGCGATTGATATTTTGCAACAAGTTTCTTTTGTACATAAATATATGGATCAATGTATTCCAGTTAGACATTTAACATAATAAAGATATTAAAACATGTAATCAGAGATATATGATAAGGAGAAAGATGAGATTATGGATAATGTTTTGCAATTGATAAGCAAATATTAAATTCGGATAAAATAATATGTAGACATATAAATAATTTGTGTAATTCGACGAGAGGAGAAATATCACAGGATATTCTATCACAATTAAGACATTTTGTTGAACATATTTTGTTGAAAATATATGCTAATGGTAATGATATTGAGGATACACAGGATAATGTTAAACAGGCTGTTAAATATGCAAAAAATCAAGAGTGGCTGAGATATTTGTCTCGTTTTCATCATTTTTTGCAGGTATCTGTATCACATAGGACTTTAGAGGAAGAAAATTCAGAGCGTTTAATGTTGAAATATTACGAATATCTTCTTAGGATAAAACAATGTTACATGATAAGTATTCTCTTGATGTTTTGTATAACTTAGAGCAATTTCCAATTGAAACAGATGAGAGCTTAAATGAGTATTATCTAAAAATTGTTCAAAAGGTTGATGAATATAAAAAATCATCAAAAAATATGTATAAATATGATCGTTTTTACATTCAAAATATAAAACCATTTTTTTGTAATAATAAAATATATTATGAAGTAGCATTTATTCCGGCAAATGATAAGGCAAGTAAAACAGATAGAATAATTGCATTTACAGATAGGGAAATAACAGACTTTTATGCGGTAAAGTTAGCAATAGAAGATGATTATATAGAAATATTTGATAAATGTATGCCTATAAGAATTATTTTGGATTGGGAAGTAAGTATTCGACCATGTGAATTTAAAAATTTTAGTAAGATAATTAATAATCAGACCAAACCCATTGGAAAAGCAGAGGAGAGGGAACTAGTTAAGTATTTGACCGAGTCGGGAAGAAGCTTAGCAGAGATAGTTGTTTATTCAGATGAAAAATATAATGAAATCCGCAATCGAATTGTTCCAAATAGAGAGGGGTATCATTTTTTTGATTTATTGGATTTCTGTAGACAACTCATTAAAAATCAAGGTGCAGGTTACAATGTTTTAAGATATTTGTTACATCATATGAATAATAGAGTTATTAAAGAACAATATCATGAGAGTTATAAAAAGAATTATAACACTGGAAGATGGGAATATTTGGGTGCTAATAATTGGCTCTCAAATTTATATTTAGCAAATGAGTGTTTACCTTTTGATACAATGCCGTTCTGTTCTGGATTGAGAAAACATGTACCAAATATATCAGATTTGTTAATAGCATTGGATACAGCTGGACGTGAACATGAATTTATGGCTAGAGTTATAAAAAATAATACTGAACAGAAGGGGATGCTGTATACCCCATTAGAACAGAATGGAGAAAAGTATAAACTTGGTAATTTTGAAGATGTTGAAACTTTGAAAAATATATATAATAAGAAGTTACCGCAAACTAAGAAACAGCAAGCACGCAAATTGATTATAGATAAAGGCTATATATTTATTGAGGCATACAGGGATGATACAATATCTATAATTACAACGATTAAGAGATTAGCTCAAAGCGGTGTGAGTAATTATTCCAATACCGTAAAACATTGGATTGAAAATAGTGATTATAATATATCGGAAGAGAAGAAAAAAGCATTGGAGACAATGTTTGCTAAATCGCATGTATCGGTAATATATGGGGCAGCAGGAACAGGGAAGACAACATTTATTAATTACATTTCCAATTTTTTTAAAGAGTATTCGAAATTGTATTTGGCATATACGAATCCAGCAGTGAACAATTTGAAGAGAAAGGTAGCTGCAACCTCAGATTGCGATTTTATGACAATTTCAAAGTTTAACAATAGATATAATAATGAAATAAAGAGAAGTATGATATTATATTTATTGATGAGTGTAGTACGGTTAGCAATAAGGAAATGAAGGAGTTTTTGGAACTTGCTGATTATAAATTACTTGTATTAGTTGGAGATACTTACCAAATAGAATCAATAGAATTCGGAAATTGGTTTGATACAATACGTGGATTTCTTCCAGAGCCTGCAATATGTGAATTGGTAAAACCATATAGAAGTAATAGCAAGCAGTTACAAGCTTTGTGGGATAATGTCCGCAAAATGGAGGATGATATATTGGATCGACTACAAGCAGGAGGTTATTCAGTAAATCTTGATCCGTCAATTTTAACTCCAGCATCAGAGAACGAGATTATCTTATGTTTAAATTATGGAGGATTGTATGGAATAAACAATATAAATCACTTTATGCAAGAAAACAATAATGGCAAGGAGATAAGGAGAGGAATACAGAGATATAAAGTTGGTGATCCAATTTTGTTCAATGATTTGGCAGATTCATTTTTTACAAAGAATAAAGAACAAGTTCCAATTATTCATAACAATATGAAAGGCAGAATAGTAGATTTTAGACTTTTGGAAGCTGGTAAAGTAACGGAACGAATTCAATTTGATATAGAAATTGACAAGCCATTGATGAATTTGCAGGAGCAAGATTTAGATTTTCAAATTATAGGTGTATCAGAAAAGGGGAATTCTATTATAAGATTTGAAGTTTATAAGAATAAAAGTACAGATGAAGATGATGATAGTGTATCTAAGAATATGGTACCATTTCAAATAGCATATGCGGTATCTATTCACAAAGCACAAGGTTTAGAGTATGATTCGGTAAAGATCATTATAACAGATGATATTGATGACTGATAACACATAGTATTTTTTATACTGCCATAACAAGGGCGAGAGAAAAATTAAAAATATATTGGACACAATCTGTTGAAAAGAAGGTTTTAGATAGAATAAAACCTAAAAATAATCATCAGGATATTTCTTTACTGAAACAAGAGTTGCTGTTAAGAAAATGAAATTGAATTTGTACTCAAAATAAGAGAAGTGTTGGAGATATTTTCGAAGAAATATTGTACATTTTCTTATGTAGGAGACCTAATACCAAATGGGTACATTGATACCTATATGATACCAAATATTCTTAAGGTGTATGATGAAATAGAGAAAAATCAGATTTTTGGAACAAAAGAAATAAAAGAAATTCTTGATTGCTCACCATCCACAGCAAGAGCAGTCATGACAAAACTTAGAGACATGAAAGTTGTTAAAGCGGTGAATGGTAAAGGAAAGGGAAAGTATGTATTCGTAGAATAAAAATGAGATATAGAGTATTCCTGAATGTAAAAGCTCTATGTGTGGAAGTCAGGAGAAGATAAAAACTGAATTGGTTAAAGGCACAAATTTGGTTTAAGTAACTCTTATAATGAAGATGGGGAATGTCATAGAAAATGCCGTAGAAATGTCATAGAAAATGTCATAGAAATTTTGAGAAAAATCAAGTGACTAAAATCAGAATATTCTAAGAAGAAGCTTTCTAAAGCGTGAGAGACGCTTAAAGAGTTTTCTGAAAAACGAATATTTCAAAGTTAGTCTCAACGAAGTCTCACGAGATTTGAGACTGAGTGAGACTCTATGATATAGCAAAATGCGATAAAAATTGGTATTTACAGGTAAATTATAAAGTTGTAGTCTCAAGACAGTTTCATTTTTGAAATCGTTTGTTGCGACTAACATGAGACTGAGGAGGTTCGAAATCATGGACATAAGTAAAAAAGATTGGAAGCTATTTCGAGAAAGATTATCAGGCTGGCAGGAAAATTATATGGAAGGTCTTGTTAAAGAGTATGCAAATTTTCTGAATGATGATAAAAAGCCTGCATCAGAGAAATTCTGGGAACTTGAAAAACGGATAAAAGAAGATAAGCGCCATCCGGGAGTTGTCATGGAACTGAAAAAATCAGAGGTAATATGGGATATTGTTCGTCTTATTAGACTGAAAGTAATTACATATAATGATTTATCAGACTTTAGTGATGAATTACAGAATGAAGTAAAAAGAATACTTGAGATGAGCAGGTGATACATATGGAGATTGGTGCAACAAAAGCAGTTCAAGATCGACTAAAAACAACAAAGATTGAAGAAAGCAAAGGTGCTTCACTTGTGTTCTGTTGGGACACACATTTGACGAAAATAAAAGGAAGAAATGTCTTGTTTATTGTGAATGCCAGTAATCGTTATACAATAGCAATGACAGATATTGAACCAAGAAACTGGAATTACTATACAATGTATATCCGCAGTGTGATTCATGGCGTGATGCAGGAAATGGGATATTCCGAGGATCAGATAGGGCAATATTTTAAAATGTCAGGCGATACAACTGTAACAAAAACGCATGGTAGGAAATCGGTTGGTGGCATTAACAGAATGGTAATGGATGCACAGTATTTTGGTAAGAAGCTGGAGAAAGAAGCAAAGTATCAATGGGTACTTAGTGAGTATCTGAACAGAGATATCTGCCAGCCAGAGGGATTTGATGCGTATGGATATCCCACTGAACTCTTTAAATTAGATATGGAACGATTAGGAATTGTTCCTAAGAGAAAACCTGCAAAGGTAATTGATTTTACCAGGCACATAGATACTAATCGCAGTACTAACCATTAGCGCAAAAGAATTGTAAAAGCAATTGTTTGGGCATAAGAAGTTAGTTTGCAATGACAAAAAGCAAGATATATAAAATAATTCGTGCTAAAAAGGCGACGAAAAAAGCGACGGAAAAGGAGAACATTCATGAGCATAACATTTGAAATAGTCAAATTTAAAAAGCCAACAAAAGATGATTTGTCTAATTTACATATGCTTAATCCTTATGGTTCTATTCCGATATTAGATGATGATGGCGATAGCACGGGATGGAATATTTATATGTTCAGGGCTGATGATAAGGGTATACAGAATATTATAAATAGCAGTTATGCAGTCAAAATGGAACTCCCAGAATGCATTACAGATTATGATAGTTTTTTTGAAGATTTGGGATTCCCTAAAGAGGTAGTAAGGAATGGAGATGTTCACATTATAAAATCCAATTCCAGATATATTACTATTTCTTATGGTGATAAATCAAAGGAGATAGAAAAAAGCAGGCTTGAAAAATATAAGGTGATGGTTCGAACAAAATGTGTTGTTTTGAAGATTAAGGCTTTATGGAACAGCAGTGAAAATAATCTATATGGTATAGATAAAAAGAAAGCTATAAAGTGTATACCAGATATTGAAAATTATGAATATGTTCCAGTTAATAATAGTATGCTGGCAAAAGCAGAAATTCCCTTCTTGATATTTGAAAGAAACCGGGGAAAATGTTTTATAGAGATGTATTGATAGAATCTAGAGAAAGGAACGCTTTTATGAGCAAAGAATTACAGATAAGAAATAGCACTGTGGATTTTCTAGTTTTTACTCGAGATGCAGGAGAAGACGGAATAGAAGTCAGGGTTCAGAATGGCGATGTATGGCTTACGCAGAAAGCAATTTCGCAGCTTTTTGATGTAGATAGAAGTGTGATTACAAAACATCTGAGCAATATTTTTAAAGAGGGAGAATTAGATGAAAATTCAACTTGTGCAAATTTTGCACAAGTTGCTGATAATGGAAAAACATACAATTATAAGTTCTATTCATTAGCTGCAATTATTGCTGTGGGCTATCGCATTAATTCAGAGAGGGCAATGCAGTTTAGAACATGGGCAACAAAGGTATTGGATACATTTACAAAGCAGGGTTATGTTCTTGATAAAAGCAGATTGATTAATGGACAGATTTTCGACGAAGATTATTTTGAGCATCTTATTGCTGAGATTCAGGAAATCAGAGCAAGTGAGAGAAGATTTTACCAGAAAATCACAGATATATATGCAACAGCAGTTGATTATGATAAGAATTCACAGGTGACAAGAGAGTTTTATGCAACAGTTCAGAATAAGATGCATTATGCAGTTCATGGTAATACAGCGGCAGAAGTGATAGTGGCAAGAGCTGATCATAATAAGGAACATATGGGACTTAAATCATGGAAAAATGCGCCAGATGGTAAAATAGTAAAAACAGATGTGTCAATTGCAAAAAACTACTTGGAAAAAGAAGAACTTGCAGAATTAAATGAGATTGTGACAATGTATCTTGATTATGCAACAAGACAGGCACGAAGACATATTCCTATGACTATGGAAGATTGGAAAACAAAGCTTGACGCATTTCTTAGATTTAATGATGCAGAAGTACTTCAGGATAAAGGAAAAGTAACAGCAGCTATTGCAAAGGAATTTGCAGAAAGTGAGTTTGAGAAATACAGAGTTATACAGGATTCACTATATGAAAGTGACTTTGATAAATTGATGAATGATATGGAAAAGAATGGTATTACCTATTAATACACAAAACTTCTAGTTGCAGAAGTAGTGGTTGATATTATAATCTCCTTAGGTGGACTTGTAAACCATCAGATTATTATTTCTGAATAGTAAACAAACCTGCAAGCCACTAGAATTACACACAATAATGACAATATAGCAATGGTACTGGATTGGTGATTATTTCACATCAGGAGCACCGGAGCTAAGCAAAGCTTAGCTCCGGTGCTCCTGATGTGAAATAATCAGATATAGTGGTAAATGAAAAGATGACATTGGTTGGTTATGTAAAAAATTGTATTAATGTACGAAGATTTGATAGCTGCCTTTTTGCTATATGATATATTGTTAAATTTATAGAATTAAATATTTTTTTATGAAAAAAAAGTTGCATAAAAAATATTTAATGATATAATAATGATAAGTAAATAGGAAAAGTGACTTGGAGGAATGAGCCATGATTATAGAGGTAAGAGCAAAAAACTGTTATGCATTTGAGGATGATATTACATTTTCAATGAAAGCAGATATGCGAAATAAAAAATTTGGAGCAAATGTTCACAAAGAGAATAATTTTAATGTCCTTAAAACGGTAGGAATATATGGACCAAACAATGCCGGTAAAACATGTCTAATCAAGTGCATTAGGGCAATAAGAAATGTACTTTTAAATAAGAAGAATGGACTGATGCCAAATATATTTACTGATAGTGATGTATGCGAGTTAGGTGTTACATTTATGGCATCTGGAAGAAAGTTTTCTTATGATTTTAAGTACGACGCAGAAAAAGAAGAATATATATATGAGTCATTTTCGGAGATATTTAAAGATCAGTACAACAACGAAAAGGGAGTTTGTTGGTTGAAAAAAGATACTGTTAGTGAAGTATACGAGTGTATTGATGAATCTGTTCAGACTATGATTTCTGTTGTATCGAAAAATAATTTGTTATGCTATGTGGTAGATACAAGTAAATTCGAACATATCAACGAGATGAAGCAGATTCTTGTCGGATTTGCAGAAAAAATTGATATCATCAATATGAATAACATACCTATGCAGCACACGATTGAACTTATGAAGAATAAGAATCAGTTACAGCAAAAGGTTGTTGAGTTCATAAAAAATGCTGATTTATATATGGATAATTTTGAATATGTGGATATGGATAAGATACAGCTGAAAACTGGTGAAGGTGACGAAAAGCCAGATGAGAAAGTGCTTGATATTCCGGAGAACATTATGGATCAAATCAGATTGGTATCCACTTATAAGGGAGTCCATGTGCCAAGTATGATGTTTGACTCCACAGGAACAAAGAAGATTGCAGCTATTGCTAGCTATGTAATTGAAGCACTTGAACAGGGCAGAATTTTAGTCGTGGATGAGCTGGACAGCAGTATTCATTTTAAGCTCACCAGAGCGATTGTTGCCATGTTTAATAATGAATTAAATACAAGTGCACAGATGATATTTACGGTACATGATATTAACCTTATGGATTGCAAGAGAATGTTCCGCAAGGAGCAGATTTGGTTTGTTCACAAGGATGAAGAAGGTGTATATGTATATTCTCTTGCTGATTTTACTGCACAGCAGGGAGTACGAGATACGACAGATGTTATGGAAAAATATAGGAAAGGTGCACTTGGCGCTTTACCAGATCCAGAGTTGATTAACTCATTGCTTAGTATTAAAAGTGGTGTAAAGGGGGATGATGCCGATGCCAAATAAGCTCCCTAAGTTTTTGGATAACCATAAAATCTGTATTATCTGTGAAGGTAATGAGGAATATGAGTATCTAAATCGATTAAAAAATTTAAAAGTATGGAACGAGCAATATGATATTTCATTGGTAAATGCCGGTGGAAATGGTAATATCCCGGCAAGGTATCAGGACCGATATCAAAATGGAGCAGATGAACTTGTGCTTGTGTTCTGTGATACGGAAAAGAAACCACATGAGCAGTATGAGGATATAAAGCGTAAAATCAATGAGTTTCATGGTGTGGATAGTGCAGCGAAGGAAGTGATTATATTTGGTAATCCATGTACGATGCAGATTATATCTAAACATTGGACCGATGAAAATCTGAAATCTCCGGCAAAACCAGTGAATGCTCCTTTGATAAAGGAATATACCGGAGTAGAGAATTACAAAGGAAGAGCAGACCAGATTCGGAAAGTTATGGAATATGTTACTGCGGAGAATTACAAAGATATGAGTCAACGAGTGAAAGATTTGGATTCGGATGATTCTGTTACTGGTAGCAGTAATTTTGGAAAGTTCATAAAGCTGTTTGAGAGTGATGATAGTAGTTGGATTGAGGAGATTAATGGATATTTATAAAATAATTTAATTATGATCGATGGAAGGAATGAAAATATTAGCGAAGAACATAGAAACAAATATGGCTTAGGTACAATCCGAAATTTGTCATCAGGCTGCAAGACATTTCTTAATATTGTGAAGCATCCTGATAATGTGGTAAATGTTGAGGAATGTGGACCGAATGTTCTTAGAATTATTTTTACTATGGATAATATTAAGATTTTTATGTCAAGACCAACGCTTTTTGATATCCCGGATGACGCCAAAATCAGATTTAATGATTCTGATATAGTTATAGGCGGCAGAGGATATAATGCCTGGTTGAAAGGTTGGGAAGAGATTGATTTTGAAACTGTAAGTAATGTGGCAGTTCGTGAAATTCAGCAAGTAATTCAACAGATTATTTTATGCATGAGATGAAAAAGAATTATGATTTATCAGATAAAAGAGCGATGTAGTTTATATACACCGCTCTTTTTGATTGGCATGGTATTTTATTTTTCTAGCAGCTTGCGTGCATATGTAAGTATTCTGCCTTCTACATTGCTGTCCTGCTTGATCATTTTGATGAGTGAATAAAGCTCAGGGTCATTGGATGAAGAAACAATAATGTAATCAGGATCTGTCTTATCAGATGTTCCGTAAAGAAAATCTATGTTGCAATTAAATGTCTGCGCAATGAAACCGACTGTGGGATAAGAGGGTTCACGTTGTCCATTTTCATAGCGGCCATATACCATTGGTGAGATATTAAGGCGACGTGCGGCCTCTGCTTTATTTATATTTAGAGTATTTCTGAGTTGGATTAATCTTTCAGGTTGAAATTTCATAGGTAAGCTCCTTCTTAAAAATCGATATTCAAGTGCTTGAATGTAATCATAAAAGATTATAAATTATAATTGAACAAAATGCTGCGCGATGGCCTGCCAAGGCTGTGACGCAGTTTTTCTTTTCCTAAATAAAAAGCAGTGGAAACCAAGTCCTAATAGTAGTATTGTTAAGTCACCACAACCAACAATCAAACAGGATCGACATTA
>ENA-OQAN01000168-OQAN01000168.1-human-gut-metagenome-genome-assembly--contig:-NODE-168-length-35574-cov-1.783367_pt1 | contig 35574 bp, 33 predicted proteins | sample MGYA00242735_ERZ504527 | MGnify/ENA primary metagenome ERZ504527 (study PRJEB26092, sample SAMD00036230) | human gut metagenome | host: Homo sapiens | study: EMG produced TPA metagenomics assembly of... | reverse complement strand
TACAGGAACTTGTGAGTAGTACATGAATTGATTCGTTACAAAAGCATACTCGTTGAAGTAGGAATGAAACATAAAGGTTTATAACTTTTTATAAGTTTTCAGTAACGGTAGCGTGAATATGTGCAAGGCACTTGAAGAATTAGAGGAAAGAGGTCGCCAGGAAGGACGATTAGAAGGCAGATTGCAAGGACAAATAGAAAATAAGCTTAAGTTAATCGTGAAAAAAATCCATAAAAATAAATCTTTTGACCAAATTGTAGATGAATTGGAAGAAGATGCGGATGTTGTACAGCCTTTGTATGATTTTGTATTGAAGCATATAGATTGGGGCGAGGATGAAATGGTTCAGAAGTACCTTGAGAATATTGAATAACTTATTATATATGAAATATGGAGAAGGAAGTCCTTTATGCAACTTCTTTCTCCATATTTTGTTTCTTAATAAAACTCTTTTAAATTCCTAACTGTTTCCTTCGTATATTCACATAAATATTTTGAAACACCCTCAGAATCTCCACATTCTGCAATCGCTGCCGCTGCACATGTATTACATACATGTCTTAATTTACATTGATTACATTCCATGCTTGTTTTGATCTCTTCTGTTTCTTTCACGATCTTATTCCACAATGTCATAAAATCATCCGTTGTATCAAAAGCATCATAACTTGGCTGATCTAACACGATACATGAACGTATCATGCCTTGCCAATTAACAACAAACGAACTCTGCCCAGCCCGGCATGTCATATGCCCAGGACAGGCATCTCCTTCTTCTGTATGTTCTGCCTGATAAATGGTCTGCTTCGCATATTGCTCAAAAAGTTCATCCCCCATTTCACGGTGTAAGATTTCAACTCTTGCCTTTGCAGCATCCTCTGGGTTTAATCTCTCCTGAAAATTAAAAGGAGTTGTCCGCTCACGCACGGATGGATACATATAAGTGTCGATCCGAACTGGGATATCATACTTTTCTCCGATATCTATGATCTCCATCCTGTCATGAAAATTCTTCTTCACAAGACTTCCATTGATCTTGACATCAATCTTATATTTTTTTAATAATTCGATCCCTCTGATCGTTTTGTCAAATCCATCCTTCATATGGCATAGATTCTCGTATGTCTCATTCTTTGATCCATATAAAGTTATATTTATCCTTCTTGGCTTATTCTTCGCAAAAAATTCCGCCCATTCCTCATTGATCAACGTCCCATTGGTATTAAGCGTGAGAATCATACCCATATCTTTTAATGCACAGTATAATTCTTTAAATTGATGGAATAATAAAGGCTCTCCACCCGTTAACAACAAGAACAATGTCCCTGCATCTTTCATTTGCTTTGCAAGGGAAATCCATTCATCAACTTCGCAATCTTCCTTGGGACTGCATTTCTTGTTTGGATAAATGGACGTAGCACATGTCACAGTTTAGATTGCAGAGAGGCAATAACTCCAGTACTCCATAAAGCGGAATACAGTTCCTTGCTGCCTTTGCGAAAAGTTGGCGTTCGAAGGTAGTGTTAGTGTCAAATAGGTCCATGATCACTCTCCCTGTAATAAAAAAAGAACCGGTAGGTCGGTTCTTTTTGTATTTTTTATGATTTCGCTGTTGCCCATTCTTTCATATTTAAATTAGTTGTACAATGCGTATTATCTCCTTTAGGACCTCTCCATACAATGACATTTTGTGGTCTATCAGACCCTTTCATTATATAATATCCATCTAAAAACTTATCCGTTGAATTAGCCTCATGTGTAGTACCACAAGCATGATAACCACCAAGTTTTTCATCTCCTGGATGGTATTCTCCCCATCCTTCCCATCTTCCTTTTTTCTGCAATCCTGGTTCTCCATTTGTTTCTAACCACACTGTTCCAGAATATCCACCACCAGCATCACATCTAAACATATACACCGTTCCGCTATCTCCGCAAGCCGCCACATACTCATTCGGTGTAAATTCTTCTATATAAGCACTTGGTCTTTCATATCTTCTTTTCATAATCTTTTCCCCTTTCCTTCTATACAAATTCTATTTTCATCTTATATTGCACATTCTGCAACATCTTTTCTCATGACTATATTATACTAGAATCTTCCATTTAATGCAATAAACCATCTGTAAAAGGCATCTTTTTTTCGTAATCTGCTATTTCAATATACAGTTATTGATCTTCTAACAGCTCTTCAAGGCTTAAAAAAAATATCGAAATTCGAAAATCACGCTAAAAACAATCATTTTTCTCTACAAATGATTGCAAATTCAGAATTTAAGATTATAATGGGATTAAATTCTGGGGGTTAAGAATGATGAGTTTAATTGACATATAATATTAAAAGGGGAAAGTTGTTATGGAAGAAAATGTATGAAAAGCCAATGGCTTTTGAAGAAGCATTTGTGGCAGATGAATATGTAGCAGCATGTTATTTTTTAGCTTGTAAGCGTGGAACTGACGGATGGGATGGAAACGTTGCTCATTGGGATTATCACGCCGAATACGGAAGAAACGTATCTCATTCTCCATTAGGAACTGCAAATACATGCGGAGATAAAACTGCCAATCGTGTAATCACTGATAATGGTGGTGTTTTTGAAAAGGTTCAAGAACATAACGGTGAACAAGGATGGCTCGATGGTACTTATTGTGGTTATGACGATAATGATAATAGTAACACACTATCTGCTGGAGATACTGTTTATTGGTCTACATTTAGTGAAAATAAAGATAGAAGATGGAACCACTACGGAACCCTTGAGCAAGCGGATGCTAATCATCCAAATCATTCATAATTTAAGAATTCTAATAGAGGCTATGATTTTTACATATATTGTAATTTCATAGTCTCTATTTTATTGTAGAAGAATTAGATTTAGATGCTGACTTTGCAAAACCTCTTTATGATTTTGTTCTAAAACACATTGATTTATCTGAAACGGATATAATTCAAAAATACCTTGAAATGTAATACACCCCTTATCTTTCTTCCAATTTCTTTATACAATAAAGTTATAAAGAAAAATTATCAACCAACACCGTTTAACATACACCCTCTATATACTGATTTGAATAGACTTCAGTTTTATGAGACAAAAATAAGATAAGAACAAATATTTATAAAAAAACGATGGTAACGATCAGCAGATTTTATGTGCGTTTTTTACAAATTCGCAGCGCCTGTGGTTGAATGTCTGACCGCAGCTGCGAGCATTTTGGCACGCAGCCAGGGAGTTTTCAAAGGAACAGGCGCGGATAAGCGATTTGTAAAAAACGCTCATAAAATCTGCGTGTTGCCATCGGTTTTTTATAAATATTTGTTCTTATCTTATTTTTGTCTCATTGACTAAACACTATTTTAAACGTTCCGCAATTGCCTTAATAAACTCTTCACTATTCACAGCATTCACATTCTCAAGAGTTGTAATAAGTGCCAAGTCTTTTGTCATTGTACCACTCTCGATCGTGTCTAATGTAGCTTTCTCAAGTTTATCAGCAAATGCCATTAATTCTTCATTGCCATCTAATTCTCCACGTTTTCTTAACGCTCCTGTCCATGCGAAGATTGTTGCGACAGAGTTTGTAGATGTCTCTTCACCTTTCAGATGTTTATAATAATGACGCTGTACTGTTCCATGAGCTGCTTCGTATTCATAATATCCGTGTGGTGATACTAATACAGATGTCATCATTGCTAATGATCCGAATGCAGATGAGATCATATCACTCATAACATCTCCGTCATAGTTCTTACATGCCCAGATAAATCCACCTTCTGATTTCATAACACGGGCTACTGCATCGTCGATCAGTGTGTAGAAATATTCGATTCCTGCTGCATCAAATTTCTCTTTGTATTCTGCATCAAAGATTTCCTGGAAGATATCTTTGAATGTGTGATCGTATTTCTTAGAGATCGTGTCTTTTGTTGCAAACCACAGATCCTGTTTTGTGTCTAATGCATATGTAAAGCAGCTTCTTGCAAAACTTGCAATAGATGCATCAATGTTATGCATTCCCTGGATCACTCCTGGTCCGTCAAAATCATGAATTGTTTCTCTGATCTCTGTTCCGTCTTCTCCTGTAAATACTAATTCTGCTTTTCCTGCTCCTGGAACTTTGATCTCCACACCTTTGTATACATCACCATAGGCATGTCTTGCGATCGTGATCGGTTTCTTCCATTTGCTGACGGTTGGTTCGATTCCTTTGACTGTGATCGGTGCACGGAATACTGTTCCGTCTAAGATCGCACGGATTGTTCCATTTGGACTCTTCCACATCTCTTTTAAATCATATTCATCCATACGCGCTGCATTTGGAGTGATCGTTGCACATTTGACTGCAACTCCATATTTCTTTGTTGCTTCTGCGGAATCAAATGTAACCTGATCGTTTGTCTCGTTTCTGTGTTCTAACCCAAGGTCATAATATTCTGTTTTTAAATCAATAAATGGTAATAACAATTCATCTTTGATCATCTTCCAAAGAATTCTTGTCATCTCATCTCCATCCATCTCTACTAATGGAGTGGTCATCTGAATTTTGCTCATGGTCATTCCTCCTGCGTTGCTGTTTCTTGTTTTATTCGCTGTTTTCAGCTTATTGTGCTTTATTATACAGAAAAAACTGATATTTGTAAATAAATGTATTAAGAATAATACACATTATTTGAAAGTTGAAAAACAAAGCTATTCCGATCTCCCCGATATTTCGCAATCGAATATTCAATCGCTGTATGACTTTCATCATATCCTGTGGAATGAAAATAAAATAAAGGATCTCCATTTTTGACATCTAACAGATCCGCACATGTTTCATCTGCAAGGATCACATCCAGCTTTCTCTGTATGGATGTGATATCTCTTCCTTCCTTATGAAATGTCTGATATAAACTCTCCTTTTCAAAATCAACTTCTGACAAATGTTCAAACAGTCTGCATGGCACATACGTTGTAACCAGAACATTGGCTGATCATCAACGTATCTCAATCTGACCAGTTTATAAACTTTTTCTGTTTCTTTGAGATTCAATTTCTGGCGGACTTCTTCTTCTGCCTTTTCTTGTTTGAATGTCAGAACTTTTGTCGATGGAGTCAGTCCTTTTTCTTTTACTTCTTTATCAAATGTCTGAATCACCTGTGCAAATTCCTGCCGGATCGTTGGATCACATACGATCGTCCCTCGTTTTTTACGTTTTTCTAAATATCCCTCATCCACTAAAATTTGTACCGCCTTACGGATCGTCGGCCGGCTGACGTTGTAGATCTCAGCTAATTCATATTCATTTGGTATGATACTTCCTTGCTGGTAAACTCCACTTAAGATCTTATCTAATAAATCTTTTTTTATATCTAAATAAAATGCTCCCATTTTATACTCTCTTTTCTTTTTTCTTTCACTTTATCGGATTTTTTATTTTATGTCAATTTATTTTCTTTTATTTCATTTACATAATATTGACATAATGATTACATAATGTTATACTTTAATTAACATGAAGCAAACATATCAGCAAAAACAGGAGGTTTTTATGAAATCATATACATTAGATGATCTTGCAAGAATGATCGATCACACAAATTTACATACAGATGCTTCTCCTAAAGACATGGAAGTCTTATGTAATGAGGCGAAAGAACATCATTTTGCCATGGTAGCGATCAATCAGGTGCAGTCTGGATTATGTGCAAAGTTACTGGAAGGAACGGATATTCATACAGGAGCTGCTATCTCTTTCCCATTAGGTCAGACAACAATTGCTTCTAAAGTCTTTGATACAAAAGATGCCATTGCAAATGGTGCAAATGAGATTGATTATGTTGTAAATCAGACAGAGATCAAAGCTTCTAACTGGGATTATATCAAGGATGAGATGTCACAGATCGTTGCTGCCTGCCATGAAAAAGATGTTACTTGTAAAGTCATTTTTGAAAACTGTTATCTTAATGATGAGGAGAAGATCAAGCTTTGTGAAATCGCCAAAGAAGTGAAACCTGATTTTATCAAAACATCCACTGGTTTCGGTACTGGCGGTGCTACTTTTGATGATGTGAAATTAATGAAAGAGCATGTTGGAGATGCGGTAAAGGTAAAAGCTGCTGGTGGAATCCGTGATGCCAAGACATTTATGGAAATGATAGAGTGCGGTGCCCAACGTATCGGAACAAGTGCTGGTATCTCGATCATCAAGGAATTCGAAGCTATGATGAAAGAACAAGGCGTTTCCACACTTGAGATCTAGGGCAATTTTTTAGGAGGTATTTTATGAATCAGTTTAACTGGGATCAGGCTTTTACTTTGGATTTTGATCTAAATAACGGACTTTCCAAGCACGCAGATACTACAAAGCGTTATCTTTCCCAGATGAAAAATATGTATCAGGATCAAGAAGCTGTTGAAGAAATTCTTAAACACGAAGACCCTTTGATCTATGAGTTTTATGAACTTGGATGCCCAGAGCGTGCTGGTGATCTTGCATTCGGCACAACGATGATCCATCCTGGGAAGATTGGAAATGAATATTATATGACGAAAGGACATTTTCATCAGATCGTAGACACTGCCGAAGTTTATTATACATTAAAAGGCGAAGGGTATATGATGCTTGAAAACCTTGACGGTGATTGGCGGGTTGAACGGATGGAGAAAGGAAAAGCATTGTATGTTCCCCGCGGATATGCTCACCGCACCATTAATACTGGAGATGAAGTCCTGACTGCTTTTTATGTATTTGATGCAGATGCAGGACATGATTATGGAACGATTGAAACCAAAGGATACCGCCATATTGTTTGTGAGATCAATGGCGAAGTAACTGTACTTGACAATCCAAGATGGTAATGTGATTTAAAAAGAGAGAAAATCCAGACATTTAGAATTTGTATCTTCTAAATGTCTGGATTTTCTTTATTAAAAGGTATTAACAGCTATTTTTGCACATGCAGTAACTGATGTGCTTTATGACTTCCCGGTGATCCAAAGTATTCATCATACAGATGTTTGATATCTGGATTCTCGTGTGAAAATCTCAAATGGGCTGTCTTATCCAGGAAGTACAGGTTGGATCCACGGTCAGATGCCAGTTCTTTTCCTTCATGGATCGGCTGTCCGCCTCCACCTACACATCCGCCTGGACAGGCCATGACTTCTACAAAATGATAGTGTACTTCTCTCTTCTGGATTGCTTCCATCAGATTCCTTGTATTCTGAAGTCCACTCACAACTGCGATATCTATCGTATTGCCAGCAATCTCAAATTGAGCTTCTGTCCATCCGTTTTTGTTCACTCCACGGATCTGTTTAAATGCATCTACTTCTGGATTCTTTCCTGTGATCAGGTAATACGCAGAACGCAGTGCCGCTTCCATAACTCCGCCAGTTGCTCCAAAGATCACTCCTGCTCCGGTTCCCTCAGTAAATGGAGTATCAAAGGCTGCATCTTTTAATGTCTTTGGATCAATATGGTCAGCACGGATCAGACGGTCCAATTCTCTTGTTGTTAACACACAGTCAACTCCATGTCCTGCAAACTCACCATGGAATAATGGTTTCTCTCTTTCATCCTTCTTCGCAACACATGGCATAATGGATAATGCAAAAATACGGTCTGGGTCGATGTTCATCTTCTTTGCAAATGCAGTCTTCATCACTGCCCCAAACATCTCCTGTGGAGATTTGGCAGAAGATAATCTGTTTACCATCTGTGGATACTGAGATTTGATGAAACGTACCCATCCTGGACAACAGGATGTAAACATTGGATACATATCAAGATCTCCATTTGTAAATCTCTCGACAAATTCCGTTCCTTCTTCCATGATCGTAAGATCTGCTGAAAATGTTGTATCAAATACATAATCTACACCGATCCTTCGAAGTGCATCTACGATCTTCTCTACCGTTGCTTCTTCTCTTGATAATCCAAGACTTTCTCCCCATGCAGCACGAACTGCTGGTGCGATCTGTGCTACCACGATCGTATCTTTATCTTCTAATGCACGATATAATTTGTCTGTATCATCTCGTTCACGTAATGCTCCTGTTGGACAATGTGTGATACACTGTCCACATAATGCACAATCTGCTGTTTTGATATCTCTGTTTTCTGAAACTCCAACTGTTGTTCTTGCTCCAGTTCCAGATACATCCCAGATATGCATTCCCTGAATCTTGTCGCATACTTGTATACAACGCATACATTTGACACATTTGCTTGCATCACGTACCAATGGATATCTTGTATCCCATTCTTCGATACAGATTTCCTTCTTATAAGGACTATCTACAATATTCAGATCATTAGCAACCGTCTGAAGTGTACAATTTCCGCTTCTTACACAAGTTGCACATTGTGCATCGTGCTGGGAAAGGATCATCTCTACCGTATGTTTTCGGTTTCTGCGTACTTTCGGACTGTTGGTATAGATCGTCATTCCTTCTTCTACCACGTTATTACAGGATGTTACCAGATGATCCTGTCCTTCAATTTCTACAACGCAGACTCTGCACGCTCCAATTTCATTGATATCTTTTAAATAACAAAGCTTTGGAATCGGTATATGAATGGAGGCTGCTGCTTCCATGATCGTTGTTCCAGAAGGTACAGCGATCGTGTGGTTATCTATTGTAATATTTACCATTTTGTATCCCTACCTCCTTGAAAATACCATAACCAAAGTGGTCACAGCGAAGACATCTTCCTGCCTCCTGGCATGCTTCTTTCTCTGTCATACAGTTTTCGACTCCTTCAAAGTCTTTAACTCTCTCTCCAGCTTCTCTCTCTGTAAGATTAACTCTTCCACATGCTGGTTTATCTTCTAACTTAGGTTCTGGAATCTCAACATCTGCTGTAATTTCATGATGATATCCCAGATATTCATCGATATTGGCTGCGATAACTTTACCTGCTGCGATCGCTGAAATAACTGTGGATGGACCTGTCGCACAGTCTCCACCTGCAAATACTCCTGGCATCTCTTCAAATCCACCAAATTTCTCTACGTTGATCTTTCCTCTCTGTACGGGAACTCCTGCTTCTTCGAAGTGCTGATATTCGATATCCTGACCAATCGCTACGATCAGTGTCTGACATGGGATAAATACGTCATCTTCCCTGTTGGCTTTACAGATGCTCTTCCACCTTTGATATTACTGATCATCTGTGGTGTTACCCATATACCTTTGACATTACCTTCTTCGTCTTTCTCGATTCTTGAAGGTGCCATCAATGTCTTGATCTCAACACCTTCTGCTTCTGCTCCTGAAATCTCATCTGGAAGTGCTGTCATATCGGCAACTCTTCTTCGATATACGATGCTGACTTTCTTCGCACCTAATCTTACAGATGTACGAACTGCATCCATGGAAACATTTCCACCACCGATCACGGCAACTTCTTTTCCTTCCAGGCTTTCCTGTGTTCCATGTCCGACATTTCTTAAGAACTGTACGCTGAAATAACGCCTTTGGCATCTTCGCCTTCTAATCCTAACTTCTTATCTGTGCTTGCACCAATCGTGATCAGTACAGCATCGTATTTTTCTTTTAAATCCACAATGGATAATCTTTGCCGATAGCTTTTCCACAATCTACTTTGACTCCTGTGTCTAAGATTGCCTGAATATCATCATCTAAGCGTTCTTTTGGCAGTCTGTAGTTTGGAATTCCATAACGTAACATTCCTCCAAGTTTCGGAAGCATCTCATATACGGTTACCTGATGCCCCATCAACTGTAAGAAATATGCTGCACTTAATCCACCTGGTCCACCACCTACAACGGCAATATTCTTCCCTGTAGATTCTGCACATTCTGGCGGTGCAACGTATCCTGCTGCATCTGCTGCCATACGTTTTAATCCACGGATATTCACCGCATCATCGATCATATTTCTACGGCATAATGCTTCACATGGAGCTCGCAGATAAATCCACATGTTGTTGGAAATGGATTATCTTTTCTGATCAGACGGATCGCATCCTCATATCTTCCTTCACGTACCAACGCAATATATCCCGGAATATCCACTCTCGCAGGACATCTGGATACACATGGCACTGGCTGCTTTAACGTACTTAAGCATCGATGATACATGATATGTTCTACATAATCATCTTTAAATCCAATGGCTCCTTTGTATACCATATTGGCTGCCTCATAGCCAATCGCACAATCTGCAGATTCCATAATGGATTTTGCTGTTTCATGTATCTCTGTTAAGTTCGGATCGTTGCTTTGCCATCTAAAACATCTGTGATCAGATTCTTTAACTGTCCAAGTCCTACACGACATGGAACACACTTTCCACAGCTCTGTGCATGACAGATCTCCAAAAATGCTCTGGACATATCAACCGGACATAACCCTGGCGGGCTTGACTCGATTCTTCGTTCCAAATCCTTATAAAGACCTTCCACAACCAGCTGTGCCTGGTTCGGAGACCTTAATTCCAAACGACTCATGACTCATCCTCCTTAATTCCTCTATATCAGTATATTGACTCCCATTATACGCACATTCTTCGACAAATTCAAGTGTTTTTTGTGCAATTTGTACGTTAATTTCGTAACAATTCGGTTCATTTTTGTGTATAATCACGTTAATTTTGTAACAATTTTAAGTTGCAGTTGGCCAACTATAGATTTTGAATATATGATAAAAAATAAATAAACGATCGGGAGAGCAGCTAGAGAATTTTACTCACGTTTTTTACAGATCGCTGATCCGCCGGATTTCCTTGCGAACTCGCCTTCAAAGGTATTTAAATCAGTACTCTTTGAGGCTCAAACAACGCACCAATCCGGCTGCGAATCCGTAAAACATGGCAAAATTCTAATGCTGCTCTCCCGATTCGTTTATTTATTTTTTATCATATATCAGAAGTCTATCGTGTGGACAATTACAAACTTGGAAAATTTAAGTGGATGTTTATTTCTATCACTTATATGCACGCCTATTCACAAAATCAGAATCTAATATGATACAATGATTCCTCCATCGCATGCGTACAAACTGCTGACTCCTTTAGTATCTACAATATCAACGTCTTCTGCGTGTAAGTGCTTCTTGATCAATTCTTTCACATAAACAGCTCTCTCGTAGCAATTGCAGTGTGAAATGACGAATTGTCTTCTTGTGAGATCTCTTCCTTCGCTTCCCATGTGTTCTACCATCTTCGCGAGTGCTTTCTTCATTCCTCTTGCCTGGGCTGCTTTCTGGATCACGCCGTCTCTTGTACCGATCATGACTGGTTTGATATTTAATGCACCGGCGATCGTTGCAGATAGTCTTGATAATCTTCCGTTCTTTCTTAGTACTTCTAGTGTCTCCAAAACAAAATATGTTCTAAGACTTGTTGTATACTCTTCAATCTTATCAACCACTTCTTCAAATGGCATTCCCTGACTTGCATATTCGTTGAGCTTACGTGCGATCAGAACCTGAGTCGTAGCGGCTCCTCTGGAATTCACTACATGAATATTCTTTGTTCCGTTCTCTTCTTCATATAGATTCTTTCCTAAAACTGCACTGTTGTATGATCCACTTAATTCTGCAGATAATGTTACCACATATATATCATCTGCCTTGGAATATGCTTCCATATAACTCTCTGGTGCAGGGCATGCTGACTTCACAGACTCTTTACTTGCTGCAACCTTTGCTAAAAAATCTGCCTGATCAAATGTTTCATCATCTATGATTTCTTCTCCATCCACTAATAATGTCAAGGGTACTAAAGTATAACATCCTTTTTTTAAATCTTCTTCTGTCAAATCCGTACAGCTGTCACAAACAATATGAAAACTCATATTCGTATCTCCTTTTTACAACTTTCTTATCTGGTATTCATTACTACTTATTCTAACATATATCTACGCAAAAAGAAACATGCAAACAAAGTTTCTTTTAAGTTCCCGAAGTTTGTGAAAAATTTTTACAGGTACTTTGTTAAAAATCTTTCTTTCACTTCCTGATCCCACGCTTCTTCCAAAGTCTTATCCAGTACAAATGTCTTTCTGGACACTCCTGATGTACACTTTAATCCCTGTCGATCGTATAAAATGTTGATAAATAATCCTGCTATTTCATCTTCTCGGACTGCAAGATTATATTTGGCAAGAAACTCTGGAGAAAGATCTGGTTTTAACATCATCACAAATTGAAAAGACAGCGGTGTCTTCTTTCCTTTTACGAGAGAAAATATTTTTTCTTTCTCTTCTTCCCACGTTACATATGGATATTGTTTCATCTCTTTCCATTCTTCTGTATCATAAAATTCTTTTAAGATCTTTCCATCAAATTCATACGAAATGTTCATGGACAGTTTTCCTTCGCTCATCAAGAAATCATCAAAAAAGATTTCCTCCTAAAAAACCTGCCATAAACTTCTTAATATTTTCAATTTCGATCATAACCATAGGCATATTCTCCTGACTAAAAAATGGAACCCTGCCTACTCACAGGGTTCCATTTTATTGTATCTTTCTTTGGTTCTTTTTTTCAACCGGTTTTACTGTCCAAAACTATAATACTGGCTGTTAGAACTTTCATTATTATAATTATTGTTATAACTATTGCTGTTATTACTATTACTATTGCTATTGCTGCTGTTACTGCTTGTGCTTGGTGCATCTGATTTCTTTCCAAGAGTAACTGTCAGTGTCTTCTTCTCATAAGTACCCATCTGATTCTGACGTTTTACAACAACTTTAACTTTCTTGCCTGCTTTCAGGTTTGAAATCTTTTCTTTTAATCCATCCATTGTAGAAACGTTGCTTCCATTAAAGGATACTATCACATCTCCTGCACTGATGCCTGCTTTCTGGGCTGGGGAACTCTTGATCACCTGCTGTACATAAACACCAGATGGCATATCAAACTGGCTTGCCATAGAGCTGTCGATCGTCTGACCTGATACACCTAAATATGCCTGTTCACTCTCACTTGTTGCCTCATTCTTGATCAGTTTATTGATGATCGGTTTTGCTGTATTGATCGGAATCGCATATCCCATTCCTTCTACATCTTCTGAAGAATATTTAACTGTATTAATACCAATTAATTCACCTTTGCTATTTAATAAAGCACCACCACTATTTCCAGGTTGATCGCTGCATCTGTCTGAATCAATGTCATTGTCTTGTCTGTCAACTGTACCTGACGATTTAATGCACTGATATAACCACCTGTGACAGACTGTCCATATCCTAATGCATTACCAATTGCGATCGCTCTTTCTCCTGTCTGTAATTTTGAGGAATCTCCTAATGTGATCACTGCGATCTTCTTTAAGGTAGAAGATTTCATGTTCTTTGTATCTACTTCTACAACCGCTAAGTCCGCATCGCTGTCAGTACCACGAATGGTTGCACTTGCACTCTTTCCATCCACAAATCCTACGGATAAAGATTTGGCATCTGCTACGACATGGTTATTTGTAACGATCAAAATCTTACCATCTTTCTTGCCAATGATGATACCTGAACCAACACCTTCGGATTCACTGCTTTGTGTCTGTCCAAACCAACTCTGGCTTGTTGTCTCGAACTTTCCTGTGATCGATACGATCGATGGCATAACATTTTTTGATACGCCTGAGAGGTCATTACTGCTGGTACTTGAACTGCTGCTTGTTGTCTTCGTTGTTGCAGCTGTGTTGCACCATTTCCAATGCCTGCTCTGCTAAATCCATATGTGACTCCCTGCATCACAAGCCCTGCGATCAATCCAAAAGCTACTGCAGATGCTGCTAATTTTGCAACATATTTTCCTCTGCCGCCATTTTTGTTTTTCTTAGGATTGGAATGGTCGTTCGCTTCCTCCGCTCTCCACTGATCAGAAGTCTTCCACTGTCCATCCTGATTTGTATTATATTCACTCATGATTAATTCTCCTTTCGATCCTGATCTTTTGTTTCGACCTTTATCTTTTATGAGATAAATATATCTTATAAATGTGTAAAAACTGTGATTAATATGTTACTAAAAAATGATTTCCTCTTTTTTCTCATTTTTCGTGAAAATGATGAGAGTGTCAATAAGTACAAAATACAAAAATAAGAAAAAGTTAAGTCATTTGTCATTGTATGATCTCTTTTTATCCCTTATAATAGAAGGAAGTGAAAAAGGAGTATTTATCATATGATCAAACAAAACCAAACTTACTTAAACAGACTGCATGTCGTGATGGATGCTGTCTGCATTTATTTTGCAGGATTTGCAGCATGGTATATAAGATTTAAATGCACGATCTTTGGATTCTGGCTGAATCAGGAGATTTTCGATCTCAACCGCTATTATCCAGAGTTTTATCAATATCAGAAACCGCTGATCAGCTCTTTGATCCTGTTATTATTATTGTATTCGTTCTTTGGTCTTTATACACCAAACGTTACCAGCGAGGTTCCAAGGAACTTGTGAATCTGGTCAAAGCGAATCTGATCGGACTTGGACTTTCTGCATTTGTGATCACTGTATGGCAGATTCAGAACTTTCCTCGTTCTTTATATCTGTTATTTTATTTATTTAACTTTATTTTTGGTCTTTTATCCAGATATATCATACGCAGGATTTTGAAAACGAATCGTAAGAAAGGACGCAATATCAAACATACGGTATTTATCGGTTTCAGTACTTCAGCAGCTGCATATATCGACCGCATCAAAATCAAATCCTCAATGGGGTTTAAAGGTTCATGGGATTTTTGATGATCTTGTCAGTGATAATTTTGAATATCGTGGAATCAAGAAGATTGGTACACTTTCAGATCTTGCCGCTTATCTTGAGAACGACATCTCTTTGATGAAGTTGCGATCACTTCTGAATCTGAATGAATACCATAAACTGGAACAGATCGTTGCGATCTGTGAGAAGTCTGGTGTGCATACAAAGTTTGTTCCAGATTACTATAACTTTATTTCCACCAACCCATACACTGAAGATCTGGACGGACTCCCAGTTATCAATATCCGTAACGTACCATTAACAAATACGATGAATAAACTGATCAAACGTCTGATCGATATTATCGGTTCTATCATTGCATTGATCTTATTCTCACCGATCATGCTTATCGTTGCGATCCTTGTGAAGAAGAGTTCTCCTGGACCGATCATTTTTGCCCAAGAACGTATCGGTCTTGGGAATAAACCTTTTAAGATGTACAAATTCCGTTCCATGGGTGTACAGGACCCTAAGAAAGAGGCCAAAGAATGGACAACCAAGAACGATGTCCGTGTTACACCTGTTGGACGTGTGATCCGTAAGACAAGCCTTGATGAACTTCCTCAATTCTGGAATGTATTAAAAGGCGATATGAGTCTGATCGGGCCACGTCCAGAACGACCTTTGTTTGTCGAGAAATTTAAAGAAGAGATTCCTCGTTATATGATCAAGCATCAAGTTCGTCCAGGTATTACTGGATGGGCTCAGGTCAATGGATTCCGTGGTGATACTTCCATCCGAAGCAGAATCGAGCATGACCTGTATTATATTGAGAATTGGTCTTTGGGTATTGATATCAAGATATTATTTCTTACATTCTTTAAGGGATTTGTCAATAAAAATGCATATTAAACAGCAAGAAAAGGATGGAGTTTTTCATCCTTTTTTCTGTACAAACTTAAACTATTTAAAGGAAATCTGGAGGGATACATTATGACAGCACAGCATACAAAACATGCCAAACACACAAAGCGAAAACGAAGAAGAAGATCTCCACTTCGGATCTTGATCATTCTCATTCTTGTGATCGCTGTATTAGTCGGACTTACGCTTTCCACAGTTCACAAAAAACTTGGGAAAATATCAACAAAAAGTCTTGACCACAGCCAGCTTGTCACTGTAAACAAAGACAGCAATATGACTGACTATACCAACTATGCTTTTTTCGGAATTGATTCTCAGACTGGAAGTATGTCAGATCGTGGAAACCGTTCTGATTCTATCATAGTTGTCAGCATCAACAATTCAACCAAAGATGTCAAACTGTTGTCGATCTATCGTGATACATATGTAAGTATTAATGGAAAATACAGTAAGATCAATGCCGCTTATTCCTGGGGTGGTCCAGAGCTTGCGATCAGCACGATCAATCGTAATCTTGATCTGAATATTGAAAAATACGCAACTGTAAACTTTAAGATTCTTGCTGATATCGTTGATGCTGTTGGCGGAATCGAAGTAAAAGTCGATAAAAGCATCTTAAAGAATTTAAATGCTTATATCGGTGACATGAATCGTATCAACGGTGGACATTCTCCAAAACTTTCTTCTGCCGGTACTTATACTCTGGATGGAAATCAAGCCGTTGCTTATTCCAGAATCCGTTATACCGCTGGCGGTGACCTTGCCAGAGCCGGAAGACAACGAGAAGTCCTCCAGAAGATTTTTGACAAAGCCAAGAAAAATCCTTTGAAGATGATGTCTGTTATGGATGAGATACTTCCTCAGGTAAAGACAAATATGAGTCAGGATGAATTGTTTGATATGTTCTTATCTGTTTTCAAGTATGACATCAAAGATCAGCAGGGATTCCCTTGGGACCAGAAAGAGCTCCGTTATTATGGTACTTATTATGGATTCCCTACAACATTGAAAGAAAATGCGATCCGCGCACATAAATACCTCTTTGGTACATCGGATTATCAAGTCAGTGATGAGCTTAGCCGTATCAATCAGAAGATCATTTATCGTGCTGGATATTAATCCTGAATATCAACTCAAAATGCAAAAAAGAAGCTCTCGATCTATGGATTCACTCATAGATCAAAAGCTTCTTTTTATTTTATATTCTTCAAGATTCCTAACAATGTTTCTCCAACCATTCCCTGGCCTTCTTTGCAATAAAAGAAATCCCTTGCCTGCCTTCTAACCTCTTTAAAATGATCTTCGCCTTGTATCAGACGTTCGAATTCTTCCATCAAGGCTTCAAATGTCTCTGCCTTATATCCCGGAGCCGCCTTCTCATAATCGCAATACATACCACGATCATGCTCCAGATAATCCTGATAATCAAAATTATAAAAGACTACCGGCCGGTCCAGTAATAGATAATCTATATATGTGCTTGAATAATCTGTAACCAGAATATCCGTATCCATTAACAATTCCTGAATATCCATGGATCTCTCTGTGATATCTGTTATATTAGAATACATGGAGAAATCTACTTTCTCATCTTTATGATAAAAATGGCGCCGGATCACGAACAAAATATCATTTTGGATACACCAATCATTGAGCACTTTAAAATCAAAATGTTCTTCCAAAGGAAATGCCACTTTACCTTCTTTCCTGTGTGTCGGTGTATATAAGATGACTTTCTTTCCTTTTGCCGCTTTTGACAACTGATGAGAAGCATGAAATTTTTCCACTTTGATCATAGAATATATCATTCCTTGGCTGTCCCAATGTTATGATATGACTCTTTAATCTTCGAAATGCACTTTCATAGATCGGTGCATAAAAATCACTTGTTGCCACTACATACTCTTTTCCTAATGGGATTTCCTGAATCATTCTTCGGATTTTCTGACCCTTGCTATCCCAATTCTTGACCTTATCATCATCATAGCCAACTTCTTTAATGGAACCCCATGCCAAAGATTTAAGAATACTGCTCGTCCCATAAATGTATGATTTACATCACTGATCCCATTGCAGACTACCACATATTTGGCCCGAAGCTGCATTAAAATTCCTTTGAAACTGTCAAACATATAAGCTTCATATCCAAGCTCCCTGACTTTTCTGCAGACTGATTCATTCTTCGTGATCCATATCGGACGGATCTCTTTATGCTCTTGTGCTTCTAAAAACAGATATTTAGGATTGTCTGCAAACTGTTCTCCAAGCCATGCTCCAAAGATATATATCTTTCTGCTTCTTGGAAATAAACACGACAGAAACATGATCACATATTTTCCTGCAAGTCCTAATGCTTTTTTCATAAATATTCCTATCCCCAAAGCCACTGCATCAGCTTTCGGATATTTCCTTCCTTTAATACGTGATGATTTTTATAAAACTCAATCGTTTGATCTTTCCTTTATAATACAATTCTCCATAACTCTCAAGAAGTTCATAAACATCCAGATTATCGATCTCTTCCCCATATGTCTCAACAAATCCCTGCATCTGCTCCATAGATTCGATCATCATACGACGATAGCTGTTCTTTCCTTCTTTGAGACGATGATACAAAAAGACGGGATTCTTTGCATCTTTCGCACCAACAGAATTATTGCCATGCTGACGGTAATACATCGTTGGCTCATTTACAAAACCAATCTTGCCAAACACTTTCGCGATCAATGCCGCCCAATAATCATGCATGATGATCTTAGACATCGGTAACGGCCGTAAAAAATATTGTTGCAGACAACGATTGATCATCATCGTACACCCTGTCACAGAATTTTGTACCATCAATTGATTCAATACAATTCTCTTTGGAATATTCGCATACTGAAAGAATGACTCTGCAACCATCTCTAAGTTATGATCTGCAACTGACAGATCTGAATGAACCAAGATCGGCGTTTTCTCTCCATATCTTGCCTCTAACGCTTCCATCTTCTGTAATGTCAGATAAATCTTATCTGGTTTCCACACATCATCCTGATCACAAAACATAAAATACGGTCCGTAAGAATTTTGGATCAGTGAAATAAAATTGTCTTTGGCACTTCCCTGTGGCGGGTCATTCTTAATGATCGTCACTTGTTCCGGATATTGTTTACTGAATTCTTCAAGAATGCTGATCGTACCATCCGTAGAACCATCATCACCCACGACCAGCTGCCAGTTTTCATAGGTCTGAGCTGCAATTGATTCTAACTGCGCTTTTAAATAATCCTCTCCATTCAATGTCGCTAACAGAATCGTTACCATATTGTTTTCAAACCTCCTGACTGTGTTATTGTTCGGCAGATCTCTATCTGCTTACCTTCTTTATCACGTCAATGACCTTCTGTGAAGCATGTCCATCATCTATGCCATTGAATTTATCATGATAATTCTTATATTTTTCTTTCCAACTATCTTCATTATATTCTTTAATATCTTTGATCAACTGATCTGTATCTCTTGAAATCGGTCCTGGAATATCATTGACAAAGTCAAAATAAAATCCTCTCAGATTCTCCTTGTAGTCTTCCAGATCATATGCAAAGAATAACATCGGCCTGTTAAGAATACTATAATCAAACATTACAGAAGAATAGTCCGTGATCAACATATCTGACACAAGGTATAACCATGCAATATCTTTTGTCTCGTCGAATGTATAAACGAATCCTTTATATGGTGTCCAATCAATCTTATCTGATACAAGATAATGATATTTTACAATGAATATATATTCATCTGATAATGCCTCCTTTGCTTATCAAAATCTAGTTTTGAAGCAAATTTGTACTTTCCTTTCTCGCTATATTCATTATCTCTCCAAGTTGGAGCATATAATATGATCTTCTTATCCAATGGAAGTCCAAGTTTTTCTTTGTATTCTCTGATCTTAGTAGGAGAATTATCATTGATCAAAATATCATTCCTTGGATATCCGATCTGTAAGATCGGACGATCTTTAAATGCAAAACATGATCTGAAAATATCTGTAGAAAACTTATTCTGTGATACTAGATAATCCCAATCCTTACATGTTACTCTAAACTGTTCATGATAATTCTCAATATCCGTACTTCCACCCATATCCATTCGGTCCATATCAAGCGCAAGCTTCTTAAGCGGTGTTCCGTGCCATGTCTGAATGTATGTGATATGCTTCTTCTTACGCACATATAATGGCTGACGACTATCAAATACCCAGATTCCTGCTCTCATTAAATACCAAAAATATGGGAAATAATTATTCCTTATCTTCTTGCATTTACCTGGAACTTCTATACTTGTATCAAAGAAAAACCAGATACATTCATATTCTTGATCAAGGCCTTCTCTTACCATCTCTTCATAGATGTATCTTGGATTTCCTGTATAGTTACGTCCATTGCTGCTCTGAAATATAATCATCTTTTTATTTACTGGAATCAGATATGTTAATACTTTATATATCTGAATCGTAATATTCTTAATCAGTTGCTTCATACGTGCACTCCTATTTACTTACTTCAAAGAATGAATCTCTGCGATTCTTCTTATCAAACATCATATTGTACTGAATCATACGATACTTCTGTATTATACCATAATATGGTGATCCTTTATCATTAATCTGATAAAATTTTCCATTCTTTCCCCCAATATCCCTGCGATGTGATCGTTGGAACTTCTTTTCGGACCTCATTTAAAAATCTCTGATATCCTGTCATCTTTACTCCAGCTGTCTGGGTCAGGATACTTTGGATATAGTTCATGCTTGTCTTCTCTATATGCTGTCCTTTAATGTCATAATTGGCCCAGATCACGAATGGTACCTGATAACGCTTCATCATCTGTTCGCTGCTCCAAGTCTGATATTGACCGTTTGTGATCTTATTCATAAATTCATCTGTCAATCTTGGCTGATGATCTCCTAAAAATAAAATGATCGTTGGCTCTTTACATTTTTCAAAATAACTTGTCAGCTGTTTTAAACTGTCATCTGAATATTTGATCAGATTTAGATATCTGTTGGCCTCAGCATCATATTTGCTGCTTTCAATCTTGATCGGCTGTTTAAAGTTGGCTGCATCCTTATCATAAGGACTGTGATTCTGGATCGTCATATTATACATATAAAATGGCTGATCTGTCTTCTTACGATTCTTTTCATATTCAGAAATAATGCGATCTACATTTGCCTCATCAGAAATATACTCTCTAACCCTTTTTACATTCTTAGGAAAGTCAAATTTATCAATAAAATCCGTAAATCCAAAATCTTTATATACAGCTGGTCGATTATAATTATACGGATTGAACGGATGCATCGCTTTATTTCCAGAATATCCTTCTGCCTTTAGATTACTAACTAGTGAAGGCATCTGCCCATGAATATAAAGCTGAAATGCTGTCGTTCCAGCTGATAAAAATCCAAGAGTATTCCCTGTCAACAATTCAAATTCTGTATTCGCTGTCTGACCACCTACAATCGATGCATACGTATATCCTGTCACACAATTCTTCTTCAAACTATGGAAATAGGGCATATAATCTTCGTTCGTCTTAAAATCTCCCAGCACCTTAATATCTGCGAATGTTTCATTGACAACTGTTATGATATTTGGATATTGCTTTGCTGTACTTTGCTGTTCATTCGCTGATTTCTTTTCATATTCCTGAATGATCTGATCAACCTTCGCTGTTGTATATCCTTCTGGCTTCTTCACGACCGCATATCCAACACTTCTTGCAAATGTCAGCACGCCTCCATATTTTTGATAACTTTCCATTGGACGGAACATACGAATATTGATCTGGTGCTCTTCCATAAAATCAGACAGTATGATCTGATTTGTGAACAATCCGCATCCTAATGCAACAACAATAAATCCTGCAATGTGAAATACTCTTTTTTCTGTAACCTTTACCTCATGAAGTCTTAAAAATGTAAAGAAAAATGCCATCCATACCAAGATCACACTATATTGTTCAAACGTCAATTTGAATGTATAATTACCCATCACGCTAGTAGCCGTCTGTACTGTTAAAATATCTGGTGCCATCATCGGAATCCCGCGAAATTCATATACAACACATACAACTACCGCAAAGATAAACAATACAAATGGTACGATCACTGATCCAACTCTGATGCTGTTCGTCAAAAATATGATCAGCAGATCCACCAAAATGATCATTGCAAGACTTAGAACGATCCAAAGTGGCTCTTTCTGATAGAACTGTGTCGGCGGAAATGCACACTCTGCTTCATTGATCAAAAATTCTGACAAGATCCATCCCATAACTGGTGCGATCACTCCAAGAATGATCACAAAAGCCTGTCAACCTTCTGACTCAAACGAATGTCGCAAACTGTTACAAATACCATCCAAAAACATGCCAAAAATACAAATCCCATACGTTTCAGGTAAAAATCAGTCTGCACATGATACATTGGCTTATTTGATAAAAAGAATCCAAGCAATGCAAACACGACCAGTAATTTTAAAACTGCGGTAACTTTATATCTCTTTTTTTCACTTTTAAAAATATTGCTAATTTCTATAAAATGCATCAAAAACTAATCCTTTCATCTATAGCATTATCTTAAATTCTTTTTGTTTGATAACGCAGAAAAGAAGAATTCCGTCTCTAGCCGCTCATAACCTCTATTGTCAACGAAATTCCTCTTATATCTTAATTCATAACTCTTGCTATTTATTCGCTGTTGTTCCGTTTAATCCAAGATCCTGTTTGATCTTTGTTGTAGAAATTCCTTCTGTTCTTGGAAGATATACGACTTCACAGTAATCTTTTAAGAAATCAAACTTACCTTTCCAGTCATCTCCCATAACAAATGTATCTACATGATATTCTTTCACATCGGAAATCTTCTGATCCCAATTTTCTTCTGGAATCACAAGATCCACATAACGAACTGCTTCTACCAGTTTTTTTCTTTCTTCATAACTGAAATAACATTTTTTCTGTTTTTCATTCCAGTTAAACTCATCTGTTGATACAACTACAATTAAATAATCACCTAATTCTTTTGCTCTGCGCAATAAATTGATATGTCCCGCATGCAGTAAATCAAATGTTCCATATGTGATTACTTTTCTCATATCACACCTCCGTGTCTTCTATCTTACTTTGTTTTCTCTTCGTATACTTTACTTACTTCTTCAATCGATCCATGAGAATGATCTTTCCTTTTTCAAGTTAGGATTGCCTTATTACATAATCTCTTTACCTGATCTAAAGAATGAGATACAAATAATACTGTAACTCCCTTGTCAAACATACTCATGATCTTTGCTTCACTTTTCTTTCGGAATTTCGCATCTCCGACAGATAATACTTCATCCAGGATCAAGATATCTGGTTCCACTAATGTTGCAACAGAGAATCCAAGTCTTGATTTCATACCTGAAGAATAGTTCTTAACTGGGACATCTATAAATTTGCCCAGTTCTGAGAACTCTATGATCTCATCTAACTTCTCATCTAAGAACTTCTTTGAGAATCCAAGAACTGCTCCATAAAGATAAATATTCTCACGTCCTGTATACTGTTGATCAAATCCAGCACCTAATTCAAGCAATGGAGCGATCTTCCCCTTGGCTGTCACAGTTCCTTCCGTTGCTTTTAATACCCCTGCAATAACCTTTAACAGCGTACTCTTTCCAGCTCCATTCAATCCAAGGATTCCAAGTCGATCCCCTTTGTTAAGGGTAAAATTAATATCTTTTAATGCCCAGAATTCATTATATGAAATCTGATGTTTCAATAACTTGATCACATAATCTTTCAGATCATCAACCTTTTCCTGACTTAAGTTAAACTTCATTCCAACATGTTCAACTTTCAATACTTCTTTCTTTGCCATGATACCCTCCTAAATATGCAGAATGAATTCATCTTGCTTCTTATAGAAGAAAATCAATCCTACAATAACACTTACGATTGCAAACACGATGGATGCAGCTAAAAACTTCATATTCATCGGCATACCAAAAACAGCCTGTCTAAAATTATGGATCAAAAGATATAATGGATTACATTTTAAGATCCATCCAAAACCTGATTTTAATAACTTCTCTGGTTTGTAGAAAATTGCTGAAGCATACATAATAATCATTAATCCTACAGACCATAAATATTCTAAGTCTCTAAAGAATACTGCCATCGTAGATAGGATCATTCCAACTCCAAAAGCTGTGATCAGTAATAAGATCAATGGAATGATCGCCTGTGCCAGATAAATGGTTGGATATACCTTCAAAACAATAGATACTACTACCAACACGATCAAAGAGATAGCAAAAATAATATAATTAAACAATACACTGGATAATGGATAAATATATTTTGGCACATATACTTTCTTGATCATTCCTGCATTCGTCCTGATCGCTTTCATCGCACCATTTGTCGCAGATGAAAAGAAACTATACATCAAACGTCCACATAAGATATATACTGGGAAATGTGGATCCTTGTTTCCAAACAATGTACCAAATACTACACTTAGTACGATCATTGTCATTAACGGTTCTAACAGTGTCCATAAAATACCTAAATATGATCTTCTGTATTTTAACTTAACACCTTTCTTTACAAGTTCCCATAAAAGGAATCTGTACTTTTTAAAATTTTCAATATAAGATTTCACTGTACTTCTCCATTTTGATATTTTTAATTTACACCTTGCTATTATACTATTCCTTAACAGATTATTCAACTATCTAAAATCTTCCGATCAAAAATTTAGCTTTTGTATTAACAAATGTTATTATTGAGTATTCAATGATCATCACAAGGATCATTGCCCCAAGCAGTCAATATAATATCTCCATGCCATGATCCCTGGCATTCCTGATATGATCTTCCATCCTGCAGTTGCAGTAGAAATAATATAAAACGGTCTTTGTGTACACATTAATATCAAAGAATTCTTTCCAAAATAATTCAGTATCGTAAACGGAATATAATCTTCAAGAAATTCAAAGACAAATAGTGCTCCAAAAGATCCAATGATTCCTGTAACAAAAAATAGTGGTGGTTGAATACCTAAAGACATATTATTTAAATCTACACCATTATTTTGCTGTGATAAAAAGATATTTCCAATTGTAAATACCAGTCCAATCATAAATCGGATTTCTCTGGATGTTACTTTACTGAATAACATACATCCAATATGTCCTATCTCCAAAAACCATAATGCGATCAATGCTTTACTGATCGGTAAGATCAAAAATGATATTCTTTCAAATGTTAATGGATCCACTGAAATGATCAAGTGTCTGATAAAATAAGACTCCCAAATTCCAAAAACAGGTATCACGATCAATATCACGATCCTCATCCATTTCGGAAGATATTTGATAAGACAGAAAAACAGGATTTCCGCAATAAATAACACCGGTAAAAACCATAGTGCAAATGTTCCTCTTAATGTGATCGTTGCCAAAATATAAGATTTGATCGCCGGAATATCAATCCTGTGCTTCATGATCATCGTTGCAAATCGAAATCCAATCGACAAAATACTAAATAAGACATAATGGCAGCATCAATGACTTCAATAACTTTACTGCATACCCCTTTAATGTCTGTGTCCGATAAGAATCTGCATACCGGATCAGATATCCGGCGGCAACAAAGAAAATTGCCATCTTGAATGATGCCGCCCATGTATCAACTGGATTACCAAGCTTCGTAATATGTCCCCATGTTACCATCAAGATTCCTAAGCCTTTACACAGATCTATATATTTTATTCTCCTCTTTCTGTCCATTTTAATATCCTTTGCTTATGATATATTCATACGTACGTTTACTGTTATCGTTATCACGATATTCAAAATAATAATCTTTTAATTTTGTATATTCTTCTTTTTCTTTAAATCCATTGTGAATATACTCTTCAATTCCATCGATCAATTTCTCATATTCTGTATAACGTTCTCCAAATAATTCATGCTCCATATCCAGATAACTTCCATGTGCCTGCATATACATATCATAATCAACTGGTAGAATAATACTGGTTTATCAAGATAACATACATCCCAACATACACTAGAATAATCTGTGATCAGCATAGAACATTTCTTCATGATCTCATTTAATGGCTCTGTTCCAAATGGGATCAACTCAATGTTATCTCCACTGACATTAAACTCACTTAAATAATCTTTAAACTTTGGATGAATGTAAAAGATCAGCTTTACATCATTTTCTTTTAAGATTCTTGCAAGTTTTCTGACTCTGTAACAGTTTTCATGTAGTTTTTATAATAATCACTTGCCTTAAACTCTTCTGCACTCTTTTCTTCCAGCCATGATCTCCATGTCGGCATTGCAAGAATGATCTTTTCCTCTGGTTTTGAAGTATCTTCCAGAACATCCCATCTCGTAAATCCAAGAATCGGTGCATCTCCATCTTCATATCCAAAATTCTCTACAATGATCTTATGCTCAAATCTTGATGTCGTTGTAAAATGAGTCATAGGACTTGAACCTTTCATTCCAAAAATCGGATGTACACGTTTTAATGCTGTCACCCCATGCTGTAAAAACAAGATATTATGTTTTGAAATACGATTTGAGATCACATTTGGTTTTGCTCGCCATGTATATAAATGTTTCTTTGAATCAGAAGCTATATATAAATTGGCAACAAGTGAATATAAAATATGTCGAAAACTCATAAATGGAATCACATGTTTTCCATATTGCTTCATCTTATCATAATCAGCAGAATCTGTATCGAGAATATAATAAATATGCTGCTTCTTTTCTTTTGGAAGCTGCTCCATACAATATTTGAAGAAATAATATCCATTATCCTGCGCCATAGAGCAGAATTTTTCAAATACTAACCATACTCGTTTCTTTTTCCAATATGGTAATAACAACGTATAAACACCAAAAGCTGCTAATTCCTTGATCTTTACATCAAATCCATCATATTTTGATCTTGTACGATAAGTAAATGCCAATTTTGCATGTGATCGTCGAATAAGGGAAAATAATATGCTCTTTATCAACATTACATTGATAATTCATCAGTAATAATTTTAATCTCTGCCATCTGCTCCAATATGCACTTACTCTTACTTCTTCTCCATTCTTCTCTGTTACAGCAAATACATCCCAAAACAGTTCTTCCAGTGATAATACCGACATATCAATCTGAGCATCAATAATATAATGATCACCCGACCTCGTTACTTTATATTCAAATGGATAATCGATAGTCTCCACTTTACTTCGATATGATAATATGACATTTTTAATTCCAGCTTCTTTGTTTTTATATTTCATTTTCACATGGACTTTTGAACCCTTGATCTTGAATTTCAGTACTTGTCCACGCATATTACGAACGGATAACTGTGCCTGATCTCCCATAAATACAGAAAATCTTCCATCTACTTCATTCATATAAGGAATCACACTTGTATCCGCAGGTTCGAATGTATTCTGATAAGTAATATCATGTTTCTTGATTCCTGTCATATATACAGAAGATTTATCTAATTCATCCATCACTTCTTTGCGTTTTGCATATTCTTTACGATCTACAAAGAAATATGGCAGTTTGTTACCATTTTCATCTTCTAATTCGATCATCAACTGATATCTTCCGTTCATATCTGCAATTTCAAGCGAAAGAAATTCATCAAAATATTCCTTGATACAATGATCTTTCCATTCTTTTTCTGTCAGATTCCTTGTATAAATGATCTGATTTTTTCTTATTTACAAATAACAGTTTCTTTGGCTGGCCTTTCTTGCCTTCCTCAAACTTAATCTCCAAATGGTCTTCCATTACTCGCATGCATGCATTGATCATCTTTTCTTATTGAAAGAAAATGTCTCTCCTGCTTCTCCATGATAATATTCTGTTTCAAACTTTGAATACACTGGAAGATCTGCAAAGCATCTCTTGATTTCTCTCTTATGAAGTTCTTTTCTGATCTTAGCACTCTTTCTTTTTAACACTTCTTCTGCATAGGTTCTTGGAAGTGTTCGTGTAATAAAAATATAATCAAAATCATCAAGATAATTATCATGTAAATGACTGCTTAATTCTGGATTGAAAAAACGTTTTTTCAAAGATCACTACATCTTCATCTTTCTTAGCGATCTGTGCGATCGTATCGATCGTCTGTGCTGTTTTTACGTTTGGATAGTGCAAAACTCTTCGTTTCTTTTCTTTGTTAAAACTGTAATCGATCGTTGGCATATCGCACATATTTCCATGAAAAACAAGTTCTGCCATATTCTTTGCAGCATCAATAGAATCATACTGAATATATTTTTCTGTATATTCCATATCATTTTCATAAGAATCCTCGCGGAATGTCTCGTTGACCAGACAATCTCTTAATGCTTCCTTGTCATAGATCTTTCTAAATGGCAATTCTTTGATATCAAAATACATTCCCCTATCGTGCATATATTCTTCATAGTCATACATATATAATATGATTGGTTTTCTTGTAATCGAGTAATCAAAAAATACGCTTGAATAATCTGTGATCAGTGCATCAACACTATTTAAAAATTCATATTTGTCAACACCACTTGGAAATGGATAAATATGTTCATAATTATCCAGCTTTACAAACTTCTGCACAATTGGATGAAAGTTTACATATAACTTCTGATCATCCTTTAAAATTCTCATCTAGATAATGTAACAGCTGATTGATCTCTCTGCTATATTCAGACGTGTTCACATCATGATTGCTCTGTCCACGCCATGTCGGCATATATGCCATCGTTGTATAATCTTCATTTCCAAGCTTCTTTGTCACCTGATCAGCTTTCTCATGATCCATAAAAATACTGTTTCTTGGATATCCATTCATCACAACAGTTCCTGTATACAAAGCTTCCAGATTATAATCTTCCATGATCACTTTTCTTGTAAATTCATTTGGGAACATGATGTAGTTGGCATGTAAGAAGTTATGTTGCACATTATACATGGATTCAATTCCAAAACGCATTCGTTTTCCTAATGTCTTTAACGGTGTTCCATGCCATGTCTGTAGGTACACCTGTTCATCTCTTCGAATGAAATACGCCGGAAAAGAACTGTTATTGATCAGATACTTAGATGTTGCAAGTACTTTTACATATTTAAAATCTGCAATATCTACAAGTTCTACCTTCAATCCGATAGAATCAATAAATTTCTGATCACGTTTCTTATCATTCGTCGCAAAATAGATCTTGAAATCTTTTGATTCCGGCATTTTCAAAAACTCCTGCAAGATCGCCAAGGATGAATCTGACACATCCTTGCCGTGAAATGACTCAAAGAGTGCTTGTTTTTCATTGATCTTGCCATGTTTATAATACCAGGCATAGATAAATTTCATCTTTGGAGTTTTTGGAAATAATCTTTTTACAAATCGAATAATTTTTCTTATTTTATCCATGTTTCCTTCTTAAACCTTTCAATGACCTTCTTAAAGATTGTTCTGCCTTATGGCATTGTTTATTTTTTATTTTCCCTGCATCATATTAAATACTTTTTCAGATGAATTTTCACATTCATATGGAATATATGTTTCATGGAATGCATCGACTCTCTGTTTTGAATTCTCAATCGTTTCATCCAGATGCTCAATCGCATCTAACACCTCATCAGACGTATATAGTAATGGTCCTGGTGCTTCTTTTTCGATATCAATATTAAATCCACGAAGCTTATCTCTATATTCATCCAGATCATATGTAAAGAATAACATTGGTCTGTCGAGAACTGCATAATCAAACATTACAGAAGAATAATCTGTGATCAGAATGTCTGTAATGATATATAAATCTTCAATAGATTCATAATCCGTAAGATCATACACAAATCCATCTGCTGGAACTCCTTTCCAACCTTTTGCTGAAAAGTGATGCAGTCTTAAGATCAATACATATTCATCTGAAAATTTTTCCTTCATCTTCTCAAGATCTAGCATTAATTCAAACTTATCACGCACTCTCCATGTTGGTGCATACATGATGACTTTCTTATCTTTTGGAAGTCCTAATTTTTCTTTTAATCTGCCCATTTCTTCTTCGTTATTAGAAGAATACAAAATATCTGTTCTTGGATATCCAGTATCCATGATCGTATTTTCAAATTTAAATGCAGATGGTGCAAGATCCGCAACAAACTTACTTTGCACGATCAGATAATCCCAACGTTTACACTTTCTAATATACTTCTTTTCTGATTTCTTTGTAGGGAAATCGCCTGGTACATCCAATCCAATTGTCTTTAATGGTGTTCCATGCATCGTCTGTACTTCAATCTGCCCTTTTCTCTTCTCATAAGAATCAGCAAAATTTACATTATTCACAAAGTATTTTGCTCTTGCCATATAATATAAATACTTCCAAGATAGTCTTCTGACTCTAACACCATTTCCCGTGATCGGAATGCATTCATCTTTTAATGACCAGATACACGTATAATCTGGATGATTCTTATCAATATATTCATATAAATATCTAGGTTACAGCTAAATTTACTTCCCCACATAGATTCAAATACGATCCATTTTTTCTTTAATGGAAGAAGTCTTAATAACGGATATAAGAATCTGTTGACAAAAGCTCTTTTCTTCGCACTTCTTGTCAGGAATTCCTTGACTCTCAGCGTAGTAAAATACAGAAAATCATCTTCTGGATCAATAATAAATCGATATCTTCTTTCTTTCGTGTAGTATTTTTTATCAAAAACTTTATGTTCCCCACCAAGTGCACATACCTTCTGCTGTTCATTATTTTCATATAAAATAAACACCTGACGACGTCTTGCATAAAGATTCTTGATGATTTTTTCGTCCTTTAAACTTAAAGAAATGACTACTTTCTCCTCTTCTCCATGTTGATTCACGGACCCTGTTCCAAGAATAATCTTTTCTTCTTCTAATGGATCTTCTACATACAATGTTGCTCTCTGCCAGTTACCGATATTTTTGTTGATGATCTCAAATGAAAACTGTTCCTCATTCTGTTTTACATCTCGTATCACAGGTACTGCCTTTCGATTTAACAAGTAACATCTATGATTTCCTGATGTTTCTTCTACTAACTGATTCTTCTGGTTTTCTACAAAGATTCTCTTTTTCTTTTCTTTGTATACAGGAATAAATAAATTACCTTTTTTAACTGCAATATATCGTTTATTTTCTGGAATATCTGAAATATCCACAGAAACATCTTCCTGTGTTATAGCTGCTTTTAAGATTTCCGCATTATGTGCATCTTTCGCTTCATATAATGCATCAACTTTCTCAGAAAGTTTTAACCTTAACTGATCACCGTCCAATTTCATATCATTTAATTCAATGTTCTTTTGTGAAATTTTTACTTTAAAATCATATCTGTAAGACTTGCTAAGTTCAATCAGCATATGATCTTTAAAATATGTTTTCTTGTCCAATTTATTGCCAAGAGATTTTAAGATTCCTCTTAAAATAGTTTCTTTCTTCCATCTGTCTCTCTCATAAGTTAATAATATATGGTATTCTCCATCAAGCTTTAATTCTCTGATCTTAGCTGCATCCAGTATGATCCGGTATCCACAACCTTTATAATTTGCTAAATGGATTTGTTTTTGTCTCGTTATCAATTTTTAAGCCAAATTTCTTCTGTGCATATTGTGACTTAATACTTTGTATTTCCAGTGGAATCTTCTCTCCTGTACTTAAGCATACCAAATGTGCTGATAATTTTTTGTACATTTTACATTTGGCACAGATAATCCTCGTAAGAATACATATCCTTCGATCACACATTGCTCTTTCTGCCATGCCACATCATAAATCAATTGAGTAAGTCTCCACTTGAATCTAATGCCTCTGTCATATCTGCCTTATCACCAGTTACGATCGCTTTCGGGAATTTTCCAATATATTTGTTGCCCTTTTTCACGATCTTTAAATTCTTATAATTATCAACTTCATACTGACGCAGTTTTACTAATCGTTTTTCATCCAGATTCATCAAAGCCACATATTTTTCACGATATAAAACTGGTAACTTATCGATCGTTTCTAAAGGAATTGTTTCTTCTATATATCTTTAATGATCTTCATCATCTCGAGTGTTCTGTTATCTGAAAGATAAATACAGTTGTTCACATAGATCATCAGATCAATATATAACCATTTATAATATTTTGCATCCCATAATTCTTGTTCTTTGACATTCTCCTCAAAGAATTTATCTACCATACGTAAAACGGTAATACGATCTCTCATATTCGTAAAGTCATCTGCTCTCTGCGTAATAGACTTATTAGCTCCATCACGAATTCTCCAACGATAACAGACATCCTGCACCATTGTCACATTATTAGCAAGATAATGCATAGGAATCGTTACTGGAATATCTTCATAGAGAATTCTCTCTGGAAATTCAAAATGATTACGATCCCAAAACTCTTTCAAAATTAATTTATTCCATGAGGTTGTATCATAAATCAGATCGGTATTGTCTGTAATATGTGTTTTATCGATATATTTTCTAAATGCAATTTCATGCAGATTCGACACATGGTCTTTCTTTGAGTTAAATCTCGCAACACTTCCAACTACCATCTCGCTATGATTTTTCTCTGCTGCAAGATACATTTTCTCGTATGCATCATCTGGAACAATATCATCTGAATCAAGAAAAATAATGTATTTTCCTTTTGCATACTTTACTCCTGTATTTCTCGCATTTCCAAGTCCACCATTTACCTGTCTTACATACTCAAAATGATCATATCGACTAGCAAATTTCTTGGCAATGTCTGTACTTCCATCTAAAGAACCATCATCAACCATGATGACCTGCAGATCCTCTAATGTCTGATCTACAACTGATTGCAGACATTCTTCCAAATATTCTTCTACGTTATAAATTGGTATGATAACACTTACTTTTATCTCTCTCATCACTTACTCCTATCTCTCTGGGAATTTCAATTCAATATCTCCTGGGATATTATAATACATCTTATAACGCCATACCCATGCTGGATTATATACATCTAAACCATAACAGTATGTATCTCCAAGCGGTATTTCCTTTAATTCAATCTTCTTCTCTCCTTGTTTTATCTGTGTTTGTATATATTGAAGTCTGTCATTCACTTGTCCATGAACAAAATAATATACACCAATATTTCCGATCATCACAAAGAAAATACACATCATGATCCTGTGTTTAAATATCCTTTGCTTATCTTTAAAAATCCACTTCGTATACTATACGATAACAATACTCCAAGATATAAAACGAAAAAGATATATGTTACATAAAAACAACGAATTGCAATCGGACTTGCAACGATCAATGGTCCCATTAAAATCAGTTGTGACCATAAAATGATCTGAACGATCACCTTATCCTTAAAATCTGTAATAAACCATGCACTAAAAGCTGCCAATGCTAAACAATACGTCGTTACTATTACAGCCTGCGCTGCATTGCCCCATGCCAAATAATCTTTCCATGTACCAAAATTCATAAAATTAAATATATAAAATGCTAAAAAACCACTGAACAGAACCAAGAATAATCCTTGTCCTTTCTTCTTTCTCTTTTGGAGTAATATCAAAATCAATCCACATGTCACTATATTTAATAAATGATTCGGCATGATCCAATAATTAATGATCGTGTCTGCGTATACCTTTAATGCAGAGGCAAACCATTCAAAGCTTAATTCAAACGCTGCAATCTCTTTTCCTGTTCCCTGTGATGTATGTGCCGCAGCCATACGATATGCGCTATTCGAGAACATCCAGAATGCACCAATACCAACCATAATCAAATGAAGTAACATTCCTTTATGCAGCTTCTTATATTGTACACCATAAATAATTAAAAAAGCGATACTTAGTACAATTAGATATACCGTTGAATTTTCAAGAACCAAGCTTCCAAGAAATGCATTGATCATTGAAAACCCTGTTTTTCAACTTCGACACTTTCTTTTCTTTGAAAATAGATATATGATATAGCAAAAATCCAAGAATCATCGTTGCACTAACACAGAAATTTGAAAATCCTGATACCCATCCATATGTCTGACTCATTAAGCTTGTTGGAATATTAACTACAAAAAAAAACACAAATTAAAAATGATAATATCTTATATTCTGTCAATTGATATATCAAGTATAACATTGCGGTCATTATCCCAGAAATAGCCATACTTCTCAATACGATTGGCAATCTTGTTAAAACAATGACCAAAATATCTCCAAAGTAACGTCCATTATATCCTTCAAACCACGTTTTTAATCTCATGATTCCTACTTCACTTCCCCATCGCCAATCATCCAGTGCTTCCGGCACCCATAACTGCCAAATGGAAAATAATACAAAAAATATGATCAATATCCAAAATATTGATGATTTCTTTTCTTTTTTCAATGTACTGTTACTCCTTCTTTTGTTACTAATCTTTTGACCCACTCTATAAACTTCTCATATCGAATTAATTTCTTAAACCATTCTAATACAATCGATGTCACCAATGAAATTGCCATAAGTACTATATAATCTAACCATGCATAATAAAATGAATATGTAAATTCATGGAAAAATACATCTCTGTAAAATGAATGAATCAAGAAAATATTCATAGAATGTTTTCCAAGGAAGCCTAATCCTTTTACGATCCATTTTCCATTTAATATATAAATATATGAAATTATGATCACATACATTGCTGCAAAGCCATCCCAAAAATCTAGATATTTCCATCCAATCCATGCATTTTGTCGGCATTTTATGATTAACTGCCAAACCTATCAATGATACTATCAGAGACAACAGTTTTCCTTCCACATTCTGTTCCATAAATTTTTTCTTTTATTCTCGCAAGCAAGTCATGTTGTGCAAAATACATTCCCAGTGTGTATGCTAATAAATATCGGAACAAATCTGTTGATTGTCCAAATCCACAAGCTCTTGGAACGATAATAGATGCAACAACCACGACCCATTGATATTTTCCATAATTGAATGTACAAATGGAAAAATCATGATCAAAACGATCGCAAGACTCATATACCACCATGTCAGACAAAATAACGGTGTTCCCAGTAATTTGGCTAATCCTAATGCATCAATGATCATATAGACCACACTACGAAAATCATGTCCATAAACTTCTATAAAACGTCCTGTTGGAATCGCAAGAACCTCTGTCACAACAAAAATGATCAAAAATCCTGTCATTAATGTGACCATTCGTTTCTTTATATAATTACTCATCGTTGTTTTCTTTTTCTGACTCTCATAAGAAACCCACATTCCGTATCCTGTCATAAAAACAAACATGGCTACGCATATCTTTGAAAAACTAGCAAGATATTGTATCGTATGAGAAGAAAATGGTGCAAACGAAATTGGGTAATATCCCCATCCCTTCGTCGTCGCAAGTTTCTCATACGGAACCGTAGCCCAACGCTGTGCATTCAAAAAGCAATGATGAAACAACAGGATGATGATCGCAATCCCTTTCATCTGCATTGTATGTTCCTTTGTAAACTTCATTCAATCTTACTCCTCTTAATTTTACTGACCTGTATTATATCACAACGTAATACTTTTGTAAAAACTTTACTTTATATACACCGCAAACCTTGTATTTTTTGCCAACCGGTCTATAATTATCCTGTTTGAGCTAATTTACAAATAAACAAAAAGGGGATGTGATCAATGAAAGTTCAACGCAAATATTTACAACTGGCATGCCTGAATCTGTTTCTTATCATGTTTGTTATCTTATGTCCTCACCAGACATATGTCCAAAGGAAAAATTTAAAATCTATTTACCAATGCAGAAAAATCTATCAAGTTACCTTTAAAATCCAGCCAGACACTATCTGTTCGATACTCTAAGAAGAAAAAAGCTTCCTACAAAATCAAATGGGAATCTTC
>ENA-OQAN01000167-OQAN01000167.1-human-gut-metagenome-genome-assembly--contig:-NODE-167-length-35687-cov-3.356299_pt1 | contig 35687 bp, 39 predicted proteins | sample MGYA00242735_ERZ504527 | MGnify/ENA primary metagenome ERZ504527 (study PRJEB26092, sample SAMD00036230) | human gut metagenome | host: Homo sapiens | study: EMG produced TPA metagenomics assembly of... | reverse complement strand
GGACCACGACTGCGTGGTGGTTCCGCAAATCGGGGGATTCGTGACTTGCAACGCCCCGGCCAAATACGTGGAAGATGAGAATCTGTTTTTACCTCCTATCCGCACGGTGGGTTCAACGAACGCCTGAAAGCCGATGACGGGTTGTTGGTCCGTTCATACGTGGAAGCATACGGTTGTTCCGACATCGAAGCGAGAACCATGCTCGGGGAACAGATCCGTGACCTGCAACAGGAATTGTGGGAGGCAGGTACGTACGACCTTGGGAGCATTGGCGTATTGATGTTGGACGAACGGAACAATGTGGAGTTTTCACCTTGTCAGGCCGGTACGGTCTGTCCGGCTTATTATGGTTTGGATGCCTTGCTGTTCGAACCTTTGCAGGCGGAAAAAACGGTGGAAGCGTCATTGGCCGTCGAGGTTTCGCGTACAGTCCCCGAAAGAAAGCCCGAAACAGTGACGGTCGAAAGCGAACCTGTGGCACGCGGAGAAATTACCATCCGGCTGAAGAGGCGTGGCTGCAAAACATTGCTGCCGTGGCTGCGTGGTGCTCTTGTTTTTCCTGATGTCTCCCGATGCCAAGAACACGGGGGTATCTTCCGCAAGCCAGGCCGAGTTTGCTCGCCTGATGTGGATGCCTGCGGTACAGGAAACTGTGCCTGAGCATTCAACAAGCCGGAAGAAATACAAGTCAAGGGTTCAGGAACGGGTGTGGAAAGTCCGGTGTCGGCTGCTGTCCAACCGGAAACCGTCCAAAAGGCGGCTGTTTCGGTGGCAGTGGAAAGCGGTTTTTGCGTCGTGGTGGCCAGTGCCATACCGGAAAAGAACGCGAAAGCGTATGTCGAACGGCTTCATAAGGAAGGTTACAAAGAGGCGCAAGTATATAAAAAAGGAAATATGGTGCGTGTGGTTTTTCCGGGATTTGCATCCGAAGCGGAAGCGCATGCCAAGATGAACGCTTTGAGTGACCGGTCGGAAGAATTTGCTTACGCATGGGTTTACCAAATCAAGTAAGGAATACAAGGAATGAAAAGAGTACGTTGTCCTAAATGTGACCATTATATCACTTTTTGACGAAACCCAGTATGAAGACGGGCAGTCGCTTGTTTTCGAATGTCCGGAATGCCGCAAGCAGTTCGGCATACGTATCGGGGTATCCAAATTGAGGGCTACACGTAAGGAAGAGACCGTGGACGAGAACGAGAACGATGACGCATACGGCAGCATCGTTGTGGTGGAGAACGTCTTCCACTATAAGCAGGTGCTTCCGCTGAAGTTGGGCGACAACGTAATCGGACGGTATGTGAAAGGGACTGCCATTTCTACCCCCATCGAGACAGTAGACCCCAGTGTGGACACCAAGCATTGCATCTCAAGATTTTATATTTCTGATAGGAAAATACTGTCTGCCATTTCATAGCGGCATTCGGTCACGTCATGCATATCCGCAATCTTTATCTCAGTAACTGCTTCTTTTTCCGCTGTTTCCAGCAAAACATCCATTGCATCTTTTTTCTGGCTCTCTAATACCAGTTTTGTACCCTTTTTGATAATTCCCGCCTTCTCCGCCGCAATTTTATCTAATGTATCACCTAAAACCGCCATATGGTCATACCCGATTTTCGTGACCACCGTAACCTCCGGCACGCCGATTGCATTGGTTGAATCTAATCTTCCCCCAAGCCCGGTCTCTATCACGGCAGCCTGACACTGTCTGTCCCTGTAATAGAGCAGTGCCATTGCCAGACAATAATCAAACATCGTCGGTACTGTCCCAAAGTCCTCCTCAAGCAACATGTTTCCAAGTTTTGTCACTTCTTCACGGGATATCATCTGTCCGTCCACACAGATCCGCTCCCTGAAATCAACCAGGTGCGGTGAGGTAAACATTCCGGTACGAATCCCTGCTTCCTTTAAAATTGAGCACAAAAAAGCAGAGACGGAACCTTTTCCGTTCGTCCCCGCTATATGGATCACACTCATATTCTGCTGTGGTCTGCCTAACTTTTCCAGCATCAGCGCTGATACCTCTGCCCCCGGACGGTTTCCAAACCGTCTCTGATGTTCGATCTGATCTAATACTTCCTCATATGTCAGTTCTTTCATATACTGTCCTTTCCCTGACGGATGCTGCAGTCTCATACGCCGGCAGATCGGTAACTGACACTTATTCCGCCGTATTAAACTGCGATAATAACACCGCCGTCATTTGCATACATTGTGCTGACGCCCGCTGTATCCGTAACAATGATTTTTTTGAACTTTGCTATCTTTTCAATTTTTTCCTTTACTGCTTTTGCTCTCTCCGGACAATTACAGTGTGAAATTGCAAGCACCCTGTTCTCACAGTTTTTTGTCTTTGCAATCACATCCTGAATCATCTTATCCAGCGCTTTGTTCATGCCACGCGCCTGACCAAGCTGACAGATCGATCCTTCCTCTGTAGAACCCATTACCGGCTTGATATTTAATGTATTTGCAATAAATGCCTTAAGATTTGTCAGACGTCCGTTTTTTCGCAGAGTCTCTAATGTTTCAAGTACAAAAAATGTATTCATGGAACTGATATATTTCTCTGTTGCCGCAACAACTTCCTCAAAACTCATACCGGCCTCTTCACACTCCTGCACTTTCATACCGATCAGTGTCTCACCGACGGAAGCGGAACGGGAATTGAATACATAAATCTTCTTCTCGCCCGGATGTTCCTCCTCAAATAAATTTTTTCCAAGTTCGGCACTGTTATAAGATCCGGAAAGCTTGCCGGATAAAGTTACCACATATACATGATCGGCATCCCCTTCATAGGACTTCATATATTCATCCGGAGACGGGCATGCAGACTTTGGTCCGGTAACACTTTCCTTTACCCTGCGAAGAAAATCCTTCTGGTCAAATGTCTCGTCATCGCGGATATAGCATCCATCTACCTCTAACTCTAACGATACATTCTGATAATGTCCATCCTTTTTTAAATCTTCCGGCAGTTCTCCACAACTGTCAATCACGATCTTGTACATATCTTATAACCTCCATAGTCCGACAATTTGTTATTCAAAAACTTTTTATATGTTATTTTTTTCCATTACATGTAGTATCAATTACTACATAACATTAGCACAAAAACTTTGTTTTGTATAGAGGTTTCTATTATATTTTATATATTTTTTATCTGATATCTTTTCTACGAAAATTTCAGGATCAGTACATTCTGATCTCTGTCCTCAATATACGATAATCCTGTAATTCCCTCACAATAATCGCGGATATGCTGTTCATCGATCAGATATGCTTTTGCCTGATCATATAAAGATATATCCGAAAAACGAATCTCCTCCGTGACAGCTCCATTACGATAAGCAGCGCCATAAATCTGTCCGATCACTTCCGGCTCCCACTCGGTGATATATTTTCCTTCTCTCACATAATAATTATCTGCCGTTGCCGTACATTCCGGCAAAAGCAGTGTACCGTCCGCCTGATGCGTTTTGCTGATCTCAGCCGTAGTCACCCCGAAATAATTATAATTGATAAAAGTCCCCATACCGCTCGCACCATTGTTATAGGAAGAATTTCCCCATGTCGTATCCATAAAATAATATGCACCGTCAAGCTGGACAAGATTCCATGCGTGTGTGTCTCCCTCCGCAGTTCCTGTCACCACAACAGCCGGAATCCCCAGAAGTGTCAGCAGATACTGCGTGGCGTTGGCATATCCCTGACAGACTGTTTTCTTATTTAAAAAGACACTGATGATATTCTGATTTTGTTCCGTCCCCATTTGATATTCAACGTTTCCCGCCAGATATTCAAACACATATTTTGCCTTTTCATAATCTCCCCAGGATGGATCCACATTTTTTAATATGGAATCCACCACTGCGTCGATCCGCCTCTGATAGGAATCACGCTCTGTGCGCTCCATCGTATAACTTGGGGAAAAATCGATGCTGACAATCTTTTTTCCCATAGTATACTGTGTGTAGTTATAACCGGATACCCAGAAAATGCCCCCATGATCTGCTATCACAGAACGATATGCCTTCTCTAAAACTTTTTCATCACAGGTACTTACTTTTACCTTTGAATCATGTGCCAGAATGATCCGGTACACTTCGTCATAGACAGTCTTCTGCTCCGCCGTCAGCGTTTCATAAGCATATCCATGCGGCACTTCGGTATCCGCTGTTTCATTTTCCGTGCTTATCTCTGTACTCTTTGCCGTCTGTTCCTCTGCCGTACCGGAATATGTTTCTGCTTTCGCATTTTTCTGTTCTACACTGATCTGGTTTGTGATTTTTTCCGGAAACACACCTGTATCCTTAAGCACTCCGGAATATTGAACCACTCCGCCCGCTATCACTGCAAGAATTATAAACTTAAGCAGTGTATGCCTTTTTCTTCTTTTCAAAATTCCTCCTTAAAGTGAAAAATATGCCGTTACAAGCTCTGTCAGTGCCTCCTGATCTGCTGCCCCCATCAATTCTCTTGCTGAATGCATTGCCAGAAGCGGAATACCAATATCCACTGTTTTTACCGGCAGCAGCGCAGATGCGATAGAGCCAAGTGTTCCGCCACCTGCCATATCGGAACGGTTTACAAATTTCTGATACGGGATCTTCTTCAGATCACAGATCTGCTGGATGATTGCAATCGCCTCACAGTCTGTTGCGTAGGACTGGGAACATGCCTCCTTGATACAGAAGCCGCTTCCGAGCACCGGTTTATTTGTGATGTCCATTTTGCCTGCCTGATTCGGATGCAGTCCATGTGCAACGTCTACCGATAACAGCATACTCTGATACAGCAGCCCCTGCGCACTCTCCTTCGCACCGCATTCCGCTAAAATGCGAAGCAGCATGTCGTGAAGTAAGATAGAACCTGCTCCCTGTTTGCTGCGGCTTCCGATCTCCTCATGGTCAAATAAGGCGATTAGATTGATACCATCTTTTCTTTCCGCATCTAAAATACCGGACACTAAAGCTGCACAGGATGTCAGGTTATCCAGTCTCGGAGAGGATATAAAGTCATCTGCTACCCCAACATACTCCGGCTGCTCCTTACAGTACACCGACAGTTCAAAGTCTAAAATATCCTCTTTTGCAACAGACAGTTCCTTTGCAAGAAAACTTAAGAAATAATCGACATTCTTCTCTTCTTCTGCAAGCAGCCCTGCAACCGGGATCATATCGATCTGCTTATTTAACTCCACGCCCTTATTCACTTCGCGGTTCATATGGATCGCAAGATTCGGGATTGTCAGCAGATTCTTTTCGGATGCAAAATATTTCATTTCCGGTACAAACGGATCATTGCCCCTCACTGCCACACGTCCTGCCACACCAAGCGGTCTGTCTAACCAGGTATTTAAGATTGCACCTCCATATACCTCGATGTTGACCTGTGCATAGCGGTTTGTCACGACATCACAGGACGGCTTAATGCGCAGACACGGAAAATCCGTATGTGCCGCTGCAATGCGCACTGCAGGTTTTTCCTCTTTTTTCATCTCATCTTCCGGAATCGTAAATGCGAACAATGTGGTATCGTGGTGATCCACATAATAACGTCCACCCGCTTTTAGATTCCATTCTTTTTCATAAGCTATCTTTTCAAATCCGGCATCCTCTAAACGTTTTTCACACGATTTTACCACATGTGCCGGAGATACTCCCTCTTTTAATAAATCAAATAAAACTGTTTGTTCGTTCATTGTATTTCCTCTTTTCTGTCATACTGATTAAAACCACTCCTATTCTACTATAAAATCAGAAAGATACATCCTTTATTTTGTTTCCGGGTGTTTTATGGTACAATGGGGATGTGATGTTGGAGTTTAAAGGTGGATCATGATACCTGCAGAAATTAAAATCCACCTTTAAACTCCAGCACCACACCATCAGCTTATGAAAGAGGTATACCGCATGTTAGCGCTCAATATCCCGGAACTTAAAAATTTTATGAATCAGCTTTTATGCTCTGATACATTCGATCATTTCTTATTAAAAGAAGCCACGATCCAGAAAGATGCTGTGTGGAATTTTGACGGAACGGTCACACCGGACTTTTATTCCAGTGAAGAATTAGAAGAACAGGGGTTATCCGGCCTTGCGTTTCTGCCCTACGGCAGAGTGCGCCAGCACTGCTTTGATCTGATCAAGGGAAAACGGACACCTTCTTATTTTAAGTTTGTTTTTCTGCTCTCACCGGACAATTTATCCCGCACGCTTGCCAGTATGCAGACGCCTTTTACACCACAGGATGTGACCGGCATGTTTTTGAATCTGAAGTTCCAGAATGGAAACCTTATGCTCACGACCGGTGTATCCTATCGTATCTTTTCCACCGATAAATCCTTAGAGCACGAATGGGACAGACTGGTTGAGATTTTTCTCAAAAACCACAATATTGTTATTGAGAAATTAGGTTAAAAAATATCCGTTTTTTTCCTTTACTTTTCAAAACTGTTATGATATGCTCTAACTAGCTGTAAATACAGCCAGTAATATTTTTTGGAGGTACTTTTCAATGAACAAAGGTACAGTAAAATGGTTTAACAACCAAAAAGGATACGGATTCATCTCTGACGAGCAGGGCAATGATGTATTCGTACACTACTCAGGTCTGAACATGGATGGTTTCAAATCCCTGGAAGAAGGCGCTACTGTAGAATTCGAAGTAGTAGAAGGCGCTAAAGGACCTCAGGCAACCAACGTTACAGTAGTAAAATAATTACTACCAGCACAATCAGTAGTTTCACATGTACCTTTTTCTTTTTAAATAGAACCAGTTTTTATTTGTTAGATTAAGATATTGTAAACAATGGATTTAAAAAAGAGTGTCGGCTTTCCGGCACTCTTTTTTATGTTGTATTGAAGCAGAGCATAAAAAGTCCACATAAACTGGTCTGCTCATTTTTCACTTTAACTGGCATTTTAAAATAAACCAGTGTGCGTTTAAGATAGGCATAAACAAATGACTGTTAAAAATCGGTCATACGAAACAAATGAGGAGAAAAGAATATGAGCACAACATCTACAACAGCTGCAAAAGCAGAAAATTCAATCGGTCAGGTACAGTTTCTGACTATCACGGCACTTTTCATCGCACTGACCTATGTATTTACCGCATTCGTCAATGTCAGACTTCCGATCACCGCAAACGGCGGACTGATCCACCTTGGCAACGTTCCACTTTTCATCTGTGCGATTTTATTTGGCAAAAAAAGCGGTGCACTCGCCGGCGGCATTGGCATGGGACTTTTTGATCTGCTCTCCGGCTGGACTGCATGGGCACCTTTCACTTTTGTGATTGTAGCCATCATGGGTTATGTAGTCGGCGCAATTACAGAAAAGCATCACGGTCTTGGCTTTGACGCACTTGCAATCGTTGCTGCCTGCGTGATCAAAGTAGTCGGCTACTATATCGCGGAAGGAATTATTTATGGGAACTGGATCGCACCGTTTACTTCCATTCCTGGAAATCTGGTACAGATCGGTGTTGCAGCCGTTGTGGTTCTGATCGTTATCGAGCCGCTTCGCAAAGCAGCAAACAAAATCATTTTTAAATAATTTATTTTTCAGAAAAGAGGATTCGTGTGAAAAATGAGATTTTTCACACGCAAGATTTGTGCTTGCGCACAAACTTGAGATGCAAATGAAAACGTTGTTTTCATTGAAAAACGGATAAGAATGGAGATTATTATGTACAAGATCATGACTCCCGGACCGACACAGGTGCCGGAAACAGTAAGGCGTGCGCGCAGTTTTGCCTGCACAAATCCTGATCTGGATGAAGAATTTTATGATTTTTACAAAGAGACCTGCGAGCTGATCAGCAGCCTTCTTGGCACGAAAAATGAGACGCTGATCTTAGACGGGGAAGGAATTTTAGGACTGGAAGCTGCCTGCGCTTCCCTGACAGAGCCGGGCGATAAAGTACTTGTCATCGATAACGGTATCTACGGTAAAGGATTTGCCGACTTTGTCAGCATGTACGGCGGCATCCCGGAACTTTACCATGCCGATTACGAGAACACTTTGGATGTGGACGCACTCGCGGAATACTTAAAAGATCATCACGACTACGCTTACGCCACCGTTGTCCACTGTGACACACCGAGCGGGATGTTAAATGATATCAGCAGAATCTGTCCGCTGCTCAAACAGTATGGCATTTTAACGATCGTTGACTCTGTTTCCGGTATGTTTGGCGAGAGAGTCTGCGTCGATGACTTTCAGATCGATCTTCTCTGCGGCGGTTCCCAGAAAGCAGTCTCTGCACCTCCTGGTCTTACTTTTGTTGTGGTGAGTGATGATGCAAAAGAAAAAATGAAAAACCGCAAAACCCCGATTGCATCTTTCTATGCAAATCTGATGGCTTTCGACGGTTACTATGAGAAGAAATGGTTTCCTTACACCATGCCGATCAGCGATATCTACGGTCTGCGCGCTGCATTTAACCTGATCGCCGGCGATAAAACCCTGTATGAGCGTCATGCAAGGATCGGTTCCGCCACCAGGGCAGCCGTCAAAGAAGCAGGATTAAAACTTCATCTGCAGAGCGGTTACTCAAACACCGTAACGGTTTTTGATATCCCGGAATGTACCGATGCAAAATCCATCTTAGATGAGATGCGCACAAAATATAACATTATGCTTGCCGGCTCCTTTGATGAATTGTCCGGAAAAGTGATCCGTATCGGACACATGGGCGAAAATGCAAGATTAGAACATATGGTTCCTGCTTTAGAAGCACTCTCCGCTACCCTGACCGATCTTGGGGTAACGCTTCAGGGAAATCTTGCGGATCTGTTTTTGAAACATTACAGGGAGTTTCAGGACTGATCTGTTTAAACCGGCTCACTCCATAGCACCTGGATTCCCTTTGCACCGGCAGTTTCTTTAAATCGACTTTCTCATCATCCGGGGTCTGAATCAAACCCCGGTAATATTGGCTTGTGTATCATCTTTCTTCTCCTCCAGCCGCTCCCTGATCTGCTGCATCCTGCCGTCTAACTGTGAGATCAGCTCCGCACAGAAGCAGAGATCCTGTGAAATGACCTGTGCATTGTCTATATCTTTTTTGTATTTTAACTTGTGCTCCAAGCTCGCCCAGAAATCCATTGCAATGTACGGAACTGCACTTCCACGCGCATCATCTTTTTCTCGTTGGTCAGAAAAATCGGCACTTCAAGAATCAAATGAAGGCTGCGGTAGCCATTCGGCTTCGGATGGCTGATGTAATCTTTTTTCTTGATGAGTTTGATGTCATCCTGCTTTTCCAGATAATCCGCTAATGTATAAATATCATCCGGAAAAGAGCAGATAACGCGGACACCTGCGATATCATTTAAATTTTTTTCAATGTTGTCCACCGAAAACGGGATCTCCTGACGCTTCATTTTCTTCATGATACTGTCCGGTTCCTTGATCCTGCATTTTATCGACTCGATCGGGTTTCTGCTGTTCTGGACCGACAGCTCTGTATTTAATACATCCAGCTTTGTCTTTACCTCTAACATCGCACATTCGTACTGCATCATCAGACAGCGAAACTTCTGTAACTCCTCAATGTCCCCAAAAACATGATCCAGTTCCTTGACTGTTTCAATATCCATGTACTCCATTTGACTTTCTCCTTAGAAACATTATTTTGTAACGGCTTCTCCTGACCGGTTACCTTCTAATTACTATTTTACCATACTTTTACCAAAAATTTATTTAAACTTCTGTGAAGATTTCATACAATAGAATGCACACTCTGCGAACATTCTATTGTCATGAATAATAGAAAGTGCGTTTTTTACATCAAAGGTGCAAACAACCGCAGAAGGCACTGGGTTCCACGCAAAACAGCGGATCGCCCGCTCTTATATTTTTCTGTCACTTCCGTACTCTCGGCAAAAATATGTTCAAAATCCTTCCGCATTTCCTTCACCGCATCACAGTTGTACAAAAAAGCCCCATTTTCAAAATGAAGATACAAACTGCGATAATCCATATTGATCGTGCCACAGGTTGCCGCTTCCCCGTCGCAGACACACTGTTTTGCATGAATAAATCCAGGTGTGTATTCATAAATACGCACCCCCTGTCGCACCAGTCCTGCATAATAAGAACGTGTCACTTTGTAGATCAGTTTTTATCCGGGATTCCCGGTGTGAGATCCGCACATCCACCCCGCGTTTTGCTGCAAGTCCCAGTGCCCGGTTCATCTCATCTGTGATGATCAGATACGGGGTTGTGAAATAAATCTCCTTTTTTGCATGTGCAATGAGATTCATATAAACACTCTCTCCGACGTGCTCGTCATCTAACGGACTGTCCGCATACGGCTGGATAAAACCATCCTGTTTCGCCTGATAATCTGTCTCTGGCAGATACTTCTGATAATCCTGATCTGTTTTTTTCACGGCATTCCACATTTCAAGAAACATGACAGTAAGGCTTTTTACCGCATCCCCCTCTAAGCGGATACCGGTATCCTTCCAGTGTCCGTACGGGTGGGTAATGTTAAAATACTCATTTGCAAGGTTATATCCCCCTGTAAATCCCACCTTTCCATCGATGACCGTGATCTTTCTGTGATCCCGGTTATTCATAAATACGGACAATACCGGAATAATCGGATTGAATACACGGCATGCAATGTCATTTTCTTCCATGCGTTTACGGAAATCATGATTGATAAAACCGATACTTCCGACATCATCATAAAAAATACGTACCTCCACACCATGTGCAGCTCTGTCTTTCAAAACGTTTAAAATCCGCTCAAACGATTCCGCCTGCTCGATTGCATGGTACTCCATAAAAATAAAATGTTCTGCTTTTTTCAGTTCTGCAAGCTGTGCCTCCAGCCCCTGTGACGCATCCGCATAAAATGCTACATCCGTGTTATGATATACCGGATAATGCCCGTATTTCCAGATATAATCCGACTGATTTGCAATCGACAAATCTTTTTCCTGCAGTTCTTTTATGACCTCATCATCACCGTTTAAAAAAAGGAAAAAGTTCCTCATCGATCAATTCATAACATTTTTTCATGCTCCTCGTCAGATTCGAACGCCCGAATAACAGAAACACACACAATCCAAAAATCGGAAAAGCTGCAATCAGAAGCATCCATGGCACTTTAAATGCCATATTTCCATGCGTTCCGTATATTGCAAAGACAACTGAGACTGCGAATCAGCGTGGAAAAAAGGGAAATTGCCGCTGAATAACGGTTCAGCCATAAGAAAAGGTTGATGATCCATATCACCTGAAGCAAGACACTGATTCCGACAAAGACAAGTCTTCCTATGCTGTTTTTTACTGATGTTTTCTGTTCTGTTCTCATAGTATTGAAAAATACCGCACAATTGCTCATGCGGTACTCTTTTCTCCATTTCCGATTTATTTTTTAATTACGTCCACCTATTTTATCTTTTACATTTGCGTTTACTTTTCCGAGGTAACCTACCAGCTCATCTGATACTGTCACAATCCGCTCTGTCGCCTGATTGCACTGGTCAACGATCTGCTGGAATTCTTCCATATTCTCGGTCGTTACTTTGGCGCTGTCAGCATTCTGCTCCGCAAACTCTGTCAGAGATGTGATTCCACTCTCGATCACAGTCTTATGATCATCTAACGCACTTACTTCTTCACTGATTCCATCTACCGCATCGCTTGTATTCTTGATTTCCTCATTCAGTGAACGGAAAATCTCTTCTGTATCATGAATCTTTTCATTCTGTTTTACAAACGCTTCTGATACCTTCTGCGTGATCTCTACACTGATATTTGAATTGTCAATCAATGTATTGACAATCTGGTTGATCTGCTCTGTTGATTCTCTTGACTGATCTGCTAACGTACGGATCTCTTCCGCAACAACTGCAAATCCTCTTCCATGTTCCCCTGCTCTTGCAGCCTCAATGCTTGCATTCAATGCAAGAAGGTTTGTCTGATTAGAAATTCCGGCTATGATCTCTGTTGCCGTACGGATCTCCTGCGCTGACTGGTTGGTCAGATCTGTCTGCTGTCTTACATTTTCAATCGCAATGCCGCTCTCTTTGCTGATATTTACAAGTTCCTCCATGATTGCTTCTGCTGCTTTGTTGCTCTCTTTCATATGCTCTGCACTCTGTGCTAACATCGAAACATTTTCAGCAATTTCATCAATCGTTCTGCTGATAGCGTCGATCTTCTCTTTCATATCAACGGTATGATCTGCCTGGGATATTGTATTATCGGTAATGGTGGTAACTGCCTGCTCGGTCTGTTCCAGAGAAGTTGTCATACTCTTAAAGATATGTTTGAAATCCTCCGAAACCTCACCAAGCTCCTTCGTCGCCTTTTTAATGCCAAGTACAACCTGTGAAAATGAAGTAATCGACTCCTGAAATGTACGCACAAGCTGTCCGATCTCACCATCTTTCTCCGCAAGTTTATTTGCCTTCTCTGCAACACCACCGGAACCTCCTGCCTCTGTGCCTTCGCCCATAAGCTGTCTGAAAACATCCAAAAGTGTCCTGATTAATGCAAACACTAACCCGAAAATGATTACTGTTGCAGCACAGATCAGTATCATCGCAACCATTGTGCCGATCACTCCATTTTTCAACAGCTCAAGTACAACAATCTGCCATACTGCCATAATCAGGAAAAACACACCAAAAACGCTTAGCAGTTTTTTCCATGCCATCTTTTTATCATCGCTCATTTTTTTATCCTCCATCTGTTTTTAGTACCTAAGACTGTCCCGCAGCAGGCGGCGCAGTCTGCATTGATTTCTGCATAACCTTATTCTCATACATTGCATGATCTGCTTCACGGAATACGGATGCAAAAGAATCTATGCAGTCCGGCTCATAAAATGCGATTCCCCGCGCAATCTGTATTTTCTGTTCATACTTTGTATTGTTTTTATTGAAAACCACAATGCCATCATCAAAATTTCTCAGCAACTCATCACATATTGCCTTTTCGGCCTGTTCGATGATGATCACAAATTCGTCTCCTCCGATGCGGTATACGATATGGTCTTTAAATCCCTTTTGTATCAGTCTGCTTGCATCCCTGATCAGCATGTCACCGAATTCATGTCCAAAATTGTCATTGATCTTTTTAAGGTTATTGATATCCATGACTACAACTGCATATTTGATCTTCTCATCAGCCGCACGTTTATCTAACTTATCCACATACTCTTTATATGCAGCTTTATTGGCAACGCCTGTCAGGGCATCCGTATACGCCTGCTCATTCACATAGTCAATGTAATGCCGCAGGTGATTTACCATCTGTTGCACGCTGTCTGCAAGTACACCAACCTCATCTTTGGATTCACAGTCGATATTGACCTCAAGATTACCACCGGCAACCTTCTGTGCAGCTTCCGTAAGTTCTTTGAGCGGACGCGTCATTTCCCTGGTAACATGGATTGTGATCAAAACCGATATAAAGATGATAGACAGCGTTGAAACCAAAAACAATCGGATAATACGGTTACTCGACGCATTGATCTCCTTTGCCGGTGCGGTGACAACAAAAAACATACCGTTTTCTAACTGTCTGGCGGTCATTTTCTTCTTTACGCCATCCAGATTATAACCGACAAGATTATCCTGTGTTCCTTTTTTGTACAGTAAATTTAAGACCTTTCTGATCTTTCCATGTGTATTTTCTTTATCAAGTCCTTCCGGATAATCACGGTGATAATAAATTACATAATCTGCTCCTGCAAGGAAAGCATAACCGCTCTCATAAATCTGTACAGAATCCACCTTTTCTTTCAGCAGTGCCATATCAATATCCATGCCCAGAACACCGATAAAGTCTTCATTCTTGTATATCGGCACCACATAAGAAATAATCCAGTCATTTTTATTCTTATTGTCATACGGCTCCATCCAGAACGCCTCTTCTTTTTCGAGTGCCTCATAATACCAGTCGACATGCTCCTTATCATCCTGTGCATATTTTGAAAAATCGACAAGGGAATCTTCAGTAACTTCGCCATTTTCATCCTTGTACCAGAAAAATCCTGTCTGGGGACCAGCAAGTTCCGGATTCACTCTCATATAGACTCCGCGTGATCCTTCTGTATTTTTCACAGTATGTAAGGCAACCTCCTGCACTTTCTTCACCAGCACATCGGTATTGTCTTTGTCCATCCCGTTTTTTCCAAGTTCGCTATACTGTTCTATTGTATAATCCTGAATCATATTCACGGACTGTTCAATACTTGTCAGCGTTGCATTGATCTCCTCTGCCTTATCCTCGCAAAACAGATTCATGAACTGTGCGGAATCCTCATTTACAAGTTTATGCGTATATAGAAAACCAACATATCCAAGTGCCAGCGCTGAAAGAAGTACACATCCTACCGTCAAAGCCAGAAATTTAGACTGTAAAGACTCATCGGCAATCCTCTCTCTCTTCTTTCTGATATAGTTCTATTATATGCATTTTGTCATAAATTGTCAAAAATTATCACTCATTTTTTGTATGTTTTTTTGAACACTTTCGACAACATTTTCTTGATTTTTTTTCCGGGAAACCCTAAAATTATTTGTGGTATGTGACCATACCACAAATATTTTTGACACAATAGAGGTATAAATTTTATGGAATTTCAAAAATTAAATGCACCATCACTCAAAGAGTTATTTATATCCGAACTTGAAAATATGATCATTTCCGGCAGACTTCCGATTGGCACGAAACTCCCATCCGAACGTGAACTTGCCTCATCCATGCAGGTTTCACGTGCCGTCGTCAACTCCGGTATCGCCGAACTTGAAAAGAAGGGGTTTGTCGTGGTAAAACCACGGATCGGTACGTTCGTGGAAGATTACCGCAGAAATGGAACTATGGACACCTTAGTTTCCATTATGAAATATAATGGCGGTTCTTTAAGCAGTGATGAGATCCGTTCCATCCTCGAAGTGCGTATTCTTTTTATGAACCTTGCAGCCCGCCTTACGATTGAAAAAGCAAGTGACGCTGAAATCGAGGGACTTACCTTTTATCTGGACAAATTAAAAAATTCCTCCACCCCGGAGGATGCCGCTGCATCGATCTTTGAATTCAGCCACGAACTGAGTTTTATCAGTGGAAATATGCTTCTGCCGCTGTTTTTTACCTCTTTCCGCGACCTTGTTTGCAGCCTGTGGGTGCGCTATGCAATAAAATACAGCATCGAGGAATTATACCAGAGTGCCTTATCCATTTATAATTTCGTCCGTGCAAGGGACGTAGACGGTGCTCTCCATTACATAGAAACTTCCACCACAGAATGTATCAGCGGAAACCGCATGATCTACTGATCTTAGAAACACCTTCAAATAAACTTCATAAAAACAGCCGGACTTTGAGGCATTCTGACCGCTGCTTCATTATCTGACGATCACAGGTCACCTCAAAATACGGCTGTTCTTATTTTTCTTACATTTTATTTTGCAAACTGGCTGTTATACAGTTTTGCATAAAATCCATTTTTCTCTAACAGTTCCTCATGTTTTCCCTGTTCCACAATATTTCCATCCCGCATGACAAGAATGATATCTGCTTCTCGGATCGTGGAGAGACGATGTGCAACGATGAACTGGTACGTCCTTTCATCATACGCGCAAATGCTTCCTGAATCTTGATCTCGGTTCTCGTATCAATCGAGGATGTCGCCTCATCTAAGATCAGCATCGGCGGCAGACACAGCATGACTCTCGTGATACAAAGGAGCTGTTTCTGTCCCTGCGAAAGACTTCCGCCATCCTCCGAGATCACGGTATCATATCCTTTTGGCAGACGCTTGATAAAGCTGTGAGCATGGGATGCTTTTGCCGCTGCGATGATCTCTTCCTCCGTGGCATCCGGTTTTCCCATCGTGATATTTTCACGGATCGTTCCACTCCTTAACCACGTTTCCTGCAATACCATACCATAATTGCTTCTGAGGCTCTTTCTGGTCATTTCATCGATCGGTGTTCCGCTGACACGGATCTCTCCACTGTTCACATCATAAAAACGCATCAGAAGATTGATGAGTGTCGTCTTACCGCAGCCCGTAGGCCCTACGATTGCCACGCGCTGTCCCGGCTGTACGGAAAGGTTGAAATCCTCGATCAGCTTCTGTTCCGGCGTATAAGAGAAATATACATGGGACAGTTCTACGCTTCCGTCCGCTTTCTCTAACACTTTCGCACTCTCTGCATCCGGCTTCTCGACCGGCTCCTCGATCAGTTCAAACACTCGGGCAGCACAGGCAAGTGCATTCTGCAGCTCGGTGATGACACCGGAGATCTCGTTAAACGGCTTCGTATACTGGTTCGCATAACTTAAAAGACTCGATAACTGTCCGACTGTAATGCTTCCTCTGATGGCAAGAAATGCACCGATGACACCGACTGTCGCATAGACAAGGCTGTTGATAAAACGTGTTGCCGGGTTCGTGATACTTGAAAAGAAGATCGCGCGCAGTGAATATTTCTGCAGTCTTCCGTTGATCTCGTCGAACTGCTCTAACGCCTCATCCTCATGTGAAAATGCCTGCACGACTTTCTGGTTTCCAACCATCTCTTCGATGAAAGCGGTCTGTTCGCCCCGTGTCTCAGACTGCAGTTTGAACATGGAAAATGTCTTTTTTGCAATAAAACTTGCAACAAACAATGATAACGGTGTGATGACCACGACCGCAACCGTGATATTCACACTGATCGTCAGCATAAAGATCAGTGTACCGAAAATTGTCACGATTCCGGTAAAAAACTGTGTAAATCCCATCAGAAGACCATCTGCAAACTGATCAACATCCGCGATGACACGGCTGACCACCTCTCCATAAGAATGGGAATCAATATACTTAAGCGGTAAATGTTCGATCCGCTCAAACGCTTCTTTCCGGATATCACGGATCACATTGTAAGTAATCTTATTGTTGCATGCATTCATGATCCACTGCGCGGCTGCCGTGAGCAAAATCACCACTGCCATACGCTCTAAGATCACAAGGATTCCTGCAAAATCAACCTGTCCCTTCGTGATGATCAGGTCGACTGCACGTCCTGTTAAGATCGGGATATAAAGAGTCAGTGCCACGGTAACTGCCGCAAGCACGATCGATAAGCCAAGGTAAAACCAGTATCTCCGGATGTAATCAAGCACTTTTTTTACTGTTGTCTTCTGCTGGTCTGTCACTACTTTTTTCATGCCGTCTTACCTCCTTCCTGTTTCTTAAACTGTGAGTTGTAGATTTCCTGATATACCTCACAGCTTTCTAACAGCTCTTCGCTGGTTCCAAGTCCGACGATCTTTCCATCATCAAGCACAACGATACGGTCTGCATGCTGGATTGAAGCAGCTCGCTGGGAAACGATAAAGACGGTCGTCTCTCCTTCCATTTCGCGGATGGCTTTTCGAAGAGCTGCATCCGTTGCAAAATCAAGTGCGGATGCACTGTCGTCTAAAATGAGTATCTCCGGTTTCTTTACGACTGCACGTGCGATCGTTAAACGCTGGCGCTGTCCGCCGGAAAGGTTTTTTCCGCCCTGTTCGATTTCAAAATCAAGTCTGCCCTCTTTGTTGTCGATAAACTCTTTTGCCTGCGCAACTGTGATGGCACGGTTCAGATCTTCTTCTGTCGCATCCGGGTTTCCCCATTTTAAGTTCTCGCGGATCGTTCCATGGAACAACACGGCTTTCTGTAAAACCGTACCAATCTTTCCACGCAGCTCCTCAAGCGGATAATCTTTGACGTCTTTTCCGTCCACTTTAATAAAACCGGACGTCACGTCATAAAACCGCGGGATCAGGTTGACTACCGAAGATTTTCCGGAACCGGTTCCTCCGATGATACCGATCGTCTCGCCTTTTTTTACCTTAAAATCAATATCCGTTAAAGATTCGTCTCCGGCACCCGCATAGGTTAATCCTACATGTGAAAATTCCACGGCATACTCTGCTTCTTCTGATCTGTCAGCGGTATCCGTCTGCACCTTATCCACTTTCTGGCCTGATCCGTCCGTGATGGATGGCTGCATCTCAAAAATGGACTGGATACGGTTTCCACATGCAATGGATTTATTGATATTGATGATCAGGTTTGCAAGCTTCACTAACTCCACTAAGATCTGTGACATATAGTTGATCAGCGCAACCACCTCACCCTGTGTGATATATCCGTTATCAACACGGACTGCACCGGTCCAGACAAGCACCACGATCGCACCGTTGATGATCACATAGGTAAGCGGATTCATTAGTGCTGATATCTTTCCGACATAAATCTGCGCCCTTGTCAGAAGATCATTATTTTCATTAAAATGTACTTTTTCATCATCTTCCTTATTAAAAGCACGGATCACCCTGCTTCCTGTTAAATTTTCTCTTGTGATCCCAAGCACCTTATCGAGCGCTGACTGTACCTTTTTATAAAGCGGAATACTGATCAGCATGATACCGAATACGATTATGGAAAGAAGCGGGATCGTAACGACAAACACCAGTGCCGCTTTGACATCGATGGTAAATGCCATGACCATTGCGCCGAACACGATAAACGGGGAACGCAGAAACAGACGCAGCACAAGGTTCACGCCGTTCTGCACCTGATTGACATCACTTGTCATTCTCGTGATCAGTGTTGCCGTTCCAACAGTATCCATCTCTGTAAAAGAGAGGCTCTCAATGTGTGCAAACAGCGCATGGCGCAGTTTTGTTGCAAACCCGACTGCCGCCTTTGCCGCGAAATACTGTGCGGTGATCGAGCAGGTCAGACCGATCACTGCAAGCAGTACCAGCACCATACACATTTTCATAATATAGGACTTGTCCCCGGTCGCAACACCAGTATCAATGATTGCCGCCATAACCAGCGGCACGATCAGTTCAAAGGTTGCCTCGAGCAGTTTAAAAAGCGGACCTAATACACTTTCCTTTTTATAGTCTTTTAAATAAACCAGTAACTTTTTCATAGTATTCTCCATTTTTACGCTGCACTTTACGCATGACAAGTTTGGGCGTAAGCACAAACTTGAGTGTGAAAATCTTATTTTCACACTGCCCTCAAATGTTTATTTTTTAATTTTTTTTCATCTGCTGCAAACCAAAGATCACTACCCCACCGATAATAAAGAACAGGATGGAAAATTGTGGATCGTCATTGCAGGCTGTGGGGTATCCAGTGTTGTTGGTCCCATGATCACAGCATAAATAGAACCAAGCATCAGTCCGACGATCAGAAAGATCATCTGCGCCCGAAAACGCTCTAATGCCTTACGGATCAGCTTTACAATACTGAAAATACCGACTAACACACCACATCCGAATACGAATACTGTCGGAAAACTTTTTAAGTTTAAATGCAGGATATCCTTGATCGCCGTCACGATCGGCAGGTAAAGTCCCATAATTAAAAGCAGTGTGGAACCGGAAATACCAGGAAGCACCATTGCGCAGATTGCAACTGCGCCTGCTATGAATACATAAATTCCTGTTGTGACTGTCAGATGTTCCAGATTTACACTGTTTCCGCCGCCAACCGGATTAAAATAGGTGATGGCACACACGATGGCTGCCCCAACCAGTACAAACGGGCAATATGCATATTTCCCTTTTAGTGTGTCCAATTCTTCACGGACTACAATCGGAATTGCAAAAATTATAAATCCGATAAATAATGAACTGATCGCATAAATATGAGATTCAAAAACATTTGCAAGGATCAGAATCGCAAGGATCATTCCTGTTACCCAGCCGATACCGAGCTTGATCAGAAAGAAAAACGCTGTTTTCTTTTTTTCCATATTTCCGGTGATCAGATCATCGATCGAGTCGATAAACTGATCGTAAAACCCAAGCAGAAATGCCACGGTTCCACCGGATACTCCCGGGACACTGTCTGCGAGTGCCATACAAAATCCTCTGATAAACTGTATTATGTACATACGGTTACCTCTTTCTTCCTTATTAATATTTACATGTGCTGTCTGCACACCATACTGCCTATTATAATCTTTCGGCTTCTGTTTTGTCTAGTATCGTAAACATTAATATTTCTTTTTTGTATCTTTTATTTCAATTTCCCGGCGCAGTCCAAAAGACAGATCAGATTTGGCACTGCCATCAGAAAATTAAACAAATCCGAAATGCCCCACACCACATCAAGAGTAATCACTGCGCCGAAATAAACGCACATCATATAAACGACCTGGTAAATGCGGACACCCTTTTCCCCAAACAGATACCGCACGGCGCACTCGCCATAGACATTCCATCCGATGATCGTCGCAAACGCAAACAAGACCAATGAAACCGACAGCATCTCATCGCCCCACACCGGCAGTTCCCGGAATACGGCAAAACACATCCGCTCCCCCGGCACCCCCGCATAATTGCCCGGATGGGCAATCATACTTGAAACCGAAGCAATTCCTGTGATTGCACACATGACGACCGTATCCCAAAAAGGCCCTGTCATGGAGACAAGAGCCTGATCCCGCGGTGAGGCATGCTGCGCCGTCGCCGCTGCCATTGGAATTGAGCCAAGTCCCGCCTCATTTGTAAAAAGCCCTCTGGAAATCCCGGTTCTTAACCCCGCCATCACCGTTGTCCCAACCACCCCCCCTGCAGCAGCCTCCGGCACAAACGCAGAGGTCACGATCATTTTTACTGCCTCCGGGATCACCGTATAATTTTTCATCAGGATAAAAATACATCCGCCTAAATAAAATGCACTCATCACAGGAACCAGCCAGGTACATACTTTTCCAATCTGCCGGCTGCCACCGATGATCACCTTCCCCGCAAGCACCCCCGCTGCCATGCCGATGATATGCGGCGATACCGGTATCTGTTCCGTTATCGCCGCACTGATCGAATGTGCCTGCACACTGCTGCCGATCCCAAGCGACGCTAATATCGTAAACACAGAAAATAAGACCGCAAGTCCTTTCTGCTGCATGCCTCTCTCCAACACATACATCGGACCGCCGATCCTCTTTCCGTCTTTTTCCGTTTTGCGGTATTTCATGGACAAAAAACATTCTCCATAACAGGTTGCAATTCCAAGCACACCGGTGATCCAGCACCAGAACACCGCACCTGCCCCACCGACTGCGATCGCCGTGGAGATACCGATAATATTTCCCGTCCCGATCGTCGCCGCCAACGCTGTCGCAAGTGCCGAGTAGGAAGTATTATTTTCCCGGAAAAACTAAGCCTGATCCACATGGGATCTTACGCTGGATAAACCGCAGACGAAATGTAAAATACAGATGTGTCCCCAGAAGAAGCAGGATCTGCCCCGTGGCAGCAAGCTGACTGATTTTTTGCATAGCACACTAAAATCCCCGTATACGGATGCCTTGTTCCAGTATACGGGGATTTTCTTTGATTCATTCTTTGATTTTTATTTTTTGTGAGTGCCCTCTATGCAGTTACTTTTTTCCGCTGTTCCACACCTGTGCCAGCCGGTCCAGACCTTTATTGCAGATCACAGTATACACACTTCCAAAAATGTTTGCCCCGATACGCAGAATCACTGCATTCTGCAGTCCAAACAATCCTGCCGCGATCGACAACGCCCCAAACGTATTGAACGCCGTCTGCCATGCATAGCCGGCAGAATAACCAACTCCGATTCCTCCGATCATGCCGATATACGGATACATGGATTCCGGAAGGATCAGATATAATGCCACAAAAACAAGGCTTCCCACGATATTAAAAAGACCTCTTTTTTCTGCCCTTCCCATGCAGTCACCGGTAAACGGCAGGCAGACTGACATACAGGCGATCCCCGCCCACATCGCTCTTGGAAGTCCCAGAAGAGACATCACAAGCATCGCAGAGGAAACAATGAAAGTCAGTTTTACATACCAGCGGTTTCTGGCAGAGGAAAGATCAAATTCCCGGAACAGATCCAAAAAAGTTCTCCGGTATGGTCTGTTTTTCTGGTTCTTATAGAAAATCGCCATACAGATCACCATTCCGGCAAGCAGTCCCTCCACGCGCAGCAGATACGCATGTCCGCTCACGTCATATCCCTGTAACAGCAGATAACCGAGTACAAACGTAGAATGGTTGTACATGATCACATTGTGACATCCTAAGATCATCAGAAGCATGATACAGAATACGTTTACAAAGAATGCCGGGATGGGCGAAAGCATATTGCTAAGCCTTGGTCCCGCGATCAGTATTCCAAAAATACCGGCGATTGATAGCAGTCCATGCGTGGTTTTGATCCCAAAATCTGCCTGGCGCAGCACCAGCACTGCCAAAAGAACGGTCACTCCGACCACACTGTTTTCCGATCCGGTCAGTTTACTGTATAAGGTCACAACCGCCACACAGAATACCATCACCAGATAGACCTTAAAGTTATAGATTAAGATATGACGTCTCTTTTCTTTTTTGTCTGTTGTATTTTTGATGAGCTGTTTTGAACCTGTCGAACTGAGCTGAAGTTCCTGATAAAATGTCATAGTACTCTCCATTTCTACACTGTTTTTTGCAAAGTAGAGAGTACTATAGCGCAATTTGCGGGAAACGTCAAGGTTTTATCTCACACAAAACCGTTTCAATGCTTTTCTTCCCACAAACTGCAAAATCCTGTCTGCTAAAAAACCAATGATACCGAGTGTAAAAATACCGATAAAGATCCAGTCTGTCTTATAATAAAGTCTTGATGTGTAGATCAGATATCCGATTCCCTCCAAGCAGCCAGCCTTTTAACACGCGCTGCATACTGATTAAAATATCCCGGAAAAGCTCTCCGCTTGCCACCAGTTTTCCCGCTCCCGCAAATGTGGTAACCGGTCCCGGAAGAAAATCATCGCTGTAAAATAACGAACCGGTCTGCCAGATCAAAAGCAGCAGAACCCATGTGATCAGACCACTTTTTATAATTACCTGTATGACTCTTTTTTCTTTCTTCATCTTTCATCCTCCCTGTTTTCCAACAAAAACTACAACCTGCGTTATCTTTACAATGCCCGCCACTCCGGACAGAATTTTTTCCTATATATAAAACATCTCATTTTCCTAGAATCCTTCATTCTGTATCAGATGCGCTTCTTTCTCATCCACCGCATACAGACGGTATACAATGACCTCTACTTTTCTGTTCCACGATACCTTCCGCGTACAGGCTCTGGTATCTCTTTTCTGTTCCATATCTGACCGCCTTTACAAATTCCGGCCGTATGATTGCCCTGCTGCATCCCGGATACAGATGAAATCCTTTCAGTCTGTCATAATCCGTAATAACTGCTGATTCTCCGATAAACTGCGCCACAAACGGTGTCTTCGGATTTTTATAAATCTCTGTCGGCGTTCCCATCTGCTCGACTCTTCCTTTTGCTGTGTGATTGTTTTCTGCTTCGATGTCTTGCTTGATGTATTTATATACCAGTTTTGTATGCGATTCCACGACGGATTGTGTAATCGTTTGCATGGCAGATGGTATTTTCCTTATTTTTCCACTGTTTGTTTCGTTTTTTTATGTATGTTTTTATTCGTAATTTTGCAATTATCTTTATTTTCCTGCAAACGTTTACAAGCTTTAAATAAAAAAGAACTCCTCCTGACGGTTTTAAACCATACAGAAAGAGTTCTCTGTGTTTTTGTTACATCTGCCTCGCTCCACACATCTTGCGGTATACAAGCACACCTGCCTGCATGGAATCGATCCACACGACATCCCACTGTGGATTTTCTCCTTTTGAAGCCTTAACTTACCTTTTTATCCGGCTCCTTTTTACCTTTCCTTTTGTTTGTTCAATGGCTATTTTATCTTTCTCCTGTTGTTACTGGAATCTCCTTATGGTAAATGTCTGGTAAATTTATTGTAAATTTTTTCGCTACACAGATAGTTTTAGGTAACATAAAAAAAAACAGGCTCATGACCTGTTTTCTCTCAGATATAATATTCCATCCGGTTTGCATTCTCCACTAACGCACAGTTCTACCGGATCATCAGTTTTCCTTCTAACTCCGTCCGGACGATTCCCTTATGTCCGCCGTCCAGGCGGTCGATCAGAAGATAAAGAGCAAACTTTCCCATCTCTTCCTTTGGAAGGCGCACTGTGGTGAGCATCGGTTTGGTATACTGTGCCTCCTCAATATCGTCACTGGAAATAATGGATGGAACGTAATAGCGGTTTTTATATTTATTCAGGCATTTTAAATTGCGGTTGACGGAGACGATGCTCCGGTATTTTGCCGATAACTTTTTCAATACATTGTCATTGCATTTTCCAATGATGATCAGTCCATCACTGCGGATGTCCCCATCCGGCTCCATCTGCGCAATGACCTTATCAATATTTTCCGTCCGGCATTTTCTGTCATTCGAAAACAACGCTGATGAAAAATATGCATCAGTATGCATCCCTGCCTGTGGATCTCACTCTCAATGACACGCAGCAGCTCACTGAAAAACGGATCTGTCTCAAGATTGCCCGTTCTTGTCATCAGCACATCAAGATACCACACTTTCTGACTGGTATCCGTAATTCCCTTTTTTAGATTTCTCGCTGCTTCGTTTGGCATATAATTGAGTTCTCTGGCAATCTTCCAGATCCGCTCCCGCAATTCCTCCGAAGAACATTTATACCCGGGATTGTTCAACACCCGCGAGACTGTCGCTGTGGAAACTCCCGCTTCCTTTGCAATTTTCTTAATAGACAAAAACCTCACCCCGTTTTATTTCCTACTATTTCCATATGTTAAGTGGATGATAAAGTAAGGGGAAGTTTTTGTCAATAGCTATTCAAAATTTTAATCCTGTCTGTCCCCGTCCCCATAACACTCACAAAACCGCGCTGCAAAGGATGTTTTTTCCCCTGCCACATACAGATGCGCCGTGCTGCCAAATTCATTCACACGAAAACCTGCGATCCCTTTTCTGCGCTCTTCCGTATAAATACTGGTGATCGAGCTCGGCGCCGCACACAGCCCATGCCACAAAACCATTGGAGATACATTTAACAGATGGCTTAACATCACACACTCTACCCCGAAATGACAGAACAGAACGATCGTGTCATGATTTGGCTCATTCACGCGGTAATACATATCATCCCGCTCATAACCATGCTTTTTCAGTAGTGCATCCAGGCCATCGCAGACCCACCGGTAAGCTTCTTCCACATTTCCTTTTCGCATGATGTCTGTCTTATTCCAGCGCTCCCTGTCATAAAGATCCAGATCCTTTTCCATGTCCTGTGGAAGCCAGTCCCAGCAGATCGACTTTTCATTTTTCACATCCGGCCTGTCAATGTGTGCTTCAAACTCACGGAGCCAGTCTAGTGTCTCTGCCGTCCGGTTCATTTTTTTTAAGGTGCATCCAGCGGTATCCTGTGCCCGTCCCAATGGTGATACATAAAATGCCTTTATCTGCAGTTTTGCCAGGTATTCCGCTGCAAGTTCTGCCTCCCTCCATCCGGTTTTTGTCAATGTGTCCAGTTCGTAATTTGGATCGCCATGTCTTACGATTATGATTCTCATGTGTATTCCTCCTGATTTTCCATGAAGATTTAGGGGCAAAAGGTGGTTTTTAATATGTCTAAATTTTTCCCACAACCTTTTTCTCTTTTATGATATACTCGATTTATGACAAAAGCAATGGCGTACAAAATCCTGGGAATCACCCCTGGAACAGATCTTACGGATATCAAAAAGAAATACCGACAGCTGATGCACCGGGTGCATCCTGACACGGAAGCATTTTCTACCAGAACCTATGATTTTACTGCACAGGAGATCAATGAGGCTTATGATTTTCTGCGCAAAAATATGCCTGAGGAACGTTTGGGAAAAGCTGATAAAAATACTACATCCAGCAGGAAACAGCACGGAAAAACTGCTTACCGCCAGTCTTAAAGCTCTTTTCCATTTTCATCCCGGACGATCAGATGAAAGTCATATGGCTGCACCGCCTTAGCGTACTGCTCCCAGTCCCCTGCAGAAAAATCCATATTTTCTATCTTCTGATACGCATCCACATACTTTTCTGATATTTTAGAATTATCACTATACCACCCTAAAAACCGGTCTTTAAAAATACTTATCATACTTCAACCGATCAAAAGCAGGATTACAAGGGAAAACAGTACCATAAGTGAATTTGTCCGGAAAATCCTCTGTTTTATCGTCATAAAAAACACCTTTTGTTCTACATTTGTTATTTATCATTCCTGTAAGCATGTCTCATTACTTTCACTCATTACATCATGATAACGTCTAAATGTAAATACAAAAGGTGTCTTTTATAAACAAATCTTAAACTGATTTTTTCAGTTCCATTTCATCATTCATCCCGGTAAACCCGAATTTTTCATACAGCGGGCGTCCCATCTCGGTCGCCTCCAAAGAAATCGCATCAATTCCTTTGTTCTTTGCATCCGCCACCAGTAAATTCAGCGTCTGGTATGCAATCCCTTTTCGCCGGTATGCCGGATTTGTATACATATTCATAATATAAGCTTTCCTTCCGGTCGGGTTGTGATAGGTCGGCATGACCCTGAAATAACTGATACCGCCCGCGCCGATGATCTGGTCTTTGTCATAGACCAGTATTGCGGTATGGCTGCCGTCTTTTAAGGCTTTTTCATAATAGTCTCTCGACTGTGCCGCAACTTCGGACATGTCCACCTGATCGGCTAATTTGTTTGCGGCTCTTAAAACTTTGATCCTGGTGGTAACTAAAATGTCTATATCCTGTTGGGTGGCTGTTTTGTAGATGAAATTCATAAATATTCCGTCCTCTCTGCCTATGATTATACCGATGTTCTAATCAATTGGCAACAGAATTGCAGACCTTTATTTTTCCAGACCGTCGATCCATGCAAACAATTCTTCCAGATCATAATCACCGCTGTGCGGCAGCCCCCATGGCAGGGCAAAATCAACATTATAGTGTTTATTTTTGAGCATGGAAGCTAATATAACAGGGATTGCAATCGAAGTATCTCTGTCAAATGCACCATGTCTGATCCGCCAGTTCTTTGTAGTATCACAGGTTCCGATAAACCAGGTGGGATTGAGCAGGCGGATCCTATCCGCGTCTGCCATCTCTCCATGAACCTTAGAATGTTCTGCCGAAAATCTGGTAAAATGTCTTGCAAATACATTTTCATCGCCAAATTCCTCATTCTCCGGGCTGTTTAAGGACAATGAATCAAATGCCGGTGTCGGCTTCATTCGGGTAATCTTTGCCACATACGCATCCGCGTCTATACCGGTTGCCTCATTTCCGGTATAGGTGATATAATTTTGTTCTGCAATCTCACTTCCTGGAACAGCAAGTCCTTTTAACTTGTTTTGTGAATCAAGATCTGCCCTCTCTTTTGTGGCTGATGCAAGAACAAAACTCATTACATAATCTTTAAAGGAACCTTCACCTTCTTTATCAAGAGTAAGTTCATTCCCATTATCATCCTTAAGATGCAGGCTGTTTACATAGTCAGGAAACTCTGCTTTCAGCTCTTTGGATAATTTTCTCTGCTCCTCATCCAGTGCCCCTGCAACAGGGATCATTTTCGGACCTTCCGGACTCATCTCGAATTTCATCATATGAAATACGGATTCTTTCTGAAAGAGCCATTCATACGCAGCATCTGCATTTTCAAGATTATGGATCGGACAATAACAGCTTGCAGCAAAGATATCATCTCTCTCATCTGCCGCACCGATCGCATTTAGATAAGGCTCATACTCCTTCGCATTACCGGAAGCCCCAGCCAGTGCAGAAAGTGCACCTCCTGCCGATGTTCCATTTGTAATGATCTTTTCCACATCTCCCGGGATCACGTCCGCATTATATCTCATATATCTGATTGCAGCTTTCATATCAACAATAATAGCAGGTGCACGTCCTGTCAACTTTTCCTCTTTCCCAGTATTCTCTTTTCCGGAACCGCCCACAAAAAATTCCTGGGAATCCATACCGGTATTACGTCCCCTGATCCCCGCACACAATACTACATATCCGTGCAGCAGCGCTTCAAATGCTGTATTAGGTTTATGATTAAACGGATCTATCCCAACCTCCATTGCAGGACCTTCCATATATCCTCCTACTGTATTCGGAGCAAAAACCGGTGCTGTCTTTAAATCGTATCCATTGATCGTTTTTCCCTGATAATACGCTTCCGGCACATAAATATTTAATTTCTGTACACTGCTTACCGGCTTTGCACAATAAACGATATTTTCAAATGCCCTGTAAGTAACACTCCTGTTTTGAAGTTCACAGGTTTTTATCTCATATTTCTCCGGATCAAATTTTAAATCGTACATATTATCCCATACCTCTTTCCTTACGAATTATACTGATCAGCATATTTTTCTACATCAAGTAATAATACAATAACAAGAATTACAACTCCGAGGATAGCCCCCATCCATGTATAGTCAAATTTTACTGCATTGATCACTGCTGCAGTCGCTCCGCCGCCGGGTTATATCCTACCGATGCAAGGATCCAGCCCGTCAGTGCACTGCCAATACCGATACCAATTTTAGAACCGATGGACTGTGCGGATGAAATAAGTCCCTCGGAACGGATACCATATTTCCAGTTTCCATATTGCACTACATCCGGGACAAGTGCAAATACCGCTGAGAGGATCGGTCCAACACCAAGTGAGCGGATCACGGTTCCTATCACGATAAGCGTTGTATTTCCACCGGCAATACCTGTAATGACAAATCCCACAATGATCAGTACTGCTCCCATAAGCAGGAACGTCTTTTTATTCCATTTCTTTGAAACGGCCGGCATAAGAAACAGAATAAAATACCTGGAAGCTGTCCTGCTGTCATAAGGCTGACATAAACATCGGTTTTCCTAAAACTATATTACAGTAGTAAATCTGTGCTCCAATCGCATTTGCATTCATAATAAGTGAAAATGCGCCGAGCAGCAATAATAACCAGAAATATTTATTCTTTAAAGTTGCCGGTAGCTGCTGGCTCATCGAAATGCCTGCCATTTTCTTTGCATCCTCATCATTGCCCATTTCTTTATTGAGCAATCCTGAAATCAGAATAAGGACACACGCAGCAAAACCTAAAATGATGCTTGATGTCTTCCACCCAAGATTTAATACAAGCGGCGTAATCAGGGACCTGCGATCAGACCTATGATATTATTTCCCAGAGCAGAAAATGTTGCAAGCATTGTAGAATCGTCCTTATCATGTGTCATGAGTGGCAGAAGGGCTGTATTGGAGATTCCATAAATAGTGTATACAATACAGCTCATGAAAATATATGTAATGTAAGCGTATACAAGTTTTCCATTCTCTCCAAGTCCCATTGGAACATTCATCAAAAGAACAATTCCCAAGAATGAAAGCGGCGCCGAAGCAATGAGCCATGGTCTTGCTTTGCCTAGTTTTGTAGATGTCTTATCCACAATGCCACCCATGAGCAGATTCGTAATACCATCAAAAACCCTGCACACCAGAAACATCGTAGCAATGGCACCTGCACCTATCAGTGCTGTGTCCGTGTAGTAATTGAGAAGAAATGCCGCCGCGATCTGACTGAACACATTTCCCCCGCCTGTTCCAATACCGTACGCCAGCTTATTTTTAAGCGGCACTTTTTTTCTGTTCTCCATATTTACCTCCCAAAAGATATATTTTTTGATATTTCTATTATATTTTGCCCCGCGTTGACAAACAATTCGGTTCCGATAGAATTAAGTCAGAAACAGACTTAAAGGAGAACGGATGCATGAATACTGAGAATTTAAAGGAGTTTATTGTCCTTGCTGAAACAAAAAACTTTTGGGAAGCCTCCGAACGGCTCTATATGAACCAGTCCACGTTATCAAAACATATCAAAAGTCTGGAGAATGATCTTGGTGTAGCTTTATTTACACGCACCACAAGGCGGGTTGAACTCACAAACTATGGAGAAATTTTTTCTGCCTTACGCAAAATCCGTTACCCGTTCCGAATTTGAAGGAATTTCTGCCATCCAGAGAATGCTTAATATCGAAAATGGTCTTCTCACCATCGGTACGATTCCTTCTATGCCACAGTATCACATCACTCAGTTTCTTTCACAATTTCAGAAATTATACCCAGAAACTACTGTACGGATTACAGAAGATGATCCTGTAAATTTAATGCCATATATGGAAAATGAAAAATGTGAGCTGATCTTTAACCGTGAAGATAAAGTTACTTTTGAAAAAAAACTTCCTCAATGACCATCACATTTTGAGGATCCCTTACATGAGTGACCATCTGGTTGCACTGATTCCACTCAGCCACCCTCTGGCATCTTCTCCGTCTATTACTCTGCAGCAACTTAAAAATGATCGTTTCTGTTTTATAAAAGAAGGTTCCCTGATGTACCAGATGTCCATGGATGCATGCCAGAATGCAGGTTTTATTCCAGATATCATTTTTACCAGTCACAGAATTGATTCCATTTTAGATATGGTAACCAACCAAAACTGTGTTGCACTGCTGATGGACGCCCATCTTCAGTTTCCTGAAAATGGTCCAAAACAAACCGGTGCTCCCTGGTGTGCTGTTCCTATCACGCCGGTTATTTCATCGCAGCTTTCATTATGCTACCGCTGCGACAAACCGCTTTCAAAAACAGCACAGTTATTTGTAAATTTATGTAACGATAAATTGTTCAAATCCTGACCCACAAAAAGGCAGAAAAGATGAATCACACCTTTTCCGCCTTTTTTATTCGTACGCCATTACCTCTTCTAACAGTTTTTCCATTTCTTCAATCACTGTCTTTATCCCATCCGGCGTAATTTCATCGTAATGAATCCCAGCAGATACCACCACCGGAACTAAAAAATGTTCATACAGCTTAACTGCCCACCTGTCACTGATCACATAATCCTTATGTCCTTCAAAAACATGCGAGATCAAATTAGATTTTTCATCTACAATGCTCACAGCGCCTATATGTGGCCTGTCCCCGCCTGCGATCAGCACCTGTATCCCACATTCCGTCCTGCAGACGGATACCTGTACACTCCTGTCTAACAGTACAATCTGTTTTTCAATCAAATTTATCAATTTACACCACCTGCTCTGATGCGTCCCTCTACATTCCGCTCCAGGATTGCATTGTATTATGTAATCCCAATATTTCCAACAACCGTTCCACAAAATTATCCGTCCACTCTTCAATCGTCGTATATTTTTGATAAAAACTGATCATTGGAGGCACAATGCGGACTCCCATGGAGCTCAGCTCATGAAGATTCCTGAGATGAACCGGACTAAGGGGCGATTCCCTTGCCACAAGGACTAACTGTCTTGCTTCTTTCAACGTCACATCTGCTGCACGCAGAAGCAGATTATCACTGTAACCGGAAGCAATCCCCGCTGCTGTTTTCATTGAACATGGAACAATGATCATTGCGTCCATTTTAAAACTCCCTGACGCAGGACATTCGCCAAGAGAAGACACATCATACACCACATCTGCAAGTGCCTTTACCTGCTCTACTGTACAATCCGTTTCCTGGGCAATGGTAAGTTCTGCCCCTTTTGTCATGATCAGATGTGTCTCGGCATCTGCCATCTCTCTCAGACGTTTCAGCAATCTGATCGCGATCGAAGCTCCGGATGCCCCACTTATCCCTACCAGAATTTTTTTCATATCAAATAAAGTCCTTCCACTTTTCCTCATCAATATCCATAAATTTCGCCCGTGCAAATTTATACTTCAGTTCAAATGGTACTGTACAGTCAAAAATCGTCTTGCAGCTGATTCCCTTATCGGAAATGCTCTGGCTGTAAGCCGGATCGGAACTCGGGTCAAGCGGATGACACCTTACCCCTGGAATTGTAATGATATCCCGATCTCCCTGAAAGCGCGTATTCATTGCCCACAGAACATCGCGCGTGTCAAAAATATCCACGTCCTCATCTACGAGGATCACATGTTTCAACTCCGGAAACGCGCTAAACGCCAGCAGCGCTGCCTGTCTCTGCTTTCCTTCATCGTATGCACGGTCTTTCTGCACTGAAGAACTGCCATATATTTTCCTCCGCCCGACGGATGCGCATAAACATTCGTTACCTTCCCCGGCAATGCCTTCTCAAGCATATTATAAATACTGGCCTCTGTTGGAATTCCCGCCAGATTCACATGCTCTTCGCTTGGTCCGATCACCGTCTGCATGATTGGATTCTTTCTATGCGTAACCGCCTTTACCTTTATACGCCAGCACTCATGACTTGCCAGTCCATTATATCCTGGGAATTCTGGCATCGCATATCCTGTATGTGTATTCTGATCCTCAACCACTCTGATCCCCGGCTGGATTTCCCCTTCAATCACATATTCAGCATTTGCGATTGCATTTTCTTTTATGGAAACACATGGTGTCAGTACCACCGGAGTCTTTCTGATGGCACCCGCAATCGAAAGTTCGTTATACCCAAGCGGTGTGGTTGGCGGTTCAAAACAGGAGCCAACTTCTATCGCCGGATCAACACCGATCGAAATAGAAATCGGAAGCGGCTGACCGAGTTCTGTCGCCCTTTCTGCCATCACACCGATATGTCTGCTTCCCGGCTGTAGAAATATGGATAATTCATCCTTTGACTGAATGCACATCCTGTGGATCGTCACATCCGAGCATCCAGTATCCGGGTGTGTTGCGTAGCACATCCCCATTGTGATATATGGACCTGCGTCCACCGGAGTGTTCGTCGGTGCCGGGAATAATTTGAATAAATCAAAATCAGGATCCGTTACTTTATGTATCACTTCCTGACATGGTGCCTTTTCCTCTGAGACAACAGGTTCGATCGGGTTTAAAGCCGCCCTGCACAAAAGTTTTCCAAGTTCTTCTTTCCTGCAGTCCATAAGTTTCGCAACACGTTCCCTGCTGGCAAGCAGACCGATCAGCACTCTCGCATCCTTATGATTTTTTATATTGTTAAATATCATAGCCGGTCCGTCAATTTTCGTCGGACGCATGACCGTACCGCCTGCTCCCACATGCCTGTACACCCCTGCAAGCTCCGCTTCCGGGTCCACTTCAATATCAGTCTCCACCAGTTGACCATCCATCTGTCTTAACACTTCAAGCGCTGATCTTAAATCATTCACTACAATAATTGATATCATCTCCTTATTTTAAATAATCGATTGATAACTTTATTATAGTAGACATCCTGCTATAGAAAAATTCAAAATCAGGTGGATATTAATTCAGTTTGTGACTTAATGCGAGGAAGTGTTGGATTTGCGGTCATATGTGCGTTAAAGGTCAAGGAATCCTTTGACACATGGGGAAAAATTTCAGGTTTCTACGCAAAAATATCAACCTTTCACCGCACCCACGATTCCATTTGCAAAACTCTTCTGCAGCACAAGGAACAAAATTCCAGTCGGCAAAGAACAGATCAGCACACCAAGCATCAGTACGCCGTAGTCAATACTGTAACCCACGGAAAGATTTGCCACTAACATCGGCATCGTCTGTGATGTATCTGACATCATGATAACTTTCGGCCAAAGGTAATTGTTCCATGCATTCATGAAAGTTACGGTAAGTGCTGCAGCATAGGTGGATTTCATAGTCGGCATAAAAATGGTAAGGAAGATTTTAAATTCACTTAAGCCATCAATTCTTGCCGCCTCAATGATTTCCATCGGAATGATCTCGCACTCTGCCGGAACAACATGATCAAAAACGGCGTGGAAATCGTCGGCAGGACATATGCGATCCAGGTACTTGATAAACCCATTCCTGAAAATAACTTGAATAATGGGATCAGCGTTGCAGCAAACGGAACCATCATCGCAAGGAGCAAAATATTCATCAGTGTATCTTTTGCCTTATCATGGTAAATCTCAAATCCATATCCTGCGATCGAGCAGATAAATAAAGATAATACACTAAGGATCGTTGAATAAAACAGTGAATTACAAAACGCTCTTGAAACATTCTGCATTTCAGTCAGTTTCATCAGATTCTGGATAAAATTTGTTCCAAGACTCAGTTTTCCACCAAGAACGTCTGTACTGTTGTTTGTTGCAGCCGCGATCATCCAGTAAAGTGGAAATACAGATATGAACGAAGCTATGATCAATATGATATGTATGCCTACATTTTTAAATTTTCCTTTCATCGCTTGTCACCTACTTTCATCTGAACAAAGGATAATATTGCTACCATAATAAAGATCACATACGACATTGCCGCTGCGTATCCGAATTGTGGATTATATTCAAAACTTGCTTTATATATGTAATGGGACATGGTCAGTGTTGAGTTTGCAGGACCGCCGCCTGTTAAATTGACAGACTCATCAAATAACTGTAATGTACCATTGATCGACATAATTGTTGTAAGTAAAATCGTTGGTCGAAGAAGCGGAATCGTAATCTTTCTGAAAATTGCAAACAGACTTGCCCCGTCAATTTTTGCTGCCTCATATAAGGAATCATCAATATTCTGAAGTCCAGCTAAATAAAATACCATATTATATCCGGTCCAGCGCCAGATCAGTGCCAGAATAATGATTGCTTTTGCCGTATGAACATCACCAAGCCAGTTGATGCGTTCACCAATCAGACCTAATTTCAATAAAACCGTGTTGATATAACCATCATAGGCAAATAATGTTTTAAAAATGATCGAATAAGATACCAGTGCTGTACAGCATGGCAGGAAAATCATTGTCCGGTAAATTCCTTTTCCCCGCAGTTCCTTTTTATTTAAAAGACATGCCAGAAAATTGCAAGGATCAGCATTACCGGCACCTGAATGATCAGATAGAAGAAATTGTTTGTAATCGCAGTACGGAACACGCCGTCTTTTAACAATCTCGCATAATTGCTGAGACCACCCCATGTCTGATTGTTCCCAATACCCGTTTTAAACGACAGAACAAACGCCTGAAGCATTGGATAAAAATTCATTGCAAATATCAGCAATGTCGCCGGCAGCAGGAAAGCCCATCCCGTAACACTTTGTTTTTTATATAAACTGACTCTTTTTTTCGCTTTCATATTATTCCCCATTTCTGCGCTGCTCTTCAGCGCATCTCAAGTTTGTGCGTCAGCACAAATCTTGTGTGTGAAAAATATATTTTTCACACTGATCTCCATTCCTGAACTATTTGTTTTGACAGAGAAAGCTGCCACATAAGATATCCTTTTTCGGCAGCTTTCCCTTTTGCCCGCCAGGCGCGCAGTTTATTATTTTTCAAAAAGTATAAATACAGGGAGGATTGATCTATACTTTTTTACTGACCAATGTTAAACTCGATCGTTGCCTGTGCCTCTTCGATCGCACTGTCAAGATCACTTGAACCATTCAATACGTTTGTCAAAGCTGTTCCAAGCGCTTCTTTTTCCTCAGACCAGTAAATACCTTTGTTGATCGTAGGAATATTGCTTCCGTAAGATACGATCTTAGAGTAAATTGCCTCTCCGCCAAAGTAATCAGAAACCTGATTGTAAGCATCACTGTCTGCTGCCGGAAGATAGGTTGCGATCGCACCTAACTGTGAAAGAATGTTATCGTAAAATTCCGTACTGCCTGCCCATGTTGTCTTAAAGAAATCTACTGCCAGATCATAATTTTTGCTGGAAGAAGAAATAGCCCAGGTAGAACCGCCCTGTGCAGAATAGTTTGTTGCACCCGGATAATCATTTAATTTCGGCATATTGGTAACAGCCCAG
>ENA-OQAN01000166-OQAN01000166.1-human-gut-metagenome-genome-assembly--contig:-NODE-166-length-35689-cov-4.104690_pt1 | contig 35689 bp, 36 predicted proteins | sample MGYA00242735_ERZ504527 | MGnify/ENA primary metagenome ERZ504527 (study PRJEB26092, sample SAMD00036230) | human gut metagenome | host: Homo sapiens | study: EMG produced TPA metagenomics assembly of... | reverse complement strand
AAAAAGTATTGCATAATTTGTTGATTATTAGTAAATTAGAAGTATTACACCACTTTTAATTATGACTAAAGAATCACTCCTTATGCAATACCAATCCGAGTGCAGAAACGCTCTCGAATCAGTTGTAAATATAAGCAAATCTTTTCAGAAAGTATTCATGGATGCAATGAAATTGTTCATGGCTATACCTAACCGCGTCAATTTCCTTCAAATGGGACGATATGGATGTTTCTCGGAACAGACATACCGGAACAATTTTGAGAATGATGACTTTGACTGGTTTTCCTTCAATGAAGCCATCATCAGGGAACACCTTAAAGGTGGTCGCAAGGCGATAGCCGTTGATCCGTCTTTCATTCCAAAATCAGGCAGCAAAACGCCGTGGATTGCTATTTCTGGTCCGGTTGTGCCGGTGAATACAAACGTGGACTGGAAATAACCGGTATTGGAGTTATAGACGTTGACAACCATGAATGTATGACTTTGGGCTCTGTACAGACACCTGATAACGCAACGTTGGAAAGCTACGGGAAGAATCTTGTAGACTGGTACAGTTCTTACCTTATCAGCATACAGGAACATCTGAAACGTATTTCTGGCACTGTCGTATGTGATGCGTTCTTTTCAAAGGCAACTTTCATCAAACCATTGTGTGAGAACGGATTCCACGTTATAAGCCGCTTCAGAAATGATGCAGTGTTGTTTTATCCCACCTTAGAAAATAGGACAGGAAAACGCGGACGTCCAAAATTGTATGACGGAAAGATTGATTTTGAAAATCTGGACATCACAAGATGTACCGAGTATAAAGTGAACAAGGGTAAACTTTATGGACTGAAAGCATACTCCAAAGCACTCAAACGTTTTGTGAGCTTAGCTGTATGGTATCCTATGGATGGAAGAACGGACAAATGGCAGCTGTATTTCTCCACGGACGAGATGCAGGATGCCAAGGAGGTTTTAGACTTCTACAGGACACGTTTCCAGCTCGAATTCTGCTTTCGCGATGCCAAGCAACATGCCGGAATGACGAACTGTCAGGCAACCGACTTCAGAAAACTGGCATTTCACTTCAATGCGTCACTTGCAGCGATAAACCTTGCCAAAGCTGCCTGTAAGAAGATGGGAATAAAATATTCCATATCATCATGCAAGTCAGTCATACACAATGCTTACATGCTTGAACGATTTATTTGCGTGTCTGGGATTGAGCCAAACACGCAATTAATTGACAAACTTTTCAAAGAACTCATTTTATTTACCGCCAAAGCCGCTTAGGCTTGGCGAATTTTTAACGAACTATTGAATAGGTATGAGAATACAAATAATCAATGGTCCCAATATCAATTTATTGGGGAAACGAGAACCTTCAATTTACGGTGCTGTTTCTTTTGAAGATTATTTGGTGACGCTGAAAGCACAGTATCCCGATGTACAGATAGAATACTATCAGTCGAATATAGAGGGGGAATTGATTAATAAAATCCATGAAATAGGGTTTTCTTATGATGGAATTGTGCTGAATGCAGGAGCTTATACGCACACTTCTATAGCTTTGCAAGATGCTATCCGTGCTGTAACAACTCCTGTCATTGAAGTACATATCTCGAATGTGCATACCCGGGAAGAGTTCCGGCATAAATCTATGATCTCTTGTGCTTGTAAAGGAGTGATATGTGGCTTCGGACTTGATTCGTACAGACTTGCTTTGGAAGCACTTTTATATACAAAGAAATAATACATTTAGAATAAGAACAAAATATGATGCTCAAACAAACAAAAATCGTTGCGTCCATTTCGGACTTACGTTGTGAAGTAGATTTTATCAGAGACCTTTTTAATGCCGGTATGAATGTTGTTCGTATGAATACAGCTCATGCCAGTCGTGAAGGATTCGAAAAATTAATCAGTAACGTGCGTGCGGTATCAAACCGTATCGCTATCCTGATGGATACAAAAGGTCCGGAAGTACGTACTACTGCAAGCGCAGAAGGTCCTATTGATTTTAAAACAGGAGATAAAGTACGTATTGTTGGCAATCCTGCACAGGAAACTACTCGTGAATGCATTGCTGTGACCTATCCGGGCTTTGTACACGATTTGTCGGTTGGTGCCGATGTATTGATTGATGACGGTGAACTGGAACTGAAGGTTGTAGAAAAGAGTGAAGATACTTTGTTTTGCGAGGTTTGTAACGATGCTACACTGGGAAGCCGTAAGAGCGTGAATGTTCCGGGTGTACGTATAAACCTTCCTTCACTGACTGAAAAAGACAGAAACAATATTCTTTATGCAATCGAAAAGGATATTGATTTCATCGCACATTCATTTGTACGCAATAAGCAAGATGTACTTGACATTCGTGAAATATTGGATGCACACAAGAGCGACATTAAGATTATTGCAAAGATTGAAAATCAGGAAGGTGTAGATAATATTGATGAAATACTTGAGGTAGCTGACGGAGTTATGGTTGCTCGTGGTGACTTAGGTATTGAAGTTCCTCAGGAACGTATTCCGGGTATTCAGCGTCAGCTATCAAGAAATGTATTCTGGCAAAGAAACCGGTTATCGTAGCAACTCAGATGCTGCACACCATGATTAACAACCCACGTCCTACTCGTGCAGAGGTTACAGATATTGCAAATGCAATCTATTATCGTACAGACGCGCTGATGTTGAGTGGTGAAACTGCATATGGAAAATATCCGGTAGAAGCTGTTAAGACAATGGCTAAGATTGCTGCACAGGCTGAAAAGGATAAAATGGAAGAAAATGATATTCAGATTCCTTTGACTCCGGAAAACACAGATGTTACTGCATTCCTTGCTAAACAAGCTGTACGTTCTACTACATTGATGCCGATTCGTGCTATCATTACTGACTGTTTCAGTGGTTTGACTGCTCGTAACCTGGCAGCTTTCCGTGGAAAATATCCTGTGTTGGCTGTATGTTATAAGGAAAAGACTATGCGTCATCTGGCATTATCTTATGGAGTGGAAGCTATCTATATGCCAGAAAAAGCCAGTGGTCAGGAATATTATTTCACAGCATTGCGTAAATTGATTGCTGATGGAGTTCTTTCAGATAAAGACATGGTGGCTTATTTGAGCGGAGGAAAGAAAGGTACTCATACTTCATTCCTTGAAATCAATCAGGTAGGCGATGTGTTGGACAGTGAAGATGAATATGTTTTACCCAACCGTAACCGTTACTTATAATATATATGAAAGAAACGGACGCTCTGGACGATTATATACTTCAGCATATAGATGAAGAAGGAGAATACTTGAAGGCTTTATACCGGGCGACGCATGTTAAACTTTTGCGTCCCCGTATGGCTTCAGGGCATCTGCAAGGACGTATGCTGAAAATGTTTGTACAGATGATACGTCCGAAACAAGTGCTTGAGATAGGTACTTACAGCGGATATTCCGCTCTCTGTCTGGCAGAAGGACTGGAAGAAGGGGCTATGCTCCATACTTTCGAGATAAATGATGAGCAAGAGGATTTTACACGTCCGTGGCTGGAAAATTCATTGTATGCCGATAAAATAAAGTTCTATATAGGTGATGCCTTGAAGATTGTGCCTGATATGGACGTAACATTTGATCTTGCTTTTGTTGACGGTAATAAGCGTTTTTATGTAGAGTATTATGAGATGATTCTGAAAAAGATGAACTCAGGAGGCTATATTATAGCCGATAATACGTTGTGGGACGGACATGTACTTGAACCCGAACCTCATCATACAGATACGCAAACTATCGGTATTAAGAAGTTTAATGATTTGGTGGCGGCCGATACACGTGTAGAAAAAGTTATATTGCCTTTGCGTGACGGATTAACCATCATACGTAAAAAGTAATTATTTATATGGAAACAACCAGACAAAATAAAATCGCTCGGCTCATTCAGAAAGAGCTGAGTGATATTTTCTTGCTGCAAACAAAGGCGATGCACGGTGTATTGGTTTCAGTCAGTGTTGTGCGTATTAGCCCGGATATGAGTTACGCTCGTGTATATCTTAGCGTGTTCCCGTCGGAACGTAGTGAGGAAATCGTAAAAAATATCAATGACAATATGAAGTCGATTCGTTTTGAATTGGGAAATCGGGTACGTCATCAGTTGCGTATTATTCCGGAACTTAAATTCTTTGTCGACGATTCGCTGGATTATGCTGCTCATATCGATGAGCTGCTTAAGAAATAAACTCTCTTGTTCACCACAGGCTGCATCATTCTATTTCTTTTTGTTATAGAAGTGCGGTCTGTGGTGAAAAATTAATACACCATGAATTTCCCCTTTTACATAGCTCGAAGATATTTGTTTTCCAAGAAATCGCATAATGCTATCAATGTGATTTCGGCTATTTCCGTATGTGGAGTGGCACTTGCTACGCTGGCACTGGTATGTACGTTGTCTGTATTCAATGGGTTTCAAGATTTGGTAACTACATTTTTTACAGCCTTCGATCCGCAATTGAAGATTACTGCTGTTCGTGGAAAGGTATTTGACGGGCAAGATAAGCGAGTGCTTCAGCTCAAAAAAATGCCAGACGTAGAAGTTTATTCCGAGTCTTTGGAAGACAATGTAATGGTGCAATATCAAGGCAGACAGGCTATGGCGGTGGTGAAAGGAGTTGAAGATAACTTTGATCAGCTGACTCCCATAGACAGTATTCTTTTTGGAAGAGGTGATTTACTGCTTCATGATGAGGTTGTTGATTATGCTATTCCCGGTATTCAATTGCTTTCTACATTAGGCTCAGGTATCCGTTTTCTGGATCCGTTGGAAATATACGCTCCCCGTCGTGGTGCAAAGGTGAATATGGCAAATCCTTCTACAGCTTTTGTTACCGGTAATTTATTTTCATCGGGACTGGTTTTTGCTGTAAACCAGGAAAAATATGATGCTTCTTACATACTGACATCAATAGATTTTGCCCGACGTTTATTTCAATATACTACAGAGGTCAGTGCAATAAATCTGAAACTGAAAGCTGGAGCAGATACGGATGCAGTAAAAAAACATATACAAGATTTGTTAGGTGATGATTTCCTGGTACAAGACCGTTACGAGCAGCAGGCAGATACCTATCGTATAATGGAGATAGAAAAGCTTATTTCTTACCTGTTTCTTACCTTCATCCTGATGATTGCATGTTTCAATGTGATAGGCTCTCTCTCGATGCTTATTATTGATAAGCGCGATGATGTTGTGACCTTGCGCAATTTGGGTGCGAGCGATCGGCAGATAGTGCGTATCTTTTTGTTCGAAGGACGTATGATATCGTTTTTCGGAGCGTTTGCAGGAGTTGTATTAGGTTTGCTGCTTTGTTGGTTGCAGCAAGAATATGGCCTGATAGCTTTGGGAAGCTCTGGAAGCTTTGTAGTTGATGCTTATCCGGTAAGTGTACATGCATCAGATGTACTTCTTATTTTTATCACCGTATTATTGATTGGCTTTCTGTCGGTATGGTATCCTGTACGTTTTCTTAGTAAACGGTTGCTGAATAAGTAGGAATTGATTTATATCTTCGGAAAGTCAATAAAGACATTATAAAAAACGGACCTGTAGAGCTTTCTGCACAGGTCCGTTTTTGTGTATTACACTGTTTCTTTTTATTCGTCAGCAAGGATGAAATCAAGCTGCTTCTTTTCCAGGTTAGCACGGGCTACTTTAATTTTTACCGGGTCGCCAAGACTGAATTTGCGATGATGACGCCGTCCGATAAGACAGTAGTTCTTCTCGTCGAACTCATAGTAGTCGTTACCCAGATCACGCATAGAAACCATACCTTCACATTTATTCTCGTTGACTTCTACATAAAGTCCCCATTCAGTGACTCCTGATATAACTCCATCATAAATGTTTCCGATACGCTCACTCATAAATTCTACTTGTTTGTATTTGATGGATGCACGTTCGGCACTGGCAGCAGTCTGCTCCATAGCAGAACTATGTTCGCATAATTCTTCATACTTATCAGCTTGTGCAGTTCTTCCTCCTGCAAGGTAGCGGGTAAGTAACCGGTGAACCATCAAGTCCGGATAACGGCGAATTGGAGAAGTGAAATGTGTATAGAAATCGAATGCCAGCCCATAGTGCCCGATATTATAAATAGAATATCTTGCTTTCTGCATGGCACGTAATGAAACGGTTTCTATCAGATTTTGTTCTTTTTTACCTTCAATGTCGCTCAGCAGTCGGTTGATTGACTTAGATACATCTGTTTTACTTCCTCCTGTACGTATCTTGTAGCCAAAACGTGCTATAAACTGACTCAGGTTATCCAGTTTGTCCGGATCAGGCAGGTCGTGGATACGGTAAGGAAATACCTTCGGCTTTTTATTCTTAGGAACTTTTCCGATATGTTCGGCTACCGTACGATTTGCCAGTAACATGAATTCTTCTATCAGCTTGTTTGCCTCTTTGGAAACCTTGAAGTATACACTCAAAGGTTTTCCTTTTTCATCTATTTCAAATTTTACTTCACAACGGTCGAAGTTAATGGCACCGGCAGCCATTCGCTTTTCACGGAGAATTTGTGCAAGCTTATTCAGTTGAAGTATTTCTTCCTTATATCTCCTTCTCCTGTCTCGATGATGTTTTGTGCTTCTTCATAAGTGAAACGGCGATTCGATTTGATGACTGTATGACGAATACGGTAATCTTTTATTTCTGCCTTTTCATTCATATTGAAAATAACAGAATAAGCCAGCTTCTCTTCGTCTGGACGCAGTGAACAGATAAAATTACAAAGACGTTCGGGCAGCATCGGAATAGTACGGTCTACCAGATACACGGAAGTAGCTCGTTTTACAGCTTCTTTATCGATGATACTACCTTCTTTTACATAATGTGAAACATCAGCAATGTGTACACCTACTTCCCATAATCCAGGTTTCAACTGACGGATAGAAAGTGCGTCGTCGAAGTCTTTAGCATCTTTGGGGTCGATGGTAAAAGTTACGATATCGCGGAAGTCTTCACGTTCTGCATAGTCTTCAGGAGTTATTTCTGCCGATATCTTTTCGGCTGCAGCCTCTACAGCTTGCGGATAGACATAAGGCAATCCGTATTCAGCAAGAATGGCATGCATTTCTGTTGTGTTCTCACCTGCTTTCCCTAAAATATCTATAACTTCTCCAAACGGATTTTTTGCTTCTTCGGGCCATTCGGTTATCTTGACCACAGCTTTATCTCCGTTTTTCCCTCCCTTCAACTTTTCTTTAGGAATGAAGATGTCATTGGCAAGTGTATTGCTTTCTGTAAGAAGGAATGCATAGTTTTTGCTGACTTTCAGAGTTCCTACGAAATTGGTATTGGCATGCTCGAGAATTTCAATAACTTGTCCTTCTATTTCATGACGACGGCGTTTGGCACAAAGGATAATCTTAACTTTGTCATTATTCATGGCATGCGCAGAATTGCGTTCTGCTACAAAGACAGGCTCTCCACCATCTTCCGGAATAAAAAGATTTTTTCCGTTGCTTTTACGCTGGAATGTTCCGGTCATAATCTGACCTTTATCATTCAGCTTATAATGTCCTTTTTCTGTTTCTATCAGAAAATTATCTTCTGCCATTTCCTGAACGATATCGGCACAAAGCATTTTCAATGGATGAGTAGTTAGTTTCAGTCCGGTGAACAACTGTTTCATACCGAAACTTTCCATTGGCTTCATACGGAAATAATTGACCAGCATCTCTGCCAGTTCTTTTTTTCTTCATATATTTTTCCGCCTTTTTTTTTTCTTTCTTTTTCTTTGCCATAATCGTAATGTTTTAATTTGCTGCTATAACCTTTGGAATAACCAGCCTGATACAACAACTGTTTCTTTCACAAAGTAAACAAAATAAATGGAATAAAGGAGCAATAACTCGCTATATTTTAAGGTAGAAAGGTGAGAAACTATTATCTTTGCCGCATGGAGAAAAAAGTATTGGTAACCGGAGCAAGCGGCTTTATCGGAAGCTTTTTGGTAGAAGGAGGGCTGGAGCGCGGTATGCAGGTATGGCTGGTGTACGTAAGAGCAGTAGCAGGAAATATTTGCAAGATAGCCGTATCAGTTTTGCTGAGCTTGATTTTACTGATTCCGACCGTTTGGAAGAACAATTGAAGCAACATAAACTGGAGCATGGTGGATGGGATTACATCATTCATTGTGCAGGGGTGACGAAGTGCCGTGACAAAGCAGATTTTGAAATAGGTAATTATTGGGCCACTCGTCATTTTATTGAAACATTGATGCGTTTGGAGATGCTTCCCGAACAATTTATTTATATCAGTTCGTTGAGTATCTTCGGACCGATAAGGGAAAAAGACTATTCTCCCATTTGTGAACAAGATACGCCTCGCCCTAATACAGCTTATGGGGTAAGTAAGCTGCATTCGGAAGAATACTTGCAGAAGCTGAAGGATTTTCCGTATGTCATATTCCGTCCGACAGGAGTTTATGGTCCTCGGGAGAAAGACTATTTCCTGATGGTCGAATCGATTTCACGTCATGTTGATTTTGCTGCCGGATTTCGTCGGCAGGATATAACATTTGTGTATGTCAAGGACCTGGTTCAAGCTGTATATCGCGCTATTGATAAGAAAGTAGTGCGCAGAGCTTATTTTGTAAGTGACGGATATGTATATAATAGCCGGACATTTTCTGATTTAATCCAAAAAGAGTTAGGCAATCCGTGGTTGATACGTTTTACATGTCCGTTGGCTTTGCTTAAAGTAATATCTTTCTTTGCTGAAAACATAGCCCGACTGTTTCATAAATCGAGCACATTGAATCTGGATAAGTATAAAATAATGAAGCAGCGTAACTGGCAATGTGATATTACTCCATTGGAAAAAGAATTAGGCTATCGGGCAGAATACCCGTTAGAGAGAGGTGTAAAAGAGATTATTGCATGGTATAAAAAGGAGAAATGGCTATAAAATTGTTTGAACGTGTAGATAGTGGAAGGGGATTGTTTGCAGTAGAAACAATTAGCTTGATATACAATGCTTTAACATCTTTGCTGATTTTATTGCTTTTTCCTCGTATGGATCATCCGGGCATGATGCTGCTGGAGCGTCTGGGTATTGTTATTCTGACGTTTGTCCTGATATTTCTGTATCAGGCTTTTCCCTGTCGTCTGACGGCTTTTGTCCGTATGGCTGTACAGATGAGTCTGCTCGCTTACTGGTATCCGGATACGTTTGAGTTTAACCGTCTGTTCCCTAACCTGGATTATTTATTTGCTCATGCTGAGCAGATATTGTTTGGCTGTCAGCCTGCTGTTGAATTCAGCAAGCTCTGTCCTTCCATATGGTTCAGTGAACCTTTCAATATGGGCTACTTCTTTTATTATCCGATGATACTGGTGGTAGTGGTATATTATTTTCTGAACCGGTTTGAATGGTTCGAAAAGATTTGTTTCGTACTGGTTACCTCATTTTTCATTTATTATTTTGTCTATATAATGTTACCCGTAGCAGGACCTCAGTTCTATTTCCCGGCTATCGGGATGGATAAGGTAAACGCCTGCATTTTCCCTGCTATTGGGGACTACTTTAATACCAATGATTATCTGATACCTGGTCCGGGCTTTGATCACGGTTTCTTCTATCAGCTTGTCGAGGCTTCACAGGAAGTTGGAGAACGTCCTACCGCAGCTTTTCCCAGTTCACATGTAGGAATATCTACTATTGTAATGATAATGGCATGGCGTGTAAACAAGAAACTGGCTTATGTGCTGGCTCCTTTCTATATTCTTCTTTGCTGCGCTACTGTATATATTCAGGCGCATTATCTGATAGATGCCATCGTAGGTTTTGTATCGGCATTCTTTGTTTACCAGCTTGCTACATTGATGTATAAAAGATGGTTTATCTCACCAGTTTTTAAGCTGATGGGATAAACTGTTCTATTATTCTCCTCCGAAAGTGCTTTCTATATGATCGAGTATTCCGTTCAGCTCCGGCAATGTTTCTGCGCGAAGCATGGCTATACGTGTATCCTTAAAATTAGGAATGCCTTTAAACAATGGAGATGCAGCCAGATGACGGCGGACATGAAGAATACCTCGGCGTTCGTCGAGCAGATTGACACTATCTTGTACTTCACGGCGTAAGACGTCCATTTTCCATTTGAATGACAAAGGAGGAAGTTCTTCTCCAGTTTTCAGGTAATGTTTTACTTCTTTGAATATCCATGGGCGTCCGAAGCTGGCACGGCCTATCATAATGGCATCCACTCCGTAACGGTCGAAGCATTCTTGTGCACGCTGTGGAGTTGTAACATCTCCATTACCGATAATAGGAATATGCATACGTGGATTATTCTTGACCTCACCGATCAGTGTCCAGTCGGCTTCACCTGTATACATTTGTGCTCGTGTACGTCCGTGTATGGTTAAAGCTTCGATACCACAGTCTTGCAGCTGTTCTGCCAGTTCGACGATGATTTTGTGTTCTGCATCCCATCCCAGACGGGTCTTTACCGTTACCGGAATTTTTACGGCATCAACAACAGCCTTGGTTATCTCCAGCATTTTCGGAACATTCTGCAACATTCCGGAACCGGCTCCTTTACCTGCTACACGTTTTACCGGGCAACCGAAATTCAAGTCCAGAATATCTGGATTGGCTTGTTCCACAATACGGGCAGCTTCTACCATGGTATCAGTATCTTTCCCATATATCTGAATGGCAACAGGACGTTCTGCATCACTGATGTTCAGTTTTAACATGGTTTTTCCAACTGAGCGAATCAAGGCATCGCTCGATACAAATTCGGTATATACCATGTCTGCTCCAAATTCTTTGCACAGCAAGCGGAATGCGGGGTCTGTCACGTCCTCCATAGGAGCAAGCAATACAGCTTGTCGCCCAGATCAATATTTCTTATTTTCATCGTAATGTTTTATAGGGTTTCACTGCAAGCAGTGCAGGTAAAAATTTGAGTACAATTATAACAGATTGTTGAATATCGCTGCAAAATTAATAAATAAAAGAAATCCTCCCAAACCGGAAGGATTACCTTTCGTCTGGAGGATTAAGTATTGTTTGAACTACCACTTATCGGTAGATGCTCAATTTAGGATGATCGTTGTACAGATTTTGATTTTGCAGTTCTTCTTTTTCTGTGATACGGAACAGGTAATATTTGCTGTTCACTTCGAAATCAGAACCGTCAGGGAACTTCAATGTAGAATGTCCGCTGATAAGCATACAATTTTTTTCTTTATACTCGTCACTTGCATCTTCCGGAGCTAATATTACATCACCGTTTTCATCCAGTTTTGGAGTTCTTATTTCCTGGCCTTTGCTGTCGTGTGTAATATCTGCCATTGCGTACTTCTCAAATTTCTTACGTTCTACTGATTGCTGGTTACGGATGATATCGGTCAGTGAGAAACCTTCTCCCCACAGCTCTTTACGGCGTTCCAGCCAGATTTCTTTCAACAGTTCATCACCAGTAGCGGTAACGGCTGGCGATTCGAATCCCTCTTTCATGCGGGCATCACGAAGTTCTTTCAGAAGTGTCTGTGCTTCACCAGTTTTTCCACTGATATGTGCAGCTGCTTCTGCCTTGATCAGGTACATTTCTGCCACACGCATCATGATGACATCTCCTAACATATTATTGATATCAGCGAACAGGAATTTATAGTTAAGCATAGCACACTCGCCGTAACCTGTATTCAAACCCCATTTAAACAGATCTCTACGGTAGTCATTCTTATCAAACAGTTCCTTGAAGTAAGGGTCTGTGTTGAAGTTTGTATAACCACCACCTGGAGTTGTTGTATCTTTATAATAGAAGTTATAAGCTGGAAGGTTATCATCCAATGTACAAGAGTAGCCCCACATCCATTCTTTGTTCAGTGCGTTGTTGAAACCTGACTTGTATTCCGCTTCGCTCATCAGGTAGCTATTTTTCAGCTTCATAGCTTCATCTGCATATTTGTATGCATCTTCCCATTTACGTGCATATAAGCTTGCACGTGCTCTCAGACCGGTTACAACAGTATGGTCGATTTTGTACTGATCTGTTGCATTCGAACCGCGATTGTAATCTTCCGGAATCAGGTCGTAACCCCATTTCAAATCGTTTAATGCCTGTTCGTATACTTCCGATACACTTGCAGCCGGCTTTCCGGTTGTCGCCATATCGTAGTCGGTTGGTTCTGTATAGATAGGTACACAAACAGCATCCGGATCTTTATCGATAGCGAAAGAATAATGGCTTGCCAGTAACATGTACAAGAAACCACGAGTAGCATAAGCTTGTCCCTTGATGCGATTCTTTTCTGTCTGATCTCCTGAAATACCGTCGATATTCTTGATAACAGCATTACAGTTGTTAATCGGGTCGTAAACCATGTCCCACATTACATCGTTTATTTCTCCACGTCCGTAACCATTGGTCAGATTATAACTGGAAGAATAACCATAGCTGGTTGTTCTTACGACATCCGAACCTGCAAAATCATCATTGATCATGATAGCTCCATATCCGATAGATGCGTAAGTAGAACCAGAGTTAAAGATATAGTTCCAGGATCCTCTGATTACACGGTCAGCGTTTTCCAGATTTTTGAATACAGCATTTGCTTCAAGTGAAGTTGTAGGAGCTGTATCTAGGTCACAGGCTGTTACAGAGCAAGCAGCCAGTGCGGCAAGGCATATATTTTTATAATTGAATTTCATATCTAGTCTATTTATTAAAGGGTTACATTAATACCAAATGAGAATGTTTTCATTGCCGGATAGCGGTATGATACGACACCGCTGATAGGCTGTTCAGGATCAAGACCTTGCTGGTGACTGAATGTCAACAGGTTCTCTCCCTGAACGAAGATGCTGGCATCTTTCAGTGTGGCAAAATGTATCCAGTTTTTAGGCAAAGTATAGCTTAATGTAACAGTTTTCAAACGCAGGAATGAGCGGTTTACCAACCAGCGGCTTGAACTGCTTGTGAAATAGCTTGTCTGGTTGTACGACAGACGTGGGATGTCTGTGTATCGGTTTTCCGGTGTCCAGCGGTTCAGCATATCTTCACTCATAGAGCTACCGTTTCCACCTTTTACGCTCATCATGCTAATCTTGTCGTTGTTATACAGCTTACCTCCGATTGCATAAGAGAACAGCATAGATAATGACAGGTTTTTCCAGCTAAGATCTGACTGGAAACCACCACTCAACTTAGGCAGTGAGCTGCCTACCTTCACCTTATCGTCTGGTGTCAGGCTAGAGTAGTCTTCGGTTACCTGACGGCTGCCATCTTCTGCGGTGTAATACCACTGTGGTTTACCGTTTTCCGGATTTACACCAGCCCATTCATACAACCAGAAATCATATAATGAGCCACCTTTTACCCATTTCTTTGAGCTCTGCCACATAACATCGGTTGGCAGTTCTACGATTTCATTCTTATAAGTAGTTGCATTCAAGCTCAGTTTCCAAGTCCAGTCTTTTGTCATAACTGGAGTACCACTGATTGTAAATTCCCAACCGTAGTTTTTCAGTTTACCGATGTTGGCATCGATACTTGAGAATCCGCTTGAAGGAACCAGGTCGCGGGCAAACAACAAATCTTTAGAAGAACGTTGGAAGAATTCGATAGTACCGTTCAAACGGTTGCTCCAGAATCCAAAGTCCAGACCTACGTTCAAGTTCAAGTTTGTTTCCCAGCTCAATTCCGGAGTTTCCAAACGTGATGCGTGCAGAGTAGACTCACCCAGTGAGCTGCCGATTGAATAGAGAGCCTTATATGCATAGTAACCTACATTGTCATTACCTTGTGCACCGTAACTTGCACGAAGGGTCAGGTTGCTCAGCCAGTTATTGCTTGCTTCTTCCAGGAATTTCTCACGTGAGATTTTCCATGAACCTCCGAATGACCAGAAAGTACCCCAGCGATGATCCGGATGGAAACGTGAAGAACCGTCGGTACGAACTGAAGCTGATACAAAATATTTGCTCTTATAAGAATATTCGGCACTTCCGAAGAAACTCAGCAATTTATACTGGTCGCTGTTTCCACCGAAGCTGCTCAATGTAGAAGCTACATCTGGTTCAAAATAACCGTCAGTAATGACACCCGTTCTTGATCCGCTGAAATTTGATGTGTTAAATTCGTAATATTCCTGACCTGCCATCAGACGAACATCATGATCTTCTTTGAAAGTATGGTTCCAGTTGATAACGTTGTTGTATGTCATACCGGTAGTACGGTCGTTTCCTTTTTCTACACTACCTGTCAACGGTTGTTTACCGTAGGTTGGGTTGTTGTAGTTGTGAGTAAACTTGCTGTCATAGTCAATGTTCAAAGACATTTTGTAGCTTAAACCTTCGATCGGAGTAATTTGCAAGTAACCACGTATAGATGCAGCATCACGTTTGTACTCTTTCTTGTCGTACAGCATAGACTGTGCGAAGTTGTAACCGTTGTATGAACCTTTACGGTAAGTACCATAATCGTAAACACGGTTTCCATTTTCATCCAGGATATATTCTCCTGTTGTCATATCACGTTCATAAACAGGATAGAAAGAAGGAATGTCGCGTGCCGCCAATACAATATTGCCGATAGCTGTATCATTCTGCTTCGGGTAATTTTGTATAGAATGGCTGGCTGCTACATTCAGTCCGACCTGTAACCATTTACGCAGATCGGTTGTGATGTTAGAACGCAAGTTGTAACGCTTGAATCCTGAACAGATGTAAGCACCCTGATCGTCCAGGTAGCCTAAAGAAAAATAATATTTAGTTTTTTCACTACCTCCTGAAACACTTGCATTCAAGTCTGTATAGTGAGCGTCTTGTGTCAGGGCATCTTCCCAACTGTCGTTCCACAGAGGAGTTGCGCCGGCTACAATTTTTCCGTCTGTTCCTACAGGCTGCGGATAATTTGTTCCGTAAGGATTGATACCCAGACCGCCTGTTTGTGTAGTAGCAACGATAGAAGAAGCTTTTTGTGCTGCTTCAACAGGGTCTGATCCGTTGTCAATATAGCTGTTGCGCAAAGCTTCCCATTGCAGCATAAAATAATCGTTTGTACTCAACTGGTCGTAATCGCGTACGGCACGGCTTGAGAAACCATATTTTGCTGATAACTGAATTGTCGGAGCAGAACCGTTCTGTCCTTGCTTCGTTGTAATCATGATAACACCGTTTGCTGCACGAGAACCGTAAAGAGAGGCAGCAGCGGCATCCTTCAGAACTGTAACTGAAGCGATATCCTGTGAAGAAATAGAAGACAATTTACCATCATACGGAACACCATCGACTACATATAACGGTGTCTGAGATGCATTGGCAGAACCTACACCACGAATGTAAATGTTAGCATCTTCTCCCGGCTGTCCGCTTGTAGAGAATGACTGCAAACCTGCTACTGTTCCCTGTAATGCTTTTGATACACTTGAAACCTGTGAAGCTGCTACAATTTTCTTGTCGATAACGCTGGCAGAACCTGTAAAAGTAGATTTTTTGGCAGTACCATATGGCACGGCAATAACTACTTCTTCCATGGCTATAGAAGATTCCTTCAAATCAACGTTGATGACTTTTTGTCCTTTTACCGGCATTTCTACGGTTTCATATCCGATGAATGAGAACACCAGTGTGCTTTTTGCTTCAACTTGTAGTGAATAACTACCGTCTATGGAGGTAATTGTACCATGTGTTCCTCCTTTGACTGCCACTGTTACTCCCGGCATCTCTTCGCCGTTGGCCGTAACTTTTCCGTTCACAGTAATTTCCTGTGCGTAAGTCGCTACACAGATTAGCAAGCTGCATAGCAGTGATAAGAATTTACTCATAAATCTCTCTCTTAATGATTTTGGGTTAATATAATTTTTCGGTTCTTTCTTAGCTTATGCCTTATGTTTTCTTGTTTTCATCTCAATGAAGACATTGATACTTTTTTTAAAAGTTTTTGTGTCTTTTTGCCTTATGTTTTTTGTCGAACGACAAAAATATAAAATAATTTATATAAGATGTAATAAAAAGTAATATTTTTTGTTCGTTTTTCTACTTCTGCATACTGACACTATATGTATGCTTTATTTATGTACTGTTTTAGAAAGATCGTTCAGGGGTTTCTGTCCGCTTGTTCGTGTGTTTGCCGGAAATTCGTTACCTTTGCATCCGAAATCAATAAGAAAAGATGAATTACTCAATAAAGGACTTCGAAATTATGGCACCGGTCGGCTCTCGAGAGTCGCTGGCTGCGGCTATTCATGCAGGAGCAGATTCTATCTATTTCGGCATTGAAAGCCTGAATATGCGTGCCCGTTCTGCAAATACGTTTACTGTTGATGACTTGCGTGAGATAGCGAAAGTATGTGACGAGAATGGGGTGAAAAGCTACCTTACGGTAAATACTATTATTTATGATGAGGATCTGGCTCTGATGCGGAAAATTGTAGATGCTGCAAAAGAAGCCGGTATCAGCGCTGTGATTGCTGCCGACGTAGCTGTCATGGCATACTGTAATCAGATAGGACAGGAGGTACATTTGTCTACTCAGCTGAATATCAGTAATGCGGAAGCTTTGAAATTTTATTCGCAGTTTGCCGATGTAGTAGTCTTGGCCCGTGAATTGAATCTGAAGCAAGTACGTAAAATTTATGATGCTATTCAGGAACAGCATATTACGGGACCTATGGGGCAGCCTGTACGTATCGAAATGTTCTGTCACGGAGCTTTGTGTATGGCCGTATCGGGTAAATGTTATCTGAGCTTGAATGAATTGAATGCTTCGGCAAACCGTGGAGCTTGTATGCAGGTATGCCGTCGTTCGTATATTGTGAAGGATAAGGAAAGCGATATCGAACTGGAAATAGATAACCAGTATATCATGTCGCCCAAGGACTTGAAGACTATTCATTTCATGGATGAGATGATAGAGGCTGGAGTGCGGGTGTTCAAAATCGAAGGTCGTGCACGTGGACCTGAGTATGTGCGAACTGTAGTGGAATGTTATAAGGAGGCTATACGCTCGTATCTGGAAGGTACTTTTACAGAAGAGAAGAAAGCTGACTGGGATACTCGTCTCAAGACTGTATTCAACCGTGGATTCTGGAACGGTTATTATCTGGGACAACGTCTGGGTGAATGGAGCAAGAACTATGGTTCGGAGGCTACCGAACGTAAGGTATATGCCGGACGTGGTATCAAATATTTCTCGAATATCGGGGTAGCTGAATTCCTGATCGAAGCTTCCGAAATAAAAGTTGGAGATAAACTTCTGATTACAGGTCCTACTACGGGAGCCATGTATGTTACTTTGGAAGAAGCACGTGTTGACCTGAAACCGGTAGATGTGGTAAAGAAGGGGGTACATGTTTCGTTTAAGGTACCCGACCGTATTCGTCCTAGCGACAAGCTTTATCGTATAGTTCCTGCCGATGAGTTGAAAAAGAAATAATTTCTATTATTATCACATTGCAATATCCTCTTTATACATTATTCTCCAATGAAAAAAAGTATAAAGAGGATATTTTATTTTTTTCTGTGCATACTTTGCAAAAAACAACAGCATCTTTTACTGAAAACATCGAGAATTTTTAATTTTTTTTTGTACGAAGGTTCGTCGAGTTTGTACAAAAAAAACAGGGCTCATGCCGACATTGTGAAAGGAACTTTGTCATCTAAGTAGCATGAGCCCGTTATATCTTTATTAGTGAATGATAAGTCTTTCGGCCTTGGTTATAATGTGCCTTTTCTGATAGCTTCCATGATATTGGCAGGTGGACGCTGAGCCAGTAATTCTTTTTTCATAAAATCCATGTAAGGAGCTACATGGTCGAAATACTGATAGTAACCTTTGCATAAGTAATTTAGTCCGGTTTCTCCGGAAGCTGTTTTGCAAAAACGGTTTTTGGGACATTCTCCGTTACATGCAAAGAGATACTGACATCCCTTGCATTGTGTCGGCAGTTTCTCAGATTTATCTCGGCCGAACTGTAATTGCTTTTCACTGTACATCATTTCTACCAGCGATTTTGAATAAATGTTTCCTAATTTGTACTGTGGAAATACGAAGTGGTCGCAAGCATATACATCGCCGTTGAATTCGATTACTCCGGCATGGCCACAATTTTTTGCCAAAGAGCAAACTCCAGGTTGCTCACCTACCCAGTTGGCAAGTGTAGCATCGAATAATTGTATAAAATATTCGCCGACATCATTTCGTACCCATTCATCGAAAATGGTACAGAGAAAGTTTCCCCATTGTTCGGGAGTAACGGAAAAATCGGTTACGGTTTCTGTTGCTCCTTCCTCTACCGAGGCTAGATAACGCCCGTCGGAATGTTGGAATATACGCTCTACGATGGGAGTAAACTGTATGTATCGGCACCCTATTTCCTTAAAGAAGTGATAGAAATCGAGCGGATAGTCGGCATTGAAATCATTTACTACTGCAAGTGCATTCCATTCTACCTGATGTTTGTTTAACAGGTTGATACCTTGCATTACTTTTACAAATGAAGGTTTTCCCTGCTTGTTCTTCCGGTATTCGTCGTGAAACTCCTGCGACCCGTCAATAGAAACACCTACCAGCCAGTGATTGTCGTGGAAAAAACGGCACCAGTCATCGGTCAGGAGAGTTCCGTTGGTCTGAATACAGTTGTCGATTGTTCTGCCTCCTGCATATTTTCTTTGTAAGGCAACTACCTTCTTATAGAAGTCGAGTGGGCGCATCAGTGTTTCTCCACCATGCCAGGTGAAGAGGACTTGTGGCATAGTCTGGCTTTCGATATATTCTTTGATAAACTTTTCCAATAGTTCATCTGTCATTATCTGCCTGGGGTTGTCCTGGTAAAGTTTAGCCTTCTCCAGGTAGTAGCAGTAATGGCATGCCAGGTTGCAAAGAGAACCCACTGGTTTTGCCATGATATACATCGGGCGTGCAAACGGGGCGAATGTGTTCATTATTGTATGATCTTAGGTTAGGAATGATTCTATTTATCAGGTATTATTCTAGTGTAATACTTTTTACATGTACTTTCTGATGCAGGAAGATGGATGCTGCTTCCTGAAACTTTTCAACAGATTCGGTTGTGAGAAACTCACAGGTTCCGCCTGCTGTGCAACGTGTTCTTATCTCCGAGTGACGGCGGAGGTAATCTTTTAAACTGGCTGCTACGTATTCTCCTTGAGCTACCAGACGGATATGTGGGGGGGTGAACTGACGTATTTTCTCTATCAGCAAGGGATAGTGTGTACAGCCTAAGATGATGGTATCTATTTTCGGATCTTGTTCCAAAAGTTGATTAATATATTCCTGTACAAAATAATCTGCTCCCGGAGAGTTGAATTCGTTGTTTTCCACTAGCGGAACCCAAAGCGGACAGGCTACACCAGTGAGTTGTATATCCGGAAAGAGCTTATGCAGTTCTATCGGGTATGACTGGGATTTTACTGTTCCGGCTGTGGCAAGCAAGCCAACATGGCGCGAAACTGTGATGTCACCGATACATTCTGCTGTAGGACGGATTACTCCCAAAACTCTACGGGTTGCATCTATATGTGGAAGATCGTTTTCCTGAATACTTCTCAGGGCCTTTGCCGAAGCAGTATTGCAGGCCAAAATGACTAATGGACAGCCTAAATCGAACAGCTTGCGTACAGCTTGCAGTGTAAACTCATAAACAACTTCGAATGATCTTGTTCCGTATGGGGTACGGGCATTGTCCCCCAGATAGATATAATCGTACTGAGGCAGTAATTCACGGATTTTATCAAGGATTGTCAGCCTCCATATCCGGAATCAAATACTCCGATTGGTCCTGTGGCAGAAAGCATGGATATGACTTGATTAAGTGTGAAAAAATAATTGTCATTGACCTCACCCTTTTGGCTGGAGTGAGAGCCAATGACAACTTTATTTTGTTACGTTGAAAACGTATTTCTTATTGAGCAGGAGCTGCTGCTGGTGCTGCTGCAGGAACAGCTGTCAGGCTGATACCTAATTTTGTTTTGATATCATTTGTAACGTCCTTAGACATCGTGTCGTTGATGTAAGGAATATCTGTACGGTTCAGGTCGAACACATAAGTATAACCACCTGCTGCACCGATTGCTTTTACTGCATCTTCCAGTTTCTTATAGATAGGTTCCATCATATCTGCATAAGCTTTTTGCAACTGCTGCTGTGCATCTTGCTGGAACTGCATTCCTTTGTCAGACAGCTCTTGTAATTCTTTCTGACGACGTTCCTGGATATTTTGTGGAAGAGTTTTCTGTTCTTGTTGATATTCAGCAAACTTTTTGTTGAATTCATCAGAAGCACGTTTGATTTCGTCTTCATACTGTTTCTGCAATGCCTGAATGTCTGTCTGAGCTTTTGTATATTCTGGCATCACAGGGATAATGTCCATAGACTTGAAGTGTGCGAACTTCTGTGCGAATACGCTCATAGGAGCGATAAGTAAAAGTAATAAAGCAATTTTTTTCAACATAATCTTATTATTTCTATTTGTTATTAATTTATTTCCGTTTTTTATTTGCTGTCTTTCTTAGACTTTGCAAAAGTATAAAATTAATTTGAATATCCTAATTTAGCGAGCACTTCGTTGCTGATGTCTATACGTGGAGAAGCAAAAATCATGCTTTGTGCTGATGCTCGGTCGATTACTGCATCATAATTTTTCTGTGTTGCAATATCTTTAATAGCATTGTATATGGCATCCTGAATAGGAGTAATCAGTTCCTGACGTTTTTTCATGCCTTCACCTTCGGGACCAAAATACTTTTTCCGTAAATCTGCTGCTTCTTTTTCTTTGGCGATAATGGCATTTTCTTGTGCGGTTTTTTGAGTAGCTGATAAGTTAGAAGCGTTTTTCTGATACTCATCATACATTGTTTTCGCTTCTTGAGCTTTAGCTTCTACTTCACTTTGCCATTGTTTTGACAGGCTTTCCATTTGCTGGTTTGCTTGTTCATAGGCAGGGATTTGTTTCAGGATATACTCCATATCTACCAAAGCAAATCGCTGAGCTTGTGCTGCTATACTGCACACGAGCAATGCTGCTAGAAAGAAAACTTTTTTCATAAGCAATGTTGTTTTTAAATGTAATGAAGAATGATAAATGAAGAACTGGCTGTTAGCCATGGCTTTGGATTCTTCATTTCTCATTCTTCTATTCTTCATTAAATTGGTTTGTCTGTATTAGAACTCTTGTCCGATGATGAAGTGGAACTGGCTTCCGCTATATTGAGTAGAACCGTTGATCTTATCGAAACCATAAGCCCAGTCAATACCCATCATACCAATCATCGGCAGGAAGATACGTACACCTACTCCGGCAGAACGTTTCAACTGGAACGGGTTGAAGTTACTTACATCATTCCAGGCGTTACCTGCTTCTACAAATCCCAAAGCATAGATACTTGTTGAATTTTCCAACATCAACGGATAACGTAATTCAGCTCCCAGGCGGATGTATGCATAACCTTCACTACCATACGGAGTTAAAGATCCGTTTTCGTAACCACGCAATGCGATTGTTTCTGAAGCGTAGTTGTAACTATATCCTGTCATACCGTCACCACCTACATAGAATGTTTCAAACGGTGAGCGTTTGTATTTGTTGAAGTGTCCCAGAATACCAAACTCTGTACGTGTCATGATAACCGGACATTTCTGGATATCCATCAGGGCTGTATAAGTTTTTGCTTTGAATTTCCATTTGTGGTATTCAATCCACTTATACATGCTGGCTGCTTCATCATAATTATTCTTTCCATAAGTAGAATAATCTTTCTTACTGAACAGTGAGTAAGGCGGAGTAATCTGCAAAGAAGCGCTGAATTCAGAACCGTAACGCGGGAATATCGGGTTATCGGTTGAGTTACGTGATAATGTCAGGTTCAGGCTTAAGCTGTTACAGTTACCGGTATTCATGTACTGTCCGTTGTTCAGCATGATATACAGATAGCTCCAGTCTTTCAACATGAATCGCTGGTAAGATAATTCTGCCATTAATGTAAAGTAGTCGTCCGGCCAGCGTAGACGTTTACCCCAACCTAATGACAATCCGAACATCTTGATAGACTTGTCAGGGTCGTAATATGATTCGTAATTGTCATAATAACCACCATAGTAGTTTCCATATCCACTTAAGTAGTTATAGTAGTTGTTCATATATGCAGAGTTGTAATACTGACTGCTGACGTCTGTCTGTACAGAGTAGAATGCTGATACAGACAATGAATTAGGACGTTTTCCACCAAACCAGGGATCAAGGAATGATATACTGTATGACTGGTAGTACTGTCCGTTGGTTTGTCCACTGATGGTCAATGTCTGACCGTCACCTTGTGGAAGGAATCCACGGAAGTTATCATTCTTGCGGAACAAGTTTGCAAATGAGAAGTTTGTAAACTTCAAACTCAATTTACCAATAATACCTGTTTGTCCCCAACCAGCTGAGAATTCTACCTGGTCGTTTGCTTTTGATTCAAGTCCCCAGTTAATATCAACCGTTCCATTTTCGTAATTTGGCTGAACATCTGGTTTGATGTTTTCCGGATTGAAGTGTCCCATCTGTGCAATTTCACGGTAAGAACGTTCAAGAGCTTCTTTACTGAACAAGTCTCCCGGACGGGTACGAAGTTCACGGCGGACTACATTTTCATACAACCGGTCGTTACCGTTGATACGTACATGACTGATACTTGCCTGAGGACCTTCTACGATACGCATTTCCAAGTCGATAGAGTCACCGTCGATATTTACTTCTACCGGATCAAGGTGATAGAATACGTAACCACGGTTGTAATAATTGTTACCGATAGCATCTTCATCGTTACTGATACGGTCGTTCAACAGTTTCTGGTTGTATACATCTCCTCGCTTCATTCGAAGTTGTTCATTCAGGAGGTCTGAAGGATAAACTGTATTACCTACCCATGTAATATCTCGCAGATAATATTTGTTACCTTCATAAATCTTCATGTAGACATCTACTGTCTTTTCATCATAGGGAGTAACGCTGTCTATCTCGATGATTGCATCACGATATCCCAGCTCATTATATTTGTCTATGATCTTCTGCTTGTCTTCTTGGTATCTTTCATCGATGAACTTCTTGGCACGGAATAAGTTGACCAGTTTTCCTTTTTCATTGGTCTTTTTCATAACGCGCTTCAATTTCTTGTCTGTCAGTACACTGTTGCCATCGATTGTAATCTTGTGGACTTTTACTTTATCTTTCTTATCGATGTTTACATCAACATATACCTGTTCCTTGTTTGCAGGATCTTCGCTTTCTACAATATTGATTTCTGCGTTTTTGAAACCTTTATCATCGAAATGTCTTTTGATAATGATCTTTGCACGGTCTATCAGGTTAGGAGTAACCTGGCTTCCTTTTGCCATACCCAATTTTGCCTGCAAGTCTTCACGTTCGCTTTTCTTTACTCCGTGGAATCGGATATCAGTAATACGTGGGCGTAAAGACAAATGGATATACAGATAGATTTTATTGTCTTCTATTTTTTCTGCTGTGATTTTAACATCAGAGAATAACCCGTGACGCCAGTAGCGTTTGATAGCACTGGTAATGTCATCACCCGGTACAGTGATTGTCTGTCCTACGGCAAGTCCTGAGATTCCAATCAAGACATAGTCTTCGTAGTTTTCAATATCTGTAACTTTTATGTCGGCAATTTCATACTTTTTGGGTGTTCCATTATACAAAATTACCGGCTGGTCGTTTTCTGTTTTGTTATTTTCTTGTGCATTAACAGTTGAATAGCTGAAAATGCAAGCCAAAGCCAATAGAATGATAGAAAGACAGTATCGCATTTTTTACTTCAATATTTGTTCACTTGTTTTGCCAAATCGGCGTTCTCTTCGTTGATAATCACAGATTGCTTTACATAATTCTTCTTCCTTGAAGTCAGGCCAGAATGTATCGCAAAAATAAAGTTCGGAATAGGCACATTGCCATAGCATATAGTTGCTGAGGCGGACTTCTCCTCCTGTCCGTATCAGCAGGTCGGGATCAGGCATAAAGTTGGTTGCCAGATATTGGCTGACCGTTTGATCGGTTATATCATTTATATTCAGTTCTCCACAAGCCACCTTCTCTGATATTTCTTTGACTGCTTTGGTTATTTCCCATTTTGAAGAATAACTCAATGCCAATACCAGACACATACCGGTGTTTTTTGAAGTTCGTTGTACACATTGATTCAGACGATTCAGTACATCGGCTGGTAATTTTTCAGTTTCTCCAATAATACGGAAACTGATATTGTTTTTCATAAAGGTTTCTTCTTCGATAGATCTATCAGAAGACTCATTAATGCTGCTACTTCGTCTGCTGGGCGATTCCAGTTCTCGGTAGAAAAAGTATAAAGTGTGAGATATTTTACTCCCAGATTTGATGCTTCTTCTGCAATGACATGAACAGTTTCTGCACCCGCCTGATGTCCGAGCGAACGAACTAGTCCTCGCTGTTTTGCCCATCGCCCGTTTCCATCCATGATGATGGCGATGTGGGCGGGGATTCGTGTCTTATCCACTTGGTCTTTATATAGCATAGCTTTCGGATTATAAATGTATTATTCCCATTTAGGAAGGAATCCAAAATGGTTAATTCGTCCTCTACTCATGTATCCGTTGTTCCAGATTATCCAAATAAAGTTATCTTTGTCAACAACACACGAATAACTTCCTTCACCCTTAACTTTTCCTCTGTTATACAATTCTACGAAAGATGTACCTTCTGTAGCAAATGTCATATCTTCTTTAACGGTTTCCCATGTCAGACCGTTATCTGTAGAACAGAAGAGTGTACTGAACGGATTCTTATAGTCTGTATAATCTTTACTTGTAATTTCACCGCCGAATACATATAGCTTCTTGTTATAATAAATCAATGAAGGATCAACAATATTCGGGCATCTGAAGGTGTCTGCTTCTTCATAATTATAAGTGCTCCATGTATTATCGTTTGTCAGGCGTGTAGAAACGATACCAGAACCATCTGCTTTTTCTGTATTATATCCCATAACGACAGCACGGGTCAGGCTGGTATTGTAAGAAACCGGAATATTTACCGATAACGTTCTTGTACCTTTGCTAGGAAAATCTGTTATATTATAATTTTCTGTTGTTCCACTATTGGCTTGTACATCATATACATACGATTCATCTTTGGCAGTGCGTGCATATAACAGATTGTCTATGCCAGCAATAAGTTGAGACAAATTAGAAACCGAAGACGCTTCGTAACCATTATCTGTCAGTTTATACAAAACCTGTTCTACGAGGAAGTAAATATTACCTTGGCAAAGTGTTGCAGAGTAAGTATCTGTAGCATCAGGCAAATTAATTGTTGTCCATGATGTTCCAGGCGTTCCGTTTGAAACAGACGTGTATTCAACTACCTGTTTGCCATTCTGTGTAGTTCCGAATACATAAATCTTATCATTGGCATAAACTGCTTTTTGTTTGATTAAAGTGCCGGAAGTAAATCCTGCTCCGATGGGTTCTTTTGTCCATTGTAAAGAGTCAGGTTCCTGATTGTGAACATTGATTTTTACACGATAAGCCTTACCCATTACGCCGCTATAAGCCAAAACTTTGAAAGAAAGTCCTTCTGTTGGAGCAAATGCAAAGTTGATAGAATCGCTTGAAGTCCAGAGAGTATCTTTGGCTTCAGCTCCTTCTGAATCGATTTTACCATACAGAATGTAATCAGTGTCAGCTGTGATTTTTGTGAGCACTCTTGAGATATCAGTCCAACAGGAAGTGAATCTTTATTCTCAATGGTTCTCATAGCCTGATTGATGGTGAAAGGATAATTTGCCATGGAAATGGTATCCGTATATGTAGAATCTTCTCCTTTCGAGTCTTTTCCAACTCTCTTGACATGCAGTGTACCAAGTGAGAATGAAGTAATGCTTGTTTCAGAACTATAAGTAACCTGCTCAATATCATTGTCCAGACATGAAGTCATTGCAGACATTGTGACGAGTAAGCTAACTAGCAGTATGGGTAAAAACTTTATTTTCATTTATAAAATTGTCTTTGATTACAAGTTGCAAAAGTAGAAAGTTTTTTTCGAATAGGAACTTTTATATCAAGTTTTATATAAAATTATGGATAAGCGTAACTTTTTTATCTGTGAATTGGCATATTTTTGTGCTTATTTTTCATAATGAATGATGGTGTTTTTATCTTTTGACAAAACCTGTTTGCCGTATCCTGCAGGAACAACAGGGTGTTTTACTCCTTTATGGAGTAGTGCTTCAGAGTATTCTATATAAATTTCATCCCATATTTCTTCGTCAATAAACGATTGCAAGAGTTGACTGCCTCCTTCTACGAGTAATGACTGAAGTTTGTTTTCGTATAATATTTGTAATATTTGTGGCAGAATATTCTGATTGAAATCCAGTTTGTAGTAAATAATATTTGTCGTCGATTCTTTTTCTAAAGCTGTAAATACCATGTCGGGGTCTTACCGTCGAATAATTTTAAGTTCAAAGGTAGAGTCAGCTCTTTATCTATAACCAGTCGGATAGGATTTTTACCATACCAGTTGCGTGTTGTGAGTGAAGGGTTATCCAGTAAGGCTGTTTTACGTCCGACCAGGATAGCTTGATGTTCTGCCCGTTGCTTATGTACATACATAGATGTTATTGGAGTAGAAAGTATAACAGGCTGGCCGCTTTCACGATTCACATCAATAAATCCGTCTGCCGATTCTGCCCATTTTAAAGTTATGTATGGGCGTTTCTGGATATTGAAAGTTACGAAACGTTTTATTAATGCCCGACATTCATTCTCCAGAACTCCGACTGTTACCTCGATTCCGGCATCTCTTAATTTCTGTATACCTCTGCCTGAAACAAGTGAAAAAGGATCGACACATCCTACTACTACGCGAGGAATTCCTTTACTTATAATTAAATCGGCACAAGGAGGTGTTTTCCCATAGTGAGAGCATGGTTCCAGACTGACATAAATAGTAGATTTTTTAAGCAAGCTCTCATCTTTTACAGAACGGATTGCGTTGACTTCGGCATGGTCTTCTCCGCAACGTACGTGGTAACCTTCACCGATAATACGATCGTTGCAGACAATTACGGCTCCTACCATTGGATTTGGTGCAGCATTGCACATCCCGTTACGCGCCAGCTGTATGCAGCGGCGGATATATTTTTCATCTTTTGTCATATTCGGTTTGTTTTTTATTCTTACATTTGTACCTATGCATCCTATTTATACTTACATCAGGCAGACGCTTGCAGGAGTTTACCCGGAAGAGGAAACAGCGGCATTGGCAAAGTGGATATTGACAGATGTATTTTGTCTGTCCACCACGGAACTCTATGCGGGCAAAGATATGAATTTTTCTAAGAACGAGTGTGACAGGCTGGAAGATATTCTTTCCCGCCTGAAACGATATGAGCCTTTACAATACATATTGGGTAAGGTCGATTTTTGTGGATTACCTTTTGAAGTGGCACCTGGAGCTTAATCCCCCGGCCCGAAACTGCTGACTGATAGACTGGATTATCTCGGATTGCACAGATAAAGCCGGAGTACGGATTTTGGATGTAGGAACGGGTAGTGGCTGCATACCTATCGTATTGGGCAAAAAAATAAAAGAAAGTAAAATAACTTCATGGGACGTGTCAGAAAAAGCATTGGATATTGCCCGGCGGAATAAACTTCTCAACCAGGTTGATATCACTTTGGCTCAAGTCGATATCTTCGATACTGCGTTACCGGATATTCATGTCGATGTTCTGGTGAGCAATCCTCCGTATATTACAGAGAAAGAACGTAGCGGGATGGAGCGAAACGTATTGGATTGGGAACCTGAACTGGCTTTGTTTGTTCCGGATAGTGATCCGCTCTTATTCTACCGACGGATAGCAGAAGTAGGTTGTGACATTTTAGTTTCAGGTGGAACTTTGTATTATGAGATTAATCGGGCATATGGCAAAGAAACAGTGCAGTTGCTTGAAGGAATGGGGTATCAATCTGTAGAATTAAGAAAAGATATGTTTGGCGACGACCGTATGATAAAAGCATTCAGACCATGAAAGAATATACCGAAGATGAATTGAAATATAAAGCCGAAGCATATTGCTCAACGGCCGAACATTGCCCTTCTGAAGTAATATCTAAGTTGAATCTTTGGGGAGCCGATGATGTAGTGACAGAACATATTCTGGAGCATTTGAAAAAAGAACGTTATCTGGATACTCAGCGCTTTTGTAAAGCTTTTGCTTGCGATAAATATCGGTTTGCGCGTTGGGGTAGGATGAAAATTGCTCAGGCACTTCGTCAGAAGCAACTTTCTTCGGAAGATATTGCTGCAGGTCTGGATGAAATAGACGAAACCGAATACTGTGAGAACTTGAAAGAACTGTTGCGTCAGAAGAGTAAAACTGTTTCGGGGAAAAACGAATACGAACGCAATACAAAACTTATTCGTTTTGCTGTAGGCAGAGGGTTTACAGTAGATGAGGTGTTGCGCTATATTAAACAGAAAGATCCTGATGAATTTATGGACTGACATACGGGATTTCCTTTTTCCTCGCTTATGCCTGTCGTGTGGGAAGAAACTCTTGCAAAGCGAAGACGGACTTTGTATATCCTGTTTTTCGTCATTACCATATACGCATTTAGGTAATACTTCAGGCAATGAAATGGAGAAATGCTTTTGGGGACGTTTTCCGGTTGTTCGTGCTTCTTCACTTTTTTATTATGCAAAAGGAGGAGATGTGGCTCAGATTTTATATGCCATGAAATATCATGCGCGGAAAAAACTTTGTTGCAGGATGGGTGAATATATGGCTGGAGAATTGTGTGATTCCGGCTTTTTTGAAGGAATAGATTATCTGCTTCCGGTTCCTTTGTTCTCTTCCGATTGCGTCAGCGAGGATATACCAAAGTGAGCTTCTGGCGCGGGGGATATCATGTGTAACGGGTATCCCTCTCTGTACAGATGCAGTAGTGCGCTCTCGTAATAATGCGACTCAAACCCACAAAAGCGGTTATGCACGTTGGCAAAATGTAGACCGGCTGTTTTTGCCTACACCCCATGCTGCAAACTTGCATGATAAACATATTTTGCTGGTTGATGATGTTCTTACTACAGGAGCTACGCTGGTAGCTTGTGCCGACGCACTGCTTGGAGTGGAAAATATAAAGATTAGTGTGTTGACTTTGGCATGGGCCCGATGAACAAAATGATTTCTTTAACTAAAAAAGATACACATATATTTCCTAATCACGTAGGATTTACATAATTTTGCACCAACGTTTATCAGATATATTAAGGTTATGAAAGCTTTGGAAAGATTATTTGCAGAAAAAATTGCTGAAAGTAAAAGCCGTAAAGATTCAGCCGGCTAACCCGTTTACTTGGGCTTCTGGTTGGAAATCGCCTATTTATTGCGACAACCGCAAGACTTTGTCTTATCCAGCATTACGTAATTTCGTGAAGTTGGAGCTTTGCCGCGTTATTCTTGAAAAGTTTGGTGAGGTAGACGCTATTGCCGGCGTAGCAACAGGAGCTATCGCTCAGGGTGCTTTGGTGGCAGAAGAATTGAACCTCCCGTTTGTATATGTACGTTCAAGTCCAAAAGATCATGGACTCGAAAACTTGATTGAAGGTGAACTTCGTCCGGGTATGAAAGTTGTTGTAGTAGAAGATTTGATTTCTACAGGTGGCAGCAGCTTGAAGGCTGTTGATGCTATTCGTCGTAATGGATGCGATGTTATCGGTATGGTAGCTTCGTTCACTTACGGTTTCGATGTATCAGCAGAAGCATTCAAGAATGCAAAAGTAGAGCTGGTTACATTGACCAACTACAATGCAGTGTTGGATGCAGCTTTGAAGACTGATTATATTGACGAACAGGATATACCGGTTCTTCAGGCTTGGAGAGAAGATCCTGCACACTGGACTGGAAAATAATTGAAATTAAATAATTATACTGAGCACGGATTACACGGAGTGCACGGTTTTTGTCAGCAAACCGTGTTTTCTGTGTAATCCGTGCTCTTTTTTTATAAAAGATTATGGTTACAATTTGAAAGCACAGTAAAACATATACCTTATAGCCAAGAGCGGGTATATAATAAATTGTCGGATTTAAGCAATCTGGAATCAGTGCGCGACCGTCTGGATATGATGAAAGATAAGTTGGGTGGTAAAATAGAGGACTTGTCTTTGACCGTGATTCATTAACATTAAAAGTACAAGGTATCAATTTGACATTGCGTATCATCGAACGTGAACCGATGAAGTGTGTTAAGTTCGAAGGCGACAAAACTCCTGTTCCATTGAATTTATGGATACAAATACTTCCGGTAACAGAAGCAGAGGCTAAAATTAAAGTAACCATTCGTGCCGAAGTGAATATGTTTATGAAAGCTATGATTTCTAAACCGTTGCAGGAAGGAGTAGAAAGACTGGCGGATATGTTAGCTATGATACCTTATTAAAAAATAGAACTATGGCTCAGAAACTTTGGGAAAAAAGCGTTCAGGTAAATGAGGAAATAGACCGTTTTACCGTAGGAAAAGACCGTGAGCTGGACCTTTATCTGGCTAAGCATGATGTTTTAGGTTCGATGGCTCATATTACTATGCTTGAAAGTATTGGTCTGTTGTCGGCAGATGAGTTGCAGGTTTTATTGGCAGAACTGAAGAATATTTACGCTTCTGCCGAACGTGGCGAGTTTGTCATCGAAGACGGAATAGAAGATGTACATTCACAAGTAGAGCTGATGCTGACTCGTAAGTTGGGAGATGTTGGAAAAAAGATACATAGCGGGCGCTCGCGAAATGATCAGGTACTGGTCGATTTGAAACTCTTTACTCGCGAGCAACTTAAGCAGATTGCTGAGGCTGTGGAAGATTTGTTCCATGTATTGATTTCTCAGAGCAATAAATATAAAGGTGTATTGATGCCGGGGTATACCCATTTGCAGATAGCTATGCCTTCTTCATTTGGCTTGTGGTTTGGTGCTTATGCCGAGAGCCTGGTTGACGACATGATGTTTTTGCAGGCAGCATATAAAATGTGTAACCGCAATCCTTTAGGTTCAGCAGCCGGTTATGGTTCATCTTTCCCGCTCGATCGCGAAATGACGACCCGCCTTTTGGGATTCGATTCAATGAATTATAATGTGGTTTATGCTCAGATGGGACGTGGAAAGATGGAGCGCAATGTGGCATTTGCATTGGCTTCTATCGCCGGAACCATTTCGAAAATGGCTTTTGATGCTTGTATGTTCAGCAGCCAGAACTTTGGCTTTGTGAAGCTCCCCGACGAATGTACCACAGGCTCCAGCATTATGCCTCATAAAAAGAATCCGGATGTATTTGAGTTGACCCGTGCAAAATGTAACAAGTTGCAGTCACTCCCTCAGCAGATTATGATGATAATGAATAATCTTCCTTCCGGATATTTCCGTGATTTGCAAATTATCAAAGAGGTTTTCCTTCCCGCATTCGAAGAATTGAAAGATTGTCTGCGTATGTCTGCTTACATTATGGATAAGATAAAGGTAAATGAGCATATATTGGACGATGATAAATATCTGTATATATTCAGTGTGGAAGAAGTTAACCGTCTGGCAGCAGAAGGTATGCCTTTCCGTGATGCTTATAAGAAAGTAGGATTGGATATTGAAGCCGGCAAATTTACTCATAACAAACAGGTGCATCATACCCATGCTGGAAGTATAGGTAATTTATGCAATGATAAAATAGTCGGTTTAATGGAAGAAATATCGAAAGGGTTTAACTTCTCAGCAGTAGAACAAGCTGAAAAAAGCCTTTTAGGTCGATAAAATATATTTTTTTGTAAAGAAAACGGGAGAAATGTTTGGAGCTTATTATAAAACTCCCTACATTTGCACCCGTAAACGCGGAAATAGCTCAGTTGGTAGAGCATAACCTTGCCAAGGTTAGGGTCGCGAGTTCGAGTCTCGTTTTCCGCTCTTCTTTGAAAGGCTGCTCGAATGGTGGAATCGGTAGACACGAGGGACTTAAAATCCCTTGGCCATTGCGGCTGTGCGGTTCAAGTCCCGCTTCGAGTACGAATCAATAGTTGTAATCCCTTGTAAGTTTAATTGCTTATGAGGGATTTCTTTTATTGACATAAACATAGCATAAACAATATCAAAATTAGGGATTAACATAAAAATCCGAGGGATTATCAACTTTAATCATGTATTATAAGATTGAAGATATCTTATTTCTTATTTTTTAAATGATTAGAATACTCCCTTAATGGCTTTTCATATGCTTCTTTTAAAATGTTATTTGCATTTGGTTTTCCCGGATGGTAAGTATCAAAAAAAATAATATTTCTTGCTGCATTATATTTCAGCCAGTTTCCGCTTGATTCTATTGGTGGAGTTATACTTTGGTTTACGATATCGAAAACTCCATTGCCGCAGCATACAATAATATCTGGATGTAGTATGTCTAATTGTTCTTTTAGAAAATGTGTATTTTCTATGGCATATTTTTTAAGCTCAGCTGTGGAAGTAATACCAGCCCCTATATCTTTTATGATATTTATAACTGCAAATGGATAATGTGTAAACGTTTCTTTCAGTACCTTTCTTTCTGTTATTTTTGTATAATCAGGAACTGCTGACTGTGTGGTATTCATGATACCATACAGACGTTTTAACAATTCTCTCCATACCTGTTCTCTTATGCATGTCTCAAAATCATATTCTCTGTAATCTTCACCTAATAGTTCGTCTGAGTTAGGTTGTTTAAGAACAAACAGAACTTTTGGATGTATATAATTCCATAACTCTGTTGGAGAACTGTAAAATATTCCGTCGGCTACGTATGGTCTGCCTTGAAAATGCTTCATACAAATTTTATCTAGTTCTTTATTTTCGACCATAATAAATTTATATACAAAAAAAGTCCGACAATAAAAACTACTAAAGCCCAGTTGAGTCCTGCAACAAATAAAGTGCGGAAAAAATACTTGATTTTGGAGTCAAGCATACTGCTTCTACTCAGATGAAATAACATGGAGTAAGAAGTTACTTCATCAAAATGCTTTATTGCATAGATTGCTGTGAAAATAGCTGGAATTGCAGCGCCTATAATAGCGGTCAGAAATAAAATCCATCCGTCAGCATTCAGTTGTCCTTGCTGGTTAAATATGAGCTGTTCTTTGTCACCGATAATAAACATTGCAGGCCATATTAACAAACCAAACAATCCTTCTAGCTTGGAGATACCCCAACATAAAAATGTTTTCATGCGTTTTTAATTTTTTTGGTGAGTAATGTAGTTTATTGATATGCTACAAAGGTATAGAGAGCTTGCACGGAAATACCATGCAAGCTTAATCTTTTTATACTATGATCGACTTAATCCAAATAGAAGCAATCCTCCTATAATAGTGACGAGCAAGATAACTCCTATCCAATTTATTATTGCTGCTATCAAGGAATAAATAAGATAAATAACCAGCAGTACCCCTATTACTTTTAGGGTAATAGAAAGTAAGTTCATTCTTTGAGTATGTTTTTGTGCTGCTACGACAGCATTAATTTGTATAAGTTGCTGAATCAATAAAGTTGATGACAGATCTTTACCAGATGAGCTTTCTATTATTTGTGATATTTGGTTCATACTTTTTTCATTCAACTCATTGTTGATTGCTATATTCATCTTTAACGCTTGGTCGATACTTTCCAAGCTGTCTTTGGATGCTAAGATAAAGCTTTGTATGGCTTCAGATGATAATTTGTTATTTAAGCAGGCTGTAACAAATTTTGAAATATTCACAGGAGAACTATCTCCTAATATGATACCTAAATCGGAGAAACTTTTCATTATCGTATGCAGTATTGATAAATATTATTACTCATTTCACTACTTAATTTCTTTGAAAAATCTTTCAAATTATTATCTTTTTTATATCCATCTAGACTATTTTTGATTTCCTGAATTAATTGTGAAATGGCTTTACCTTTATAACTATATGGTCCTATTGTGAATGAATTATTTATAGGATTTGACCTTATCTGATCGTAAGTTGTAGTGTATGTATATTTTTTTTGCCATTTCCCTGTTATGTTACTGCAAATTGTACAATGTTCTTTTTCAAAAATCAGTAAGTTATGGTTTTGGGTAAATAAACTGGATTTTTCAATATATGCTAATACTAATTGTGGTTCATTATCTTTCAGAACTTTTTCTTTTTTCATTAATGCACAAATATTATCAAAGCCATTAAACTCGTCATCTGTAAGATTTTCTTTATGTCCTATGATACGTACATTGGGCTGAATGTCATTAATTAAATAAAAACTATATTCATTATCATTATGAAGTAAAATCCCATGTATGTAATTGCAATAATCTTGTCCTTTAAGAGTTAAAGCGATAGAATGGTCATAGTTTTCGGCCCGGTCTATTTAATTGTTGTTTATAATCTTTTCTACGTTCTTGAGAGGTACAGTCTAGTTGATAAAAAAGTTGCACAAGTCTAGCTCTGTTCTGTCCGATAAACGTCCAGATCTCATCATCCATTGCCAATAAATTTGTTTGAAAATTATCATCCATTTCGTTATATTTTTTATTATCAAACAAATAAATGGCTTTTAAAAGTAAGTCTACATCATTGTTGCCATTTGTTGGATAATACTTATTGTAGCATTTTGTATTTACATAAGAACTCATTAAAGTTTCTTCCCACGAAGCAGGGGTTGTAGGATGCATAGAAGCCATCCTTTGTAAATGTACATTTGCTTCATTGTATCTTCCCTTTAGCATATTGCTCAGAGTATTTTCATATTCTTTAAGCCATTCCATATATTTATAATCGCCCTCTCTCTCATTATCATCTGAAGCTGTCATGGCTAAATAAAGCATATCTGGTGCGATACTTTGTAAATGCTCTTCTTTGGCTGCATTTTCGCTTTCTAGGTAATAAATGTCTCCTGAGGGATAACAAATGAAAATTTCCTTATATAGATTAGAAGCTTTTGCATAAATTCTTTTTCCTTTCGGATTTAACGGATCTGTAATTCTTAGTCCTAAAATGTCAGAATTTAGTATCAGATTATCTCTGTCTTTAAAAGTCGATGATGTATTTGTTTCTAAATATCCAAACCTTGAACCTCTGAATTTTAAATCGTCACGGCTGTAAATAGTATCTTTCTGATAATTCAATCTTCCTTCAGTGAGGTTTTCATTTTGATAGGTAAATTTTACAGGAAGATGTGGAACATACAATGTTTCCAATGTATCTGGTGAAGTTGCTTCTTTTTCAAAGTGAAAATATTGTGCAGGAAATAAGGCAGATAAATATTTTTCGGCATTTTTATTCGCTTCTTTCAATAAGCCAGCGGAAATAGCCAAGTCTTTGGCATACCGCTCTAAAGCGATTTTCAAAGGAATAATACAGTTGTTATAATCTACTTCTACTTGCTCACGAATTACATTGTTTTTCTTTTTTATCATCTAAATTGGCCTTTGTGATTTGAGCATTAGGTAGGGTAATGACTGTTAATGAGTCTTTCTTGGTTTGTTCTATGTTTTCTAAGTTTATTCCGGCTTCCACTTCGTATGGATACAAAATGATGGTTCTCTTTCCCGACTGATAGAATGACACTAAAAAAGTCGATATTATAAGACGAGGTTATCAATTCTTTTTTA
>ENA-OQAN01000165-OQAN01000165.1-human-gut-metagenome-genome-assembly--contig:-NODE-165-length-35851-cov-3.263996_pt1 | contig 35851 bp, 45 predicted proteins | sample MGYA00242735_ERZ504527 | MGnify/ENA primary metagenome ERZ504527 (study PRJEB26092, sample SAMD00036230) | human gut metagenome | host: Homo sapiens | study: EMG produced TPA metagenomics assembly of... | reverse complement strand
AACTCCCTGTCAATATTTCCCATATCTGTTCCTGTCCTGCTTAAAAAAAGCTGCATTACGGATCCGGTGATGTTTTTTCCTTCTTTTTTTTAATCTGGTCAAGATCCAGCGCGTCAAAAGTTCCTCGCTCTGTGCTGAAAACTCTACGATCTTCCCATTATTTTTGACCGTTTTGTACATCTTCGAACGCTTGTCCACTTCCTCTTCCACAAAAATAAAATGTGTCGCCGGTGCCACCTGCGTGAGATATTCAGCAAGATCCTCACAGGAACTTTTAAAAAATCCGCTGTCCTCGATCAATATCACTCTCCGGTCTGCAAAAAAAGGCAGTGTTTCGGCAAGATCAATCACTTCTTTCGGATTGATATTCTTTCCCTCAAACGTCGTAAAATTCATGTTGTCATCCGGCGCTGCCATTGCATTTTTCAATTTGTCTTTATACTGCTTTTTTAAATATGCTTCCGTTCCATACAGCAGGTAGATCTGTTTGAAATTTCCGCTTCTGATATCATCATCGATCGTTTTCATTTTATCTGATTCCTTTTTATCACTTATCCAGATACAAAGCACTGATATTGCATTACACTTCGCTGCATTTTCGCTGCATCGAATTACGCAGCGCTGCACTACGCAGCTTTGTACTAAGCTGCATACCACAGTATAGCATACATTACCTGACAAATACAAACCGCTTGTCCGGAAGTAAAAATTTTTGTACTGCCAGCTCATTTTTCTTTAACCGGGTCACTGTGATCTGTCCACCCTCCATCGTGTAAAACAGTGCACTCCCAGTATCCCGGATATTTTCAACCGCCGCCCTGCCCGGATGTCCGTATCGGTTCTTTTCTGCGCAGGAAATGACCGAAATCCGTGGTGAAACCGCATCCAGAAAACTTTTTGTGTTTGAATATTTTGAACCATGGTGCGCCGCCTTGTAAAAATCTATGTCATTGATTCCACCCCATTTTAGGATCTGTTTTTCCTGCTCCTCCCCGATATCTCCGGTAAATAATGCAGAAAAAACCTTTTTCCTCGTACAATAACACCAGTGACTCCTCATTCTTATCTGTGCCCATTTCATTTCTCATTTCATCCCCCGCATGATACCCCGGCGAAATGGCTGTTATCTTTGCGTTTCCAGAAAAAAGCGCATCTTTCCGGCTCATCATACAGATTTCTGTTCCATGTTCTTTTGCCAGTGAAACCAGCTTTTCATAGCTCTCATCCCGCATCATCCCCCGGAAGAGCACCAGATTCCTGATCCGGTATCCCTCATCGAAAATCTCCAACAGACCTGAGATATGATCCAGATCCGTATGGGAAACAAACCAGTAATCGATCTCATTCACACCGTTTGACTTTAAATACGGCAGGATACGGTACTTTCCCACACTCTGCACATTTGTACTGCCACCATCTATAAAAATATCATAGCCGCTGTCTGTATGCAGATAAATCCCGTCTCCCTGTCCGACATCAAGCACGGTAAGTTTCATCCCTTGTGAAACTGGTGTAAACAAAAAAACAAGCAGTCCCAACCCACAGGCAAACAAACTCCACTCCATTCCCCGGTAACTCTTTCTTCTCTTTTGCCTTCCGTTTTCTTCTGTCATCTGCTGCATTTCTTTCTGGCGCTTTGTCACATGAGAAAGCAAAAAAAGTCCCACGGCAAGCAACAGATAGTATACGGTAATTTTTACTGCGGATGGTTTTCCGGTAATCAGCAACGCATGAGGCAGACCCGATGCATCGTACAAATTTTTTCATAACCGCTTAAAATCACATGGCACGGCAGCAATACGATATGCACGAGTACTGCCTGCGGCATCACCGCACACCCCAGCAGACCCCCGGCAATTCCGGACACCAGTACAATTCCAACAAACGGCAGCACAAGCAGATTCAGCAGCATCGCATATACCGGGATTTCATAAAAATACCATGCCGTAACCGGCAGTATCACAAGCTGAAGCACGAATCCTGTACCAATTTTTTGCAGCACCGCATGCCTCTGGTATGCGCTCTGCACAATTTTTCCAGCCCATACCACACCAAGTACCGCAATAAAAGAAAGCTGAAATCCCGCATCATATAACGCAAATGGCTGTTCCATAAAATGAGCAGTGCGGTAAAACCCATTGCATTTAGGGAATCATAACTTCGCCCCACCGCCTGCCCAAGCAGAAGAATGCAAAACATACTGACCGCACGGAACGACGAATATCCCATTCCGGTCATCATGCCATATAAGATCATAAACACTGCCGCAAAAATTCCCGATCCCCAGAAACCAAAGCTCCCTTTTCGCAGCAATCGGTACAATGTCATACCGATCACTGCGATATGTAATCCCGATATCGCCAGAATATGTGAGATCCCGCAGTGCGGTAAAGCTGTTTTACCTCCGCATCCAGAAGATTTTTTTCTCCGAGCAGCATCGTACTTAAAACTCCACCCTCCCGCACGCCAAGTGCCTGTTCATACACCCCTGCCAGATGATATTTCCATTGATACATTTTCTCCGCAATAAGATTCGCTTTTCCGTATGCAGACACTCCATCCACATCACTTACGGCAAATGCGGTCCCACGCGCCTTATAATAAGCCGCCTGATCAAAGTTTCCCTCATTGCGTGCCCGGTTAAATAATTTTATTTTTCCATGTAAAACAAGCGTTTGTCCGATAGAACAGGTGTCGGACTCACCATAGATGATGATGCTTGCAGATATGCGCTGCCATTCACTGATTTTAGAATCCTGTCTGATCTGACAGGATGATAGATTGTATAAATACTGTTCGTTTTTTTGCTCTTTGCCGGTGACTTTCCCCTTTAAAAGGATCTCTTCCCCATCTTCCAAATACGGCAGATATTGATTTTGTTCCGCCTGCACAACCCCGCAGTGATGCCAGCCCAAAAATAATGCTGCGGCAGAACATACCGCCATACACCACCGCCGTTTCCGAACCGGATATCTGTCACTCTCCGGCATCCCTCTGTCATGTCCTGTCACGATTGCAGGCCAGAGCAGAATTCCAAAAAATAAAAGCCAGAGCGTCCACGGCTTTCCATACACGGCAATGGAAATACCGCAGATAAACCCTGCTGCCATTTCAAGAAATGGTCTTTTCCCCAATTTATTCCTCCTCTGTTACTCCTGTCTCTTCCAATGAAACGACGTAATCAAGATTTCTGTCATACATGTCGCTCAATTTAAAATTATCACGGTAAGTGCCACTGGTATCCCCATTGACCGAGATCTGTACTTTACTGATCGTAGACAATTCTGTCAGGGAATCCACGATTGAATAGATGACAACCGCCTCATTCACCTGATAATCCTGATTTTTAAAGTTTTCATCCAGACTCACATAGCAGACACCGTCCACCACGGATACATTGATCAGTTTCGTTCCCGCCGGAATCGCAGATTTTGCCCCCTCTGTCTGCGGTCCCTCCAAAAGCTGTTCCATGATCAGTTTTTCCATCGACACGTTGCTGCTGTAATAGACATCGCTTCTTGTCTCCTCCACCAGTCCGTCACCGGTTTCATTTGCAAAATAAAGTTTTAATGTCGTACATTGGATTGAATTGATCTGTTCTCCCGGATTCTCAATAAAACTGTCCTGATTCATGCTTCCGACAATATTGCCCCTGATATCCGTAAGCGGTGCATCTGCCACATAAAATGATACACAGTCCACCCCTGGAATCTGTGTCATGGTAAGAACCACCGCAGCACGGCACAATACTTCTTCAACCTCCGTCATACTGCTGTAATCCGCATCAAAATGGATCGAGAGCATCACGCCGTCAAGCGAATAATCGGTAACCTCCACCCCGTTTGGTATCGGTTTGCGGTACTCAACATTGTCAGAATCTGAGCTTAACTTTGCTAAAAATTCTTTGATCATCCCATCCGTATCCGAAGCCTCCGGCTCATAGGGAACATCTACGATCTTTGTTTTGTCCTTATTCAGATATTCGATATTATATTCGCTGCTCACTTCATCATTTCCGCATCCAGCCAGCAAAAAGACTGCCAGGATACATCCTGACAACAGCACAATGATTTTTTTATCCATAATCTGACCTTTCATTTTCAATAGATCCAATCTGTTATGAAATATAATTGAGCGGAATACGAACATTAAAGATCGTTCCCTCTCCCTCTGTACTGAACACCTTGATCGCACCACGGTGCATCAGTACTGCATTCCGCGTGATGGCAAGACCAAGTCCGGTTCCACCGATCTCCCTGGAGTGTGACTTGTCCACACGGTAAAAACGTTCATAAATATGTCCTAACGAATCTTCCGGTATTCCGATTCCGGAATCTTCTACTTTCAGGTAAAAATATTGATGATCCGCATTCAGCGAAACATGTACCCAGCCGTCTTCCTTGTTGTATTTGATCGCATTTTCAATCAAATTGGTAAACGCCAGAGTAATCTTTACCTCGTCAACATCTGCGCTGACCGGGCGGAAACTTTCAAGCACAAGCTCCACTTTCTGCTTGTCCGCGATCGGACGCAGACGTTTTAAGATCTGCTCTAACAGTTCATTGATATTGATATTTGTGATATTCAGATCTCCCGCTGCCTTGTCCATCTTGACTAATGAAAGCAGGTCATTGATGATCTTCGTCTCACGGTCCACCTCATTGCCAATATCTCCCATAAACTCTTTGTAGAGTTCGATCGGGGCATCCTCCATGCTGTTGATGGAATCCGCCAGCACCTTCATGGAAGTAAGCGGTGTTTTTAATTCATGTGACACATTCGACACAAACTCCTGTCTGGAATCATCTAGCACCTTCATTCTTCCAAGCATTTTATTAAATTTCTCACTGATCAGCTTCGTCTCTGTATAATCATTGACAGAAAGCGCATCCTCGCCATAACCCGTCTGGATCTCATCAATTGATTTTGACATCTTATGAAACGGTCTTACCATCTGTCCTGCAATGATGACGCTTGCGAAAATAACTGTAAAAATGCAGATCAGTTCAATGATCCTCGTGTTCGTTGCAAGATAATCCAGGTTCAGGCTGATACTGTCCGTTGACACGCTCACCATCATGACACCTATCACCTGTCTGCTTTCATTTTCCTGATCCGTGCGCACAAGTGGTATTGTCATCTCAATATAACGATATTTTGAATCATATTTCGTAATCTCCTCCCCGTAAAAGCTTTTGATGACTTCCTCTGAGATGATCGTCTTTTTTTCATCAAGCTTATAAGTATCTTTCACTACCTGAAAGGTGTCACTGATGATCATGACACGCCCGTCATAGATAGTGGAAAGCTGCTCGAGCTGTGCGTTAATGGTAGGAGAACCGGAATTTTCCAGATAATCATTTGACACGATCTGATTCGCTAAAATCTTTGCCTGGCTTAAGATTTCGCTGGTTCGAAGTGAAACAGCCCTGTTTTCATAAGAATTGAGCATCCCGATCCGCAAAAGAACACATGGGATCACGCCTATAAGAATAAGTAAAAGAACCAGCCTGAATCTCAGGCTGTTCATAAAATCTGTAAATTTTTTTAATTTTGTCATGGCTGCACCTTACTAATTCTGAGAATAATAATACCCAACGCCCCATTTGGTATGCACATACTTCGGCTCGCTCGGATTGCTCTCGATCTTTTCTCTCAGACGCCGCACATGAACATCTACCGTACGCACATCTCCCGGATATTCGTATCCCCACACAAGATTCAAAAGATTCTCCCTGCCGTAGACTTTGTTCGGGTTGTTGACAAGAAGCTCTAACAGATCAAACTCTTTCGCGGTAAGATTCACTTCTTTCCCTAAAATAAAGAGTCTTCTGCTCTCACAGTCTAATTTCAGATCACCTGCTTCTATGACTTTGCTGTCCTCTTTTTTCGGCTGGCTCGCCGCAGTACGCCGCATGATCGCTTTAATTCTTGCCTTTACCTCAAGGATATTAAACGGTTTTGTGATGTAATCATCTGCACCGTACTCTAACCCTAAGATCTTATCCATGTCATCTCCCTTTGCGGTGAGCATGACGATCGGCATATTCGAAAACTCCCTGATATGCTGGCATACCTCAAATCCATCCATCTTCGGAAGCATGATATCAAGAAGCACCATGTCATAGGCATTTTCCGTTGCCATCTTTAATGCTTCCTCCCCGTCATATGCGCAGTCCACTTCCATTCCGTCCTGCTCAAGACTGAACCGGATTCCCTTTACAATTAACTTTTCATCATCTACAACAAGAACCTTTTTTGCCATTTTACTTCACCTTTATATGATCTTTTATTCGATTATAAACGCCCTCTTTGATCCCCTCTACCTGCTTGATCTCCTCCACAGAAGAAAAAGAACCATTTTTCTCACGGTAACGGATAATACTGTCCGCCTTGGTCTGACCGATTCCGGAAAGCGTCATAAGCTCCGCTGCAGTTGCCAGATTAAGATCTATTCTGCCATCTGAATCTTGGGCTGTTTCGCCATCCACTCCCGTCTCCGTTCGTTCCCCTGCTTCTTCTAAACCATCCTTAGCAGCTTCCTCCTGCGTCAGAATGCGTACCATCTCTCCGTCCACGATCTCCCGCGCCTGATTGACAGACTCCTCTGCCGCATCCTCCGTCAGACCGCCGGCTGCCTCAATTACCTCATAGAGTCTCGCATTTTGCGTGACCTCATAAACTCCCGGTGTATTTACCGCCCCGCCAGATATATACAAAACATTTTTTCAGTCTGTATGCCGTTCTCCTCCGATATCTGCGTGTCATCCGTCTCAGGTACTGCCTCACTCCGCTGCGTTTCTGCCACGGATGTCTCCGATTGAAAATAGACGTTTTCTTTCTCTCCACATGCAGCTGCCAACAGGCAAATGCATGAAAAACATAGTACTTTTATAAATTTTTTCGTCATAAGCGTCTCCTTCTTCATTATTCCAGAAGGAGTCCTCAATGCCCACTCTCTATATTTTAACGAAATTTTTCATTTATTACAAGAGTGTATAAAATTTATTTCATTTATTTTTACAAAATTTAAAAATATTCGGCAATTTTTTCCTTTAACCCTACCCAGAAATCTTTTGCATCCTGGGAATCCGGCAGTAAAACGGCATCCTCGTATGCCTGATAAGCGGTTTTTTCCGCATCATCTGCAGTCTGTGATAAAAATACCGAATAATGACCACTCATATCATGCAGTCTGTCTGTAAGCCGCACTGTTACAAAATCTGCAAAATCCGCTGCCTGATCCGTATTTTTTGAAAAATCATTGACAACAAACATATCCGTAGATGCACATCCGATAGAAGGAAGTTCCTCATTCAGTGCCGGGATCTCCATCACAGAATAAGATATATCGTCTAATTTTTGCAGGGAATCTGTGTTTACAAACGCACAGAGTGTTTTTCCGGATTTAAAATGTTCTAAAATGCTGTCCATGGAGACTGAATTGATGTCTAAGGAAAAGGATCCTAAAATGGTTTCAAAGTATTCAAGATCTTTCTGATACAGATCTTCATCATAGGCCACATTCATCGTTTCCGGCGCCGTTTTCTCAAACGTTACACTGTTTCCAACGAACGGGAAATCGTAAAATGCATCATTTACATCCCACTCTAACAGGTATTCCACATTTTCTCCCGGTTCATTCTCATTAGAATAATCAATGATCGCCTGCAGTGACTCCGGCTGGTTTTCAAAATATCCGTTCTGATAAACAAACACATTTGCATCGTAACTGAGCGGATATCCAATCATTTTATCCTCATAGGTGGAAGCTTTCACTGACTTTTGGGATGCCCCCTCATAAGATCCTCCATCCTCATTTTCCATGGCAAGACCATATAAATATGCCTCCTCAAGCTCATCGCCATTTAACAGATAAACATCCGGAAAATCCTCTCCCTGCATGGTATTGTCGTAAATCATCCCGATATAATCCAGAGTATCCTGACATTTGAAAGCTGCCTTCACACCCGTCTGTTCAAAATACTGTCTGGCTGCATATTCAAAAAAATCTTCATAAGATGGATCTTCATACCACACGGTCAGGTCTGTATCTGCCAGATCGTATGCATCTGTTTTCACATCCGGCTGTTTTCCTTCTGTGCCCGGTTCTTCTGCCTGCAACGGAAATGTCGTCTCTTTTACAGGCTGTTTTGAAACGACACCAGCCATAATGGCTGCTCCTGCGCAAACCACTATGGCTGCAATTACACTTCTCTTTTGTATGTTCTTCATAATCCCATTTTCCTATCCCTCGTTTTACGACAACAGACTGCACACATCCGCGTGCAGTCTATGATTCCTTACATCTGATCCAATGCTTTTTTCAGTTTTCCGATCATCTCATCCACATGTTGTTTCTCGATGATGAGCGGTGGTACAAAACGGAGTACGTCTGAACCTGCCGTGATCACAATCAGTCCTTCCTCCAGTGCCTTTGCAGCGATCTGTCCGACCGGCTTTTCGGATACCACACCCTGCATCAGTCCAAGTCCCTGCGTGCTGTCAGAAAATCGTAGGAAGCTACCAGTCATCTAATTTTTCTTCCAGATATGGTGTGATTTCTTTCACATGGTCTGTGATGTGGTCGCGCTCCATCATCTCAAGCACCTTATCAACTGCAGCACCGACAAATGGGTTTCCGCCGTAAGTCGTTCCATGATCGCCCGGTTTTAAAGATTTTTCTGCCACCTTTTCGGTCATCAGGAATGCTCCGACCGGAACACCGCAGCCAAGCGCTTTTGCACTTGTCATGATATCTGGTTTCACACCGTAATGCTGCCATGCAAACATCTCACCGGTCCGTCCCATACCGCACTGGATCTCATCTAAGATCAGAAGAATATCATGCTCATCGCAGAGTTTCCGGACACCTTCCATAAATTCTTTTGTTGCCGGATAAATACCGCCCTCGCCCTGTACTGTCTCAAACAGGATCGCGCATGTCTTGTCCGTGATCCGTTTTTTCACGCTGTCAAGGTCATTGTAGTCTGCAAATTTCACACCCGGCATTAACGGTTCAAACGGTTCCTGATAATGTTTGTTTCCGGTGACGGAGAGTGCTCCGATACTTCTTCCATGGAAGAATGATTCATTGCAATGATCTCATGTCCTGCATGTCCGTCTCTCGTGTAAGCGTATTTTTTTGCTGCCTTGATTGCACCTTCGATTGCCTCTGTACCACTGTTGGTAAAGAACACACGATCCATCCCGCTCGCTTTTTTCACACGCTCTGCTGCATGGATGATTGGCACATTGTAATACAGGTTTGATGTATGCATAATCTTATCGATCTGTGCTTTTAAGGCATCCCCATACTCTTTGTTGCCGTATCCAAATGCCTGCACTGCGATGCCTGCCGCAAAATCCAGATATTCTTTTCCGTCTGTATCATACAGATAAACACCCTCACCGTGGTCTAATACCAGTGAAAAACGATTGTATGTGTGGAGGATATTTTCCTCCGCCTCATTGATATATCCTTCTTTATTCATGATAAAACTTCGTCTCCTTATCTCCTAAAATGGCAGTTCCAATTCCGCGGTTCGTAAAGATTTCAAGAAGCAGGCAGTGTGCGATACGTCCGTCTAAGATATGTACTCTTGAAACACCGTTCTCGATCGCATCGATACAGTTGTTTAACTTCGGAAGCATGCCGCCGCCGATAAATCCGTCCCCGATCAGTTCTCTCGCCTCTGATACACGAAGCTCGGAGATCAGTGTATCTTTGTCTTTCGGATCTTTGTAAACGCCCTCGATATCGGTTAAAAATGCAAGTTTTTCAGCTTTTACCGCTTTTGCGATCGCACATGCCGCATCATCGGCATTGATATTATAGCTGTTGTATTCTGCATCCATTCCTACCGGACAGATGATCGGGAGAAAATCTTTTTCCAGCAGATCATATAAAATCTGCGGATTTACCTCTGTGATCTCACCGACAAAACCGATATCCTCACCATTTGAGTATTTCTTTTCTACTTTTAACAGTCCACCGTCTTTTCCGCTGATGCCGACTGCATTGACGCCAAGCTCCTGTACCAGTGTCACCAGTGATTTATTGACCTTATTTAACACCATCTCGGCGATCTCCATGGTTGCCTCGTCCGTTTTGCGGAGTCCATTGATAAATACAGGCTCCATGCCGACTTTGCCAACCCATTTACTGATTTCTTTGCCACCGCCATGCACGATGATCGGCTTGAATCCAACCAGTTTTAACAGGGTGACATCCTGGATGACGTGTTTTTTTAATTCTTCATCTACCATGGCGCTTCCACCATATTTTACAACAATGATCTTACGGTTGAAACGCTGTATGTATGGAAGTGCTTCGATGAGCACTTCGGCTTTCTGCAAAAGTTCCTTCATATTGTTATCTTCCATTAGTTTGGTTCTCCTCTATAAAATCTTGATATTGCCGTACGAAACTCTGATTCAGGTTGTGTTTGCTGTGACCGCAGCAGCGCCAGTTTTTTTGAAGAGTTTCGCGTTGGCCTCATATCTGCCTGCCTATGAGCGGTAATCGGCGTTAATTTTTACATAGTCGTAGGTTAAGTCGCAGCCCCAGGCGGTAGCCTGTGCAGCACCCATTTTGATGTCGGCGATGGCGGTGACTGCGGGTTCGGATAAGATTTTGGTTGCTTCTTCTTCGCTGTAGTCGACGGCGACTCCGTCTTTGATGATCTGCATTTTTCCTGCAGCACTCTCGAAGAATAAGTCTACTTTTTCCGGATCAAACTGTGCGCCGGAGTAGCCCATGGCACAGAGGATTCTGCCCCAGTTTGCATCGTGTCCGTAGATGGCTGCTTTGGTGAGGCTTGATGTGATGACGGATTTGCTTAAGATCTTTGCCTGCTCTTTTGTCTCGGCACCGATTACTTTTACCTCAAACAACGCAGTTGCTCCCTCTCCATCTCCTGCCATCTGTTTTGCGAGTGTCTCATTGACAAATCGGAGCGCCTTTGTAAAGGTCTCATAATCCGCATTTTTCTCAGTAATTTTTGTGTTCTCTGCCATTCCGTTTGCCAACAGGAGACAGGTATCATTTGTGGAGGTATCGCCGTCCACGGAGATCATGTTATAGGTATCTTCCACGTCCGCTTTTAATGCCTCTAACAGCAGCTCCTGTGAAATTGCAGCATCGGTTGTCACAAAACTTAACATGGTACACATATTCGGATGGATCATGCCGGAACCTTTGCACATGCCGCCGATTGTGACGGTTTTGCCGGAAAGCTCAATCTCAACAGCTACTTCTTTTTCATGTGTATCGGTCGTCATAATCGCAAGTGCTGCATTATGTCCGCTCTCGATATCGCCATTTAATTGTGGGACCATCGTTTCAACTCCCGCACAGATGCGGTCGATCGGAAGCTGCATACCGATGACTCCGGTCGATGCCACAAGCACCTCATCGGTTGGGATCTGAAGCAGTTTGTTTACTTTTTCTGCAGTTGCTTTGCAGTAACCCATCCCCTCTTCTCCGGTACATGCATTTGCAATACCTGCATTGACAATGACTGCCTGTGCCTTTTTACTGTCATATACTACATGCTGGTCCCATTTGACCGGGGCAGCTTTTACAATGTTTGTGGTAAATGTTCCTGCCACTGCACATGGTACTTCACTGTAGATCATTGCCATGTCTGTTCTGTCTTTATATTTGATTCCTGCTGCTGTACTTGCTGCCTTAAATCCTTTTGCTGCGGTCACGCCGCCTTTGATCTGTTTCATTTTAACCTCCATTCCTGCACTGCTTTCTAATGTAAACAAAATTTTCATTTGCATCTCAAGTTTGTGCGTAACTCAAATCCTTCATGTAAAAATTGTATTTTTCGCACTGTCTGTTCCTGTGTTTTACGGATTAAATACGGTCTGGTTTTCTTCGTTTGTGACATATTCATAATAATTGACATCCTCGCGGAACGTCCATCCCATTCCCTGCCAGAAGTGGTTTCCGATGTCATTTTTCTTAAATGCAATCAGATTGACCTTGTTGACATGTTCACGCTTTAAAGCCGCAAGGCACGCTTCCACCATCTTCTGTCCGATGCCCTGCTTTCTGTAATCCTCATGAACGCAGACATGATATAAACATCCGCGTCTGCCGTCATGACCGCACAGGATTGCACCGATAATTCTGTCGTTTTCACACGCACCATACTCGTGGTCGGATTGCGTCTGATAAAGCGTTCCACACCTTCTTTCGAATCATCAATACTCCGGATTCCAAACCCGTGAATCCCCATCCACAGTGCATGTACCTCCTCAAAATCCTCCATTGTCATCTCACGGATGTTTACTTTTTTCTCTTCCATGTCTTTGATTCCTTTTCCAGCATAACTGTTTCGTCCAGTTACTTTTTACCTCTTATTTAAAATATAATTCAGTGTATTACTATGTAATCTTTATTACTATGTAATCTTTAATTACTATGTAATCTTTAATTACTATGTAATCTTTAATTACTATGCATCTATCTATGATGCTTACGGGAACATCGGAACCATATTTAAGCCCTCTGCCTCATCAAAACCGAATAACAGGTTCATGTTCTGTACCGCCTGTCCTGCTGCACCTTTTACCAGATTGTCAAGTGCGCCCATCATCACGATACGTCCGGTTCTCTCGTCAATCTTAAAATTAACATCTACATAATTACTGCCCTCTACCCATTTTGTCTCCGGGCAGACATCTTTTTCCAGCACACGGACAAATTTTTCTTTGCCATAATATTTATCATAGACTGCCTTTACTTCCTCATAAGAAGGAAGGCTGCCATCTGCTTTTTTTACCAGTGCTGCATACTCGGTTGCGAGGATACCGCGGTTCATCGGAACAAGGTGCGGGGTAAAATTAACAACGATCTCTTTGCCTGCCGCATAACCGAGCTGCTCCTCAATCTCTGGCGTATGACGGTGATTTGTCACTCCGTACGCTTTCATATTTTCATTGACCTCACAGAACAGGTTCGGCAGCTTTGCACCCCGCCCTGCACCGGAAGTTCCTGATTTTGCATCAATGATCAGCGTATTCGGGTCGATCAGCCCCTCTTTTACCAGCGGATAAGCGGTCAGAATGGAACAGGTCGTATAGCAGCCCGGATTGGCGATAAGTCTTGCTCCTTTTACTTATCACGATTGATCTCGCAGAGACCATAGACAGCTTCCTCTATAAACTGCGGACTTTTGTGCTCGATCTTGTACCATTTCTCATAGACGGAAACATCTTTGATTCTGAAATCAGCGCTTAAATCTATGATTTTTACCTTATTTAATATATCCTCTGTCAGCACACCTGCCAAAAATCCTGCGGGGTTGCTGTAAAGATCACGTCCACCTGGCTTGCAAGCTCATCCATATTATCGTCTAGACATACATCATCCACGATCTCAAACATATTCTGGTAAACTTCTGCATATTTTTTATCTATGTAACTGCGGGATCCATACCATTTAATCTCCACTTCTTTATGTCCCATTAAAATACGGACCAGTTCATTTCCTGCATATCCGGTTGCACCGATGATTCCTGCTTTTATCATTTTTCTCATCCTTTCCGCTCATGCTTATCTCACATGATTTCTGCACTTTTCAGCCCATTATTGTATACAGGCATACCTGCATAAGCATCTTTCTTCCTATATTAATACACCTCATCGCAGTCGTAAAGTATCTTTTTTCGTGCGCTGTTCGATATTGCATAATTATACATTCATATTGTCTTTTATGCAATACTATTTTTTGTCTTTTTCCTATAATATGTATTATTCTTAACTATTTTCTCCATTTTGTATAATCTTTATGTATTTTTATGAATAATGAATGTATAATTTTTCACTTGCGTTTCTACATTTTTTGTTGTATATTGTCTTTAGTTAATGATCCGGCATACAAATGGGTCAAATATACATAACAGAAAGGGCTGTATCACATGAAGGAAAAAGTTATTTTAGCGTACTCCGGTGGACTTGATACCACCGCCATTATTCCATGGTTAAAGGAAAATTATGATTATGAAGTTATCTGCTGCTGTATCGACTGCGGTCAGGAAGAAGAGTTAGACGGTCTTGAAGAAAGAGCCATCTCCTGTGGAGCTTCCAAATTATACATCGTAGATATCATCGATGAATTCTGTGACGATTACATCATGCCATGTGTTCAGGCAAATGCCATTTATGAAAACAAATACTTACTCGGAACCTCTATGGCACGTCCTCTGATTGCTAAGAAGTTAGTTGAGATTGCAAGAAAAGAAGGTGCTACTGCAATCTGCCACGGTGCTACCGGTAAAGGAAACGACCAGATTCGTTTTGAGCTCAGCATCAAAGCACTTGCCCCTGACTTAAAGATCATCGCTGCATGGAGAGATTCAAAATGGACCATGGATTCCCGCGAGTCAGAGATCGAATACTGCAAAGCACATGGTATTCATCTTCCATTCTCCGCTGACACAAGCTACAGCCGTGACCGTAACATCTGGCACATCAGCCATGAAGGCCTTGAGTTAGAGGATCCTGCATGTGAGCCAAACTATGATCACCTGTTAGTTCTCGGTGTTTCCCCGGAAAAAGCTCCGGAAGAAGGCGAATATGTAACCATGACATTTGAGAAAGGTGTTCCGACTTCCGTAAACGGAAAAGAAATGAAGTTTCCGATATCATCCGTGAGTTAAACCGTCTTGGCGGTAAGCACGGCGTCGGCATCATCGATATCGTAGAGAACCGTGTTGTTGGTATGAAATCCCGCGGTGTATATGAGACTCCTGGCGGAACGATCTTAATGGAAGCTCACCAGCAGTTAGAGGAGCTCGTTTTAGACCGTGCAACCATGGAAGTGAAGAAAGATATGGGTAACAAACTTGCCCAGATCGTTTACGAAGGAAAATGGTTCACACCTTTATGTGATGCAGTCAGAGCTTTCGTTACCTCCACGCAGGAATATGTAACCGGTGAAGTTAAATTCAAATTATACAAAGGCAACATCATCAAAGCCGGAACAACTTCTAAATACTCTCTGTACAGTGAGTCACTCGCAAGCTTTACAACCGGTGATCTTTACGATCATCACGATGCTTCCGGATTCATCACACTGTTCGGACTTCCATTAAAAGTTCGCGCTATGAAGATGCAGGAGATCGGTGAGAAAAATAAATATGAGGACTAATCACAGGATGTGATTATGGTTCTATTAATTCATAGCGGACAATTTCCTATGAAGTAAAAAACAGGAGCTTGTGCTCCTGTTTTTTTACTTTATACTGCCCTTGTTCTGCCATCCATGAAAGAACCTGATTGTGACTGTGCCTCTGACATCTATGATTCTCACTGTCTCAGTGCTTCTACCAACAATTTTTCAAGATACTCTGCTGCCGGTGTAAGTGCCGCCTCATCCGCATAAAACTTTGGATGATGGTTCGGATAACCGACTCCCGTTCCCACGTTGATAAAACAGCCCGGAATCTTTTCGAGATAAAAAGCAAAATCCTCTCCACCTGTCGAATTAACGCTGTGGAACAACCTCAAAGCCACTCTCTTCTGCCACTTTTTGTGCAAACGCACTCCACGCTTTCTCATTGACGGTTGCAGGCGGCCCCGGATACCACAACAATTCCGCATTTGCGCCATATGCGCTGCTGTGTGTTCCGCAATCTCACGCATGCGTTTTTCTATAAAGATACGATCGTCTTTTTCCATGGAACGCACGGTACCCTCCAGTTCCACCTTATCCGGGATCACATTCCAGGTATTGCCGCCATTAATCCTCGTCACACTGACAACACCTGTATGGAACGGATTTAAGTTTCTGCCGACAATACTCTGGAACGCCTGTATCACAGATGCAGCTACCAGGATCGTGTCCACGCCCTCATCCGGGTGTCCTCCATGGCAGCCTGTTCCCGTGATATTTAACTCAAACCGGTCTACTGCAGCCATGACACTGCCCGCGCGGATTCCCAGCGTTCCAACCGGAAGATATGCCGCCGTATGCAGCCCAAAGATCGCTGTTACATCCGAGAACACACCGGTTTCAAGAACTGTCTCCGCACCATGGGAAGATTCCTCTGCCGGCTGGAACAGAATTTTTACAGTTCCCTGTAACTCCTCTTTCCTCTCCTGTAACAGCAATGCTGCTCCAAACACCGCCGCCGTATGAAAATCATGTCCGCAGGCATGCATTTTCCCCGGAGTTTTTGATTTATAGGGAAGATCGGTTTCCTCCGCGATCGGCAGTGCATCAATGTCACAGCGCAGTCCATAAGTTTTTCCCGGTTTTGCGCCGCGCACGATGGCGGCCACACCGGTCTTTAGCGGTATCTGCAAAATCTCAATGCCTGCCGCCGCAAGTTCCCGTTTGATCCGCTCTGTCGTCTCATATTCCTCATAAGACAGCTCCGGATGCATATGAAGTTTCTCAAAAAAACCGGTAAGTTTCTGTTCTAATGCCTTTCGTTCCATACTCTTCTCCATTTCTACACATTCTCACGTTCTGCCCGCAACGCCGTCTATTGTAACAAACGATCGCCTGCATGCTCCGCAAACGTTCTATCTGTTATCCCTCTCATCATTTCTGTGGTTTAAATTTTTATTCGCTTTCATCCGCCGCCTACCTGCGTCCACCGGATGGATCAAATGCATCACGCAATGCATCGCCAACAAAGTTGATGGAAACTACCAACACAACGATCATAATTCCCGGTGGAAGCCACAGCCACGGCTGTGAAGTCAATACCGTGATAGACTGCGCCCCGTTTAACATATTTCCAAGGCTTGCCATCGGCGGCTGTACACCCATGCCAAGGAAACTTAAAGCCGCCTCATCCAGCATGGAGATCGCCATAACAGATGTTGCATATACGAGGATCGGTGCAACTGTGTTTGGTAAAATTTCTGAAAATAAGATATGACGAAGCGGCATCCCTGCTACCACATTTCCCTTGACAAAATTTGTTTCACGCAGACTTAAAACATTTCCACGCACCAGTCTCGCCACACCCGGCCAGTCTACAAATCCAAGGATCAGGATAATGCTCCACAAACCCGGTTTAAAGATTGCCGCCGCAACGAGCACAAGAAGGATATAAGGAAATGACATCACCATATCCGTAAAACGCATCAGGATCATATCCGCCACACCGCCAAAATATCCCGCGATCAGACCGAGTACCACTCCGATTACCGTGGAGATCACTGTTGCAAGGATTCCTACAAGCAGAGAAATTCTGGTTGCGTATAAAAGTCTGCTGAACACATCCCTGCCGATCTGATCCGTTCCAAGGATAAATTCCTTACACGGTGCACCGCTGAAGTTCCGACGATCGCATCCGGATCATAAGGCGCAACAACCGGCGCAAACAGAGCAGCCAGACCGACAACCACCAGTATCACAAGGCTGATCTTTGCAAGATGATGTGCACGGAAACGCCGCATCACAGTCTGCATGTATGTTTCATTTGCATTAACTTTTTTTCTTTTTTCTCATATAAGTTCAACCTCTTTACTGAAGTTTTATCGTCGGATCTACCACCGCATATAAAATATCCGTCAGAAGATTGCCGAGCAGTACCACGATCGCCGAGAGCAGACAGACGCCCATGATGACCGGATAATCACGGTTTGTGATCGCACTCATTGTCATAAGTCCAAGACCCGGCCAGGAAAAGACCTGCTCCACGATGATCGATCCGCCAAACAGTACCGGTATCTCCATTCCAATGACTGTCACGATCGGAACTAAAGCGTTGCGCAGCGCATGTTTATTGATGACCAGGAAATGACCGATTCCCTTTGCCCGCGCTGTGCGCAGATAATCCTGCTGTAAAATTTCAAGCACCGCGCTGCGGATATATCGGATATTGGTTCCTGCCATGGAAACTGCAAGCACAATGACCGGCATAACCATGTGTACCGCCACGTCCGCCGCTCCCCCGGATGTTCCAAGTGTCGTCATTCCTCCGGAAGGCAGCCAGCCCAATTTTACCGTAAACAGATAAATAAGGAGCATGGCAAGGAAAAATCCCGGAATACTGCTGCCAAGGAACGATAATGTTACCACCGTATAATCGCCTTTCGAATACTGATGGATTGCGCTGTAGATCCCTGCCGGAACCGCAAGCAGGATGCTGACAAGCAGTGACACTCCCATCAGAAGCAGGGTCGGTCCAAGATGACTCGTGATCATAGCAGCAACCGGCTGGTAATTTTTAATGGAATATCCCATATTTCCATGCAGAAGCTGACCCAGCCATACAAAATACTGTACATAAAATGGTTTGTCGAGCCCTAATGCTATCGCTTTTGCCTGTACAGCAGCCTCCGAGACGCGTGGTCCCTGCAGCATTTCAAGCGGACTCCCCGCCATGCACATGATCGCATAATCGATCACGGTAATGCCGAGCAAAACCGGAATTGCGATCAGGATACGTTTGATAATATATTTCGTCATAATATTCCTCATTCCTGGATGAAAAAATGTATGTTACGCAGTTTCTGTCCCCTCGTAATAAGGACACGCCACCAGATGATCCGGTTTTTCCGCCATCGGCAGAAGCATCGGCTCACTCACACTGCAGTCTTCTCTCGCATACGGGCATCTCGGATGAAACCTGCATCCCTTCGGCGGATGTACTGCAGAGGCAACCTCACCTGTCAAAACGGCTGACTTTTCTTCCCGCCGTCCCGGATCTGCAACCGGTGCTACCTGTGTCAGTGCTTTTGTATACGGATGTACCGGATGCATAAATACCTCTCCGGCATCTGCAATCTCAACGATCTTTCCCAGATACATGACTGCGATCCGGTCACTGACATAACGGACTGCACCAAGCCCATGACCGACGAACAGACTCGTCAATCCCAGTTCGTTCTGCAGCTCGCGGATCAGGTTTAATATCTGTGCCTGGATCGACACATCAAGCGCACTGACCGGTTCGTCACACACGATAAACTCCGGCTTTAAGGACAACGCTTTTGCAATTCCGATACGCTGTCTCTGACCACCTGAAAATTCATGCGGGTATTTTAGAAGTGCACTTTGAGGCAGACCAACCATATCCAGAAGCTGTTTTAAGTCTGTATCGATCGTTTTCTTATCGGATACACCATGATATAGCATCGGCTGTGCTAAAATATCATAAATATGTTTTCGTGGATTGAGTGAAGAATAGGAATCCTGAAAGATCATCTGAAGATTGGTTCCCGCCTGTTTTCGTGCCTTTTTTTCACCGCGTGTGAGAGATTTTCCACCTATTTTTTCCCCATGATAATAAATCGCACCGTCAGTCGGCGAGAGCAGTCCCACCAAAAGCTGGCCGATCGTGGACTTTCCACAGCCTGATTCTCCAACCAGTCCAAGGGTCTCGCCCTTTTTATTGAAAAATCAATGCCGTCCACGGCTTGTATCTGACTGACGGTATGGGTAATGATACCGCCCTTGATATCATAATATTTTTTTAAATTCTCTACTCTGATCAGTTCTTTATCCATTCCTGTTTTAACTCCTGTCAGCCTTATGGCAGCGCACGAAATGATCCTTTTCTATCTCCCTCATCTCCTGCTTCTTTTCACAGCCTTCCCCGGCAAATGCACAGCGGTCCGCAAACCTGCATCCCGGAATCTGGTCATAATTTTCCGGTACGATTCCCGGAATCGATGCAAGCGTCCTTCCGCTCTCATCGTAAATGCCCGGAACCGTATCAAGCAGTGCTTTCGTATACGGATGTGCCGGATGATAAAAAAGATCCTTCACAGATGCCATCTCGATGATCTGTCCCGCATACATGACAAACACACGGTCCGCCATCTGCGCCACAAGTCCGATATCGTGTGTGATCAGGATCACAGACATCCCAATCTCTTTTTGCAGATCCCGTATCAGTTCCATGATCTGCGCCTGGATCGTCACGTCAAGTGCCGTCGTCGGCTCATCTGCGATCAAAAGTTTTGGATTACAGCAAAGTGCCATCGCGATCATCACTCGCTGACGCATTCCGCCGGAAAGCATATGCGGATATTTTTTCATTGCAGCACGCGCATCCGGCATACCGACTTTCTCTAAGATCGTGACCGCACGCTCTCCTGCTTCTTTTTTTGACAGATGCATATGAATCCGGATGCTCTCCGTGATCTGGCTTCCGATCGTAAACACCGGGTTTAACGATGTTAAAGGATCCTGAAAAATCATCGTCATCTGATTTCCGCGGATCGTATCTAACTGTTTTTCATCCATATCCAGCAGATTTTTGTTTGCAAAGAGGACAGAGCCGTCAACGACAGCTCCGCCCCTTCCTAATAATCCCATAATAGACAGTGATGTCACACTCTTGCCACAGCCGGACTCACCAACGATACAAACCGTCTCTCCTTCTGCGACATCAAAACTGACATGATCCACACTGATTTTTTTTCCAAAATCCCCGGTAAACTCTGTGGTCAGATCATTTACCTGTAATAATTTTGACATTGATTTTCCCGTTCCTTATTTCGTAATTTCCCACTGTTCCACATTGTTAAAGAAACCGTACACACTTGGTGTGGCATTTGAAAGACGTTTGTTGACAGCAGCCTGTGCGCTGACAATATAAGCAGAGAACATCGGAACCTCTTCCTGTACCTTCTGATCCACAACGGAGTAAAGCCCTTTGATCTCATCCATATCACTTGTTGTCTGTGTCTTTGCAAGTGCTTCATTGACGCTGTCATCCCCGTATCCGGTCCAGCTGTCCTCGCCGCCTAACAGCCATGCCACATCCGGATATGGATCAACCGGTGCATAGGTGTACTGTACTGCTAAAATATCATAGTCATTGGTGCCTGCGACGGACATCAGTGTTGCAAAATCTACAGTCTGCACTTCCACTTTAATGCCGACTGCAGCCCACTGTGCCACAAATACATTCGCAGCATTTACAAATGCACTGTCACCAGAGTTCACATAAAAGCGTAAGGTCTGTGATCCGTCCCATCCGGCTTCCGCTAACAGTTCTTTTGCTTTCTCTACATCCTGCTCTACCGGAACGATACTGTCATCATAGAAAGGACTTGCAGAAGACAGAAATCCATCTGCAACTTCCCCTTTTCCTTTTAAAAGCTGTTCTAATACCATCTTACGGTCGATTGCATATAACATTGCCTGACGCACACGCACATCCGGAACATTTTTTGTCTGGATAAATACGGACTGGTTGGTCACCGGTTCTCCGTATACAACATTTACATTGGAAAGTGCCTCAACACTATCATAATCTTCCTCCGGGATGACACTCATTGTCGGCTGTGTAATATCAATCTCGCCGGACTGTAATCCTGCATAAAGCTGGCTGCCGCTCACGATCTTGATATTGAGTTTTGCGATCTTCGGTGCACCTTTCCAATAATTTTCATTTGCTTTATAAGAAATATAATGGTCGACATCGAAATCTGTTACCATATATGGTCCGCTGACGACATCCGGGTGATTGAACCATTCTGCAGTCTTTAACTCTTCTTCCGTGTACTGCTCGATCACATGTTTTGGAAGTGTCATCAGATAACGCGCATAAGAATTCTCAAATGTGGTCAGAGACATCTCCTCTTTTGTGGTGAACTGTACGGTCGCATCATCGATCGCTTTGATACCATCAATGCTCTCTGCTCCCTCCTCGGTAAAGCCGTCATCGCCCACACCCTCAAATACATAATACATCATGGAAGTATTGCCAATGACTGGCGATGTCAGGCGCAGTGCCGTGTATACGACATCATCTGCCGTGATCTTCTCCCCGTCTGACCAGGATGCATTCTCATCGATATGCACGATAAAATTTTTGTTATCTTCCGTCGTAACAGAATCCGCGATTTCTCCCTCAAATTCCAGATTCGAATTTAATTCTACCAGTGGAAGAAACATCAGGCTGGTCGCATATTTATTGGTCTCTCCGCCATCCATCAAAAGCGGATTTAACGTTCCAAGTGTATTGGTCACACCGATATTTACAATATCATCCGAAACCTCTGCTGTCTCTGTTGCCGCCGCATTTTCCCCCTGCGGCTGACTGCCTGTATTGCCGCCGGAAGTTCCACATCCAACAGCCGTAACTCCCATCGCAGCTGCGAGCACCAGTGCTGACAGGACCTTTTTCCATCTTCTTTCTTTTCTCATAATTTCCTCACTTTCTGCGAAAAACTCCCGTATGCCCGCTTTTAGCATATATAATAGTACTTTTCGCATATTATTTCTAGTAATCCACTAGGAATTAGGTAAATTATATTTTCTATGTTTTAAATTGTCAATCCTTTTTTTGTTGAAAGATTGACAAAAAATTCATGGCTGATTATAGTATTGCTTAGAATAAAGAAAAGAGGCAATACACATGAAGAATCTGCTAATTTACCAATCCACCGAATATGACTGCGGTCCGACCACACTGACAAATGCCATCCGCTATCTCTTTGACCGCGAAGAAATTTACCCGGATATCGTCAAATATATTATGCTCTATTGTCTTGATTCTTATAATGAAGCAGGCGAAGTTGGAAAACGCGGTACATCCGCATCTGCCATGATGTTTTTGAGCAACTGGCTCACACAGTTCGGACAGGTAAAAAACTTCCCGATCTCCTGCAATTTTCTCGCTAAGGACGAGGTTGTACTCTCTGAAAACAGCCGCATTATCGGTGCCTTACAGCAGGGCGGTGCCGTTTTGCTGCGTGTTTACCTGGAAGTTCCTCATTATATTCTTCTGACCGGTATTTCGGGCAGTGATATCTATGTGTTTGATCCTTATTATGAAGAACCGGATGATCCGGAACTCGACAAAGAATTCTTTGAGGAAGGCATCACCTTTATCACAGATCAGCCCAAACGCGCCAACCGCCTGATCTCCATCACACGGCTTTCCTGCACCGGTGTCGGTTTTTATGAAATGGGACCATATAAGGAACGAGAAGCAGTGATCCTGTTCAATACAAACACCCGAAAAACACCGGAAAACAGTATTGAATATATCATATAATAGTATCTAATATCAAAAGACCTTTCTGGATCTCATCTTCACCCAGTCTTCCATAGCCAAGTAAAAGAATCGGTTTATGTGGTACAGTTCCGGCAAAATTGTTTTTTTCACTTTCTATGGAAGCATTTTTATTTCTCACAGTTTCATTACAGCTCTGCTCCGATTTCCGTACAACATATTCACTGATTCCATAGATACGGATTCCTTGTTTTTCCGCCAGATCACATATCTCTGTTTCTTTTTTTTCAGTATTTACCTGTACTAAAACATGCAGTCCTGCATGATCTCCGTAAATTTTTTCTACCCAGCTTCTCTTTTTTAACTCTGCAAGCAGGAAATCATGTTTTGCACGGTAGATCCCCCTCATCTTATTCAAATGACGTTCAAAATGTCCCTCTTCAATAAAGGCACGCAGTATCTCCTGCTGAATTTTGGGAACGGTCGTAGAATAAAATCCACATTTTTCATGATAACGTTTTAACAATTCCGGTGGAAGCACCATATAACTGATTCGAAGTGACGGCGCAATGCTCTTAGAAAAAGTTCCAATATAAATCACTTTTTTCAAAATGATCCACGCTTTGCAGCGACGGGATCGGCTTTCCACGGTAACGGTACTCACTGTCGTGATCGTCCTCGATCAGATAGCGTTCCTCTTTCTCCAATGCCCATTTCAACAATTCCAGCCTTTGTTTTAACGGCATGACCGTTCCAAGAGGGAACTGATGGGAAGGCATGATATAGACAACATCCGGATCATAATTTCTGACCTTTTGTGGATCTATTCCATCTTCTTCCACCGAAACAAGCGTCATCTGATATCCCATATTTAAAAATGTATGATATGCCTGCAAATAAGTTGGATTTTCCATGAGAACCCGCTTATTTCTTCCTAAAATCTGTGTCAGTAAAATCTCAAGATATTCATTTCCTGCTCCGATGATCAGCTGATCGGGCTGACAGTTCACACCTCGCGCCTGATGCAGATATGCTGCAATCGCCTTTCGAAGCCCATAGTCCCCCTGTCCATCCCCGGATAACAGCAATTCTTCCCTGTCATCTAACAGTGCATTTTTGTTTAATTTTCTCCACACATTATATGGGAAATGCATGGTATCGATTGCATATGGGGAAAAATCAATAACATGGCTGCAAGCTGTCTCTTCCTGCTCTTTTTTTCCAAATGTAAATGTATGTTTGAAATCTTTTTCTATATGCCCAAACTCATACAGCTCTGTAATATCACACACAAAAAAACCCCTGCAAGGTTCTGCTTTGATGTATCCCTCTGCAAGGAGCTGTTCATATGCCATTTCGACGGTACTTCTGCTTACCGACAAATGCTTTGCCAAAAGTCTTGTCGACGGAAGCTTTTCCCCAACAGGAATTTTTCCCTCAATGGCATCCCGTTTGATATATTCGTATATTTTTTCATAGAGGGGAGCTTTCGCTCCCCCCTGTAAATCAATCATTATTTCAATCATAATAATTTTGCCTATTTGCTGTTTTTGATCTCTGCCACGATCTTTTCTTTTAAATCATATGCACGGTCTTTCATCTTTTTCGATGCAGAAGGTGTAGCCTGGATTCTTGAAATACACTTAGAAGCCACATCATATTTTTTGAAATGATATGCCATTGCCGCAAGAAGATAATCTACGGTACACTGATCCATTCCACACATTGGAAACATCTCTGTAGACATTGCTTTCATAAATCCCTCATATGCCTGCTGGTAAAATGCCTCTTCCTGCTCTTTTGCCTCTTTTTTCTTCTCTAAGGTCTCCGGATCTGTTCCTTTTAACTCCTCTGCCTTCCCACGATACAGCCAGGAAAGTTTTAAACATGAATAGGCCTTCTCACTGGTCTTTCCTTTTTTGACGATCGTATTGAAAAGTGCAAGCTTATAACGCTCGATTGCCTGATCATAGTCTAAGACGGCAGGTTCATCGGAACCTGTTGGTTTGAAATTGGCACAAACCTGTTCCTTGATCAGTTTGATCTGTCCTGATGTCACATGCTCGAAATAACGGTTCATCGCTGTATATCCGCAATACGGGCAGGATGCCACATCATATTTTAAAGTGTCAATGTATTCGAAACGCGGACGCAGATCCAGATCCGGCTCTAAACGTTTGATTCGTCCGTTCTTGATCATTTTTGTCTTAAATACCTTGTCACAGACAGTACAACGGATTGCCTTGTCTAACAGAAAACTGTCCTCTGTCGGAGCAGCCTCTGTTTTTCCACCATCAGCGGATGCTGCCGGCTTTTTTTTCATCCTCAAACAGATCCGTTGTGTTATCTGCTTTAATACCAAATTTTTCCAATCCTGCAAATAAATTCATTTGTATTTCATATCCTTTCCTGTTACGCCCGTTTCAGGGCAAAAATGCAAATCATTACAATGCTATGCATTAGGCAGTTTAAATGAGCTCTTAAGTGAAACGATCCGGTTAAATACCAGATGATCTGCGGTCGAATCTTTCGCATCCACACAGAAAAATCCCTGTCTTACGAACTGGAAACTGTCATATGCTTTTGCATCTTTTAAATTTTCCTCAACAACACAGTTTTTTAAAACAGTGAGGGAATTTGGATTCAGATTCAGACTTCCGTCCTCATTATACACTCCTTTTTCCTCATCTACAATGTTTTCATAGAGACGAATTTCAGCCGGAACTGCCTGTGCTGCAGATACCCACTGGATGGTTCCTTTTACTTTTCGTCCGTCCGGGCTGTTTCCACCTTTAGATGCCGGATCATAAGTACAGTGGATCTCCGTCACCACGCCATTTTCATCTTTTACGAAACTGTTGCAGGTCACAAAGTATGCGTTCATCAGACGTACTTCGTTGCCCGGAAACATACGGAAATATTTCTTTGGCGGCTCTTCCATAAAGTCTTCACGGTCAATATAAAGTTCGCGTGAAAATGGAACTTTACGCACACCAAGTTCCTCATTTTCAAGATTATTGACTACCTCAAGATACTCTGTCTCTCCCTCCGGATAGTTGTCGATCACAACTTTGACCGGATCTAAGATCGCCATCATACGGGGACGTTTCATCTTTAAATCTTCACGGATACAGTACTCTAACATGGCATAATCCACAGAGCTGTTTGCCTTGGAAATACCGCAGAGTTCCACAAACATTTTTAAGGATTCCGGTGTAAATCCTCTTCTGCGGAGTGCAGCAATCGATACAAGGCGTGGATCATCCCATCCGTCTACGATACCTTCCTCCACAAGACGCTTGATATATCTTTTTCCTGTCACTACGTTTGTTAAATATAATTTTGCAAACTCGATCTGTCTCGGCGCATCTCATCCTTATCCGGAATCATATCTTTGCCAACCTCATCGATCACCCAGTTGTACAGCGGTCTGTGATCCTCAAACTCGAGTGTACAGATCGAATGGGTAATTCCCTCAATGGCATCCTCTAATGGATGTGCAAAATCGTACATCGGATAAATGCACCATTTGTCTCCGGTTCTGTGGTGTGTCATATGCGCCACACGGTAAATAACCGGATCTCTCATATTGATGTTTGAAGATGTCATATCGATTCTTGCGCGGAGCACTTTCTCTCCGTCGGCAAATTTACCGTTTTTCATATCTTCAAATAAAGCAAGATTCTCTTCCACACTTCTGCTGCCCGCAGGATCTTCTTTTCCCGGTTCTGTCAGTGTACCGCGGTACTCACGGATCTCATCTGCACTCAGATCAGAAACGTATGCTTTTCCTTTTTTGATCAGCTTTACTGCTGCTTCATACATCTGATCAAAATAGTCGGACGCGAAGAACAGTCTGTCCTCCCAGTCAGCACCAAGCCATTTGATATCCTCTTTGATTGCCTCAACAAACTCTGTCTTCTCTTTTGTCGGGTTCGTATCATCAAATCTTAAATTGAATTTTCCATTATATTTCTGCGCAAGACCTGAATTTAAAAGTATGGACTTGGCATGTCCGATATGAAGATATCCGTTCGGCTCCGGTGGAAATCTTGTATGGACGGTTTTGCAATGTCCTTCCTCTATATCCTGATCAATAAACTGTTCGATAAAATTCTTTGAGACATTCTCGTTTTCCATGATGTCTGTCCTCCTCATATAACAACTCATGCTATATCATGTGCAAAATCAGCACATGATCAACATTCGCCGCTCGTCAATCATTCAAATATGTTGACTCACTTACGCTCATTATATCATACATGATACACCGCTTGGGTGCAAGTAAAATATAGCATGAATTGGGGATTTTGGTAAGAAATTATTTATCCTTAATTTTCATTCATCTTCGCTGCCTGGCCGGAGGATGTATGGAGCAAATAATTGCTTCCACAGCTATAACTACTATCATCACATATACTGCAGCTCTGTATTTGTTATTCCATCCTATATGTTTCCAGCTATTTTATAATGCAAAAAATGTCATTTTTTAAAGTTTCTGCATTTTAGTGCACAGACTTTATTTTTTCATAAGTTTATGCTATACTAGCACAAGGAGGTACGTCAAATGATCGATACTCATGAACTCAAAAAAAAGAGATTTATATCTGAATAAGATTATAGCATTTCAAGACACCGAACCAGTGAAGGTTGTTACTGGAATCCGTAGATGTGGCAAATCCAGCCTGTTGAAATTAATGACTCTCCACCTGAAGGAAAATGGGGTTACTGACAATCAGATTCTGGAAATGAATTTTGAGTCACACGCTTATAAAAATATGAATAGTGACTCTTTCTACGAATATGTCAAACAACATATCGTACCAAATAAAAGAATGTACCTCTTTTTTGATGAGGTTCAGCGTGTTCCTGACTGGGAGGATGCTGTTAACTCTTTCCGCGTCGACTTCAACTGCGATATTTATGTCACAGGCTCAAATGCTATATGCTCTCCTCTGAATATGCCACTTATTTATCTGGCAGATGTGTAGAAATAAAGATGCTGCCTTTATCTTTCTCTGAATTTATAACGTTTCATAATTTTGAAATAAGAGAAATGAAGAGTGCTTTGGGTGGTACACGCAAACAAGTCTTTGATAAAGCAGGAGAACATTATGAACTTCGTGAAGTTTTCGATGCATATATGCGATTTGGCGGCATGCAGGGATTGCTGACATAGGCTTAGATCAGGAAAAAGCACTGGTGCTGCTTGAAGGTATCTACTCTACCGTTATTATGAGAGACATTCTCGAACGTGAAAGTCGCAGAGGTCAGAAAAAAATCACTGACCTGTCCTTTTAAAAAAGATTATCATGTTCCTTGCTGATAACATTGGAAGCAACATCTCTGTTTCTTCTATCGGCAACACCTTGGTAAATGAAGGACTTCTTGAAAACGGGAAGCGAAAAGGAACCCCAAGTGTTCACACTGTTCAGGCTTATGTGAATGCACTTCTAGAGTCATATTTTTTCTACGACATCAAAAGATTTGATATCAAAGGAAAGGAATATTTACGCACTCTTGGCAAATACTATATTGTCGATATCGGACTTCGAAACTATCTGCTTGGATTCAGAGATCGTGACAGCGGTCATGCAATAGAAAACATTGTTTACTTTGAACTGATTCGTCGAGGCTATGATGTTTCTATAGGTAAAGTTGGTAATTTCGAAGTGGATTTATTGCAACAAAGGCAGACAACAAACTTTATGTTCAGGTCACAGAATCAATGACAAGCGAAGATGTTCGTAGCCGGGAATTAGCACCACTCAAAAAAATCAGCGATAACTATGAAAAAATCGTTCTTTCCTTAAATACAGGCATAGATTCTTCCTATGATGGCATAAAATCAATCAACCTGATCGACTGGCTAATCTCAGAATAAAAACAGAATATACGGAAAGGAACCAGAGGTAATCTCTGGTTCCTTAAATTCATAGGATATTCTCCGATGACTTTTTTTTACGCATTCTCATTCATCTTCGCAAGTTTCGCTGCCTGGTCTGCTGCGATACATGCGTCAATGATCTCCTGGATATCTCCGTTCATGATCTTATCGAGTTTGTACAGTGTAAGATTGATTCTGTGATCCGTCACACGTCCCTGTGGGAAGTTGTAGGTACGGATCTTCTCAGAACGGTCTCCTGTTCCGACCTGACTCTTACGAAGCTCTGCTTCCGCATCGTGGGCTTTCTGCTGCTCTAAGTCGTATAATTTGGTACGCAGCAGGGCGAACGCTTTTGCCTTATTCTGGATCTGTGATTTTTCCGTCTGGCTGTAGATCACGATTCCGGTCGGGATATGTGTCAGACGCACGGCAGAGTCTGTCGTATTGACACACTGGCCACCGGCACCGGATGCACGGCAGACATCGATACGGATATCTTTGTCATCGATCTGCACATCCACTTCCTCAGCCTCCGGCATCACTGCAACTGTGATAGTGGAAGTATGGATACGTCCGCCGGACTCTGTCTCCGGGACACGCTGTACACGGTGTACACCGGACTCATATTTCATAACGGAGTAGGCTCCCTGTCCGCTCAGCATAAAAGTAACACTCTTCATACCGCCGATGCCGGTTTCATCTGCTTCCATGATCTCCGTCTTCCAGTTTCTGCTTTCTGCATAATGCAGATACATACGATAAATTTCAGCAGCAAATAAAGCAGCCTCGTCACCGCCGGCGCCTGCGCGGATCTCAACGATAACGTTCTTGTCATCGTTCGGGTCTTTCGGAAGTAATAAGATCTTTAACTCTTTTTCCAACTCTTCCACTCTTGCCTTAGAATCGTTTAACTCTTCTTTCGCAAGTTCACGCATCTCCTCATCAGACTCTTCCTCAAGCAAAGCAAGGGAATCCTCGATGTTCTGTTTGCACTGTTTATATTCCTTATATGCATTTACGATCGGAGTCAGGTCACTCTGCTCTTTCATCAGCTTACGGAAACGCACCGGATCATTTGCCACATCCGGCTCACTTAATTCACTCATTAATTCCTCAAAACGGATCAGTAAATCCTCTAATTTATCAAACATATATCCTCCATTCCTGTCACAACACGATCATTGTGTGCCAAATCTTTGATAACCGTCACATTTTTAAATCCAGCTTCTTTTAAAAGCCCGGACACTGCTTCGCCCTGATCGTAACCGATCTCAAACAAAATGTGTCCTCCCGGTTTCAGATATGCCTTACATTCTTTGATAATCTTTCTATAAAAATATAAACCGTCCTCTTTGCCGTCTAAAGCCTCCATCGGTTCAAACTCCTGCACCTCCGGCATGAGTTTTACCACTTCCCCGGTTCTTATATAAGGCGGGTTTGAAACGATCACATCATATGTCCCTGTCACATTGTCAAACAGATCACTGCGCTCAAACGTGACCGAAACCTGGTTCAGCTTTGCATTTTCCTTTGCCACAAGAAGTGCCTGTTTGGAAATATCCGTCGCTGTCCCTTCCACCTCCGGTACATTATGCACAATACTGACAATAATACAGCCGGAACCGGTGCACAAATCAAGTACTTTCATTCCCGGTTTTACGACTTTTAATGCTTCTTCCACCAGAGTCTCCGTATCCTGTCTCGGAATCAGCACATTGGAATTGACCTTAAATTTCAATCCCATAAACTCTGCTTCACCGACAATATATTGTAACGGCACATGTTCTGCACGTTTGCGCAATGCAATCTCATATTCACTTAACTGTTCCTCAGCGACCTCATCCTCCATATGCAGATAATAAAAGCTGCGGTCGATCTTGCAGACCATCTCCAAAAGCAGCCATGCATCAATTTTTGCATCTGCCACATCTGCCATATTTAAAACCTTTTCGCCGAGATTAATTGCTTCCCGATATGTCATGTTCTCTACTGTCCTCTTGTCTTATTTCTTCCACATAAGTCTTCCAGTCAAACACAGCTTCCACAGATGCAATCCCCACCTCGATCATATCATCCTCCGGCTCCTTCGTCGTGATATGCTGCAGCAGAAGTCCCGGTTTACTGAGCAGATTAATAAGCGCATTATCGCTGCGTCCTGCAAGTCTTATAAATTCAAAAGACACACCCGCGATCACCGGGATCAGCACAAGACGAAGTACCAGTCTTAACACTCTTGAATCCACATGGATGAACATAAAAAAGAAAATACTGATGATCATAACGATCAGCAGGAAACTGGTTCCACAACGCTTATGTAATCTGGAACTCTTTCTCACGTTCTCCACCGTAAGATCCATCCCATGTTCAATACAGTTAATGCACTTATGCTCCGCACCATGATACATGTAAACCCGTTTAATATCAGGCATCAGCGAAATCGCTGCCACATACCCGATAAAAATTGCCAGACGGATCAGCCCCTCTAAAACAGCGATCAGCATATAGGAATCTGTAAACTTCTGAAAAAATACAGATATATAATATGGAAGAATCATAAATATCGCGACAGCAAGAACAATGGAAAATGCAACCGTACCACCCATCATCAGGCTGTCCTGTCTTTTCTGCTGCTCTTCTGTCAATATTTTTTTCTCACGCTGTTTCTTTGTCTTTTCTTTCTGGTCCGTTTCTTCTTCCTCAAAAAAAGAAGCGGAAAACGTCAACGTTGCAACACCCAGGTACAACGACTCTATAAAACTGAACACACCGCGTAAGATCGGCATGTTTCTGATTTTCTTATTTTTTATAATACCTTTATATTCGGAAACCTCAAGTGCAATTTCCCCATCTGGCTTTCTGACAGCTACGGCGTATTTTTCCTGATTTTTCATCATCACACCTTCCATGACTGCCTGTCCGCCAATCCCGGAATATCTCATGTTAATCTCCATTCTTATGTGTGAAAAAGAAGATTTTCACACTGTTTTCCATTCCTGTCGGTTTTCACGAAATTAACGAATAAAATCATCCGACGCTCTAAAAAAAGGTTGAGATTAAATAAACCTCAACCTTATCTTTAACCATGTTCACTTGCGTACTATTTGTTAATGCCGTACTTCTTGTTGAACTTATCGATACGTCCGTCAGTTCTTGCAGATTTCTGCTGTCCTGTGTAGAACGGATGGCATTTGGAACAAATTTCTACGTGGATATCCTCTTTTGTAGAACCTGTTACGAATGTGTTACCGCAGTTACATGTAACTGTTGCCTGATAATAATCTGGATGGATTCCTTCTCTCATGATTTTCACCTCTTTATGTTCTTATCGTTATTTAGTTTCGCCTGTTCAATCCTTTTATACCCGTATGCCCGATCCGCATATGGTACTTACTCCAAAGGAAAGTCCCGATAAACAGCTTAATCAGTGTAACATACGATTTCAAAAAAATCAAGATATTTTTAAATAATTCTGTTCTTTTTTACCATATTAATATATTCGCGATTATTTTTGGTGCGTGCAAACATATTCAAAATATTCTCCACGGCATCATCTTTGCGCATTCCATTGATTGCTTTTCGCATGATGTCAACTGCTTCCTGTTCTTCGGAATCAAGCAGCAGATCTTCTCTTCTGGTTCCCGATTTCACGATATCGATTGCCGGGAATACACGCTTTTCCGAAAGTTTTCTGTCGAGCACGAGTTCCATGTTACCGGTTCCCTTAAATTCCTCAAATACAACATCATCCATCTTGCTTCCGGTATCAACCAGCGCTGTCGCAAGGATTGTAAGGCTTCCTCCCTCACGCATATTTCTCGCTGCACCAAAGAATCTTTTTGGCATATGGAGTGCCGCCGGATCAAGACCTCCGGATAAGGTACGTCCACTTGGTGGAACCGTAAGGTATATGCCCTTGCAAGCCTTGTGATACTGTCAAGAAGGATCATGACATCTTTGCCGTGTTCTACCAGACGTTTTGCACGTCCAAGTACCATTTCCGATACACGTTTATGATGTTCCGGAAGCTCATCAAATGTAGAATAAATAACTTCTACATTATCACCTTCAATCGCTTCCTTGATATCCGTAACCTCCTCTGGTCTCTCATCAATCAGAAGGATGATCAGTGCATATTCGGATTTCCTGATGTTACTGATTTGGCGATTTCTTTTAAAAGTGTTGTTTTTCCTGCCTTAGGCTGGGAAACGATCATACCACGCTGTCCCTTACCGATCGGGGAAACAAGATCTACAATACGCATCGCAACACTGCATCCCGGGCGTCTAAACGTATCCTCTCATTCGGAAAAATCGGTGTCAGATCTTCAAAACTTTTTCTCTTCTGGGCTACACTCGGGTGATAGCCGTTAATTGTAGTCACATATAAAAGTGCCGAAAACTTTTCCTGCTGTGTCTTGATTCTTGTATTACCACAGACAATATCTCCCGTTTTTAAATTAAACTTTCGGATCTGTGATGGTGAAACATACACATCATGCTCACCCGGAAGATAATTCTCACAGCGGATAAATCCGTATCCATCCGGCATAACCTCTAAAATACCATTTGCCGTAATTCCACTGTCAAGACTCATCATGGTATCATCTGCCGCTGCAGATGCCGTCTGATTTTCCTGTGTTTCTACCGGCTCTTCTGCCTTTTCTTTTGTCTGACGATCTGCATCTGTTCCGCGTTCCCTTGGTACATATTCCGTCCTTTTTCTGGAATATTCTTTCGGCTGTGCATGATCTTTCGAACGCTCTGTGCCCTCTTTTGCTTTCACACGCTCCCCGCGCTCTTCCTGCGTCTGCATACTCTCCGTCTCTTTTTGTTTGCGTGCATCTTCTTCAAGCATACGATTGACCAAATCGCTCTTCTTCATGGAAGAAATATTCTTCAGTCCCCGTGCCTTTGCCAGATCACGCAAAACGACTAATGATAAACTCTCATATTTTTCTCTCATTCATAAACTCCTTACTTTTTTCACCTGTTGGAATCGTCTGCGGAAATGATGTCTGATGTGACAATTGAATTTTTCGATGTGGCTATTATACTACATCTTTTTCCAAATAGGAAGTCCTAATTCTTGATTTTTCTCCCTAATCGCAAAAAAGCAGATACTACGAAAATGTTCAAATCCCTGTTCCTGCATATAATAATATACACTGTAATAACCGGAAACAGTAAAATCTGCCTTTAATGCCCAGAAACTCATCGATCGATTTCGGCGTGTCTGTAAAACCGGCTTTGTCAAATACCTCTTTATTGTAGATTAATCCATTTACACAGGCAGATGACATCAGAATGAAAACTGCAAGAAATGAAGCCCTGTATCCGTATTTCATTCTATTTTTTCTTTTCATTTTGCATAACTGCACGGAAAATGCCTGATACCGCAGCAAAAAGTACCCCTGCCACCGGCCAGATGATCCATGTAAAATCCCAACGCATTGTCCAGAAACTCCATCCCAGATAAATTGCAGTGGCAATACACCAGTAAGCTCCGCTAAATGCATCTGACTTCTTTTTCAGTTTCTTTTCTGAAATAGTATAATCTCCCTCCTGCAAAAGAATATCATAACTTCCTTTTATCATACCGACACGGATTATCATATACACGCCACATGCTACCAGAATTAAAAGCAGCGATACAAAGCTGGTACATACAACATCCGGCGCATCCATACAGGCTGCCACCAAAAGCGGGATTGCCGCAACGATGCAGAGCACCACGCCAACGGCGATTCCTCTGGTAAATGTTCCCTCATAATTTTTTAATTTTTCCTTTGCAAGCCCTTCTACCCCATAGGCGGTTTCAAAACATTCGTTTTCCAGAAACTCGAATCTTTTTTGTCTGCATACCACAGGAAATAAATGTAAATACCGCTGCCGCCACAAATCCAAGCAGGCATACCAGTCCAACCGATGCAGCCACACCCTCGGAAATATTTCCAATCTGCGCCTCCGATAATCCTGCCAAAAATATCAGAACTGACGGACTGACGATGCAGGATGCAACTGCAGCTGCGATCTTCGGTGCATTTTTCTTCCGGACTTCCATAAAATCATTTGCCTCTTCCACCGAAACCTTTTTTAATGGAAAATCTTTGTCGGAAGGTTCCACTCCCTCAATGGGCTGCGGTGTCTCACATTCATCTTTTAAAAGGTAGTCTGTACTCACCCCAAAAATCTCTGACAGCTGGATCACCCTCTGCAGATCCGGTATTGACTGGGCACTCTCCCATTTTGACACCGCCTGTCTGGAGACGGAAAGTTTCTCTGCTAGTTCTTCCTGCGACCATCCGTTCTTTTTTCGCTCTTCCATAATTTTTTCAGCTAAAATCATAACTCATCCTCTTTTCTTTTTCAATGATGTGATCTTTGTTACGTCTCCATCATACCCATTTTGACCGGTTACAGGCTACCAAATGTACCTGTCAATCTGTCAACTGATGGTTGCAATTCCCGCAATTTAGGCATTTTCCTGTATTTTTTGATCCAGGAACTTTTTATCACTCTCACAGACGACCGCCCACTGCAAATTTAGAAAAGCTCTTTGTTGTAAAGTTCACTGTCTGTTTCTTAGAATCATAATAAGATTTTGAAATCTTTTTGACATTTCCTTTTTTGTTGATGGTGTACGCAAAAAGATCTTTCTTTTTTTTCTTTCTTAGAAATCTTATAATGGATCTTTACGGTAACCTTTCCCTTTTTCAATTTTCCTAACGTTTTTTTCTTTGCACCTGTAACCGAAATTTCATACATTGGACGTTTTTTGACAATTTTACCTGCCTTTGAAGAAAGAATGCGTTTATCTAATTTCTTAACATGAAAATACACATCTGAATTCATCTGTTTTTTTATTTCTTTTAAGGCATTGCGGTCCATTGTAATTATAACGTTTCCATATTCCAGTTGCAGTGCTTTTGCCTCATTGTCAATAAGACGATTCAACGTTGACTTACTAACCTTTAAAACCTGCTTTTTCCCTTTCCTGGACTTACTTTTATTCTGAC
>ENA-OQAN01000164-OQAN01000164.1-human-gut-metagenome-genome-assembly--contig:-NODE-164-length-36008-cov-2.355090_pt1 | contig 36008 bp, 51 predicted proteins | sample MGYA00242735_ERZ504527 | MGnify/ENA primary metagenome ERZ504527 (study PRJEB26092, sample SAMD00036230) | human gut metagenome | host: Homo sapiens | study: EMG produced TPA metagenomics assembly of... | reverse complement strand
CGGAGTGATCATCCATCTGGCGTATAGCCTCTGCCTGCTGCAATGTAGATGCTTCCGTCACGATGCTGGTAGCAGTTGCCGTAATGCTGTTCCTGGCGTCTCCCGGCGCTGTCACCGTGGTATAGGGGGATGGTTCCAGAAAATAGGTATCCTGGGAGATCAGCCTTCCACAGGAAGCCATATATGGAACTGTACGTTCTGTTGGTTTCTTGCCTGGGTAAAAATTCCAGATACCGGACGCCGGATGGAAAATCGGATATACACCAGGGAATATCCGGTCTGACGCTCGATCAGGATATAATTCACATACACCTTTGTTTCCACAAAAACAAATGACAGCTCCTGGGTTCTGGAACCTATGGAACTGCTGACTTCCAGTATCTCACCGGTTGGTGACTGGATGGAAAGCTCATAGATTTCCGGCGGTTCTCCCCAGAATTCTATGGTAAAGCCCTGCTCTCTTTCCGCTACACGGAGTTCTGTCACGATCTGTTCCCTTCCCTGAGAAAAAATCCCCGTACTGTGGTTTCTTGTATTTCCTTCGTTTCCTGCTGCCACAGATACGGATACCTGGGAAAAATTTGCCACATAGTCCACATACTGGCTTAACGCATTGGTCCCCAGATGCGCGCCTGGCTGCTTCCGATCCCCAGGCAGATAGAAAGTGGCATCTTCAGCTTTTTGGCCTGGGAAATCGCAAAAGCAATGGCCATCATCACATCATTTTCCTGAAAAGCTTCTGCCTCCGGAGGATAAAGATAAAAATTCCGGAGATATTGCTTTGCCGGCTTTACCTTGATGATGATCAGGGTTGCCTCCGGCGCTGCTCCGGTAAAATTTTCTCCGGGTACCATATTTCCGGCAGCAATACCCGCCAGTGCCGTGCCATGGCCGTTGGTATCTCTGGATGGCACGATGCAAACGGCTCCTCGGAAGCCAGTGCCCGGTCGATATCCTTTTTCCGGAATAATTTGCCATATGGAACTTCTGTATCTGCTATATCATCCCCCGGCAAATTATCTGCATCTCCATTTTCAGCTTCCAACTCCCGTCCAGACTGACTTTGTTCTTCCTCTTCTATGGACTGATCCCATAAATAAAGCGATTCTGGAACCGCCTGCATTTCGAAACACTTCATTCTGATAATCAATCCCCGAATCGATCACCGCCACCGCAGTACCTTTTCCACGCAGCTTCAGATAAGGGTGATCGTGCAGCCTGTTGATCCCTGATTCCCCTGCTGCCTCCATATCCATGTAGGTATAACATTTCGGGATCGAATTATAGGAGGTTCCCGTGACCTCAATTTCTCCCATACTTTCCAGCGGAACATAAAGAACCCCGAAAATTTCATTGATCGCCCGAAAAGATGCCCCCGGAAAAAGTTCCATAGTATCCTGGACATTCTGCATATATTTCACGATAAAATCCCCGAAGCGCTGACTCTGTGCCGGATTTTCCGTCTGCGCTCCGGGGATCTTATCCTCTGTTTTCATATTTGGTTCAAAATCTTCTTTTCTGAGCATGACAGGCCTGCTTTCGCCTTTTTCATAGATGTATGCAGCGAAAACCTGTCCTTATACCACTATTGTCCAACTTTTTCCTGATACATGGGACTTCCCTGATCCATTTAAACACTGCTCTTGCTATCTCTTTTTTCCTGATCCGTATCAGCAGCACGATCCCCGCAATCCCTGTAAAAATACTGATAAACTGGGAAGTCGACAAAATTCCCACACTTCCACGGATAATATCCCCACGGAAAAACTCGATCACAAACCGTCCAATGCTATAAAAGATCAGATAACAGGCAGTAACCTGACCATCTTCTTTTTTGTTCCGTGCGATCAGCAACAACAAAAGAAAATGCAGAAAATCCAGTCCGCTAGAATACAACTGCGTCGGGATCAGCGCCACGTGATTGGGCGCATATTCGGAATTCTGAAATATCACAGAAAAAACACTCTCTGTCTCTTTTCCATAACAGCAGCCCGCCAGGAAACATCCGATCCGTCCAAATCCCTGGGCCAGTGCCACAGATGGCAGGATCACATCCGCGTATTTAAAAAATACAAGCTTTCTGATCCTGCAATACAGAAGCCCCGTCAGTATCCCGCCGATGATACCGCCAAACACCACAAAACCGGAGCTTAAAGTTTCCATTATAAATCCCGGATCCTGAACAATTGATTTCCACTCTGTGATCCAGAAGAGAAGCTTTGCACAGAAAAATCCACCCACCAGGCACCACAGGATCATTGGAAAGATCTGTTCACTGTCAAGCTTCTGTTTTCCGGCTCTATATTCTGCAGTCAGGCAGCCTGCCAAAATTCCAATGGCGATCATCAGACCATAACCGTATACCGTAAATGGCCCGATGGTAAGAAGTTCATTTTTCATCAGTTTCCTCCTGTTATCTCATTCTTATTTCCGTCATGATCTTCGCTCCCGTATGCGGACAGAAAACACTCCAGCAATGTAGCATTGGCCCGGTCATTCAAGGCGCTATTTCCAGATTCTGCTACATCACATTCACCACAGATATCCACGCCCAGGATTCCCTCTGCACATATTTCTCTGACTCTCTTCAGACATTCCAGCATCGTATTCAGGCGCATATCCCCCTGGCTCCAGTTCGTGTCCGCATCATCCTTGCAGAGAACATCTTTATCCACAGAAATGTACAGCGGCAGCTTTCCCACATGCTTGCTTACAAACGCACACACCTGCGCCTCTTCCATTTCCAGAAGCTTCTCTCTGCTCAAGAATTCCACCTTTTCCTGAATCTCCGATTCCACTCTGGAAAAAGCTTCCTCATCCGGGCCGATCAGGATCACCCTTTTAAGCAATGGAAGTTCCATAACAGAATCGTAGATCCATCCTCCGCAGGAAAGCAGACCTCCGAATGCCGGCGGCTGCATATCCGTGTGATTGTCAAATACAAGAAGCGAGAAAGGCTCCGATATCTTTTCCAGCCAGATCCTTGTCATATAGTGATAGTTTCCGGAATCAATAAAATGGATCCTCCGGAAGAATAAGGGGCAATACGGCTGCGAATGGCATTCATCGCATCCTCATCACAGTAGCAGTTGGTTCCGGGAATGTCCCTGGCCTCCACCCGGGATACTTCTTTTCCCCTCCAGAACTGCTGATCCTCATATATTCCGGAAAAATCCATCATCAGTATCTTTATATTTTTATCTGTATTTTTCATGTGCACATCTTACCACGGAATGGCAGCTGATGCAAGAGAAGGGTCAGTCCTTCCACTCTTCCAGTTCTTCATCGGAACCGTCCAGAAGATCCTTCAGGCTGCCGGTTTCCGCCTGGTCTTTGCCTACAGCCCAGAGCTTCATCTCCACATTCTCCGGTTCTTTTTCCCATCGGGAATTCTTCTGCTTTTGCTCTTCTTCCGGTTCTGTGGATTCTTCTGTCTCTTTTCTGTCCGCAGAATATCCGTCTGCATCCTGCGCCAGCATAGCCGCTGTAGTCTCTGCTGTAGTTTCTGTTGGATATTCTGTTTCCTTCCCACTCTGCTGCTCACTCGGCGCATTTTCATCCTGGGTTCTTGTATCATTTGGCACATCCATATCTGCCGTTTCATTTACAGCATCTGAACTGTCTGCACCAGAATCTTCCTTCTCTGTCTCCGCCTTTTTTGCGATCTTTCGAAGCCCCAGCTTCATAATAATATAGAATACGATATCCGCAGCTCCGTCACATACCAGCACCCAGCCGGAAAAGATCAGCAGAGTCATGATCTTCGGAAATCTTCCAAACAGCATCACGATTCCAAGTGCAATGAAAACAAGACTTCCGATCAGAAGCACGCTCCATGCGCCGTTTCCTCCTTTTTTCAGAAGGAAGGCTCCTTTAAACTTCCACAGACTGTCAACCAATACAAATGCGCTGAGCATCCATGGAAGCAGTTTGATCACGATGGACGGTGTCATAAAAAGAAAACACCCCCAGCACCAAAAACAAACCACACCACTTAGAAGATCCATGATCGTAGCTTTCGCTTTTCCACGTATGTAAATATAGATATGATAAATGCCAGCTCCGATGAGGATCAGCCCGAATACTACTTTGCAGATCACGTCCACCGTCTGCGTGGGGATCAGGATCAGGCAAAGTCCCAGCAGTATATAAAATACTGAGGAGATGATCTCACCCTTTAGAATGTTTGTTGATTTTTTCACCCATGTTCCTTCATACCTCCTCTGTTTATTCCAACAGTATAGCTCTTTTCCACTGGTCAGTCCACCCTGAACCGTCAAAAAAATTTCTTTTTTCCAGAAAAATATTCTTATAATTCAATACAGCCCGAAGGACTTTTCCGGCGTCATTTTGCCTTGTTCCTTCAGGCTGTATTTTACTTTTTATGTTTCTTCTTTTTTGTCATAAGACCACCGATCCGTCCGGTTTCTTTTGCAGAAAGGCTTTTCCACCCGTCTTTGATCACTTTATCCAGAACTCCCATCTCATCGGCAATCTCGTATTTCAATTTTTCCGCCTGGGAAAGCTTTCCCTCAAGATATGCTTTTACTTCTTTCTCCCTGTTCATCTTCCACACTCCTCATCTTTTTTATGGAGTATGGACAATTTCCGGATAAATTATGCATTCTGAAAAATATGTCCGTCCTTTATGGGTACTGTCATTTTTAATCCGGGATAATGATCGCCGCAATGATATACGCCAGGATTCCAGCTCCGCCCATCAGCGTGATGATTACCCATACCAGCCGGACAAGAGTCGGATCGATATTAAAGTATTCCGCAATTCCGCCGCAGACACCACATAACATACGGTTTACTGATGATTTGTATAGTTTTTTGTTACTCATAATGCTTCCTCCTTTAGTCTTCTTCAAATTCAACCTGAACGTTTCCCATTCCGCAATCCAGTTTTATATTTTTCGTGGCACCTTCATTTGTGATCTGTTTATTTCCGGAAGTAATGGATGTTTCCAGAGAATCATCCACCTCCAGATTTCCAAGACCACATTTCAGCTCATAATTATACTCAGTAGCTTTTCCTGTAAGTGTAAGCTCCATATCTCCCATACCACAGCTTCCTTTTAAATTCTCCACCTGAAGTTCACTGATGTCAGCAGTTCCCACTCCGACTGTAAAATCTGCTTCCTTTATATCCAGGCTGCCGGAATTTTCAATGGTTCCGGCCCCCACATTTACTTCCATCTGCTCCGCTTTAAAATCACCATCCAGTTCGATGGTTCCGGCTCCCATCTGAAGTTTTATCTTCTGAAAGCTTAAGTTTTCCGGGCAAAAAATTTCTATGGAACGGTTTCTCACTTTTTGATTGCTTGCAATTCTCAGACTACCGTTGTCATTGCTGATCTGAATGCGATTGTGATCCTTCCCTGAAACTTTCACCTGGACTTTATCCTCATTCCATGTTTCAAACCATTCTTCGTATCTCAGATCACAGAAAAGGTCTGACACAGCCGAGGCTCATATACTTTCGTATATGCGGAACTGTCTGCACTGTCTGCCAGAACACCCTTCTCAGTTACCGCGCTCTCTGCAGCTGCCTGAAAATCGTCCTCCTGCTCATCCATATCTTCCTCGGAATCTTCCACTTCCCAGCTGTCTTCATGATCCAGAACACGAAGCACCTGCGTGATTCCATGATCCAGAACACTCACATCTCCCATAGTCGCTCCCATGGCAGCTCCGCCGGCAGTAAGTCCCAGGCCTGCTACACCGAATACTGCTGCAAGGATCAGAATTACCTTCAGAAAACGTTTCATACTTTTTCCGCCTTTCTTCCATTCAGGAGATTGCTGCAGAATCCCGTAAATTTCCGCAGGATCGCAGGCAATATCTTACCTGTAAACCACACCGTCAGTAACAGTAACAAAAGTCCAAATGCCATCATCAGGCATCCGATACCGATAGTCAGGATCCCGCCGGCGGAACGAGACATCGTCATGGCAATCCCAACAACATGCAACGCGGCTGCACCGATCACAAGGATGATCGATCCCGCTCCTGCAAAAAATGTCAGCAGGAAAGGCAGCAATGCCAGTGTCACCAAAATCCCCAGTACTCCGCCAAATAATCCTTTTATCAGAGGAGCCGCAAAAACAAGAACGATCAGCGCAAGAATGATTCCTGCCTTATTCTGCTTTTTCTCTGCGTGATAGCCGCGCTGGGCACGTCTTTTCCTGCGGTCTTCGAAATTTTCTGTATTTCCCGTATCACGATGGGCCTCTCCCTGTCCATTTCCGTATACGGTTACTTCTGTATAATGGTCCGGCATTTCCCCGTTCTCTTTCACACGGGTATCCTGATATCCGTTCTCTGTGTATTCCCCGTAATCTTCACTGTTCTCCTGAAGATCTGCCTTAATGATCGCAGCAACCTTCCCCGGATTTCCCAGTTCCCGGATCACTTCTCCTTCATTCTCAGGACCTGCATCATCAAAATATCCTTCATAATATTCCAGTGCTTCCTGTCTCTCTGCCTCTGAAATATCGGAAAGCAGCCGTTCAAGCTGTTCCATAAACTGCTTTCTGTTCATAATCAAACTCCCTCCTCAAACATCCTGGTGATCTTGGATGAATAGATCTCCCATTCACTTCTGTAAAGATTCAGCTGCGCTGCGCCCTTATCTGTCAGCTTATAATATTTCCGGTTTCTGCCTGCATATTCCATATTGTAGGCTTCCAGACATTCATCCTTCTGAAGCCTGCGAAGGACCGGATACAGCGTAGATTCTGAAACCTCCAGAACACTTCGCACATCCTGGGTGATCTTGTACCCGTAGGTACCGTCCTTCTCTCTGGAAATAACAGCCAGGACGATCGCATCCAGGAGGGCTGCTCCTGTGTTAAATACCATCTGCTCACCTCTCTATGACCTGTAAAACGGACATTCACATTCCGTCTTACTACATGCTGATGAACGCGATCACTTCACGATCCAACGCTCACATGATAAGTCATGTAATATTGTTCTGTGAATAATACTATATATCGTATAATATAGTTTTGTCAATAGTATTTAGAAAAATCCCTCTATACTTTATAATATTTTTCGGAAACCACTCTTTTCACACAATATCCGAGAGAGTCAAGTTTATATTATGGAGGAAATTATGACAGATTCAGATAAAATACAGACATTACCGCTTCCTTTTCTGGAGCGTATGAAAGAAATGCTGGGAGATGATTATGATGCTTTCCTGAAAAGCTACAAAAATCCCCGCACCTACGGTCTACGTGTAAACACCGCCAAGCTCTCCTGCCAGGATTTTCAGGCGCTTTCCCCTTTCCCTATCCGGCCGATCCCGTGGATCAATACCGGATACTTCTACGAGGAGGAAAGCCGCCCTGCACGATGTCCTTACTACCAGGCGGGCCTTTATTATCTTCAGGAACCAAGTGCCATGACACCAGCTTCCAGGCTTCCTATCGAACCTGGAGATTTTGTCCTGGATCTCTGTGCAGCTCCCGGAGGAAAAGCCACTGCCTGGGTGCAGCCTTAAATGACACCGGATTTCTCCTTGCCAACGATATCAGTACTTCCAGAGCCAGAGCCCTTCTTAGGAATCTGGAGCTTTTTGGCATGAAAAATATGCTCGTCACCGACGAAAAGCCCGCCAAACTTGCCCAGCGTTTTCCTGCTTTCTTCAATAAGATCCTTCTGGACGCTCCATGCTCCGGGGAAGGCATGTTCCGAAAAGAGGAAGCCCTTGCCCGCGACTGGACACCGGAAAAATCTGCTGAGCTTTCTGATATCCAGAAAGACCTGGTCTTAAAAGCTGCCGATATGCTCCGTCCGGGCGGAATGCTGCTTTATTCCACCTGCACTTTTTCCCCATGTGAAGACGAAGAAGTGGTAGCCTATCTTCTCAGACAACGCCCGGATATGGAACTTATGGAAATGCCAGGATATGAAGGCTTCTCCAGCGGCCGCCCGGAATATGCCGGCACAGCAGACACTTCCGATTCCGAAATCGCGTTAAGCTTAAATGCATTTAATCCGGAAGAACTTCAAAAATGCGTCCGAATCTTTCCACACAAAATGGATGGCGAAGGTCATTTTCTCGCCCTGTTCCGCAAAAAAGGTGACTCTCTTCCACCCGTTTTCCGCTTTTCCGCAAAAGGACCGGACAAAAATACCCGGAAATGGCTGGAGGAATTTTTCTCTGAGATCGGCCTGAAAACCATTGGCGGTCAGGAATTTGACTGGAACCGTGTGGAAGTCCGCAAAGATAAAGTATACTATCAGCTGCCCTTCCCTCTGGATCTCCGCGGAATCTCCTTTCTTCGAAACGGCCTCTACCTGGGTGATTTGAAGAAAAACCGTTTTGAGCCGTCTCAGCCTCTGGCGCTGGCGCTTCACAAAGGAGATGTGGAAGCAGTTATCTCCCTGCCGGTTTCCGACGAGCGGCTTACCCGTTATCTGAAAGGCGAAACGCTTATGATCGAGCCGGAAGAGGCCGCTCACAAAAAAGGCTGGCACCTTCTCTGTGTGGGCGGTTATCCTCTCGGCTTCGGAAAGCTTGTAAACGGGATCCTGAAAAACAAATATCCTGCTGGCTGGAGAGTGTAATCTCTCCGCCGCAGGATATCTGCCCACATTAACATATCATTTCATTTTCAGATCAGAGACTGAACGCTTCTCCAAGAGTAAACGAATAAATATACCGTTCCTTCACCTTCCGGCCTGTCATCCGTTCCAGCGCCTGGGCGTAATCCTCCAACTGTACATGATAACGGTCGATCAGCTTCTGTTCTTCTCCACGTCTCACAAAGTCCGTTTTATAATCCACCAGAACGATTTCTTCATCCTCTATAAAATACGCATCAATGATTCCCTGTACCAGAACATTTTCCTCACACTGCCACTGCGGATCGAGCTCCGAAGCTTTTCTTGCGATCACAAAAGGCTGCTCCCGGAACAGAAGTCTCTTCTCTGAAGCTGCTTTCATCCGCTGTCCGAGAGGTGCTTCCACAAAATTCCAGATATCCTTTACCCGGACCGACTCAGCCTCTTTTCTTTCCATCTTCCTGGCGTCAACCCATTCTCTCAGCTGTCTGCGGATCTCATCCCTATTTGCTGTCTTCTGATAGTCCAGGCATTCCATTACACGATGATAAGCCGTTCCACGAAGTGCCCCTGTATACCCTTCCTCTTTCTTCTCCTCGATAAATCGGGGAACCAGCGGCTGAATCTCTTCTTCCGTCTCATAATCCACCGTTTCTTCCAGATCCTGCTCACTGTGGTAGCTTCGCTTTTTTCAGTTCTGATACACTCACCTTCACAGGAAGATCTTCCAGATATTGATAGGGATATACAAAGGAAAAACGTCTCTGGATCTCCTCCCGAATCTCACTGTCAAAAACTCTGCCCGGATTCCAGTTCTCCAGTGTTTCCTTCTTCATTTCCCGCTCTGCCTGTTCCATAACCTCACTTTCTGTCAGTTCCTGTGCTGTGACCCGTGTAACTTTGAATTCTGCCGGATCTTTGTACAGAGGATTTGCAGTATTCATAAAGATGCCATATTCATGAAATAATGGTGCCATGCAGCGATGCCTTGCCAGTGCCGGAAGCACATAATCCCAGTAAGTCTTCCCGCCAAGCCTTCTGCCCAGAGAAAGCAATGGTTCCTCACTGTCCCTTAATGCGGACAATTCTCCCAATTCCGGATGCAGGGCTCCAATAGTTCCACTGAGGATCAGTTTTTCCTTTGCACGTGTAAGCGCTACATAAAGTACCCTCAGCTCCTCTCCGAGGCTTTCCATCAGGAGCGCTCTCCGTATGATCTGCCTGCAAAGGGATGGAGCGATGATCCTCTTCTCCGGCAGGATCGCATCCGCACCGATCCCCAGCTCCGGATGGATCAGGATACTTGCGTTCATATCCCGGAAATTAAAGCGTTTTCCCATTCCTGCTGCAAACACTACCGGAAACTCCAGTCCCTTGCTCTTATGGATCGTCATGATCTGTACTGCACTTTCCCCGGTTCCGGAAAGATTTACCTCCCCGTAATCCACCTGATACTGCTGAAGCTTCTGGATATATCTTACAAAATTAAAAAGGCCTCGATAGCTTGTCTTCTCATATTCCATTGCCTTTTCCACAAGCATGTTCAGGTTTGCATTCCTCTGTTCACCATTTGGCATTGCCTTTGCATGGTCTCCATATCCGGTACGTGCAAGTACCTCCAGGATCAGCTGATGGACCGGCGTGTAAGCCGCCTTATCACGAAGTGTATTCATGGTGTCCATAAAACAGGACAGCTTCTCTCCGAGGATTTTTTTGTTTTCCTCAGAGCTCCCATGCTTTCTGTAGTCCTCCACAAACCTGCACACACATTCATAGATCATTCCTTCCGGATATGCGATCCGAAGCTCAGCCAGCTCTTCTGTGGTACATCCAACGATCGGTGAACGCAGTACGCCGGTCATGGGAATATCCTGCAGCGGATTATCCAGGATCCGGAGATAATTCAGCAGTGTCACAACCTCTGTTGCAGAAAAATATCCGGTTCTGGAGGCCGTATATACCGGTATCCCTCTTGCACTCAAAACCTCCCCGAAGGTTTCAGCCCAGCCTGAAGCAGATCGGAGCAGGATCACGATATCTCCATATTGAAGAGGTCGATACTCTCCCGTTTCCTTATCCAGCACCCGTTCATGCCCTACCATAGATCGGATCCTTCCTGCAATGGCAAGGGCCTCCAGCTCTCTCTCATTCTCCGTTACTTCTTCATCCTCCTCTTCCAGCAGCGGACTGTATTTATCCACAAGAAGGATCTCTGTTTTTACAAATTCCGGATCCTGGCCTTCCGGAAAAGAAGCTCCGGGATACAGAGCTGCCGCCTCGTCGTAAGCAATTCCTCCCAGATCTTCCCCCATGATTTGCCGGAAAATAAAGTTGACACTTTCAAGGACTTCCGGTCTGCTTCGGAAATTTTTGTGCAGGTCGATCCGCTGTTCCGGACTGTCTTCCAGTGAATAGCTCTTATATTTTTCCATGAACAGTTCCGGACGGGCCAGACGAAAACGGTAGATGCTCTGCTTTACATCTCCTACCATAAATATATTTTTGCGTTCATTGACCCAGCCGGAAACTGTCTGCATCAGGATCTCCTGAACCAGATTACTGTCCTGATACTCATCCAGCAGGACCTCATCATATTTTTCAGAAAGCTCTCTTGCCGCCTGGCTGGCACATAGGTTTCTCCTTCCTTTTTCAGAAGGATGTCCAGGGCAAAATGTTCCATATCTGAAAAATCCAGAACATTTTTTTCACGCTTCTTTGCCTGGAAACGTTCTGCAAAATCCTTTGTCAGCTTTACCAGCATCTCCAGCGGTGGTGCAGATGCTTCTGTCAGTTCCGTCAGCTCAGCCAGATTTCCGTAAAAATATCGGATTCCCAGTTCCTTCAAATTATCTTTTGCATCTTCGCGAAGAGCTTTCACCAGATTTTTCAGCTGCTCCGATACTCCCTCCATTTTTTTTGAGGAAAGTCTTGCAAACTTCAAATTCCGGAGATTTTGCGCTATCTCATCATAATCCCTTTTAACGGACAGTTGTTTTAACTGCCGGATCAGTATCATATCCTTTTCCAGAGCCTCCAGATAAAGCTCCGGTCCATCCTGGAGCTGACAGGTCTTCATTGCGGTTTCTGTAAGCTCTTCCGCTTCTTTCAGTGCGCAGTCTGCAGCCTCCCACAGATATCGGAACCATCGCGTTCCCTCAAGACCTTTTTTCCGGATCCAGATGATAATTCTCCACACAGCTGTCCAGCCATTTTTCGGGCCATGGATTACTCATCGCAGCATTATAAAGCTCCAGCACATGTTCCTTCAGTCCTTCATCCGTTTTTCCTGGCGCATAGCATTCCACAAATGCAGTAAAATCTGCTTTTCTTTCTGCATAATGATCCTCAAAAAGCTCCTTCAGCACATCTTCCTGCAAAAGCTTCAGTTCACCCTCATCTGCAGTCCGGTAACCCGGATCCAGTCCGATCAGATGAAAATAATTTCGGATCACATAGCGCAAAAGCCGTCAATGGTAGTGATCTGTGCCGTATGGATCAACGTCATCTGTCTCTGCAAATGCTCATTATCCGGATCTTCAGCCAGTGCCTGATCCAGTCCACGTTCGATACGTTCCCGCATCTCTCCCGCTGCCGCCCTTGTAAATGTCATGATCAGAAGACGGTCAATGTCCACCGGTTTCAAAGGATCCATGATCTTACTTAAGATCCTCTGCACCAGCACTGCAGTTTTACCGGAACCGGCTGCTGCGCTGACCAGAATATTCCGGTCCCGGAGCCGTGATGACCTTTTTCTGCTCCTCAGTCCATTTCACTGCCATTCTCTTACTCTCCCTTCATGATCTTTTTCCACAGTGCATCTTCTTCTATGGACGACAGCCTGTGAAACTCATATCCCGGTATCTTCCTGTCGAAGCCGCACACAGTAAGATACGGACAATATGTGCAGGCATTCTTTTTTCCAAGTTCATAGGGTTCCACTGCCGCATTTCCATCCAGGATCGATTCCCTGATGTCACAGATCTTTCTCCGCACATACGCTCCCAGAGCATCAAACTGCTTCCTTGAGGCAACAGAAGATCTTTTGCTGAAGCTTCCGTCCCGGTTCAGGGATACCGGTATGGAGGCCATAGTGCTGTCGATTTTGGTACTCATATTATCATCTGCCTGTACAAGCCCGTTCATTTTCATTTTCTTCAGCATCTGCTCATTGATGCTTTCCATATCCGCATGGATCTTCTCCTGTATCATAGGATCCTTCACATTATAATAAAACACACCGGCCGGAACGATCTCGCGATCCGGATACTTCCTTTTTTCCACCTGTAATGCTCCATCCAGATAGACCATCAGCTGAAGCTGAAGGCCATGATACAACGCCAGCAGATCAAACGAAGTATTTCCGGTTTTATAATCGATCACCTTCACATAGACCCGGTTGTTCTCCGGCTCTTCCATGATATCCACACGGTCGATCCTTCCGCCCTGAAACCTCACCTCAAATCCTTCCGGCCGGAATGCTCCATGCTTCAGCTGTTCCTGCAAAGCCCACACGGTACGCCGCAAAATACGTCTGGTCCGTTCGATCATATATTCATTTCTCGCACTGCTTTTAAGGATCGTATTTCCGTAATCTGCGGAAACCTGATCCAGACAGCTGTCTATGATACGGTTTCGCTCTTCCTCCGTAAGCTCTGCCCAGTCCAGTCCCTCTTTTCGGACTTCCGCCGCAAATTTTCCAGTGCATATGCATGACATTTCCCATATCCATAGCCCGGAACTCATACTCTGCACGTTCTGTAATCTTCAGTCCATACTGCAGAAAATGTGCAAATGCACAGGCCGCAAAACGCTCCAGCCGGGTAGCACTGTACGGGGAAATTTCTCCATAGAGGATCTTTGCCACTGTTTTTCCGATCTTATCTGACGGTCGTTCTGAAAAAGATGCCTCTGTAAGTTTTTTTACAAGGATCCGGTATTCCGGGCTCTGAAGATACCAGCTGTACAGTTCCTGGAAGACCGCATTATCCTGGTAAGCTTCTCCTGCAAGCCCTCTCAGGAAATAATCCAGGCTGATTCCCGGAAGCTCCAGTAATTCCATAGGTTCCTGCATATCTCCGCACTGCCGGATCTCCATTTCCGGAAACATCTCCCGGATATTACTGACAAGAAAGGCCGGACTCAGGGCTTTTCCCTGGCTGTCGGACTGACAGAAGGACAGACAGAGCAGTTCTCTTGGCTTGGTCATGTTCAGATACAGATAAAATCGCTGCATGTTCATCAGTTCCTTTGGCCCCGGTGCAAGCTGGATCCCCTGATCTTTAAAAAATTCTCTGTCAATCTCCGTAAGCATTCCTCCACCGGATGTATTCTTCGGAATATTCCCTTCATTTACTCCCACAAAAAACAGTGCACGGATATCCTTTAGCCTGGTTCTCTCCATATCTCCCACAAGTACCTGGTCCATACTTGGCGGGATCAGCGCCACCTTGGCTGGTTCAGTCCTGTTTCCAGAAGCTGACGGAAATCCTGGCGGTTCACGGTTTCCTCTCCAAGGATCTCCACCATATTATCCAGAAGTTCCATAACAATTCCGTAAATCTGGGCATATTCCTTTTCCATGGCCTTGTCGCCCTGTTCCTTGAATTTCAGTTCCTGATGCTTCAGTTTCTGCTGCACCTGGCTCCGCACTGCAAACTCGTAGAGAAAAGTACAGTATTCCCGCACCGTCTTTTTCCCACCTTTAAAGCTTAGCGCAAGCTCTCTGGTCTCATCTGCGAACCGCTGCCGGATCTCATTAAGCCTCTGAATGCTTTCCGGCGGCATTCCCCGGTAAATACGCACCCACACTTCATCCCATTTCTTAAATCCACGGATACCAAGAGCTAGCACATAATTCTCCAGAAGGTCTGCTTCCTCCCTGGTCACACAGGACATTCCGCACCGGAGATAACGGAATACACTCTCATAGGAAAAATCCTGCACTGCCATCTCAAGTGCTGCCCGGAAATATTCTACAAACGGATTCATCAGGACCGTATGCTTCTCATCAATGAAATACGGGATCCCTGCTGCTGTAAATACCTGCTTTGCAAGATTTCCATACTCCTCCAGGTTACCTGTGATCACGGCGATCTCACCGTAACGGCAGCCCTTTTCCCTTACAAGTCTGGCGATCCGGCGGGCAGCTTCTTCCATTTCCTTCTGCGGGTTCACTGCCGAAAACATGCAGATCTCATCCTGCGCTTTTTTATATATATTTTTTCGGTAACGGAAGATATTTTTTTCAAGGAAATGAAGGGCAGGTGCCTGGGAAAAGCGGGATTTTCCCACATCCTTCAAAAAGAACCGGTGTCTCGATCTCCCTGGTCAGCTCCGAAAGCCCGTGGATCATCTGACGGCTCATATAAAAAAGCTGATAAGGTTTTCCTCTCATGCTCAGATTCTCATCCGCATCCATGGTCACCGTTACCATCACCTTCTCACAGACAGCAAGAAGTTCTCCCACAACACGCATCTGAATAGGCGTAAAACCGGTGTAACCATCCAGAAGGAGTACACTGTTTTTCATTTTTTCAGAAAACGGAAGAGCTTTTTCCAGCGCATCCATTACTTCTTCTCCTGTCATATAATGATCCTTCAGATATCCGGTAAATGCCTGGTAAAGAACAGCTACGTCTTTCAGTTTCATCTGAAGTAACGCTCTGTCACCGGAATCCTCGATCATCTCCTGGATCTCACTGTCCCGGATATCGTACTGCATAAACTCCGACAGGATAGACTTCACTTCATCCAGGTATCCCGCTTTACGCATCTGACCTCCCAGATAGGAAAGCTCCTTTCCATGCTGCTGTACCATCTTCTGCAGCACCATACTCTTACCGGTTTCTTCCAGAAGGATGCGGCTGTCTCCTCCAACTTCCTCCAGAACACGGTATGCAAGACGCTCAAAGCTCAGGATATCAATATTCAGGATTCCCCTGCCCGGACTCATCTCCACCAGTGTCTTCTGGGTCTGCATGGTAAACTGCTCCGGCACGATCACATAAAAAAGCTTCTCAGGATGCAGCCCTGCCTGTTTTATGATATTCTGATAAGCATAACAGGATTTTCCGCTTCCGGAACTTCCTATGATAAACTGTAATGACATCTTCATCCTCCCGATCACTTGCAGATTTTCAGTCATTCCGACGCCATCCTGCGCCTGAAGTATTCCTATCATACCACAAATTCTGCTCCTATAGAACGGTCGTTCTCTATATTCTGAAATATCTGCCTGCTCTTTTCCTTATTTTTCCAGGCACAGTATCGAATAACCTGCGCACAGCTGTGGCATAAATCCTCCCTCCCGATAATAAACTATATAAAAAGCTTTGGGAGCGTGCGCCATGAGTTCCAAAACCAGGATCATCGTCCTACATATGAAAGAGATCATTTACACAGCTGTCTTTCTGGCTCTGGCTGTCGTTCTGGCTGTCGTTCTTTTCTTCATGTTCGGTCCCGGAAAAATGCCAGTCATACAGCCAGCGAAAAATCCCGCTACAAGCCGGGCGTCTATACCTCTTCCATCACCCTGAACGAGAATACCTTCGATGTGGAAGTTACTGTAAATGCTGACAGGATCAAGGCCATCCGTCTGGTGAATTTAAATGAAACCACAAAAGCTTCCTATCCTCTTATGGAACCGGTTCTGGATTCTTTGGCAAGTCAGATCTATTCCAGTCAGTCCCTGGAAGACATTCGGTATGCAGGAGACCGGAAATATACCTCCCAGGTACTCCTTTCAGCTATCACGGATGCAGTAAAAAAAGCGGAGAACACTTAAGCTCTCCGCTTTGCGATCTACGTTCAGATTTCAATCTTCTCCAGCACATCCTGCCAGATCCTTGCACTTGCATCACTTGGCATTCTGAGATCTCCTCTTGGAGAAAGTGCCACACTACCTACCTTCGGGCCATCCGGCAGACAGGAACGCTTGAACTGCTGGGCAAAAAATCTCCGATAGAAGGTTTTCAGCCATTTCAGGATCGTCTCTTTATCATAAATCCCCTCAAAGGTCAGGCAGGCAAGCCTGTAGATCTTATCCGGTGTAAATCCTGCACGCAGCATGTAATACAGATAAAAATCATGAAGCTCATAAGGTCCTACCAGATCCTCCGTCTTCTGGCGATCTTGCCATCCTTAGGAGGAAGAAGCTCCGGGCTTACCGGAGTATCCAGGATATCCAGAAGAACCTCCTTCAGTTCCTCATCTCCGCAGGTATCCGCATAATAACGTACCAGATGACGTACCAGTGTCTTCGGGACAGAAGCATTCACACCATACATGGACATGTGATCGCCATTATAGGTTGCCCAGCCAAGAGCCAGCTCGGAAAGGTCTCCGGTTCCCACAAGAACGCCGCCTTCCTTGTTTGCCGTATCCATCAGGATCTGAGTACGCTCACGTGCCTGACTGTTCTCATACGTCACATCGTGGATCTCCGGATCATGTCCGATATCCCGGAAATGGATATTTACCGCCTCTTTAATATTTACCTCGGTAAGCCTTGCACCAAGCAGCGGCTTAACTTGCAGGCATTCTGATAGGTTCTGTCTGTGGTTCCAAAGCATGGCATGGTCACACAGTGGATCTGTTCTCTCGGCATTCCCATCCGGTCAAAGGCACGTGCCATTACAAGAAGCGCCAGGGTAGAATCCAGTCCTCCGGAAAGTCCTACCACCGCACTCCTGCTGTGGATATGCTCCATACGTTTCTTAAGTCCCATAGCCTGGATGTTCAGGATCTCCTCGCAGCGCTCATCACGCTCTTCCTTCACAGACGGAACGAAGGGATACTGTGGATATTTTCTGGTAAGTCTTGTTTTCTCCTCTGCTACGGAAAAATCAACTCTTGTATGACTGCAGGTAGAAACTGCCGGATACGTGGACATTCTTCTTCTCTCATCAGCCAGTCTCTGCACATCGATCTCACTGTAAATGATGCCGTTCTCAAAGCGTCTGCTTTCCGCAAGCATGGAACCGTTCTCTGCGATCATATTCTGTCCGCCAAACACGAGATCCTGGGTAGACTCCCCTTCCCCTGCACTGGCATAAATATATCCGCAGATCAGTCGTGCTGACTGCCCGCTTATCAGAGTTCTCCGGTAGGAATCCTTACCTACCATCTCATCACTGGCAGAAAGATTAACGATGATATGCGCACCGTTGACGGCATGACGGATACTTGGCGGCGCAGGGACCCAGAGATCCTCACAAAGCTCCGCTGCAACGGTGAATTCCGGAAATTCCTTACATTCAAAGATCAGCTCTGTTCCAAAAGGAAATTTCATCCCAGACTCATCCTCCTCATTTTTCTCGCACTTCAGGAAGTCCACAAATTCCACATCTTCTTCCTCTGCACCTGCAAACTGTCTCTGCTCATAAAACTCATTATAATTCGGAATATGAGTCTTCGGCACAAATCCCACGATACGGCCATGATTCAGAGCTGCTGCCACATTATAGAGCTTGCCTCTGTGACGCAGCGGGAGTCCCACAAAGATCAGGGCGTCCGTCTCCCTTGTCTCCTCTGCAATATGCAGAAGCTCATCCCACGCACTGTCCAGAAGACATCTCTGGAGAAAAAGATCGTGACAGGTATATCCTGTGATACAAAATTCCGGAAATACCATCAGCTTGACATGTTCCTTTTCCATTTCATGAATGGCCTTCAGAATTTCCTCTCCGTTTGCCTTGCAGTCTGCAACGGTAACTCTCGCGTTGCCGCTGCCACCTTGATAAAACCATGCTTCATTTTTTCTTCCTCCGAGTTTTATCGCTTGCACTCTCTTATGATCCTCTTAAGATCTTCCACGGTAAAATTATAATTCTTATTGCAGAAATGGCAGTTCATCTCAATGTCCTTGCCTTCCTGGATCATCTCGTTAAGTTCTTTTCTTCCGATGCTGATCAGCGCTTTTTCCACACGCTCTCTGCAGCAGTTGCAATGGAACTGTGTGGGCAGTGTATCATTGATCTCTATGTCAAAGCCTTCCAGTACTTTTTCAAGAAGACTTTCCGGTGTGTGTCCCTGCTCCAGAAGATTGGTAACAGAATCGATCTTTGATACGTTTTCCTCAAGCTTTGCAATCACCTCTTCCTCTGCAAAAGGCATCAGCTGTACAATAAAGCCTCCCGCCTGACGGACTGTATTATCCTTATTCATCAGCACACCCAGTCCTACCGCAGACGGAACCTGCTCGCTGGTTGCAAAATAATAGGTGAGATCTTCTGCGATCTCGCTAGTCTGAAGGGCAACCTGTCCCACATATGGCTCTTTCAGTCCATATCCTTGATCACATCCATAAAGCCTACGCCGACAGCTCCCGCAACATCCAGCTTGCCTTTGCTGTTTGCCGGGATACATACATCCGGATTCCCCACATAGCCCTTTACATTTCCGTGAGAATCTGCAGTTACTGTAATTCCCTGCAGTGGTCCGCCTGCATGGATCCGAAGTGTAAGGAGATCCTTTTCCCCTTTCATCATAGCTCCCATCATGGCACCGCCGGTAAGGAGACGTCCCAGTGCCGCTGTTGCCACCGGACTGGTGTTATGATTCTTTCTCGCTGTCTCCACCATATCGGTTGTAACAGCCGCAAATGCACGGATCTGGCTGTTTGCCGCTGTTGCTCTTACAATATAATCACTCATATAAAAAATTTCCTCCTTTATTTCTCGTCTGACGGAATTTCCTTTCCATGTTCTCTGGCCACAAAAGTCAGTCTTCCGCTGTCCGGCTTCGGTGCATCCTTGGTGTATGCGTCATAAACCGCCAGCGGGATCAGCCTGCCTTTTCAAGAAGTTCCCTTACTTTCTCCGGATCATAGGCCTTCTGGTAATGAATTTCCTCGTCTCTCTCATAAAGACCATCTTCTCTCGGAAGAAACAGAGTCAGATCATACACATTGATCCCGGTCTCCTCATCAAATTCATTTTCCCAGATAAAGCTTCCCTCTTCCCGATTCTCTGCAATAGTCGTATTTCCAAGCATTTCCCGGTATTTATACGGGGTGTTCATATCAAATATGAAAATTCCATCCGGATCAAGATAATTGTTCACCAGTTTAAATACAGTAAGCAGATCATCCTCCTCTGTGATGTAATTCATACAGTCACAGACGCTGACGACAGCACGTACCGTTCCATAAAGTTCAAACTCCCGCATATCCTGTTCCAGATAAAGATCTCATGACCGGATTCTGCACGTTTTTCCATGGCTTCGCCAAGCATTTCCTCAGAGTTATCCACACCGATCATATCATACCCGGACTCAGCCAGAAGCTCTGTCATCACTCCGGTCCCACAGCCAAGTTCCAGCACGATCCCATCTTCAATTCCGTATTCTTTAAGACTTCCTATAAGATATTCCGCCCATTTTTCATATTCCACATTGTCCATGAAAAATGTCATAAACTCTGGCGAAATCACTGTATGCTTCCATAAAAACCTCCAAATATTTTCCGGGCGTTCCATCGCCCGCAGCGTTCACATTATACCATGTCTTCCTGTATAAGTATACGCCTCTGACATAATATGACACAAAAAATCCGGGACCGCAGCCACAAAAGCTGTGATCCCCGGAATTCTTATCTAACCGAATCTCCTGCTGCTCCAGGCTTTACTGTACAGGCATATAGTATACGTCTGCAGCCTCACCGTGCCAGTAGAAGCTTGTTCCATCCTCTTCATATACATCACAGTCATACTGAGAAGAGAAGGTGAAACGGTTTCCTTCGTTATCCATCCATGCACCGTTTCCGTCCGGAACGATAACACGTGGTTTACCATCGGAGTTTCTGTAAATAGTTCTTGTCTCATCTGTGTTGCCAAGCTGCTCATCTGTAAATCCGCCATTTACGATAGCACCGGAGGAGCTGCTGTCAGTGGATGCAGTTCCATTGGAAGAACCATCAGATGTACTGCTTCCGTCTGTAGATGTTCCGTCAGATGCTGCACTTCCGTCTGTAGATGTGCTTCCGTCGGCAGCTGTAGTTCCATCTGCTGCTCCGTCAGAAGAAGCTGCTGCATTACCATCTGCAGATGCACTTCCGTCAGAGGAAGCTGCTGCATTACCTTTACCGGCAGTCTTGGCTGCGGAACCATTTGCCGCACTCTTCAGAGTAGGAATCACCAAGGATCGCAAAGCTGTCGACAGACTCCTGAACCTTTTTCAGAGCATCCTCTTTTTTAACAGATGCCACAAGGCTGTAATACTCACTGTCATTTACAAAGTATTTATTGATAGCATATACATAACCGTCACTCTTGGTCGTATCCTTATATTTCACAGTATAGGAATAAATGTTGATTCCGTCTTTCTGATCTGCCTTGTAATCCTGGATCTCAAAATCGGTTCCATTTACCATGTTCTCTGCCTGTGTCATGGAAACTGCCATATCCTGGAGTTCGGGATCACTGCAGATTCCAGATCTGCACCGGAGCCGTGAAGGATCAGGATCCTGCCCTGGTCCGGAGACTCGAAGCTTACCATATCTGTCTCATCGGACTTGTTGGCCCAGGTTGCATCTGGAAGCTTGATCGCTACGGATTTATCCTTGGATGTATAGGTTGTATTCTGTGCGTCTGCTGCAACAGTCGGTGTAACCTTCGCTTTTTTCGCCGGTGTCGGAGTAGGAGTAGACTCCACAACCACGCTGTCCTCTTTTCCTCCTCCGAAACTACATGCCGTCATGACACCAGAAAGAGCAACAGTCATAGCTAAAAGTGCAATAAATTTTTTATTCTTCATAGTATCCTCCTCATAATCATCATCAGTCACAAAGTGTGTCCGGAATATTCACTCCTGAACACACTCTTTGCTATAGTTTACGATTTTATTACAGCTTTGTCAATTGATTTCTCCCTGTACTTTATGAATATCCTGTAAGCAGATATCCTGCTCCGTACAGGATTTTTCTAACATTATAATTTTCCCAGATATACCTATCTTATTCTCTTCTTATGCTGATCCTGTATTTCCCGTTTTACGCCTTCATTACGAAAGTTCTGATTTATTCCCCACCAAGTAAGCCTCCTGTTTTAATGACAAATATCTCCCTGAATCTGTCCCCTCTTTTTTTTCTATAATTGTGTCTTTATTCATGTACACTCATGTTGTAAAGTATACCCAACCAAAAATATATGAAAAGAGGACATCCATACATCGATGTTTTCGGGAAAGGATCTATCACTATGGAAAAAGCAGTTCAGACATCTCAGAGAACTGACCAGGAGCTTTCATCTGTTCAGTTTCTCACCATTACAGCCGCATTTGTTGCACTGACTTATATCTTCACCGCATTTATTAATGTTAAGCTTCCGATCGCAGCCAACGGCGGACTGATCCACCTTGGAAATGTACCGTTATTCATCGGTGCCATTTTATTCGGAAAGAAAACCGGAGCCATTGCCGGTGGGATCGGAATGGGGCTCTTTGACCTTCTCTCCGGCTGGACCCTGTGGGCACCATTTACTCTTATTATTGTAGGGATCATGGGCCTTCACTAGTAGGTAAGCTTCACAGAGAATCCCCCGGCACCAGAACATGAAATGGTATGTGATCGCCATTGCCGCAGCCTGCGTGATCAAGGTTGCAGGATACTACATTGCAGAGGTTATCATCTACGGAAATCCACTGGCACCGGTATCTTCCATCCCGGGAAACCTGGTCCAGATCGGTGTTGCAGCTGTCATCGTTCTCGTAGTGATCACACCATTAAACCTTGCAGCAAGAAAAACCGGATTAAAAAAATAGCTGTAACAGCTGCCGTAATTTGCGGAAATAATATAAAGATCAAGAGGTGAGCTTATGTATAAGATCATGACACCGGGACCTACACAGGTCGCAGAAAATGTCCGTCTGGCAAGAAGCATGGAATGCACAAATCCGGATCTGGACGAAGATTTTGTCGAATTTTATAAAGAAACCTGCGAGAAGATCAGCACTCTTCTCCATACCTCCAACGAAACCCTCATCTTAAGCGGTGAGGGTATCCTTGGACTGGAGCTGCCATTGCTTCCATGACTGAGCCCGGAGATAAAGTTCTTGTTCTGGACAATGGTATCTACGGAAAAGGCTTTGCCGATTTTGTTTCCATGTACGGAGGCAGACCGGAGCTTTATACCAGAGATTATCAGAACACTCTCGATGTAAAGGAACTGGAAGCCTTCCTTGCGGATAACCATGACTACAAATATGCAACCGTAGTACACGGCGATACTCCAAGTGGCATGCTCAACGATGTATCTGCCATCTGCCCGCTTCTTAAAAAATACGGGATCCTTACCGTTGTAGATTCTGTCTCCGCTTCCTTCGGCGAGCCTCTGAACATTGATGCATGCAGATCGATATCATGTGCGGCGGATCACAGAAGGTGGTATCTGCACCTCCGGGACTTACCTTTGTTGTAGTCAGCAGCGATGCAAAGAAGGCAATGACTGAAAGAAAGACACCCATTGCTTCTTTCTACGCAAATCTCACAACCTTTGCACATTATTATGAAGAAAAATGGTTTCCATATACCATGCCGATCAGCGATATCTATGGCCTGCGGCTGCTATTGACAACATTGCCGATGATCCTGGGATCCTTACACGCCATGCCAGAATCGCCGCAGCCTCCCGAAAGGCCATTACAGGAGCAGGCCTGAACCTTTACCTGCACAGCGGATATTCCAGTACAGTTACTGTTTTTGAAGTACCGGAGGCACAACAGCCGAAGCGATCCTTGAGGGAGTAAAAAAAGACTACAACATTATGCTGGCAGGTTCCTTCGATGTCCTGGCTGGCAAAGTGATCCGCATCGGACATATGGGAAACAACGCTACATTCTATAATATAAGAGAAGTTTTTGCAGCCCTGGACGGAACTTTACGCAGGCTTGGCGTTCCGCTTAAGGCTTCCATGGAGGATATCTTCTGCAAAAATATGCAGTAATTTCTGAGATTTCAATAGTAAAAAGCACTGTAAGATGAATCCAACTTTTCATCTCGCAGTGCTTTTTTATAATTCTTATAATATTTTTCTTTATTCTTTTACCGCACCGGATGTCATACCACCTACGATGTATTTCTGGCCGATCATGTAAACAATAATAACCGGGATACAGGTAAGTACGATATCAGCAAAAATATAGTTCCAGTAACTCTTGTTCTTTCCGAAGAACTGATATACAGCCATTGTCATCGGGAAGAGACGGCTCTTGCTTGACAGATACAAAGGTGTGAGGAAATCACTCCATACTGTCATGAACTGAAGGATAAAACATGTTACCATAGTTGGTTTCAGAAGCGGCATGATGATCTTGAAGAACAGGCTTAACGGGCCTGCGCCGTCGATAACAGCAGCCTCGTCCAGCTCAACCGGGACAGAGATTACGAAGTTACGGATGGTAAATACACAGAACGGAATCATTGCACTGGTAAATACCATGATAATGCCAACTCTTGTATCGTTCAGGTGCAGTGTACTGAGTACACGTACCAATGTTACATAGTTGACCGGGAAGAACAGTCCGCAAAGTACAAAGTAATACAGGAATACATTCAATTTTGTTCTCTTACGGCACATAACAAATGCAGCCATGGAGCAAAGTACAACGCCAAGTGTTGTAGCGATCAGCGCATATGCAAAACTGTTCAGGAATCCCTGGATCAGGCTTCCTTTTTCAATAACCTCAGAGTAGTTGGAAAATACCCACTCTGTAGGAAGTGCCAGACTCATTCTGGCTGCCTCTGCTTTTGTCTTAAAAGAGTTGATCAATACCATATAAAATGGAAGCACGACACATAAGCAAAGCAGGATACATACAACATGTTTTAATAAATTCTGAATTCTTTTTTTTGCCATTACTGCTGTACCTCCTGTTTACTCAATGTCTTAACAATAAATACACCTATGATCGCTGTAATTACAAGAAGAACAGTATTCAATGCAGAAGACATTCCATACTGGCCTCTGGAATAGAGCTGGAATGCATAAGTTGTAAGAACCTCTGTTGCATGTCCAGGGCCACCGTTTGTAAGTACATAAACAATATCGAATACTTTCAGACCATATGTAATACCAAATACAAGGTTGATCATGATAGCACCACTCAGCATCGGAAGTGTTACATACCGAAGTCTCTGCCAGAAGTTTGCACCGTCAATCTGTGCAGCCTCATAATAAGATTTCGGAATCGTATTCAGACCTGCAAGAAAGATAGTCATAACATAACCAATACCTCGCCATGCATCTACACCATAGATGGATTTCCATACAATAGCCAGATCAGACAGCCATTTCTGTTTGAAAATTCCAAGATGGAATGCATCAAGAAGTGTGTTTAAAAGTCCGTTATTATAATTCAGGATGGATTTAAATACAAGACCAATGATTACAAAAGGCAGAATAGACGGCAGGTAGAGCAATGTTCTGTAAAGCCTTTGCCTTTAAGTCCCTCCTGAAGCATAATCGCGATCAGAAGAGCCGGGATCAGCTTAACGATGTTGGAAATGATAGTAAACTTCAATGTATTGCCAATACCGCTCAGATAAGACTTATCTGATGTAAAAATCTCAGCAAAATTCTGCAGTCCCACAAAATGAGTACCATTAAGAACACTTCTGGAGTTCCAGTCTGTAAAGGAGTAACCAACACCCATTACACTGGGAAGCAGGAAAAAAATGATATATAATGCCAACGGCAGTATCAGAAACCACTGTGGATAGATTCTCTTCTTATTCACAGAAAGCACCTCCTGTTTTAAGTTAAAACAGAGCCGGCAAATACCGGCTCTGCCTTCGGGTCAACTAGTTTTAAGTTCTGTTATTTATTTCCAGTTCTCGTCGCCTACAGTTTTTGCTGCCTCAGCACGGTTGGTATCCATGTTCTTAAGAACATCGTTTGCTTCCATCTCGCCCTGGCAGAATGCAACCATATCCTGACCAAACTGTGTCCAGTAATCGTTTGTATATTTTGTACCTGTCTGAAGTGTTACAACAGCCTTCTTGTCATCCGGAACTGTTTTAAGGAACTCCTGCTCCTCTGGCAGCCAGTGCTGCTCAAGCTTGTCATCGTTAACGTCAAGGTTTGTGTATGCCGGAGAGTTGTCAAGAATTTCCTGAAGGCTCTCTGTTGTTGTAACGAAGTTGAAGAACTCTTTTACAAGATCCTCATGCTCTGTTCCCTTGTAACCAAACATTGTCGGGCCGGAGTTGCTGCTTGGATACCAGGTATTGTCGCCAAGTGGCTCAAGGAACATTCCAAACTCATCAGATGTGCCTGTGTCTTCCTGGATCTGTTTGATGAAACTGGAATTTGCAAGTGCCATTGCACAGTTTCTGTCACCAAATTCGTTGGACATGTTTGTACTGTCTGTTCCGATCCAGTCTTCTCCGAAGTATCCTGCATCAGAGAGTTCTTTGAACTCATTCAGAACTTCAAGCATCTTCTCGTTATCTGCAAATGTTGCTTTGTTTTCATTTAATTCGTCATAAAGACAGGTGTTGCTTCTTCATAAACGCCGCCGATCTGGAAAAATGCCAGCTGATGCTGCCATCCATCTGCACCAGGCATGAACCAAGGTGTGATTCCTGCATCCTGGATCTTACCGCAGAGTTCTTTCAGCTCATCATATGTTGTCGGTACTTCCCAGCCGTTCTCTTCAAACAGTGTCTTGTTGTAAACCATTACATACTCCGGAGATGCGTTCCAGATCTGAAGTCCGTACAGTTTGTCATTGTATACGCAGGACTCTTTTCTTGTCTCCGGCATAACATTCTCCCAGGAAGCTCCTGTAAGTCGATGCAGTATTTCTCAGGATCAACGATGGTAGATTCAATTGCAAACGGGTTGGACTGGATCCAGAAGATATCTGCACAGGAATCTGTAGCAAGTTTGGACTGAAGAAGATCTGAATACTGATCAGCCGGAATTGTCTGAAGGTCTACGGTAACATCGTAGGTATCCTCAAAACGTTTAATTGTCTCATCGTAACGATTGTCCATCCATCCTGCTGAAACCAGGATGCTGAGCTCCTCGCCTGCGAAATCGCTCTTCTCATCCGCTGCAGATACGTTCACTGCAAGTCCTGTCGTCATGGAAGCGATCATTGCTGCTGCACAGGCTACTGCCAGAAATCTCTTTCTTTTCATTAATTGTTTCCTCCTTTTTTGACTGATTTTTCGTTCTCTCTTGATGATATTAGTTTATCATCTGATCATTTTAAAAGCCATGGATATTCCTGCCCTGTATTTGTACTTTTTTCACAGTTTATTATACTTTTTTCATATTTTCCGTAACTATACACAAGTTTCTATTGACATTTTCAAGCACTATTTCAGAATTACATTTTTACGGTTTGTACTTTTTTTACAAATGTGCTATACTTTTAGCCAATGTTTTGCACGACCATTTCACACACAGGGGGCTTACCAATATGAAAACACGCAGTCTGCAGTCCAAACTTTTTATCGCCTATCTTGGCATGGCCTGCCTGATCCTTTTTCTTTTGCCATATTCTTTTATGTTTTTGCATCCGGGCAGCTGAAGAAAAGCCAGATCAGTGCCATGAGCACCTTAAATTCCACATTTCAGTCCCAGGTAGACTCTGCAATCCAGAATCTTGACACTGTATCTGTAAACATCAATTACAGCAACATGTCGAAATCCGTTCTCGACCAGAAATTTGACCTTAATATTTCCGATGAAATGCTTTCTGCCATGTCCGATCTTTTTATCTCCTTAAGCGGCACTGAATTGAAAGCAGATCAGGTAAATCTTTATGATTTCTCCGGATATGTGCTCCAGGCCGGCCTTTCCACCATGGTCAAAAAAAGCAACGACTCTCATAATGAATGGATCCAGAAAGCCCGTGAAGCCAACGGAAAAAAAGTCCTGACAGCTCCTTACAGCACTTACGTCTATTCAAAATCTGCCCGCTATCCCCAGTGGTTCATCTCCCTGTACCGCTCCTTCACCAACCAGTACGGCCGTGGTGTCGGCGTGATTGAAACCGCCAAACAATGTAAATCCATCTTTAAGAGCATCATTCCTATGAGAAAAAAAATCACGGAAACGCTGCCAGTGTCTATGTTTTCAATGATTCCGGCGATCTTATCTATCCTTATGATATCACAGCCGACGATGCCAATGATATTTCAAAATATTACAAACTTACTGATTCTGACCAGGATACCCTTACCGTACAGAGTCCCGTCACAGATCAGAAAGAATACGTCTCCAGACTGAATTCCGCATATACAGGCTACACTTATCTGACTATCCAGCCGGAATCTGTGATCCTTGCCCCTGTATACAAAATGCTGAAGATCCTTCTGGCTGTTGTTGCTGCTTTTCTTGCCGCAGCAGTAATCGTTTCCTACAGGCTTTCCCGCTCTGTAGTAAAACCGGTGAAACACCTGAAGCACATTATCCAACGTATGGAACTGGACACTCTCGGCCAGGAAAAAGTCACTTCCTATCCGGTTTCCGTCAATGAACTGGAAGAACTGTATCAGGCATTCCAGCTGATGAGCGATAACCTAAAAGATTCCATGACTCAGCTTAACGAAGCCAAGGAGCAGGAAATGAAAGCACGCAGCATGGCTTTGCAGAGTCAGATTAATCCTCATTTTTATTACAACTCTCTTTCCAGCATTATGGTGCTTGCAGAAAACGGAGATACGGATACCGTGGAAAAAATGTGCCGCAATCTTTCCAGGATCATGCGTTATATTACCAATACTGCTGAAACAACTGTAACACTCCGCGAAGAGCTTGATTATGTCCAGAAATATCTCTACTGCATGAAGGTCCGCTACCAGTCCAGTCTGAATTATTCCATTGATGTGGATGAATCTCTTCTGGATCAGCCGGTTCCGAAGCTGATCATCCAGCCTATTGTGGAAAACGCTATCAAATATGGTTCTGACTGCGAACCGCCATGGACTATCACAATCAGCAGTACAATAAACCAAAACAGCTGGCAGATCGATGTTACAGACACCGGACCGGGATTCACTGAAAAAGCCAAGAAAAAAATAAATTCAGATATCATGAATGCCATTCGAAATCCCGGCATGCCTGCTTTGAAGATCAACGGTCTTGGCACTGTCAATGTATTTCTCCGCTGGAAACTCTTCTGCAAAGATGACATCATTTTCAGGTATGGAAATACAGCGGACGGCCACGGAATTGTTCTATTGGACGGTATTTTCAGACAGATGCGGAGGAATAATACTATGAACTATACTGTTATTGTGGCAGAAGATGAAGAACTTCTTCTGAATAATCTGGTACATAAGATTGAAAAAGCAGATCCTGATTTTCAGGTGATCGGCACAGCACAGACAGGTGCACAGGCCCTCTCGCTGGTGGAACAGATGAGCCCGGATGTGGTATTTACGGATATCAAGATGCCCGTCATGGATGGAATCACCCTGCTCACCAGGATCCGTGATCAGTTTCCCTTTACGAAATTTGTGATCACCAGCGGATTTTCTGATTTTGAATACGCAAAAAAAAGCCATCACGCTGAAGGTTTCTGATTACCTTCTGAAGCCTGTAGATCCGGACGAACTCCAAAATGTTCTCCTTAAGATCAAACAGGAACTTCAGATCAAACGTGATGACTACGAAACCGTATTCGCCCCAGGTGCTTCCTGCATGTCACCGGGACAGATTGCAGAGCTTCTCAAGAACTTCATGGTACAGAATTATGCAGAGGATATCAACCTGAACCTGATTGCAGGAACCATGAACTACAGTCCCAGCTACCTGACCAAAATCTTCTGTCAGGTCTATGACTGCACCCCTACCAAATATCTGATCAATCTCCGGATGAGCCATGCACAGAAGCTGCTGATCCATGAGCCTTCCCTTTCTGTAAAACAGATCGGTGAAATGTGCGGCTATCACGACCAGGGATATTTCAGCAGGATCTTTAAGAAACATACAGGGAAAAGCCCTCTGGAATATAAAGATGAGGGAGAGCGCCAGCAGATCAGTTAATAAATTTTCCAGGTATATATAAACAAAAAAGTCATTTCACGACGTCCGGTTATGCTCTGTTCCCAAAGCATCCGGCTTCTGAAATGACTTTTTATATTTTATTTCACAACTTCATACATATACAATTCATGAAGAGCTCTCGTCGCCGCAATATATCTCGCCCGCTCCACGATCGGACTTCGGTCTTTCCCAGGAAATACAGAAAATACTTGATCAAACTCCAGCCCCTTTGCCATGTAGAATGTTGTGACAGTCAGGCCTTTTTGGAAGTTTGTGCTGTCTCTGTGAAGAAGGGACAAACGCTCCTTGGTATCAAAGCCTTCTGCTTCCAGCTTCTCCTTCAGAATGTAGTAAGTTTCCCTTGCTTCATCTGCAGTTCTTGCGATCACTGCTGCTGTTTCATATGAAATAATATCTTCAACACCTTCATCTGCATTCTCAGCTATGACTGCCTGCTTCTCAAGCCGCAGCTCTCTCACTACGCTCTCCAGTGCCTCCTCAAGCCCCGGAAATTCTTTTTCCACAACAGGTTTTCCATGACGTTCAAAAAGCTCCACTTCCGTAATTCCCGCCAGTTTATTGGCATAAGACGCAATCTCAACAGTATTACGGTAGCTCTTGTTCATCACGATCCTGCGTATATCTTTTCCAAAGATCTTAGGCAGAAATGTCAGCACATCCTGTTGCTCGCCGTCCATAGTCTGTTCTCTGTCCCCAAGAATAGTCATCCTGCATTTAAAGAGTCTCTGAATGATCAGATACTGGATCATGGAATAATCCTGCATCTCATCCACGATCAGATGGCGCACACCGGAATCCTCCTGCTGAGTTTCCAGCCGATATTTCAGATACAAAACCGGATACACATCCTCATAGCGCAGCTTTCTTTTTTTCATACTGAACCTGTGGAAGAGAAGGAAAACCCTCCTGTCTCAGGAAACGGTTGTACAGCACATAGAGATCTCTTGTCTCATACATCCTGTAGAAACGGTTCTTCACAGCCTCCCTTTCCTCATCCGGAAGATCGAATCCCTTAAGAGTCTCCACCTCATCAATGAAATATTCTGCTACTGCATCCATTCTGGAAAGCAGCGGGATATCCATGAATTTAAAGTAAAAAAGTTCTATGATCTCCTGCTCTTTTTTGACCACGCCTCTGTGTTCCACATCACGGAAGTTCATAAGGCTGTCCTCAAGCTCCACCAGATATCCTTCCATACGATCCAGAAAATCCCGTGACAGTTTCTCTTTCAGAAGCTTTTCATCGCATAATCCTGCAATCTGACGCTCGATCAGATCATATCTGTCTTCACAGTCAGAAACAACATTTTTCAGTCTCTTGTATGCAAAAAGGTCAAAGCTCATCTCCCGGATATTCTCCTCGCCAAGCTCCGGCAGGATATGGGAAATATAGTCCGAGAACACCCCATTCGGTGAAAGCACCAGCACAGAAGAAGATTTCAGATTTTTCCTGTCATGATACAGGAGATAAGCGATCCTGTGCAGGGCAATGGAAGTCTTTCCGCTTCCTGCTGCTCCCTGGATCACCATGATACGATCCGAAGTGTTTCGGATGATCGCATTCTGCTCCTTCTGGATCGTGCGGATAATATTCTTCAGCTGTACATCACCGTTGCTTCCAAGCTCTGCCTTCAGGATCTCATCGTCGATCTTCACATCACTCTCAACTCATAGATCATTTTTCCACCGCGGATCTTGTACTGCCACTTGGCAGCAATATCCCCGTGGATCTCGCCAAGCGGAGCCTGGTAGGAAGCCGGTCCCTTGTCAAAATCATAGAACAGTCCGGACACAGGTGCTCTCCAGTCATAGATCAGCGGAAGTCCGCCGTTCTCCTCAGCCAGGTTCGCAATTCCGATATAAAATATCTCCGGCTCATCTTCTCCTTCATAGCAGAAATCCACCCTTCCGAAAAACGGTGAATCCATCATCTTCCTGAATCTCCGACGCAGTTCGATCTTCTCATTGCTGGCATTGATCTCATGGAGAAGTGCCTGCTGGTTATCAAAATTCTCATATCCGTACTGGTCCATCTCTGTATAGTTTTCCCAGTAGTACTCATGCATACCTTCGATTTCTTTCTGCCCGACCTCTATGGATTCATCCAGCTGTGCGATCCTGTGCTTCAATGTCTCTGTCACATGTGAAAGGTATTCACGTCCGTTTTTTACCGCTGCCATAAGCCTTAATCCACCACTACAGCAGTTCCACTTGCTGTTACCATCAGCATTCCATTATCTGCACCAAGCACTTCGTAGTCAATATCCACACCGATCACTGCATTAGCTCCCATTGCACCTGCACGCTGCTCCAGCTCTGCCAGGCTTCTCCTCTGGCTTTCTGAAGTTCTTCCTCATAACCGGCGCTTCTGCCGCCAAAGAAATTCCGAAGACCTGCTCCAAGATCTTTCATGAAATTTACTCCTGTGATCACTTCTCCAAATGCGATTCCTTTATATTCACGGATTGCTCTTCCCTCTACAGATGGCGTTGTTGTTATGATCATGGTAAAATCCTCCCGTTTCTGTTGTTTTTTCTCCGGCATAAAAATGCCTTATTACAGAATTATACCCGAAAGCCGTCACGATGTATAGAGTAAAAAAAAGGCTGCCCAAAGAGATGCCAGGCACCTTTTCAGACAGTCTTTCCTTATTATCGCTTATTTATTTTACAACTTCAGTCACATAGGAAACTTCTTCCATTCCCGGATAACTTCCCTGACGCCCGCCAACAGTCAGAGTTCCTGTTTTATCATCCCAGGTAAGCTCTGTTGTTGCATAAGCACCGTTTTCAAAATTGTAGTTATTTCCCTCATCCTCATAAATAGTGAACTTGCAGTCTTCACCTGGATATACCATAAGTTTCACCGACTCCTCAGGTTTCTGGGAAGCATATACAAGTCCCTCTGCAACAGGAAGGATACTTCCTGCTTTTACAAAGATCGGCATTCGGTCGATCGGAGCATCTACGGTTACGTACTGGCCGCCTTCATACTCCTTGTTTGTCCAGTAATCGTACCATTTCGTACCTGCCGGGAGATAGCATTTCCATGTTTTCTCTCTATGGAGCTCAGTACTCTCCGGTCCGTAATACATCGGCTCTGTAACAGCACAGATCAGAAGGGACGGTCCGAACATAAACTCATTCTCAACCTTGCGTGCTTCTTTATCCTCCGGGAAGTCAAAGAGAAGGCTTCTCATAATCGTATAATCATTAAAATGTACAGCACCTGCAAGGGAATAAATATACGGCATCAGATGATAACGGAGCTTGATAAACTTCTCAATGGCATCATAGAACATGGTTCCTTTTTCACCAAAGTTCCAGATTTCTCTTGGTGTATCAGTTCCATGGGAACGGAACATCGGAAGGAAGGTTCCCATCTCCAGCCATCTTGTATACAGCTCACAGTATCCTTTATCCTTCACACCTTCGTTATATTTGCCCTGCCAGAACCATTTCGGCTCCGGATCTGTGTTGCAGCCGCATCCACGGTTCTGCCACTTATCAGCAACTGTAAAGAAAGCGCCGATATCCAGTGTCCAGTATGGATATCCACTCAGTCCCATATTCAGGCCTTCCACGATCTGTGTCTTAAGATTATCCCAGGATGCACAGGTATCGCCTGACCACAGCATTGCAGAATATTTCTGGCCGGAAGCATAGCCGGAACGTGTCAGGTTAAGAACTCGTTTCTCTTCTGTAGTTTTTCTCTGATTCTCATAAATTCCCTTTGCATGCATCAGTGCAAAAGCATTGGCAACAGCAGGATCCAGATATTTCTTGTGCTCACCGCCGACAAGCTCATATCTTTCCCATGGCTCTCTCTTTGCTGCACCACTCCAGTCAGGACCGGAAAACGGTTCTGTGGAATCGCACCACCAGGAATCAAAGCCCTGGTCAAAAAGTCCTTCCTGTGCCTGTTTCCAGTACATTTCTCTCGCTTCTTCATTAAAAGCATCATAAGTCGCATAATCATAAAGAAGATGACCAGTCTTAAAAAACTCTGTATGGTTCTTGCCGCCTGCATTCATATTCGGCCATACGGAAACCATGGTATGGGCATTCAGTTTGTGGATTTCCTCCGCACATTCTTTCATATCTCCGTAACGCTTCTGATCCAGGATCTTCTCGCCCCAGTTTCCAGGATCCCAGGTATTCCAGTCCTGTACCACACAGTCAAGCGGAACCCCGATCTTACGGTAGTGGCGAACAATCTCAAGAAGCTCTTTTGCCGTGTAATACTGCTCTTTGGACTGTACATAGCCATAAGCCCATTTCGGCAGCATCTGCGCCTTGCCTGTAAGATAACGGTAATCATGGATGATCTCATCCATAGTATGACCGCCCATAAAATAATAATCGATCTGATCTACAGTATCCAGAAACAGATAGGAATCTTTCAGATCATCATTAAAAGTCATAAGTGAACAGCAGTCAACAAGAATTCCATATCCTTCTGTGGAAACCAAAACCGGCATCGGGATACGCATGTTATGCTGATATAAGTACTGGCAGTGACCTCTGTAATTGTAAATACCTTCCTCTGCCTGGCCAAGCCCATGGATTTCCTCATCCTCTTTCCATGTGAAGAACAGTTTTCCACGATATGCTGTTCTTACTTTCTCAGCTTTCAGATTCTGGATAAAATTCCTCTCACCGTCAACTGTCTTTACACGGTTGATGATCGGCTCCTCATCGCCTGTATTATAGTGGATCACATCTGTTTCAGTCAGTTCCGGTTTCTTCTGGGAAAGCCACTTGCTTCCGTCTGCATGCTTCCAGATGATATCACCGGATGCAGTGTTGATCTCTGCACAAACTTTCACAGTTTTCACAATGATACTTCCTGCATTTTCCTCTGCTGAAAAATCAACCTCAGGATATTCTTTTTTCTCAATGATCAGGGAGTCCTGTGCCTCTTTGATCTCTTTTCCGGAAACGATCATGCGGATGATCTCCTCTGTCACCGGAACCACCCGGTATGTCAGCTTTCCTGCTTCAAACTGTACATAGCTATCTGTTTTAACCATAATTTCCCTTCTCCTTATCTGTCCGGTAAATCAGACATTAATATTCCGTTTCTGATATCGGAGCCTTTCTAATAAAAAAGCTCCGATATCAGGACAAAATTTCTTACTTTTATCCTAACATCGAAGCCTGATTTCCGTCTATGACTTATCCGCTCATGAATTTTAACTATTTTACTGTTTCTTCTGCTTCTCATCTTTCGGCGGTTTCCCCACGTGTTTTTTGTAAAGTCTGTAAAAATTGGAAATATTATTAAATCCGCATTCCATGGCGATTTCCGTAACATTTTTATCTGTTTCCCGAAGAAGCTCACGCGCATGGTTGATCCTCATCCTTGTGACATAATCGCTGAAACTGATATTTGTCACCTTACGGAAATAAGAAGAAAAATAGTTGGAACTCATATATACGGAAGAAGCAACTTCTTCCAGAGTGATCTTCTCACAGTAATGATCATCTATGTAATTAAAAGCCTGCTCAAGACGCTTCATTGCATTTTTCTTCTCACGGAGCATTTCCCCTGACTTGCTCTTATCCTGATAAGCCCGGATCAGCATGGTAAGGATGCGAAGTACATTCGCCTTGATCATCAGCGGATAGCCTTCTTTTTTCTGCTGCCATTCGTGATAGATCTCCCAGATACTGGAACGGATCTCTCCGCTTACCTCTTCTTCCCTGCCGATACGGTTCTTAAAATTACTTCCTCTCTCAACAAAAGGCTTCAGATATTCCGTATCAAAAATACTCAGCTTTTCGGCCACGAATTCCGGTGAAAAGATCATCACAAGAAGCTTCATGTCTCCACCGATCAGCTTCCATCCATGAGGCTCCACATTATTGAAGATGATGATGTCATCTTCTTCCATTGTATATTCCTGCCCGTTTACAAAATAACTTTCCCTTGCCCCCCAACACACAGTGATCTCGAAATAGCTGTGCCAGTGATAACTTCCAGGCCGACTGTTCTCCGGTGTCAGTTCCACCTCTGAAATCTGAAAAGGAAATTCTTTGTCAAGGGGTATGTTGTCTCTCTCTAATCGCAAATTCTGCCTCCTGTAAACGCAGACACTGTCATCGCATCAGCTGTTTCCGGCAGGACCGGCAGCCTTTCCAGTGTCTTCTTACGCTCACAATATTATAGCAGATATTATTTTTCCATGCAATCTGTGATAGTTCGTTCTAACTCTTCCAGCTGATCTTCGTGCTTCCCATGGACAGCAATGCGGAATAATCATTACCCTGAATTCCTTTTATCATATAGTAATCGCTGTCAATCTTAAAAAACGGCTGTTTCAGCATATCAAGATATGTGAATCCACCCAATGGTCTCAGCTTCAGAATGATTCCCGCTCTACCGGTTCATCCAGAAGATAATCCAGGCAAA